>Ga0335082_10004261_pt1 | contig 15590 bp, 9 predicted proteins | sample Lox_Sample_41_FD_206718 | JGI IMG/M metagenome (GOLD analysis project Ga0335082, IMG submission 206718) | Soil microbial communities from Loxahatchee National Wildlife Refuge, Florida, United States - Lox_Sample_4.1 | ecosystem: Environmental > Terrestrial > Soil > Wetlands | place: USA: Florida...
TTGAGGCGCGCACGAAGCGTCAGGATCTCGCGCGCCTGGATCTCGATGTCGGTCGCCTGTCCCTGCGCCCCGCCCGAGGGCTGGTGCAGCATGATCCGGGCGTTGGGCAGCGAGAAACGCTTGCCCTTGGCGCCCGCCGTGAGGAGCAGCGAGCCCATGGACATCGCCATCCCGAGGCAGACCGTCGAGACGTCCGGGCGGACGTACTGCATGGTGTCGTAAATCGCGAGGCCGGAATTCACCACCCCGCCCGGAGAGTTAATGTAGAGGTTGATGTCCTTGTTTGGATTCTCGGACTCGAGATAGAGGAGCTGCGCGCAGACGAGGCTCGCGACGGTGTCGTCGATCGGTCCCACCAGGAAGACGATCCGCTGCTTCAGCAGGAGCGAATAGATGTCATAGGCCCGCTCGCCGCGGTTGGTCTGCTCGACCACCATCGGGACGAGCTGGCTCGCGTACTGGCTCACGTAGGTCTCGTATGGATTCCGCATCGCCGCTCCCATCTCGAACTATCGATCGCGCCCTCAGCTCTTCTTGCTGCGGCCTTTCTTGGGCTTCTCTGCCTCCGCTACCGGCGCGGGATCCGCTCCCGCCTCGACCCCCTCCGGCTTATCCTCTGCCGCCGCCGCGTTCAATTCCCCTTCCTCGTCCTCGTCCTTCAGGAGCTCGCTCACGGGCACGCGCCGCTCGCTCAGCTTCGCCTGCTCCAGGATGAAGTCGATGACCTTGTCCTCGAACATCGGCGCCCTGATCTGGTCGATCGCCTCGGGGTTGTGGCGGTAGTACTCGATCACCCGCCGCTCCTGGCCCGGAAAGCGCCGCGCCTGCTCCGTGAGCGCCCGGTTGATCTCCTCGGGCGTCACGTTGATATTGTGCCGCCGCCCGACTTCCGCAAGCAGCAAGCCCAGCCGCACGCGCCGCTCCGCGATCGCGCGGTATTCGGCCTTGATCTCCTCCTCGTTGAAAGGCTCGTCGCTCTCGGGCTCGCCCGCCTTCTTCTGCCGCTCGCGCTCCTGCTCGAATTGCTGCCAGATCGCATTGAACTCGATGTCCACCATGCCCGCCGGCACCGGGAACTCGTGCCGCTCCGCGAGCTTGTCGAGGAGGGCTCGCTTCAGGCGCTGGCGCGCGATGTCCTCGTAGTCGCGCTCGATTTGCTCTGTGACGGCCTGGCGAAGCTCCTCAAGCTTCTCCATGCCGACCGCCTTGGCGAGGCTGTCGTCAATCGGCTGGTCCGTAAAGCCCCGCACCTCCTTCACGGCGACCTCGAAGCTCGCGGCCTTACCCGCGAGCTCCGCGGCGCCGTAATTCTCGGGGAAGGTCACCGCGACAGTGCGGGTCTCGCCGGCCTTGGTGCCAAGGATCTGGTCCTCGAAGCCCGGGATGAAGGAGCCTGAGCCGAGCTCGAGCGTGTAGCCTTGCGCGGTTCCTCCCGGGAATTCCTTGCCGTCGGTGGTGCCCTTGAAGTCGATGACCACGGCATCGCCCTTCTCGGCCGCGCGGTCCGCGGGCTCGCTCTTGCGCTGCTGGCGCGCGATGCGCTCCAGCGCCTTCTGCACGTCGGCCTCCGGCACTTCCGGCCGCAGGCGCTCGAGCTCGAGGGAGGCGAAGTCCATCGGCTCGATCTCCGGGAGCACCTCGACCGCGAGCATGTACTCGAGATCGGTGCCCTCGTTGAAGGCCACGATCTCGACTTTCGGCTGCAGCGCCGGGCGCAGGTTTCGGCTGCGCAGCGCCTCGTTCGAGCTGTCGCTCACGGCGCGCTCGATCACCTCGCCCATCACCGCCTGCCCGTAACGGCTCTTCAGCACCTTCATCGGCACTTTGCCCGGGCGGAAGCCGGGCAGGCGCACGGTGCGGCCGATCTCGTTCAAGCGGGTCGCCATGCGCTGCTCGATGTCGGTAGCGGCGACGACGACTTTGAACTCGCGCCGCAATCCCTCGGTGTTGGTTTCCGTAATCTGCATGAACGATGGGTCCGGTTTCGAATTGGGGCGTCGCTCGGACGGCCGTGCGGTCGGTCCGTCAGGCTAGGCCGGGTCTGGTGCGGGCGGAGGGATTTGAACCCCCACGACTCGCGTCGCTGGAACCTAAATCCAGTGCGTCTACCAATTCCGCCACGCCCGCGACCTTTCCTTTGGGGGCGGCTTCATAGCACAGGGAAAGTGGCAGGGGAACAGCACCCCCCTCAAGACCCCGCGGCGCGCCAGCGGCCCGGGGTCAGCGCCAGGGTCAGAAGGAGCCCTGCGGCCAGCCCCGAGGCGTGGCCGGCAAAGCTGACTTGCGGGGTGGCGAAGTCAAATACCACCTGCAAGGCGATCCCCCAGGCGAGGTCGCCGAGGCGCTGCGCTGCCTGCACGGAGCGGTGCTGCAGAAAGCTCTGGGCGCGCAGGACGAGTTGGGCGCCGACCAGGCCGAAAATCGCCCCAGAGGCGCCGACGAGGAACTCATCCTCCATCCACCCCAGCTGGACCAGCAGCAGCACCCCGACGGTCGAGCCGATCCCCGAGAGCAGGTAGACCGCAAGCGTCCGCCAATGTCCCATGCTGCGCTCGACCCAGGGCCCCAGGATCGCGAGCGCCGCCATGTTGAAGCCGATGTGCAGGAAGCCGGAATGCAGGAAGGTCGCGGCTCCGAGCCGCCACCACTCGCCGCCCCCGATCACCGCCTCGGCCGACATGGCGCCGAGACGGCCCAGGACCTCGATATCGTCGCTGCCGCCCAGCACCATTTCCACGACGAAGACGCCGAGATTGGCGGCAATGAGCGCCGCGATGACGTGGCTCCCACGCCACATGGCGAGGATTCCGGCGCGCGGCCTGCGGGCGTCGCGGGCGCGAGCCTCGATGGCCGCGACCGTACGCCAGTCGGCTTGATCCAGCACCAGCCGGGGGTTGGCAAGGCCGTTCGACAGGCGCTGCGCGGCATGGAGCGCCAAGGTTCGGTCGACCGCGCTCGCCGCGAGCCGCTCGAATTCGACTTTCGCCGCATCCCCATCGCCGGCGGCGAGCTCCGCCGTCGCAAGCCAGAATCGCTTGAGCTCCGAAGGGAGCCCAGCGAGCGCACTCTCCAGAAGGCGCATGACGGCCGGCGTCCGGCCGCAGAACGCCAAGACCACGAGGTCGACGGCGTGAGGCGCAAAGCCGGTGTCTCCGTGGAGCCTCGCGCCCTCGGCGACGAGGTCGCGCAGACGGCCGGTCTCGCCGAGCGCCCGCAGCCGCATCGCCAGCAGCGAGGGATCGTCGGCCGGAACCTGCAGCAGCATTCCCGGCCAATTTCCCTCGATGCGGCAAAGCTGCATGCGCAGGCTCGCATACACGCGCCAGGACAAACCCGGACGAGCCAGCAGCTCCGCCATGAGAGCGGCAGCCTGCTCGGGCTTGCCGCGCTGCGCCAGACGGAATGCCGCTATCGCCTCCGCGTTCTGGGCCCAGCCGTCGAAGGGATGGAGAACACTCAGGAGCCGCGCGCTGAGGCCGGCCGTCCGATAGTGCTGCCGCCCCAGGCCGTGGATCGCGATCCGCACCAGGAGCGAGGGCAGCAGGATGATGCCGGCCCAGAGGCCGCCGGAGATCCAATAAGCGGACATCGGCAGCAGCAGCGCGCTCAGCAGCGCCGTCGCCAGCACCAGCACGCATTTGATCGCCCAGCTGCGCGCGTCTCCGAGCGCCCGCCGCCCCAGCCGGACGAGCATGATCAGGCTGGACGCGACCGCGATCCAGAAGACCGCCTGCGAGAGATCCATTCCGCTACGACGTGCGGTGTCCGGCGAGGGCGGCTCGGGCGGCGGCGTCGAGGATCGCCTCGGCATCGAGCCCGTAGACGCGGTACAGATCCGGGACGTCGCCGGATTGGCCGAAGCTCTCGACGCCCAGCGGCTCGACCCGGTGCCGAGCCACGGAGCCGAGCCAGGAGAGCGTCGCGGGATGCCCGTCGAGCACGGTCACCAATCCCGCAGTCTCCGCGAGCGGCGCGAGCAGACGGCCGATGTGGCTTCCCCCGCCCCCGCGCAAGCCCGCGAGCCAATCGCGATGCAGCCGCTCGGCCGAGGTCGCCACCAGGAGGCCCGCGCCCGGCACGTCCTCGAGAATCTGGGCGTGGACCGCGATCGCCTCCGGCGTCACCGCTCCCTGGCAGACGATGGCGAGCTCGCCCGTTGCGGCGGGCGGGACCAGCCAATAGCCGCCGGCGACGATCGCCGCTTCGAGCTCAGGGGTCATGGTGCGCTGGCGCTGCTCGACCGGCCTGGTCGAGAGGCGCAGATAGATCGAGCCGCCCTCGGGCGCCTGCATGTGCTCGAAGCCCCAGCGCATCAGCACCGCGAGCTCGTCGACGAAGGCGGGCTCGAAGCTCGCGAGTCCGTCCTGCGCCATGCCGATGAGGGGCGTGCCGATGGATTGATGGGCGCCGCCCTCCGGCGCCAGCGTGATGCCCGAGGGCGTCGCAACCAGCATGAAGCGCGCGTTCTGGTAGCACCCGTAATTGAGCGCATCGAGGCCGCGGGCGATGAAGGGATCGTAGAGCGTGCCGATCGGCAGGAGGCGCGCGCCGAACAAGGGCTCCGCGAGGCCGAGCGCCGCCAGGAGGATGAAGAAGTTGTTCTCGGCGATGCCGAGCTCGATGTGCTGGCCCGCCGGCGACATCTGCCAGCGCTGGGCCGAGACCACCTTCTCCTCGCGGAAGACGTCGGAGCGCTCGTGCCGATCGAAGAGACCTCGGCGGTTTACCCAGCCTCCGAGATTGGTGGAGACCGTCACATCGGGCGAGCAGGTCACGACATGCCGTGCGAGCGCGCTCTCGCCGGCGGCGAGGTCGCTTAGAATGCGGCCGAAGCCCTCCTGGGTCGACTGCCGCCGCCCTGCCGGTGCCGGCAGGCTCGGGGGAACCGCCACGGCGGGCGCGGCGAGCCGGCGCGCGCCGTCGGCAGCGAAGGGGACGGTCGCGAGGAAAGCCTCGAGCTCGGACCGCGGCACGGCGAGCCCGGCGAAGCGGTCCCATTCGGCGCCTGCGGGAACCTGCATCGTCCGTTGGAAGGCCTCCATCTGGACCTCGCTCATGAGCCCCGCGTGATTGTCCTTGTGCCCCGCGAAAGGCAAGCCGAAGCCCTTGATGGTGTAGGCGATGAAGCAAGTGGGCTTGTCGTCCTCGACGGCGTGAAAGGCCTCGAGCACCGAGGCCATGTCGTGCCCCGCGAGATTCGTCATCACCGCGTGCAGGCTCGGGTCGTCGTGGGCGCCGAGAAAGGCGCGGATGCCGGGGAGACGGCCGAGATCGGCCTCCAAATGCCGGCGCCAGCCCTCGCCGCCCTTGAAGACCAGGGCCGAATAGAGCGAATTGGGGCAGGCATCGATCCAGTCCCGGAGCGCCCCGCCATCGGGACCGGCGAAGGCGCGCTCGAGCTTCTTGCCGTATTTCAAGATCACCACGCGCCAGCCCATGGTGCGAAAGAGATCGTCGATGTGGCTGTAGAGCCGGTCGCTCACGACCGCATCGAGGCTCTGGCGGTTGTAGTCGATCACCCACCAAAGATTCCGCACGTCATGCTTCCAGCCCTCGAGCAGCGCCTCGAAGACATTGCCCTCGTCGAGCTCCGCGTCGCCGACCACCGCGACCATCCGGCCGGGAGCGGTGCCGGCCGCGGCAAGACCTTTGAGGCGGACGTAGTCCTGCACCAGCGCCGCAAAGCTCGTGAGCGCCACGCCGAGCCCGACCGAGCCGGTCGAGAAATCGACGTCGTCGGTGTCCTTCGTGCGCGAGGGATAGGACTGCGCGCCTCCGAGTGCGCGGAAACCCTGCAGCTTCTCCAGCTTCTGCTGGCCCAAGAGATATTGGATGGCGTGGAAGACGGGGCTCGCATGCGGCTTCACCGCGACCCGATTTTGCGGCCGCAGAACGTCGAAATAGAGCGCGGTCATCAGCGTCGCGACCGATGCGCTCGACGCTTGATGCCCGCCCACCTTGAGGCCATCCCGGCTGGGGCGCAGGCGGTTCGCGTTGTGGATGGTCCAGGACGAGAGCCATAGCACCTTGCGCTCGAGCTCGGTCAGCAGCCGAAGCCGGGCGGGATCGACGCCCTGCGGCACGGACGCGGAGACAGGGCTCGGCGCTGGATTGGGCGTGGCAGGACTCATGCCGGCTCGTCCTCGGGAGCGGTTTCGGCGCGCTCGCGAGAGTATAGGGAACTGCCGGGGAGCGGTCACCCCGCGGCGGGACGACCAGCTAGGTTACCCGCTCGCGGTAATTGGTAACGAAGGAGCGCAGCGCCAGGATGCGCGAGCCGCCCTCGACACGGCCGGCATCGGGCCGCTCGAATTCCACGACGAAGCGCACGTGCGGGATGCCCACGGGGTCGGAGCGCAACCCGACGACCGTAGCGGTCTCCACGAATTTGTGCCGGTGCTGCCGGCGATAGCTATCGCCGGGCTTCACCTCGGCTCGCGCCTTTTGGCTGCTCAGGCGCGCGAGCAGCAATCGCGTCATCGATCCCCCTCAACCCCCCAAGGCCAATCCCCGCAAGACCGGCCCGACCGCACGGACCAGGATCGGCATTGGCACATGAATAGTAATTCACCAGAACTATACAACATAGATAACCAGCGATTACTTCGGGGTCAAGCAGATCGGCGCCGCAAAGGCGCGAATTTGCCGCGAGCAGGAGCGCTGGACCGGACTCGCTCAGATCCGGGCGAGGCCCCTGAGAGCAGTCGAGGCGGTGATCTTACCCTCGCCGATATAGTTCATGTGGTTCGCCTCGACCTCGTCGAGCCGATAGAGATAATTGATCATCATCCCCGCGGACTGCTGCATCCCCTTCTCGGAGCGGTCGGCGAGCCAGTTGAGGCGCTCGACGCGGGCGCCGTTGCTGAGATGGAAGTGCTCGACCAGGTCGAGCGCCCTTCCCTGACCCGCTTTCTCCGCGAGCAGATAGCGTGCCCCCAAGCGCAGCAGCGGGAGACGCGCGGCCTCCGCGAGCTGGAGGTCCTCGTGCCAGCGGGGATGCGCGAGGATACCCGCGAGGCCGCGGCTCCCCTTCCCCGCAGGAAGCTCGGCCAAGGCCTTGCGCTCGGCCGGCAGCAGGAGCGCTTCCTCGCCGGCGGCAAGCCGCTGGTCGAGCCAGGCGTGAAAGCCGGGGACCGGCGAGAGCGTCGCGAAGGTCGTGAGGTGCGGGAGCTCCGCCGCGAGATCGCTTGCCACGCGCTTGATCAGGAAATTCCCGAAGCTGATGCCCGCGAGGCCGCGCTGGCAGTTCGAGATCGAGTAGAAGATTGCGGTATCGGCGGTGCCGGGGTCACCGAGCGGAGCGCTCTCGTCGAGGAGGGCGTCGACGTTGTCCGCCATCCCCTTGACGAGCGCCACCTCCACGAAGATCAGCGGCTCGTCCGGCATGCGCGGATGGAAGAAGGCGAAACAACGGCGGTCGGCCTCGAGCCGGTTCTTGAGGTCGGCCCAGGAGCGGATCTCGTGCACGGCCTCGTAGGCCGTGAGCTTCTCGAGGAGTGCCGCGGACGAGTTCCAGGTGATCCGCTTCAGCTCGAGGAATCCGATGTCGAACCAGCTCCGCAGCAATGCATGCAAGTCGCGCTCGAGCCCCGAGAGGACGCGGTCGCCGCGCGCGAGGGTCATCAGCTCCGCACGCATGTCCACGAGGAATTTGACGCCCTCCGGCAGAGCGTTGAACTGGGTCAGTAGCCGGACGCGCGGCGCCTCGAGCGCGGTCCGCAGCTCCGCCTCCGCGGCTTCCTTGTCGTTGAGCGCCGTCGCCGCGAGCAATCGCCCTGCGGCAGCCGCGAGCGCCCCGCGGTCCACGTCGAACTCCTCCGCGAGCAGCCGAAGGAAGCGCTCGCGCCCTCGCTCGTTCAGGGCGAGATAGGTGCGTCCGAGCTCCGCCGCGCGCGCCCGCGCCTCGACCTCGCCGCCGCGGCCGTCGAGACAGGCGCGCAGCTGCTCGCGCGCTCGGACGATGTCGCCGTCGGCGAGCTCCGGCCCCGCAGGAGCCGAGGGGCGCGATTGGCCGGCAATATCCCTCCATGCCGCCCGCAACCGGCCGAAGGTCCGGTCCACCACGCCATCGAGAAAGCCGAGGCCGCTCCGCTCGCTCATGCGGGCCCCCGATAGAGCCGTTCCGTGACTCCCGGAAGACAGCCGCTCTCCTGCGCGAGTGCCCGGAGACCCCGCAGCACACCCGGCATTGCCTCGAGAAGGTCTTCGGCCACGAGGCCGGGTCCCACGGCGCGGGCGGCCTCGCCGTGGAGCCAAGCCGCCGCCGCCGCGGCGGCAAAGGGGTCCATGCGTTGCGCCAGGAGACCCGCGATCATCCCCGAGAGCACGTCGCCGGTCCCTCCGGTCGCGAGCTCGGGCGGCGCATTTGCGTTCACGATCGCACGGCCGTCGGGCGCGGCGATCACGGTATCGGGGCCTTTCAGAAGCAGGACTGCCCGGCACTTCGCAGCAGCGGCGCGGGCGCGCGCGAGCTTGTCCCCGGGCTCGCTAAAGAGCCGCGCGAATTCGCCCTCGTGCGGCGTCAGCACCGCCGGTCCGGCGATCGCGTCGAACAGAAGTTGCGGGGCCTCGGCAAAGACCGTGAGGGCGTCGGCGTCGAGCACTGAGGGCCGCCCGGTCGCGAGCGCGGCGAGGACCATGTCGCGGAGGGCCAGTCCGGTTCCGGCGCCGGGCCCGAGCAGGACGGCATTGCGTCGCGCGTCCGCGAGCAGGGCCCTCCATTCCTCGATCCCGCCGCAGGGGCGCACGATCACGCTGGTGAGCGCCGCTGCATAGACGCTCCAAGCGCTTCGCGGCGCCGCCAGGGTCACGAGCCCGGCGCCGAGACGCCCGGCTGCACGGGCGGCCAGCCGGGCAGCCCCCGTCATGATCTCGCCGCCGGCCAGCAGAAGATGGCCGCGCCGGTACTTGTGATCGTCCATCCGCGGCCAAGGAAAGTTGCGAAGCCAGAGCGGCGGGCCGTTCTCATGCGCCCGTGGCGCGATCCCCGCCAGCACCGAGGCGGGGATGCCGATCTCCGCGAGAACGACCTCGCCACAGAGACGCTTCCCCGGCAGCAGGAGGTGACCCGGCTTCTTGCGAAAGAAGGTCACGGTGACATCGGCTGTGGCGGCGACGCCGCGTACTTCCCCGCTCGCACCGTCGAGGCCGGTCGGCACGTCGACTGCGACCACGGGAACCCCCGAGGCCGCGACGGCCGCGAGCGTCCCCGCGACGATGCCCTCGACGGGCCGCGCGAGCCCGGCCCCGAATATCGCGACCACCGCAAGCTCCGCCCCTGCCAGGGCCTCGGGCCGCAGCGCCTCGACCGGTCCCGACCAGCGCCCGGCATGATGGCGTGCCGCGCCCCGCAGCGCATCGCGCTTCCCGAGGAGCGCCACGCGCACGGGCCAGCCCGCGGCGGCGAGCGAGCATGCGGCCACAAGGCCGTCGCCGCCGTTGTTGCCGGGACCGCAGAGGACGACCGCCGGGCGCGGCGACCAGCGGGCGCGGATCGCAGAAGCGACGGCTTCACCGGCCGCGAGCATCAGTTCCTCCTCGCGCCGCCCCGCCGCGAGGGCGGCCGCATCGGCTCGCGCCATTTCCGGCGGGGTCAGCAGCGCAAGCGCGTCGCGATCGGGCAAAGCAACGGTGGACCTCATGCTTGGATTTTATCCCTTGGGCGCAGGTGCCGCGAGGCCCCGTGGGCCCGGAGCGAGATCCCAACAATTTTATTCAAATCGCGCTCCCGACTCACTGATTTCGTCGTGGTGCCCGCGGCAAACCGGTTACCACGTTGCCCGGCAGCGCTCTAGGAGTGGACGCGGCTTCCGGGGACGACGATGGTCGCCACCGTGCCCTTGCCCACCGTGCTCTCGAGCTCGAGGCGTCCGCCGTGCAGCTCGATCAGGGATTTCACCAGGGGCAAACCGAGCCCGGTTCCCTCGTAGCGCCGCGAGAGCGAACTGTCGACTTGGCTGAAGGGCGCGAGCGCGAGCGGAATGTTCTCGGGCGCCATACCGATCCCGGAGTCGCGCACGGCGACGGCCAGCGCGCCATCGTCCCGCAATTTGGCAGTCACCACGACCGTGCCGCCCTGGGGCGTGAATTTCACGGCGTTCGAGAGCAGGTTCAGGAGGATTTGCTTCACCGCGCGCTCATCAGCCCCGATGCGCGGCAGCGCGCGGCTCACGTCGTTGACGAGCGCGACGCCGCCGTTGTCGGCTCTAGCCCGTACGAGCCTTAGCGAGGATTCCGCGGCACCGTAGAGGTCGACCATGCTCTCCACGATCTCGCGCCGGCCTGCCTCGATCTTGGAGAGATCGAGGATGTCGCTGATGATCGAGAGGAGATGGATGCCGCTCGCGTGGATGTCGCGGGCGTATTCGAGGTAGCGCTTGCCGCCGATCGGACCGAAGAGCTCGCCCGCGACGATCTCGGAGAAGCCGATGATGGCGTTCAAAGGCGTGCGCAGCTCGTGGCTCATGTTCGCGAGGAACTCGCTCTTGGTGCGGTTGGCGAGCTCCGCCTGCTCCTTCGCGGCCACGAGCTCGAGCTCGGCATGCTTGCGGGCGGTGATGTCGACAATCTGCGTAATGAACTGCACGAGGCGGCCTGCGTCGTCGCGCACGGTGCCGACGCGCACGAGCACGTAGACGACGGCGCCGCTCTTGGCAATGTAGCGCTTGTCGAGCTCGATGTGCGCGATCCGCCCCTCCCGCAGATCCGGGTTCGGCGTGATGCTCTCGAGCTTGTCGCCGGGATGGGTCACGTCCACGACCGTCATGGCGCGCATTTCGGGCTCGGAGTAGCCGAGCATCTGGCAGAGCGCGGAATTGGCGCGGAGATAGTGCAGGTCCGGGCCTACGATCGCCATGCCGATGGGCGCGGCGTCGAAGGCGACGCGGAACTGCTCCTCGCTCTTGCGCAGCGCGTCCTCGCGCTCCTTGAGCGGGGTGATGTCGATGAGGATCGAGACCGTCCTTCCGTCGGGCGTCTTCTGCTCGATGATCTGGAACCAGCGGCCGTCGCGCTGCCTCACCTCGAAACTGCCGGATGGGTTGCGGTGATAGGCCATGCGCCGCGCCATCCAGGTGTCCTCGTCGAAATCCGCGCCGATCCATACGCCTTGCAAGCGCCTGCGCTCGATCTCCTCGAGGCTCCGTCCGTGCAGGGCGACATCCTCGCCCCCCTTGCGGAAAATGTCGTGGAAGCGCGTGTTGCAGATTAGGAGCCGATCCTCTTGATCGAAGAGGGCGAAGGCCCAAGGGCTGCTCTCGACGGCGACGAGGAGCTGGCGCTCGGCCGCATGCGCGCGTATCACGCTCTCGATCTCTGCGGTGACGTCGGAGGCCGTTCCTCGATATCCCGCGAAGCTCCCGTCGGGAGCGAAGATCGGGCGTCCGCTCGTCTTGGTCCACCAGAGCCCGCCGTCCCGACTGCGCAGGGAGAAGATGAAATTGCGAAACGGCTCCCGCCGGGCAAGGACGCGGGCGTGCTCCTCGAGCGCCCCGGCCTCGAATGTGCTGCAGACCGTATCGAGCCGCGTCCGCCCCAGCGGAATGCCCCCGACCTGCTCGCCGACCTTCGCGAACCTCCCGGAGAAATGCGCAAACCGGTGCTCGGCATCCGTCTCCCAATGCCAATCCGAGGTTACCTCCGTGAGCTCGCGAAAGCGTCGCTCGTTGGCCGCGAGCGCCGCCACCGCCGCGTCGCGCTCCAGGCCCATCCGGCGGTTGGCGCGCGAGACATAGCCGACCGTGGCGACGGCGAGCGCCGCCATGAGGGCAAGAATGCTCAGCGAGCCGCCCGTCTCGCTCCACCAGATCCGCCACTCGGCGCCAGGCCGCATGCCCGCGGCGAGGCTGAGGCCGTGCCAGCCCAACGGATATTGCGCTTGCGGCACAAGGCCCGTGGCGCGCGTGTCGCTCATCCAGACGAGGCCTGCGGCATCGAGCAGCAGGAACTCGCCGCCGTCCGGCATGTTCGCTGCCCGGAACCAATCGTGCAGGACGCGAAGCGGGAAAATCACCACGACGTAGCGATCAACGGCGCCGTCGGACCGGCGCAGCGTAGTCGCCATTGCGGCATAGTGGTCGCCGTCGTCCGATTGGAACGGAGGTCCGAGCTCCACCGCCGAAGTCGCTCCGGCTTGTGCCAATAGCGCGCGCCGCGCGTTCTCGGGCCATGTCACGGGGACCGTCTCCATCGTCGGCCGGCCGTCGGCGTCGAATACCGCGATGCTCGCCACCATCGGATCCTCGCCGAGGGAGCTGAGGCGCTCTTTCGTGGCCCCCGTGGCGCGAGCCCTGAGCGCGATCGCCTCGATCTCCTCCAGGAGGCTACGCAGGGGGACGGCCGCCTGCCGCAATTCCCCCTCGATGAGCACGCTCAAATGCCCCCGGCTGCTCCCAATGGAGGCAGCTGCGTAGAACGCGACCGCCGCCACCGAAATCAGCACCGTCAGCAGTGGGAGCAGCAGCACATCGCGCCGCCAGCGCGTCAGCGCCGACCGCACCCACCCCAGCGGCGCGCGCAGGACCGCCGGAACGAAACCGACCCCTTTGAGCCGGCCCGATGAACCCGTTGACGACACCAACCCCCCACGAGCGGCTGAGCCGCACCCCCCGATAGTAGATGAAGGTTAATTAAAAACCGTATATATCCGGTTAAGAACCGCTGCGTCGAGGGCGTGTTCGAACGGCTGCGGCGGTGCTGCTTGACGGTCGCGCTTCTCAGGGAGTAGGACCACACGCCCGGTGGCGAGCGTAGCTCAGTTGGTTAGAGCGCCAGATTGTGATTCTGGATGTCGCCGGTTCGAGTCCGGTCGCTCGCCCCAATCCTCATTCTAAAAAATGCCGAGATCCCTCTCGAAGCCCCGCAATTGCAAGGGATTCTCGGTGCTTTTAACCATTTGGAAACCGCCTTCGGTGCTCGCTTAGGGCGCAATTGCGAGCCGCGTGCCAGCCGGGAGGAGAGGATGGACGATACCGCGATCACCAAGGATCTCGCCGGCGCCGCCGCACGGTCGGAGGAAGGCGCGAGCCAGGCCCAGATCGGCATGGTCACGCTGGTCTCGGGCTTTAAGATCTCCTGCGCCCTCTTCGGCACCGACGGCAGAGCGGCAAGCCGCGGCGTCCTCGAGCGCGTGCAGATCGGCGCCCTCATTAAGGTCCCGACCGCCAAGACCATTGCCTTCGGCTTCGTCGACAGCCTCGCCCTGCAGAACCCCGCGGGCAACGCCACGGGTCAAGGCGTCGCCGTCGCCGACATCGAGCTCCTGGGCGAGCTCGTGCCGCCGCGGCCGGGCATGCCGCCGGTCTTCTCGCGCGGCATCTCCGTCTACCCCGTGCTCGGCGCCCCCGTCTTCATGGCCACGGCGGACGACCTCGCGCGCGTCTACTCGAAGCCGAATTCGCCGAGCCTCGCGATCGGCAGCCTCTACCAGGATCCCAGCAAGACCGCCTATCTGATCTCGCAGGAATTCCTCTGCAAGCATTCCGCGATCCTCGGCACGACCGGCTCCGGCAAGTCCTGCGCGCTCACGGTGATCCTGCATGCCCTCCTCTCGGCCCATCCCAACGGCCACATCGTCTGCCTCGATCCCCACGGCGAGTACGGCGCGGCCTTCCCGGGTCTCGCCGAGCACATCACGACGCAGACCCTCGAGCTTCCCTATTGGATGCTGAGCTTCGAGGAGATCTGCGAGGTGCTCTGCAGCCGCGAGCCCGTGGCGCGAAGCCGCGAGGCGAACATTCTCAAGGACGCGATCGTCGGCTCGAAGCGCGACTTCATGGGCGACAGCAGTCAGGCCGTCTTCCTGACCGTCGACACGCCCGTTCCCTACCGTATGCCGCGGGTGGTGCAGCGCATCTCCGATGCCATGGGCCGGCTCGACAAGCCCGACAGCGCGCTCCCCTATCTGCGTCTCCTCACCACGATCGAGAACCTGCGCGCGGACCAGCGCTACGCCTTCATGTTCGGCGGCCTCGTCATGCGCGACAACATGGCGGAGATTCTCTCGCGCATCCTGCGCATTCCCGTCAGCGGCAAGCCCATCACCATCGTCGACATCTCTGCGGTGCCCTCGGAGATCGTCAACGTCGTGGTCTCGCTCCTCTGCCGCATCATCTTCGACTTGGCGCTCTGGAGCGACCGCAAGGAGGCGGTGCCGCTGCTGCTCGTCTGCGACGAGGCGCACCGCTACATCCCCAGCGACGAGAGCACGGGCTTCGAGCCGACGCGGCGCTCTATCGCGCGCATCGCCAAGGAAGGCCGCAAATACGGGGTCTCGATCTGCCTCGTGACGCAGCGCCCCTCGGAAATCTCGGAATCCATCATCTCCCAGTGCAGCACCGTCTTCGCGATGCGCATGACCAACGAGAGGGACCAGAACCTCGTGCGCCGGACGCTGCCGGAAAGCGCGGCGGGCCTCCTCAACACGCTCCCTACGCTTCGCCAGCAGGAGGCGATCGCGGTCGGCGAGGGCGTGCCGCATCCCATGCGCATCCGCTTCTCCGATCTCGACCCGAAATTCCGGCCCCACGGCGACGCCACCAATTTCCCTCGCGCCTGGGAGCACGACCGGAACGGGGTCGAGTTCCTGAGCGGCATCGTCGAGCGCTGGCGCTGGCAGTCGCATTAGATCGCAGCGGCCCGTCGCCGGCGGCGGTTCGCCGTAGACGCCCCGGCACGGCCGACGTATCTATCTCCCCGCACAAGAGCGGAGGAACGAGATGGCACGCGCGCGAATGAAGGCTCGCAGCAACCGGCGCAAGGCGAAGCTGAAGGCGAAGCGCCGCCGGCAACGCCAGCGCGCGGGCTCGCGCTCCTAGCGAGCCTCGCCACGCGGCGCTACTTCGCGAGCGACGCGATCTTCTCGAGGCTCAGCGTTCCCTTGGCGCCCCATCCGCCCACGCCCGCGGGGATCGCGGGGCGGAACTGCTCGTAGAGCGCAAATGCGCGCGCCGCCAGCGTCGCCGGCGGCATCGAGCGCGCGAGGCGCAGCATCGCCGCCCGGACCTCTTCGAGCGCGTCGCCGAACTTGCCCTGAAGATAGCGCTCCACGCTCGCGGCCGAGGCGGGCTTGCTCTTGTCGAGCGCGCGGATGCCCTCGGGCGTGTGGATCGCCGATACCGCGCGGCCCAGAAGATCGACCTCGAAGGTCCCGCGCGGCTTGAGCTTCCGCCGCTGCTCCTTCACGGCCTCCGGCGTCGGCTCAAAGAGCCCGAGCGCCTTGCCCTTGGAATAGGCATTAAGCCCGGCGACGGCGCGGCCGAGCGTCAGGGCCTCCTCGCGCTCGAAGCCCAAGCGCTCGGCGACCACGGCCGCCCAAAGCGTCAATACGGGAGCGCGGTTGATTCTGATGGTCCCGCTCATACCGATCTACCGAGCTAGTTCCCTCCGCCGATCCGTCGACCAAGACCGAGCATCGCTATTAGAATAGCGCGCATTTGGCGTCGCCCCAATCCGCCCGATCCTCGCCCTGATCCCGCCAAACTGGTATGGTCTTTTCCTTATCCCGAGCAATGGGCAGGGAGAGCACGCATGCGATGGAGAACAGCCGGAATTGCAGCGGGCGCACTATTGCTGGCGATCGCCGCGGGATCGAT
>Ga0335082_10004262_pt1 | contig 15589 bp, 13 predicted proteins | sample Lox_Sample_41_FD_206718 | JGI IMG/M metagenome (GOLD analysis project Ga0335082, IMG submission 206718) | Soil microbial communities from Loxahatchee National Wildlife Refuge, Florida, United States - Lox_Sample_4.1 | ecosystem: Environmental > Terrestrial > Soil > Wetlands | place: USA...
GGTCGGCGAGGCCGATCTCAATCCGTGGGCGCAGCTCCGGAGGAACAAGCGACCGAGCTGAAGCCGAACGCGCCGCGTGGTTTCGCGCGATCGCGGCTTCCGCGGCCGTTTAGATCGACCGCCCCGTGCCCCGCCAATAGGGCTCGCGCAGCGCGCGTTTCAGGATCTTGCCGGAATCCTCGCGGGGCAGGCTCTCTCGGAATTCGATGCGCCGCGGCACCTTGTAGCCGGCGATGCGCTCTTGGATACGCTGGCGCAGCTCCTCCGGCGTGAGGCCCGCGCCGCGCGCGGGGACGATCGCGGCCATCACCTGCTCGCCGTATTCCGCATCGGGGATGCCGAAGACCGCGCAATCCGCCACGCCCGGCAGCGCCAGGATCGCCGCTTCGATCTCCGCGGGATAGATGTTGACGCCGCCGGAGATGATCATGTCGCGCTTGCGGTCGCAGAGATAGAGAAAGCCCTCGGCGTCGAAATAGCCGACGTCGCCGAGCGTGATGAGACCGTCGCGCTCGATCCGCCGCCGCTCCTCCGGCAGGTTCTGATAGGTGAAATCGGGGTAGTAGGAGAGGCGCATGAAGAGCTCGCCGGGCTCGCCCGCTCGGGCCTCGCTGCCGTCCTCGGCGATCGCCTTCATCGTTCCGCCTTCGACGATGCGGCCGACCGTGCCGGGATGGGCGAGCCACTCCGCGCTGTCGCAGACGGTGAGCGCGCCGCTCTCGGTGCCGCCGTAGAACTCGACCAGCACGGGTCCCCACCACTCGATCATCGCGCGCTTGACGGCGACGGGGCAGGGGGCGGCCGCGTGCACGACGAATTCCAGCGACGACACGTCGTAGCGCCGCCGCACCTCCGGCGGCAGGTTGAGGAGCCGCACGAACATCGTCGGCACCATGAAGGCGTGGGAGATGCGGTGCCTCTCGACGAGCGCCAGGAACCCCTCGGCATCGAAGCGCGGCATCAGCACGACGAGCCCGCCCATGAGCGAGGCGCGAAGCCCGTAGGCGTTGGGAGCGCTGTGATAGAGCGGTCCCGGCACCAGCGCACGCATTCCCGGCGCGATGCCGTAGACCTGCCGTCGCATGCGATCGATCGCCGCCGCCTGCTCCGGCGTCGGGCGCTGCCTGCGCACACCCTTGGGAACGCCGGTGGTTCCCGAGGTGTAGATCATGCTCTCGCGCGGCGGCGCAGGCGGCCCGGTCGCGGGCGCCTGCGCCTCGAGCCAGCTCTCCCATTCGAGCACGCCCGCCGGCACCGATCCCGCTGACGCCGCTATTCCGTGGGCACGGCGAATCTCCGGCGGCGTCGCGACGGCGATGACGGGGATTCCTGCGGGAAGGGCGTCGCCGACCTCGCGGGCGAGATCGGCATGGATGACCAGCACGCGCGCGCGGCAATCCCCGAGCACATAGGCGAGCTCTCGCGCGCGGAAATGCCAGTTGACCGGGACCGCATAGGCGCCGCGGCGCGTGGCGGCGTGGCAGGCCTCTAGAAACGGCAAGTCGTTCCGCATCATCACCGCCACGGTGTCGCCCTCTCCGATCCCGAGCGCGGCGAAGCCGCCCGCGGCTTTGCGGATGCGGCGGTCGAATTCCAGCCATTCGATGCGGCGCTCGCCGCTGAGAATGCCGGCGCCTTCGCTCATGCGCGGGGCTCGCGGGGCGGTCTTGACGCGAGCGGCGCAATCCCGTTCGCTAGCGCGCGCTTAGCCGCAGCTCCCAATATTCCCGCAAGAGGCACCACGCCATGAGCACCGCACCGTTCGACCATCAGGCCATCCGCAGCGTCGTCGGCGAATATCGCGACCCCAAGCACAGCATCGAGGAGCGCAGCAAGATCTATCGCGAGCTCCTGGGCTACGTGCCGCCGCGGATCCAGTCGCGCTTCGCGGTGACCGGCGCAATCGATCCGAAGATCCTGGACATGCAAGAGGAGATCCGCGCCTACGCGATGTATCCCAAATGCTTCGACGTGAAGACGGCGCAGCTCATCCTCTTCGCGGCGCTGCTCATGGATCTGAGCGACGCCGCGCGCATCCATGCGACGGCGGCGCGCCGCGCTGGCGCCTCCTTCGAGGAGTTGCAGGCGGTGATCAATCTGGTGTTTCTGTTCCGCGGCCTGCCTGCGGCCAATCGCGGCGCCGAGATTCTCGTGGCCATGGCCGAGGCCGAGCATCAGGCGGGTGCCGGCAAGAAGGGCTGAGCCGCGCGTCGGCGGCGCAAAGGAAAGGGCGCGGGACTCTCGCGAGTCCCGCGCCCTTCCAGCAGAACGGTGCTTAGGCAGCCTTGAGGTTCGTCGCGGCCTGCTTGCCGCGCTCGATCGTGATCTCGTAGCTGATGCGCTGACCCTCGGTGAGGGTGCCCAATCCAGCGCGCTCGACCGCGCTGATGTGTACGAAGACGTCACGACCGCCGTCGGCGGGCTGGATGAACCCGAAGCCCTTAACGGGGTTGAACCACTTGACGGTGCCGATAGCCATTTAGCGATCTCCTTGGGTAGCGAAACGAAGCCGAGGCCGGACGCACAATCGCCCGGTCCCGAACAACCTGTATTTGGAGTGACTTGAAGCGGAGGCCCGCATGCGGGCGACGCCGGCAAGCTCTCGCCAAAAACGTCGATTGCGCGGCCATGAGAGGCCGCCGCGGCTTGCAAAGTCAAGCACCATTTAGTGGATATTGCCCATCGGTACACGTTCTGCGAGCGGGAATTCGCACTCAAGGACGATCGCCCAGCAGACCATGGAATGCGAAGCCTCCGAAAGAGGGCCATGCCCCGAGCGTGCGTCCTAGCGCTCCGAGACCTTCCCGCAATGCCGCGTGATCACCGTCGAAGCTGCGGCTCGAGCCCGGGATCGGATTGACATCGACTCCGCGGAAAGCGCGGCCAGGCAATCCTTCCCGCGCCTCCTTGAGGAGCAGCAGCGCCTCGCCGCTGCCGAGCGGAACCAGCCAAGCCTCGCCTGCGGCGTCGCGCCGAAAGCTCCGGCGCTCTGCGTCGGGGATCGGCATTGCCTCGAGCGCCACGTCGACGCGTCGCCCGTGCCGCGCGCCCCAGGCGAGGAAGCGCGCGACACTGCGGCGAATCTCGCTGGGCTCCGTGCGGTTCGAGACTACCGTCAGACCGCTCAGCACCGTGGCCATCCGGTCGGCGACGCTGGCGTCCGTCGGAAACCAGCTCGGAACCGCGGCTGCAAGCGGCATGTCCAGGAGAGGCTTGAGGCGCTCGAGCCCATCGAGCAGCTGCTGCGCCTCGGCACCGGGGTCGGGGACGTAGATCCAGAGCCGCTCGGGCGGGCGCTCCACGAGCACGCCTTTGATCTGCGCCTCGCGCGGCATGCCTGCGTTGTAGTCCGCGAGCGCGGCGGCCGCGCGCGCGAGCTTCGCGCCGTCGCCGTCGTCGATCAGCATTGCCCAAACCGCAATGCCGCGCTCGCCTGCGGCCGCGATGAAGCCCGCGAGCGCTTGCGGGTCGACAAGCCCGTGCTCGCTTACGGGCACGTCGGTGTAGAGCCGCGTGATGCCCCAATGCTGCGTACGCACGAAGAGCTTGGCGGGGTCCTTCATCCAGAGCGCAGCGTCGCGCGCCCAGGCAGCGCGGTCTGGCGGCACCGCCGTCCTCGCCTCGAGCACGAAGGCGCCGAGCGCGAGGCGGCCGCCCCCGGCGGGACACAGCATCTGGAAATCGAGCGGCGTGTCCGCGGGGAGTTCCGCAGGGAGCGGCACCCGGGCCTCGGTCGCGCTCTCGGCGCCCTTGAGCTTCGCGAGGAGACGCGGTTCCTCGGGGGCTCCCGCACGCGCCGCCGCCAGACGGAAGTTTCCCTCGGCAGAGTGAACGAGACGCACGCTCATGCCGGGAATGGGCGGTACCCTGACCGTGCCGAGGACGAAGCCCGCTTGCTCTGTCCCGGGGGCGCAGTCGAGCATGGTCTGCTCGCCCTCGGTGCTGAGTTTCGCCCGTTCCGGGGAGCCAAGGAGGCGCGGGGGCACGATCGCGCGCAGATCCGTCCCCGGCACGAGATATGGCGGCGGCGCCGTCGCCGAGGTCGGGGAGATCGCGACCTCCTGGATCGAGAAGCCGCTCTCGCCGCTCCGGTCCGTGACGAGGATCGTCTCGGGCTCCGGCGCATTGACCGGGCGCCGTGGCGCCGGAACGGCCGCCAGTACCTCCCCGGTCTCGACCGGCAGCGTGATGGCGGTGCAGCCCGCACCCGTTGGCCGCGCGGCGGAGACCGTCACGGTCTCGCTGCCGGCTCCGCCGGCGCAGCGGGAGAGAAAGGACCGTGCCTCAGCCGCAGGCGCAGCGATTCCGATCGCGCCGGCGATCGCCGCGCCGAGTATCCAGCCTACGGCCGATGATTTCCGCGGATCGAGCAACGAACGCGCATGCCCTTGGAGTGGTCGGCGATCTCGGCTGGAGCCTAGCGGCTGGGCAGTGGGCTGCCTAGTTTTATTCCAGGTCTGGAGGCTGGAGCAGGGTTAATGAATTTCGCGATTCTCGGCGGGAAATGGCGCGGCTTGACGGTTCGATGAATTCTATACAGTGTGCAAAATCTCAGCATCGGAGGGATATCATGTCGAAGAGCGCTTTCCGGCAGGCCCTCGAGGCCGCCATTCAGCAGCGGCATTCCAAGGTGCATCCCTGGAGCGATGCTTGGGTCAACGGCCGGCTGAGCCGCGAGCTCCTCGGTGAGTGGACGAAGCAGCATTTCCACTACGTCAGCCACTTCTCCGAGTGGCTCGCCACCGTCTTCGGCAATTGCCCCGCCGAGGATGTCCGGCATTTCCTCGCCGAGAACATCTTCGAGGAGGAAGGCTTTGCCGCGGGACAGGGCTTCCCGGCCGTGCGTCACACCGATCTGCTGCTGGATTTCGGCGAGCATTGCGGGATGAGCCGCGAGGAAATCCTCGGCGCTCAGGTAAACGGCGAGCTGCTCCCGGAGACGCTGGGGCTCCAGAGCTGGTGCTATCGCCAGGCCCAGCGGCCCTACGTCGAGGCGCTCTCGGGCCTGCTGGTCGGGCTCGAATCCCAGGTGCCGCAGATCTACGCCCGCACCACCCCGCCGCTCCTCGAGCAGTACGGCTTCACGGAGGAGGAGGTCGTGTTCTTCCGCCTCCACATCGTCGCCGACGCCGAGCACGGCGAGCGCGGCTTCGAGATCGTGGAGCGGCACGCGACGACGCCCGAGCAGCAGGAGAGCTGCATCCGTCTCGTCCGCGAGGCCACGATGATGCGGCGCCTCTACCTCGACGGCCTCTACAACAAGTTCCTGGCGCGGCCGCAGGCCCAAGCGGCGGAGTAGCCGCCGCCGGTCGCGCAATGATCACCTATCAGACGCTGAGCCTCGCCGAGGCGAACCTCATCCTCGACGCCGCGCAGAAGAAGGCCGAGGAGATCGGCGTGCCCGAGGTACTCTGCGTCGCCGATCCCTCGGGCTATCCGATCGCGCTCCGCCGTCTCGACGGCGGCAAGGTCACGAGCGTGCAGATCGCGATGAACAAGGCCTTCACCGCCGCAGGGCATCGCAAGCCCACGCACAACTACAAGAACGCTCTTCCCGGCGAGGAGGCATTCGGCATCTTCACCCAGCACGAGGGGCGCTTCACCGTCTTCGTCGGCGGCTTCCCGATCGTCGTCGACGGCAAGGTCGTCGGCAGCGTCGCCGCCTCCGGCGGCAACGGCGAGCAGGACATTGCGGTCTGCGAGGCCGGAATCGCCGCCTTCATGAAGCACCTCGGCAAGTAAGGCCATGACGGAGGCCTCGCCGGCGGCGGCGCTCTACACGCGGCCCGAGGCCTTCCAGCGCGAGCGGCGCAGCATCTTCCAATCGGCGTGGCTGCTTCTCTCTCGCTCGGCCCTGCTGCAAGAGCCCGGCGATTGGGTCGCCCAGACCCTCGGCGGCTGGCCGGTCTTCGCGCTCGCGGGCGCCGATGGAACGCCCGCCGCCTTCCGCAACGTCTGCCGCCACCAGGGCTTGCCGCTCTTCGACACCGGCAGCGGAAATTGCGGGCAGATCCGCTGCCGCTATCACGGCTGGACTTACGACACCGGGGGTGCCTTCGTCACGGCTCCGCCGGCGGTGGCACCCCCGGATCCCGCCAATCCCCTGCACCGGCTCGAGCGCGTGGCTGCGGCCTCGCGCCACGATCTGCTCTTCGTTCATCTCGGCGCTTCGCCGCCGCCGCTCGGTGAGACACGAGATCCGCTCGCCGATGCCGGGCTCGACCGCTTGATTTTCTCCGGCGAGAGCGTCACCGACATCGACGTCAACTGGAAGCTCGTAATGGAGCAGGCGCTCGCTCTGCCGCCTGCCGGCGTCGAGCGGCGGCTGCAGTGGCCGAGCTTGATCGTCGATGTCGCTCAGGGCGGCATGGTGCTGCATCAAGTGGTGCCGCGTGCCTTTCTCCGGACGAGAATTCATCATCACTGCTTCGGCGCCGCCGACCCCGAAGGCGTCGCCGCGGAGGCTGCGGCGCTCAAACGCGGTTGTCTCGCGGCACAGGCGGAGCTGCAACGGGGCGTCGTTCCGGATTTGCCGGCGAGCCTTGGTTTCCTGGAATTCCGGGCGGCGCTGCGCACATTCGATCTCACAGGGGCTGGCTGAATTTCCGATAACGATGGGAGGGAATCATGAATTGGAAGCACTTTAGAGTTGGCATTCTTGCGTTGGGCGGACTGGTCGCTGCGACGGCCACGGGCGTTGCCAAGGAGCAGAAGCTCGGCGCGCCGCCCGAGGCCAGCAATATGTCGCTGGTGGGTTACAGCGATCTTCAGGCGCGGAGCGCCTATCAGCCGACCATCCACCAGCAGAACGGCCGCTGGATCGCTTATGTCGGCCACCACGGCGGCACGCCGGAGGAGCCGAAGCCGCTCAATCCGCTCACGGGACAGCGCGAGTTCAACGGCACCTCGCTGATCGACGTGAACGATCCGCGGCACCCCAGATATCTCGCGCACATTCCCGGGGAGGAGGGCCAATACGAGGCGGGCGGCGCGCAGATGGTGCGCGTCTGCGACGGCAAGGATTTGCCCAAGGGCGATCCTAAGAAAGTCTACATGCTCCGCACCTTCGGGAATTCCGCCCATGAGATCTGGGACACCAGCGATCCCGCGAAGCCCGCGCTCCTCGCGCGTATCGACGGCATCAAGGGCACGCACAAGAACTGGTGGGAATGCGACACCGGGATCGCCTATCTCGTCTCGGGCGTGCCGGGCTGGCGCACCACGCGGATGACGCAGGTCTACGACCTCTCCGATCCCGCGCATCCCGTCTTCATCCGGAACTTCGGCTTGCCGGGACAGCAGCCCGGCGCCGCCGGCAACGTGCCGACCTCGCTGCACGGGATGATCTCGACGGGGCCCAAGGGCAATCGCGTCTATTTCGACTACGGCACGAACCAGGGCGGCGTGCTGCAGATCGTCGATCGCGAGAAGCTGCTGAAGGGACCGGCGGAGCCGACGCCGGAAAACCTGCTCTACCCGCAGGTCGCGCGGCTCGACCTCTCCCTCTCCTACGGAGCGCACACGACCTTCCCCGTGCTCGGAATGAAGCTTCCCGAATTCGCTCACGACAAGATCGGCGGCACGCGCGACATCGTGGTAATCACGGACGAGCAGATCTTGAACGAGTGCGGCGAGGCACGGCAGATGGTGTGGCTCGCCGACGTCACCGTCGAGACCCACCCGATGATCGTCTCGAACTTCTACGTTCCCGAGGCGAGCGGCGACTTCTGCTCGCGCGGCGGCCGTTTCGGGACGCATTCCTCGAACGAGAACATGACGCCGATCTACTACGGGAAGATCATGTTCTTCGCGCATTTCAACGCGGGCGTGCGCGCGGTCGACATCCGCAATCCGCTCCGGCCAAGCGAGGTCGCCTATTTCATTCCGGCGATCACCAAGAATACCGACAAGCGCTGCGTCAAGGTCGACGGCAAGGACCGCTGCAAGGTCGCGATCCAGACCAACAACGTCGAGGTCGACGACCGCGGCTACATCTACATCGTCGACCGCGCCAATACCGGTATGCACATCCTGCAGCTCGCCGGTGAGGCGCGGAAGATCGCGGGGCTGCCGCCGCCGAAGTGAGGGCGGCGGCTCAGCCCTGCGGCTCGAGCCCGTCGCTCACCTTGACGTTCTCCGGGACGAGCTCGAGGCCGGCGCCCTTGGCCTCGAGCTCGACGAGGGCCGCGAAGTCGCAGTCGGTATAGCCGTGCCCGATCAGCGTCTGCACGATCTCGCGCGTTGCCGCCGCGATCGGCATGGGGACGCCGAGCTCGTGCGCGGCCTCGAGGCCGAGGTCCAGGTCCTTGCGCAGAAGCGGCGGCGTGAAGGTCGCTGCGAAATCGAGGTTCACGTAGGCCGGCGTCTTGTACCGCGAGAAGGTCGAGCCCATGACGCTGTCGTTGATGAAGGATAGGAAGGCGTGGCGCGGCACGCCGTTCTTCTCCGCGAGCACGGTGATCTCCGCGAGCGTCTGCGCGACGACGCCGAGAAAGACGTTGTGGCAAATCTTGACGATCCGCGCGCGCTCGCCCTCGCCGACATAGGAGACGCCGCGGCCGAAGATCTGGAGGTAGGGCGCCGCCTCCCGATAGGCCTGCTGCGGTCCCGAGACGACGACGCTGAGCTTTCCCGCGCGCACGACCTTGGGATTGCCGCTGACGGGAGCGCAGAGGAAGGCGGCGCCGCGCTCCGAGAGCTTGGCGCGGGCCTCGGCCGAGCTGCTCTCGGAGACGGTCGAGCTGTCGACGACGATCCGCGGCGCGTGTCCCGGCCGCGAGAGCAGGCCCTTGGACCCGGAAATCACCTCCAGGAGGTCCTTCGATTCCGCGACGATCACGAAGACGATGTCGCAATCCGCGAGCTCGGCGATGCTGTCGACGACGCGGGCGCCGCGCTCGGCGAGCGGCTCGGCCTTGGCGCGCGTGCGGTTGTAGACCGCGAGCTTCTTCCCGGCCTTGAGGAGGCGCTCCGCGATCGCGAAGCCCATGCGTCCCGCGCCGATCCAGCCGATCCGATGTTCCGCCATGTCCGTCCTCTCAGAAACCGTGCAATGAATTGGAAGGCGCGGCATCCTAGGGGAAGCGCCGGGCCGCCACAATCGCCGGCGCGACAGGGAGATGCGGCCATGCCCCAATCGCCGCCTTCGCTTGACGCCACGCACGAGGTCCTGAACCAGCCGCCGCCGCTCGCGGACTACAACCTCTTCTCGAGCGACCGGGCGCTCGGCGAGGCCGTCGCGCGGGAAGGCGCGGCCTGGGCGATCCGCGAGCTCACGGAATTGGGCGCGACCCTCGGACGGCCGGAAACCATCGAGAGCGGATTTGCCGCGAACACCAATCCGCCGCAGCTCCGCGCCTTCGACCGCTACGGCAACCGCCGCGACGAGGTCGTCTTCCATCCCGCCTATCACGAGATGCTGGGGCTCGCGGTGGCGGCGGGGCTGCACAGCTCGCCCTGGGCGACGCCGCGGCCCGGTGCCCACGTCGCGCGTGCCGCGGGCTTTTACATGCTCACCCAGATCGAGAGCGGCGTCTGCTGCCCGATCGCCATGACCTACGGCTCGGTGCCGACGCTCCGGCGCGAGGCGTCGCTCGCGGCGGAATGGCTGCCGCGGATCTTTTCGCGCCACTACGACCGCGGGTTCCGTCCGGCGGCGGAGAAGACCGGCGCGCTCCTGGGGATGGGCATGACGGAGAAGCAGGGCGGCTCCGATCTCCGCGCCAACACCACGCGCGCGGTGCCCAGCGGCGAGGGCAGCGGCATTCATCGCATCACCGGCCACAAATGGTTCATGTCGGCGCCGATGTGCGATGCCTTCCTCGTGCTGGCGCAGGCGCCGAAGGGGCCGAGCTGCTTCCTGGTGCCGCGCTGGACGCCCGAGGGCGCGCGGAACGGGCTCCGTCTGCAGCGGCTAAAGGACAAGCTCGGCAACCGCTCGAACGCTTCGTCCGAGGTCGAGTTCGTGGAGGCCTGGGGCGCGCTCGTCGGCGAGGAGGGCCGCGGCATTCCCATCATCATCGAGATGAGCAACCTGACGCGCCTCGATTGCGCGATCGGCACGGCAGGGCTGATGCGGCAGGCGGTGGCGCAGGCGGTGCATCACGCGCGGCACCGCAGGGCATTCCAGAAGCACCTCGTGGACCAGCCCTTGATGGCGAACGTGCTCGCGGATCTGGCGCTCGAGACGGAGGCGGCCTGCGCACTGGCGCTTCGCCTCGCCCGCGCCTATGACGGCGAGGATGCGGCGCTCCGCCGCCTCATCACGCCGGTCGCGAAATACTGGATCTGCAAGCGCGGTCCCGCGGTCGCGGTCGAGGCGTTGGAGGCGCTCGGCGGCAACGGCTATGTCGAGGAGAGCATCATGCCGCGGATTTACCGGGAGATGCCCGTCAACTCCGTCTGGGAGGGCTCGGCGAACATCATATGCCTCGACGTGCGCCGCGCGATGACGCGCGAGCCCGGCGCCGTCGATGCCTTTCTCGCGGAGATCGGCCGCGCGCGGGGCGGCAATCCGCGGCTCGACCGCTTCCTCGCGATGCTCGGGACCGAGCTGCACGCTGCCCAGCAGGAGTCCGAAGGCCTCGCGCGGCGCATAGTCGGCCGCATGGCCGTGGCGCTCGAGGCGGCGCTCCTGGTGAAGCACGCGCCGCCGGCGGTCGCCGACGCCTTCTGCGCGAGCCGGCTCGAGAACGAGGCCGGCGGGGCCTTTGGAACGCTGCCCGCAGGAATCGACACGCGGCCGATTGTCGAGCGAGCGGCGCCGCAATAAGTCACTGCTTTCGAGGCAAGTCGAATGGATGAGGCTCAAAGCTCGGCAATCGCGCGATGGGTTACCGCGGCGGGTCTCGCCGGGAAGCCCGAGACCGCCATGCTCGCGGGCTTCTGCGAGCGTGTCGTTGGCGCAGGGCTGCCGCTCGCGCGGGCGCTCGTCGTCATTGACACGCTGCATCCGATCCACGAGGGACGCGTCTTCCGTTGGCGCCGCGACGGCGGCGCGGCGACCGAGGCGGAATACGGCCGCACCAGCGAGGGACCCGCCGCCGAGGCGTGGCGGCGCTCGCCGTTCTACCGGATGCTGCAGACCGGAGCCGCCACGCTCCGCCTTCGCGTAAATGCGGAGGCCGCGGCGGAATTTCCGAGCATCGCAGATTTCCACACCGAGGGGATGACCGATTACCTCGCGGTCGTGAACCGCTTCGCCGAGGCGGGGATCATCGGCGAGATGGATTGCGTCTATTCCTCCTGGCTGACCGACGCGCCCCGGGGCTTCTCCGACGCCGAGCTCGGCGTGCTGGAGAAGCTGCTGCCCTACCTTGCGCTCGCGGTGAAATGCGCCTCGCTCGCGCGGATCGCGGGGACGCTCGTCAGCACCTATCTCGGACGCGACCCCGCTCAGCGCGTGCTCAGCGGCCGCATCGCCCGTGGCGTCGCCGACCGTATCGGCACCGTGCTCTGGTTCAGCGATCTCCGCGGCTACACGAAGATCACCGACACCGCGGCGCCGGAGCAGGTGATCCCGCTCCTCAACGACTACGCCGATGCGGTGATCTCCGCGATCCACGAGCCCGGCGGCGATGTCTTGAAATTGATCGGCGACGGCATCCTCGCGATATTTTCGGCGGAGGACCGCGAGCGCGCCTGCCTCGCGGCGCTCGGTGCTGCCGAAGCCGCGCGTCGCGCCATAGCCGCGCTGAACGAGAAGCGGAGCGCCGACGGCCTGCCGACCACCGAGATGTATCTCGGCCTCCATGTCGGCGAGGTCTTCTACGGCAACATCGGCAGCAAGGAGCGGCTCGATTTCACGGTGATCGGACCCGCCGTCAACGAGGTGAGCCGCATCGCCGCCATGTGCCGCTCGGTCGATCAGCCGCTGCTGGCTTCGGCTGCCTTCGCCGACGCCCTCGGCGCCGCGCGGAGCCGGCTCGTCTCCGTCGGTCGCTACGCGCTTCGCGGCGTCGGCCGCCCGCAGGAGCTCTTCACGCTCGAGCCCGGCGCCTCATGAGAGATAGTCGCAGCGGAAGCCGTCGCCCCAGCGCTTGAGGTAACCGACCGAGGGCGAGGGAAAGTGCATCGTGCAGAAGAGCGTCTCGGTATCGCAATAGCGCTCCAGAAAGCGGCGCCGGGTCACAGCGGCCTGTTGCGGGTCGGAATCGGCGCGCGAGCTGAGCTCGGGATAGCGCGTCTGCAGCGGCGAGTGGATGAGGTCCCCGGTGAATACCGCCGCGTCGCCCTTGCGGCCGATCGCGACGGCGAAGTGGTCGGGCGTGTGTCCCGGGGTCGGAAGCATCCGGATCTGGTCGTCGACTGCATGGTCGCTCGCGACGAGATCGACCTTCCTCGCCTCGATGATGGGCAGCACGCTCTCGGCAATGCCGGGGATCGGGGTCTTGCTGTGGACGCTGCTCCAATACTCGTATTCCTTCCGCGACAGCAGGTAGCGTGCGTTCGGGAAGGTCGGGACCCAGCGGCCGTTCTCGAGCCGCGTGTTCCAGCCGATGTGGTCGCCGTGCAAATGCGTGCACATCACGAAGTCGATGTCCTCGACCCCGAGTCCGGCGGCCTTCAGAGCGTTCATCCAGGTGGGATCCGTCTTGCGGTCCCATTCCGGGTAGCGGCTGGTCTTGTCGTTTCCGATGCAGGCGTCGACCAGCACGGTGTGGTGCGGCGTTTTCACGACGTAGGATTGGAAGCAAAAAATGACGGAGTCCGATGCGCGGTCGAGTGCCCGCGGCTCGAGCCACGACCGGTTCTCCTGGAGAAGGCCGGGGTCGAGGGCCGGAAGGAATTTGAACACCTGCTCGAACGGGTATTCCCTCTCGACGATCCTGTGGATCGTCGCGTCCTCGACGCGGAATTGCGTGCGCATGACGGCGCTCCGCCTCAATACTTGTTCGCGACGAAGAGCTCCTCCGCCGGGAAGAGCGTGATGACCTTGCAGCCCTTGTCCGTCACCACGACCTCTTCCTCGATGCGCGCGGCGGAGTAGCCGTCGCTCGCGGGGCAATAGGTCTCGAGCGCGAAGACCATGCCCTCCTTGAGCTCGAGCGGATGCTCGAGCGAGACGAGGCGGCTGATGATCGGGCGCTCGTGCAAGGCCATGCCGAGGCCATGGCCGAATTGCAGGCCGAAGGCCTCCATCTCGTCGGTGAAGCCGAACTCCGTCGCCTTGGGCCAGAGCCGCGCGACCTTGTCGGTGGTGACGCCGGGCCGGATGGTGTGGATCGCGGCGTCGATCCATTCGCGCGCGCGCTTGTAGGCGTCTCTCTGCGAGTCCGTAGCGCGGCCCACGTTGAGCGTGCGGTAGTAGCAGGTGCGATAGCCCATGAAGGCCTGGATGATGTCGAAAAAGGCCTGGTCGCCGGGCCTGAGCACGCGGTCGGTGAAGTTGTGGGGATGCGGGCTGCAGCGTTCGCCGGAGACGGCGTTGATCGCCTCGACGTCGTCGGAGCCGAGCTCGTAGAGCCGTTTGTTCGCGAGCGCGACGATGTCGCTCTCGCGCACGCCCGGCTTCAGGTGCTCGGCGATGGTCTGGTAGGTGCCATCGACCATGCTCGCGGCCATGTTGAGGAGCATGATCTCGTCGATGCTCTTGATCTCGCGCGCGTCCAGCATGACCTGCTGGCAGTCCCGTACCTCGATCCCCTGCCGCTGCAGCTCGAAGAGCACCGGCGGCTCCACGAGATCGACGCCCAAGGGCATGCCCGCGACGCCGTTCTCCTTGAGGAGCGCCTTAATCTCCTTCACGGCATTCTCGACGAGGCCGTGATCGGGCGGCACAGTGCCGCGCAGGCCCAGCATCCCCGCGCGGCAGTGATCCTGCGGGAGCCAGGGCGCGTGGAGCCGGTGATGCTTCGCCGCCGAGCCGAAGTCCCAGACATAGGGCTCGGTGTTGCCGCAGAGCAGCGCATAGCGCGTCATCTTGTCCCGCGACCACTCCCCGATCGCGGTGCTGGAGATGTAGCGGATGTTGTTGTTGTCGAAGCAGAGGAGAGCGCCGAGGCCGGAGCGCGCGAGCGCCGCCCGCGCCCGCGCCAGGCGGTAGTCGTGCAGCCGGCGGAAATTAACGCGCTCCTCGAAGTCGACCGCGCCGTGGCCGGGAGCAGCCAGCGGGCGCTTCCAGTCATAGGTCGGCTTGATCATCTCGGCTTTGACGATCGTGGGCTCGCGGTCGTTCTTCGGCATGATGGCTCCCAGTGTTTTTCCGCGGGCGGGATCATGGTGTGGAAGCGGAGGGCGGTCAATCCGCCGCGCTTTGCTCGCGCCGCGGCGCTGCGCTAGGGTGCGCTCCGCTTCGATGGGCACGAGGAGTCATGGGCGCGGCAATCGGCATATTCGGACTCGGCGTCATGGGACGCAGCCTCGCGCTGCAGCTCGCGGAGAAGGGCGTCGCCGTCGCCGCTTACGATCCCTGGCCCGAAGCGCGGGCCGAGGCTGCGGGCGCGGGCGTCCCCGGGATCGCCGCGACGCTGGAGGCCTTCGCGGCGTCGCTCGAGAAGCCCGGCACGGCGCTCCTGATGGTCAAGGCAGGCGAGCCCGTCGACGACGCGATAGCATGCCTCTCCGCGCTCTTGCCGGCGGGTGCGCTTCTCGCGGATGGCGGCAATTCGCATTTCCGCGACAGCGAGCGCCGTGCGGCGGCGCTCGCGGCCCGCGGAATCGGATTCCTCGGAATCGGAATTTCCGGCGGCGAGACCGGCGCGCGGCACGGCGCCTCCATCATGACGGGGGGCGATGCCGCGGGCTTTGAGCGCATCTCGCTGCTGCTGCGGCAGGTGGCCGCGATTGCGCAAGGCAAGCCTTGTCTCGCTCATTTCGGAGGAGCGGGCGCAGGGCATTTCGCGAAGATGGTGCACAACGCCATCGAATACGCGGAAATGCAGCTCATCGCGGAGGCCGTGTTCCTGCTGCGGACAGCCACCGGCGCGGCATGGCAGGAGATCGCCGCGAGCGTCGCGCAATGGAACCGCGGCCTCGGCGCCTGCTACCTCCTCGAGATCACCGCCGAGATTCTCCGCGCGCGGGACCGCAGTACCGGCCTGCCGCTCCTGGAGATCGTGGTCGGCCGCGCGGAGCAGAAGGGGACGGGGCGCTGGGCCGCGACCGAGGCGCTGGAGCTCGGCGTGCCCGTGCCGACCCTGATCGAGGCGGTGGAAGCGCGCTCGCTCTCGGCGCTCCGCGAGCCGTCCGCTCCCGGCGCCCTCGCGGCGGCCCCGGTCGACGCGGCATCGCCGGTGCCGGAGGAGCTGGGCGAGGCGCTCCTCGCCGCGCGGGTCGCCGTCTACGACCAGGGTTTTGCATTGCTGCGCGCGGCCGCGGAGCCGCATGGGATCACGGGCGATCTCGCGGAGCTCGCGGAGATCTGGCGCGCGGGCTGCATCATCCGCGGCGCGCTCCTCGATCCCATAGCGGCAGCCTTGCGCGCGGGGTCCTCGCGCCTGCTGCTGGCGCGGGTTTTGCGCGACGCAGTGACGCCTCGGCTGCAGGCGTGGCGGCGCACGGTGGCGAGCGCTGCAAGCTTCGGCGTGCCGATCCCTGCGCTCGCCTCCGCGCTCGCCTATTACGATGGGCTTCGCGCGGAGCGCTCCTC
>Ga0335082_10004265_pt1 | contig 15583 bp, 14 predicted proteins | sample Lox_Sample_41_FD_206718 | JGI IMG/M metagenome (GOLD analysis project Ga0335082, IMG submission 206718) | Soil microbial communities from Loxahatchee National Wildlife Refuge, Florida, United States - Lox_Sample_4.1 | ecosystem: Environmental > Terrestrial > Soil > Wetlands | place: USA...
TATGAACGGGACGCTCACCGCGTTGTCGTGGTGGTGGCGGACGACCGGCAGCACCTCGACCACGCCCGGGAGCGCCGCCAGCCGGGACACGTCCCGGCGGGCGACCTCGACCTTGAGGCCGTTCAGGGCGTGGCTGTAGCGCGCCAGGACGCGGCCGCCCAGGGCGGCCAGGCCCGGCTCGACGGCGGAGTGCTCGGCGTGGGTCCGCGCCACCACCGCGTCCTCCTCGGACCGCGAGAGCAGGCGTCCCCCCACCCGGGCGCGCGCGGTCGCCACCGGATCGCTCGCCAGCCGGAGGACGACCTTCACCCGGGCGTTGGGGCCGAGGTTCGCCGGCATCGGGACCTCGATGCCGTCGGGCGGCCCGTCGATCCGGGTGAAGCGCCCTGCCGCCGCCTGCGCCCCGGCGGCGGCCGGGAAGGCCACCGCCGCGGCGGCGAGGAGCGGGAGGACGAGCGGGACGAGGCTCGACGCGGAGGGGTGAGCGTGTCGGTGCATGTCTGCCTCCAGGCGCGGCGGGCCTGACCGGCGCCGCGCGGGCGAGAAGCGGGAGAAACCCACGGCTGGACGACGCGTCGCAGCTAACCCGGCGGGCGCCAGGCTGCCGGACCAGAGTGGGTCGACGTGGGCGGGTGTGATGACCCCCGCGGGGCGGTGCGAGGCCGCTGGACCGGGCAGGCGCTCCGCGGGCGCGCCCGTCGCCGTCCCGAGGACCGGCATCTGGCCCCTCGGAGATCGAGGTGTTACCCTTCCGGGCGCAATGGAGCTGAACGAGATCCTGCAGGTCGCGCTCCGCGCCGGAGCCTCGGACATCCACCTGAAGGCGGGGCTCCCGCCCATGTTCCGGGTGGACGGCTCGCTGGTGCCGCTCAAGGACGCGCGTCGGCTTCCGCCCGAGGAGATCGCGCGGATGGCCTTCGCCATCATGAACGAGTACCAGAAGGAGAAGTTCAAGCAGACCAACGAGGTGGATCTCGCCTACGGCGTGCCCGGCCTCGGCCGGTTCCGCGTCAACATCTTCCAGCAGCGCGGGACGATCGGGGTCGTCCTCCGCGTCATCCCCTTCAAGATCCAGTCGATCGAGCAGCTGATGCTGCCCAAGATCCTGGAGAAGGTGGCGGGCGAGCAGCGCGGCCTGGTCCTCGTCACCGGCACCACCGGCTCGGGCAAGTCGACCACCCTGGCGGCGATGATCGATCACATCAACGCCACCGAGACCTGCCACATCATGACGATCGAGGATCCGATCGAGTTCCTCATCCGCGACAAGCGCTCGATCGTGAACCAGCGCGAGGTGGGCGTCGACACCATGAGCTTCGGGCAGGCGCTGAAGAGCGCGCTGCGCCAGGACCCGGACGTGATCCTGGTGGGCGAGATGCGCGACCTCGAGACCATCGAGACGGCCCTCACCGCCGCCGAGACCGGCCACCTGGTGATGTCGACCCTCCACACCCTCGACGCCACCGAGACCATCAACCGGATCATCTCCGCCTTCCCGCCCTACCAGCAGAAGCAAGTCCGGCTCCAGCTCGGCTCGGTCCTCAAGGCCGTCATCAGCCAGCGGCTGGTGCCGCGCGCCGACGGGAAGGGGCGCGTCCCCGCCATCGAGGTGCTCCTCGCCACCGCCCGGGTGCGCGAGCTCATCGAGGACAAGGACCGGACCAAGGAGATCCCGGACGCCATCTCGCAGGGGCACACCACCTACGGGATGCAGACCTTCGACCAGTCGCTGATGTTCCTCCTCAAGTCGAGCGTGATCAGCTACGAGGAGTCGCTGCGGCAGGCCTCGAACCCGGACGACTTCGCCCTGCGGGTCTCGGGCATCAGCAGCACCTCCGACTCGAAGTGGGACTCCTTCGAGAAGCCGCCGGAGGCCGCCCCGCCCCCCGCCCCGGCGCGCGCCGCCGCGCCGCCTCCGCCGAGGCCGCCCTCGGCCCCGGCCGCGCCGGGCGCCGCCATCGGGCGGCTCCAGACGGTGAAGGGGCCGGCCAAGCCCTCGTCGGGCGGCGGGACCGCCGGCGGCGAGGGCGACGACGACTTCCAGATCGAGCGGTTCTGAGCGGGCGCGCGGCCCGGACGGTCGCGCCTCGCCGGCCCCGTGCTAGCGTTCGCGGCCGATGGCTCCCGACGACTCCCCACAGGCCCGGGCCAGGGCGCTCGCCCTCCGCCAGCTCGCCGCCCGCGCCCGCACCGAGGCGCAGCTCCGGGCGCGCCTCGCCCGGGCGGACCTCGCGGCGGAGGCCGACGCGGTGGTCGCCTGGCTGCGCGGGCTCGGGTACCTCGACGACGCCGCCTACGCCCGGGCGCGGGCCCGGGCCCTGGTCGCCCCGGGGCGGCTCGGGCCGCGCCTGGCCGAGCGGCGGCTGATCGCGGCCGGGATCACCCCGGCCGAGGCCCGGGCGGCGGTCGTGGCGGCGCTGGAGGGGGAGGGCGGGGCGGACCGGAGGCGCCAGGAGGAGGGGCTGTGCCGGGCGCTCGCCGTCCGGCGGGCCCGGGGCGCCGACCCGGCCACCCTCGACGAGCGGGCCAGGGCCCGCCTGGCGCGCTTCCTCCTGGGGAGGGGGTTCTCCGGGACGGCGATCTCGGCCGTCCTGGGGGTCTGGGCGGACGGCGACTGACGCCCTGCCCACCGGGCCGGGCTCTGCTATCCTCCCCGACCCATGCGCCGGATCGCCGTCCTCGCCCTCGCCGTCGTCGCCCTCGCCTGCTCCTCGAAGCACACCACCTTCACGGGCGAGCTCAAGCTCAAGAACAGCGCCGACGACAACTACCAGGCCGGCCTCGACGAGCTGAAGGCCGATCACTACGACGAGGCGATCAAGTTCTTCCAGTACGTGAAGACCAAGTACCCCTTCTCCCACTTCGCCGCCCTCTCCGATCTGCGCATCGCGGACGCGAAGTTCGCCCAGGAGCGCTTCCTGGAGGCCGCCGACGGCTACGCCCAGTTCCAGAAGCTCCACCCGGGGAACGCGGAGATCGACTACGCCCGCTACCGGGAGGGCGTGGCCCACTTCCGCGACGCCCCGGGCGACTTCTTCCTCTTCCCGCCCGCCCAGGAGAAGGACCAGCGGCAGGCGGAGAAGGCGGTGGAGGTGCTCACGAAGCTCCTCGAGGAGAAGCCCGACTCGAAGTACGCCGAGGACGCGAGGAAGGAGCTCAAGGCCGCGCAGACCCGGCTCTCGGAGCGGGAGTGGTACGTGGCCGAGTTCTACTTCAAGCGGGAGCGGTGGGCGGGCGCCGCCGGCCGCTACCGGCTGCTGGTGGACAGGTACCCGGGCTCGGCGCACGAGGGGGAGGCGCTCTTCAAGCTCGCCCAGTCCTACGCGCAGCTCTCCGAGAAGTACCAGGCCCGGGTCGCGCTCCAGCAGCTGATCGTGAAGCACCCCGACGATCCGCGGCGCGCCGAGGCCGAGAAGCTCCTTGCCTCCATCCGCTGAGCCGCCCCGCCGCCCGGGCGCGCGGCGCGCGCTCGGGATCGCCGCCGCGGCCCTCGCCCTGGTCACCGCCGCCTGGCTCGGCCGGGCCTGGCGCTCCGGGATCGACCTGCGCGGGCTGCTCGCCGGCCCCGAGGCGCAGGCGCGAGCCGCGCTCCTCGGGCTGCGGACGGCCCGCCTGGAGGGGCTGGCCGGGGTGGGCGCCGCCCAGCTCGATCGCCTCCGCCTGGCCGAGCTCCAGGTCTCGGCGGCCGGCGGCGAGGCGCGGGCCCTGGCGGTGGCCGAGGCGGAGGGGACGGTGGACTGGCCCGGCGGCCGGGCGGCGCTCTCCTACGTGGGGCGGGAGGCGATCACCCTCCGACCCTGCGGGCTGGGGCGCTGGTGCCCGGCGGGCCCGCCGCTCCCCGCCCTGGCCGGCGTCCTCGAGGTCCTCCTGCGGCGGGCCCTCGCCTTCGAGCGGCGCGACCCGGCCGGCTACGCCCTCCTGATCTCGGACGCCTACGCCGGCCCCGGCGGCAAGGCGGCCCTCCTCTCGCGCCTGGCGGAGGACCTGGGCCGCGCGCCCCCCGCCGCGCTCCGGATCCTGGGCTGGCAGATCCGGGTGGAGCGGGACCGGGCGGTGGTGGGGGAGGACTACGAGCTCGCGCTCGGCGGCGCCGCCCCGGCCCGGCTGCGGGCCCGCTTCGCGCTCACCCGCGAAGGCGAACGCTGGCTCATCGTGGACGGGCTGTAGGTGTACACTCCGGCGACCGGGAGGACGGACATGGACGAGACCCTGAAGCAGGCCTTCGCGCTCGGCCAGGGCTACTACCTGAAGAAGGAGTACGGGCTGGCCGAGCAGTACCTGACCCAGGTCGTCGAGCAGAACCAGTCGTTCGCCGACGTCTACAACATGCTCGGGGTCATCTACCACGACCAGGGCCAGTACCAGAAGGCGCTCCGGGCCTTCGAGGCCGCCCTCCGCATCAACCCCGGGTACACCGACGCCGCCCTGAACCTCGCCGTCACCTACAACGACACCGGCAAGTACAAGGAGGCGCAGGAGACCTACCGGCACGCCCTCTCCCGCTCCGGGGCCTCCCTGGGGAAGCTCGACCGGTTCGTCCAGGGCAAGCTCGCCAACATGTACGCCGACATCGGCGACGTCTACCTCTCCTCCGGCATGTACCAGGAGGCGATCGCCGAGTACCGCCGCGCGCTCGCCCTCGGCCCGGCCTTCGTCGACCTGCGGGCCAAGCTGGCCGGGGCGCTGCGGGACGCCGGGGAGCGGGACGGGGCGATCGCGGAGTACGAGGAGGTGGTCCGCCAGAGCCCCACCTTCGTGCCCGCCCGCCTGAACCTCGGGCTCTGCCTGTACGCGGCCGGCCGGAAGGACGAGGCGCTGAAGCACTGGAAGACGGTCCTCGAGATCTCTCCCGGCAACCGGAACGCCGAGATGTACCTGCAGCTCTCCGGCGTGCCGGCGTGACCTCCCCCCCGCCTCGCCGTTGCCCGGGGCCCGGGCGGGCGGTATGGGCCTCCCGATGAGCGAGCAGGAGAAGACCGTCCGGCTGACCAGCCTGAGCCACGGGGCGGGTTGAGCCTGCAAGATCCGCCCGGCGGATCTGGCGCAGGTCCTGCGCCGCCTCCCGGCCGTGCACGACCCGCGCGCGCTCGTCGGCACCGAGACGCGCGACGACGCGGCCGTGTACGCGCTCGGGCCGGACCAGGCGGTGGTCGAGACGGTGGACTTCTTCACCCCCGTGGTCGACGACCCGTACTGGTTCGGGCGGATCGCCGCCGCCAACGCCTTCTCCGACGTCTGGGCGATGGGGGCCACCCCGCTCTTCGCCCTCAACCTGGTCTGCTGGCCGGTGAAGACCCTCTCCACGGAGCTGCTGGGCGAGGTGCTCCGGGGCGGCGCCGAGACCGCGCGGCTCGCGGGCGCCTCCATCCTCGGCGGCCACAGCATCGACGATCCGGAGCCCAAGTACGGGATGGCGGTGACCGGGATCGTCCACCCCGACCGGATCCTCCGCAACGTGGGGGCGCGCCCCGGCGACCGGCTCCTCCTCACCAAGCCGCTCGGCGCCGGGATCGCCACCACCGCCATCAAGCGCGGGATCGCCCCGCCGGCCCTGATCGACCGGGTGGTGGAGGTGATGAGCGCCCTCAACCGGGCGGCCGGGGAGGCCCTCGCCCGGAGCGGCGCGGTCCACGCCCTCACCGACGTGACCGGCTTCGGCCTCCTCGGCCACGCCTGGGAGATGGCGGAGGGCTCGGCGGTGGCGCTCCGGCTCCGGGCGGCGGCGGTCCCGGTGCTCGAGGGGATCCTCGAGCTCGCCGCCCGCGACGTGGTGCCGGGCGGCTCGAAGGCCAATCTGGCCTGGGTCGAGCCGCACGTCCGGCTCGGCCCCGGGATCGCCGCCCCCCTCCCCATCGTCCTCGCCGACGCCCAGACCAACGGCGGGCTGCTCGCGGCCGTGGACGGGGCGCGGGCCGGGGCGGTCGTGGCGGCGGTGCGGGCGGTGGGGGCGGAGGCGGTGGAGGTGGGAGAGGTGCTCCCCGGCGATCCCCCGCGGATCGAGGTCGTCTAGCCCCTCTGCTAGAATCGTCCCCCGATGCTGGCGCACGCCGCGGCCCTGCTCCTCGCCCTCTGCGCCGCCCGGCGCGAGCCGGCCTTCGTGGCGGTGGTGGATCCGGGCCACGGGGGCGAGCAGGAGGGGGCGATCGGGCCCGGCGGGGCGAAGGAGAAGGACCTCGCCCTCGAGATCGCGCGGCGGGTGGCGGGGCGGCTCAAGAAGCTCGGGGCCAAGGTGGTCCTCACCCGCACCGGCGACATCGCCGTGCCCCTGGCGAACCGGGCGGCGATCGCCAACGCGATGCGGGCCGACCTCTTCGTCTCCATCCACCTCAACTCCATGCCGACCGCGGAGCAGCGGCGGGTCACGCACGGCGTCGAGACCTACTTCCTCTCCGCCGACGCCACCGACACCCACGCCAGCGCGGTGGCGGCGCGCGAGAACGCGGACCGGCTGGCGGGCGAGCCGGGGGCCGATCCCGACGATCCGGTGGCCTCGATCCTCTCCGACCTCGAGGACGCCGCCTCCCTCCAGAACTCGTCCCGGCTGGCCTACGCGGTCCACGAGCGGCTGGTCGAGGCGCTCGGGGCGGAGGACCGGGGGGTGAAGCAGGCCCCCTTCTACGTGCTGGCGGGGGCGCGGATGCCCGCGGTGCTGCTCGAGGTGGGGTTCATCTCCAACACCCGGGAGGCGGAGCAGCTCCGCAGCCGCGAGTACCAGGAGCGGATCGCCGGGGCGGTGGCGGACGGGATCGCCCGCTTCCGGGCGGAGACGCGGCGGGCGAGCCGCTAGCGCACGGCCCCGCGCCGGCGACGTGGCGCGCGGCCGGCTCCCGTGCTACCTCGTCCCCCCATGCGAACGAACGGTCGCGGCGACCGCGAGCTGCGGAAGATCGTCCTCGAGCCCGGCTTCTCCAAGCACGCGGAGGGGTCGTGCCTGGCGCGCTTCGGCGACACCCACGTCCTCTGCACCGCCAGCGTGGAGGAGCGGGTCCCCCCCCACGTGTTCGGGACCGGGGCGGGGTGGGTGACGGCGGAGTACGGGATGCTGCCGCGCTCGACCCACGACCGGATGCAGCGCGAGGCGGCCCGCGGCAAGCAGCAGGGGCGCACCCTGGAGATCCAGCGGCTGGTCGGCCGGGCGCTCCGGGCGGCGGTCGACCTGCGGGCCCTCGGGACGCGCACCGTCACCCTCGACTGCGACGTCCTCCAGGCGGACGGGGGCACCCGGACGGCGGCCATCACCGGCGCCTACGTCGCCCTGGTGCTGGCGATCCGGGGGCTGCAGCGCTCGAAGAAGATCACCGGCGATCCGGTGAAGCGGAGCGTGGCGGCGGTCTCGGTGGGCATGGTGGGCGGGCAGGTCTGCCTCGACCTCGACTACGGGGAGGACTCCACCGCCGACGTGGACATGAACGTCGTGGCCACCGGCGACGGCGCGCTGGTCGAGGTCCAGGGCACGGCGGAGGGGAAGCCCTTCCCGCGCGCCGACCTGGACCGGATGCTCGACGTCGCCCTGGAGGGGATCGGCCGGCTGGGGGCGCTCCAGGTCGAGGCGCTGCGGGTCGGGTGATGGCGGCTCCTCCCGCGCTCACCCTGCTCTTCGGGACCACCAACGGCGGCAAGCTCCGGGAGCTGCGCCGGCTGGTGGCGGGCCTGCCGGTGGCGGTGGTCTCCCCCGAGGAGCTCGGGCGGCCGCTCCCCGAGGTGGTGGAGGACGGGGCCACCTTCCAGGCCAACGCCGAGAAGAAGGCGAGCGCCTGGGCCCGCTGGGCCGGGCTCCACGCCCTGGCCGACGACTCGGGCCTCTCGGTCGACGCGCTCGGCGGCGCGCCCGGCGTTCACTCGGCCCGCTGGGCGGACCTGGAGCCGGAGGGGGAGCCGGCCAGCCCGGCCTGCGCGCTGGCCGGCGAGGCGGGCGCGGAGCTCGGGCCCGTCGCCGGCCGGGCGGCGCGCGACGAGCGGAACAACGACAAGCTGCTCCGCTCCCTGGCCGGGGTCCCGGAGGCGCGGCGGGGCGGGGAGTACGTGGCCGTGCTGTCGCTCGCCCGCCCGGACGGCACCCTGGTCGAGAGCGTCGCCGGCCGCTGCCGCGGGCGCGTGGGGTGCGGGCGGCGCGGCACCGGCGGGTTCGGCTACGACCCGCTCTTCCTCCCCGACGCCATCCCCGGGCGCACCATGGCCGAGCTCGGTCCCGAGGAGAAGGACGCGGTCTCGCACCGGGGGGAGGCGTTCCGGCGGCTCCTGCCCGTCCTGGCGCGGCTCGCGGGCGAGCGCCGCCCTTGACGGGAACACGTCGGTCCGCTAGAGACGGGCGTTCTCGGAAGCAGCCCGGCGGCGCTCGGCTCCGCCTGTACTTCCGGGGCGTAGCGCAGCCTGGTAGCGCGCCTGCCTTGGGCGCAGGAGGTCGCCGGTCCGAATCCGGCCGCCCCGACTCTTTGACAGCTTGGTGGATGGCCGGGACGCGGGAGCGTCTCCTTGCGATCTGCGCCCGTAGCTCAGATGGATAGAGCGTCGGCCTTCGAAGCCGCAGGTCGGGGGTTCGATTCCCTCCGGGCGCGCCAGACGATGATTTACGGTGAGTATAGCTCAATCGGTAGAGCACTGGACTGTGGATCCGGGGGTTAAGGGTTCGAGCCCCTTTACTCACCCACTCCTTCCGCCGCCCGAGGGGTATCGGCTCGCGGCCTTCTGCGCCCGTAGCTCAGCTGGCCGGGGGCCCGGGGGCCGTCACTGGCCCCCGTAATACCTTCGGTCGCGGGCGAGGTAACATGCCGACCGACTGCGCCCGTAGCTCAGCTGGATAGAGCAGCGGCCTTCTAAGCCGCGGGTCGGGGGTTCGACTCCCTCCGGGCGCGCCAGCACGGTCGGCGCGGAGGCGCGGCCGGAGGAGGCCGCGCCGGAGCGCGGCGGGGGTCTGGGGGCGAAGCGACACGGACCGCCTGCCCGATCGGAGAGGTTCGCCGCGCAGCCCCCAGCAAGATGGACCGGGGGTTCGACTCCCTCCGGGCGCGCCAGCACGGTCGGCGCGGAGGAGAGGCCGCGCCGCGCCATCCCACCTCACCCGCCGGGCCTGCCCATGCCCGTCGGGGGCTTCAGGTCGTTGACACTCCGCAGGGACGCTGCTACATACGGCGGCCCTCGGCCAACCCCGAGTCGATCGGGCGCGTAGCTCAACTGGCAGAGCAATGGACTCTTAATCCATAGGTTGAAGGTTCGATTCCTTCCGCGCTCACACGAAGGCCCCCGGCACCGGGGGCCTTCGCTTTTTCGGCGCCCCCGCGGCGCCGCCCCGGGGGCGTCAGTCCTTCTTCCCGCCCTGGATCACGCCGAAGCGCGGCTTCTTGCGCTCGGGCGGCTTGAGCACGCCGGCCAGCACCGAGGGCCAGGGGAAGGCGCAGTCGAAGCGGCGGCCGCGGAAGGTGAGGTCGCAGCGGATGCCCCACTCGTCGAGGAGCACCTCGGACGTGTCCCGGCCGATCACCAGGTTCACGCGGACCAGCTCCTCGTCGTGGAGGTACTCCGGCATCACCACCCCGGGGGCCGGGGGGGCCACGATCACGCACTCGATCTCGGAGGCCGTCCGGCAGGCCTCGAGCATCTCCCCGTAGCGGCGCTGCAGGGCGAACAGCTCGAGGGCGCCCTGCGCCCAGCCCGGGCAGGTGGGCGGGCAGGGGGCCTCCGGGCTGTGATCGTGGTGGGCCTCCACGCGCCCCTCTTACTACATGACCGAGGCTCCCGTCCCGCCGCCGTGGTAAGTCTCATCGAGGCGAGCGGGGGACCGGGGGGGCCGAGCTTCACCGGGCCCCTTCCGCGTAGAATGCGCGAGTCGCAGGCAGCCGGATGAGGCTGGGCCGGAGCGAGCGGGGGGACTGCGGGGCCGAGCCTCACCAGGCCCCCCCAGCACAAAGGGCGGGTGGCGGAACTGGTAGACGCGCTGGACTTAGGATCCAGAGCCGGAAGGCGTGAGGGTTCGAGTCCCTCCCCGCCCACTTCCCGCTTGACCGGGCTCCGTCCGGCACGTAGCAGTACCGCTCTTTCCGCCACATCTCTCCGAGGTTGGAACCGCACATGAAGATCCAGGTCGAGACGCTCTCTCCGGTCGAGCGAAAGGTCACCATCGAGGTGGACCCGGACCGCGTCGCCCAGGAGCTGGAGCGGGCCTACTCGGGGCTCTCCCGGCGCGTGAAGCTGCGCGGGTTCCGCCCTGGCAAGGCGCCGCGAAAGGTCCTCGAGCGCCAGTTCCGGAGCGAGGTCGAGTCCGAGGTCGCCGAGCGGATCGTCTCCCAGACCTTCGCCGAGGCGGTGAAGGTGGAGGCCCTCCCGGTGGTGGCGGCCCCGAGCGTCTCGATCTCGGAGGGCGTGGCGGAGGGGAAGGGGCTCAAGTACACGGCGCGCGTGGAGGTGAAGCCGACCCTCGAGCCCAAGGATTACAAGGGGCTGGCGGTGTCGCGGAAGCCCCCCGAGGTGACCGACGCGCTGGTGGCCACCGAGATCGGGAAGCTGCAGGAGTCGATGGCGCAGCTGGTCCCGGCCGAGGGCCGCCTCGAGGCCCAGGACGGGGACTGGGCCACCATCGATCACGCCGGGACCATCGACGGGGCGCCGTTCGAGGGAGGCCAGGCGGAGGGGGTGACGGTCAAGGTCGCCCCGGGCACGGTCGCCGAGGGCTGCCTGCCCCAGCTGGCCGGCAAGAAGGTGGGAGAGACCGTCGAGCTCGACGAGCCGTTCCCCCAGGATCACCGGAACCCGGCCCTGCGCGGCAAGGTCGCCCACATGAAGGTGACGGTGCGCGGGCTCAAGGTCCGCCAGCTCCCGCCCCTCGACGACGCCCTCGCCAAGGAGCTGGGGATCGAGGGCGTCGAGACCCTGGAGGCCCTGCGGGCCCGGATCCGCTCGGACCTCGAGAAGCGGGAGCGGCGGCGGGCCGAGTCCGAGCTCAAGGACGGCCTGGTCAAGGCGGCCCTGGCGAAGAACGAGTTCGAGGTCCCGCCCGCCCTGGTGGAGCGGGCCATCGACGGGATGATCGAGGGGGCGGCCGAGCGGTTCGCGCGCCAGGGGATCGACCTCCGCCGGCTCGAGCTCGACATGGCCCGGATGCGGGCCGATCTCCGCGAGCAGGCGCTGCTCCAGGTCCGCGGGGCGCTCCTCCTCGAGGCGATCGCCGACGCGGAGAAGATCGAGGTCACCGAGGAGGACGTCCAGGCCGAGCTGGCCCGGATCGCGGACGACCTCGGGCTCCCCCTCCCCAAGGTCCAGCAGCAGACCCGCGGCAAGGAGGCCCGGGACGCGCTAAGGAACAGGATCAGGGAGGAGAAGGCGCTGTCCGTCCTCTCCTCGTCGGCGACGATCACGCCCGCCTAGGGCGCGGAGATTCCGAAGATGCCTTACATTCCGATGCCGTACGTGGTCGAGCAGACGCACCGGGGGGAGCGCAGCTACGACATCTACTCCCGGCTGCTCAAGGACCGGATCGTCTTCCTCGGCACCCCGGTCGACGACGACGTCGCCAACGTGGTGATCGCCCAGCTCCTCTTCCTCGAGTCCGAGGACCCGGACAAGGACATCAACCTCTACATCAACAGCCCGGGCGGCTCGGTCACCGCCGGCCTCGCCATCTACGACACCATGCAGTACGTGAAGCCCCAGGTCTCCACCATCTGTCTCGGCCAGGCGGCGAGCATGGGTGCCTTCCTGCTGGCGGGCGGGGCGGCGGGCAAGCGGTTCGCCGTGCCCAACGCGCGGATCATGATCCACCAGCTCTCCGGCGGGTTCTCCGGCCAGGCCTCCGACATCGAGATCCAGGCCAAGGAGGCCCTCCGCCTCAAGGCCCGGCTGAACGAGCTGCTGGCGCGCCACACCAAGCAGCCCCTGGAGCGGATCGAGCGCGACACCGACCGGGACTACTTCATGGGGCCCGGAGAAGCCAAGGAGTACGGGCTCATCGACGAGGTGATCGTGCACAAGAAGGCGGCGGAGAAGAAGCCGCAGTAAGATGATCGGCGGCGAGGCGCCGGAGGGCACCCCGAGGGGCAGCAGCCGAGGAAGCGGGCTCGCGAGGATCGGAAGGAGCAGACCGTGGAGAAGCGCGAGACCCTGAGCTGCAGCTTCTGCGGCAAGTCCCAGAAGGAAGTGAAGAAGCTCATCGCCGGGCCGACCGTCTACATCTGCGACGAGTGCATCGGCCTGTGCAACGACATCATCGCCGAGGAGATCGCCGGGGAGGAGAAGCGCGAGCAGAAGCTCCGCGTCCCCCGCCCCTCGGAGATCAAGACCATCCTGGACGAGTACGTCATCGGCCAGGAGCGGGCGAAGAAGACGCTCGCGGTCGCCGTGCACAACCACTACAAGCGGATCGAGAGCCGGGTCGCGATCGACGACGTCGAGCTGCAGAAGTCGAACATCCTGCTCCTCGGCCCGACCGGCTCGGGCAAGACCCTCCTCGCCCAGACCCTGGCCAAGATCCTGAACGTCCCCTTCACCATCGCGGACGCCACCACCCTCACCGAGGCGGGTTACGTCGGCGAGGACGTGGAGAACATCATCGTCAACCTCCTGCAGGCCGCCGATCACGACATCGAGCGCGCGCAGAAGGGGATCGTCTACATCGACGAGATCGACAAGATCGCTCGCAAGAGCGAGAACCCCTCCATCACCCGCGACGTCTCCGGCGAGGGGGTGCAGCAGGCGCTCCTCAAGATCATCGAGGGGACGATCGCCAACGTGCCGCCCAAGGGCGGGCGCAAGCACCCGCAGCAGGAGTTCCTCCAGGTCGACACCACCAACATCCTCTTCATCTGCGGCGGCGCCTTCTGCGGCCTGGAGGGGATCATCGAGCGGCGCGTCGGCGGCCGCAGCCTCGGCTTCGGGACCGACGTGAAGTCCCGGACCGAGAAGAACATCGGCGAGCTGCTGGCGCTGGTGGAGCCGGACGACCTGCTCAAGTTCGGGATGATCCCGGAGTTCGTGGGCCGCCTGCCGGTGATCACCAGCCTCGAGGAGCTCGATCAGCGGTCGCTGATCGACATCCTCACCAAGCCGCGGAACGCCCTGGTGAAGCAGTACAAGAAGCTGCTGGAGATGGACGGCGTCAGCCTCAAGTTCACCGACGGGGCGCTCGAGTCGATCGCCCGGGCGGCGATGAAGAACAAGGCCGGGGCCCGCGGCCTGCGCGCGATCCTCGAGAACGCGATGCTGGACATCATGTACGACGTGCCCAGCCGGCGGAACGTCCGGGAGATCGTGATCTCCGAGGACGTGGTGGAGAAGCACGAGCCGCCGCTCGTCGTGATGCAGAAGGAAGCGGAGAGCGCCTAGGCCCGCGCCCTGCTGGACCCGTGCTCGACCCGCGCCCGCTCCGCTCGGCCACGCTGACGCTGGCCGCGGCCAACGCGGTCGGCGGCCTGGTGCACGTCGCCGCCTACTTTCGTCTGGGCGCCGGCGATCTCGACGCGGGGGGCCGCGCCTACCTCGCCCTCGCCCTCCTCGCCCAGCTGGCGCTCGCCGCCCTCCTCGCCGCCGCGCCGGCGCTCCTCCTCTCCCTCGCCGCCCCCCTGCGCCCCCTCGCCTGGCTCACCGCGCCGCTCGGGCAGGCGGCGCTCCAGCTCTTCCTCGAGGTGGACCGGACCCTGCTCGCGGTGCTCGGGACCCACCTCGATCGCCCGGCCCTCGAGGTGGCGTGGACCCCCGGGGGGCTCGCCTCGCTCGACCTGCAGCGGGGAGAGCTGGTCCGGATCGGCGCCGGGATCGCCGCGCTCCTCGCCGCCGAGCTCCTGCTCTTCGCCTGGCTCCACCGGCGGGCGCGGGGCGGCCGGGCCGTCCCCGGGGCCGCCCGGGCCCTCGCCGCGGCGGCGGTCTTCCTCTTCGCCGGCGAGCGGGTGACCTACGCGCTCGGCCTGGCCCGCGGCTGGTGGGAGCCGGTGCGGGCGGCGGCGGTGCTCCCCGCCTACGCGCTCGAGGAGGCGCTCCAGACCCGGGTCCGGGCCAACGACCGCTTCCGTTACCCCCGGGCGCCGCTGCGCTGGCGCGCGGTGGAGGCCCCCCCGAGCATCCTCTGGATCGTGATCGAGAGCTGGCGCCGGGACGGGCTCGCCCCCGACACCACCCCGGCCCTCTGGGCGTTCTCCCAGGACGCGCTGGTGTTCGCCGACCACCGCAGCGGCGGCAACTGGACCTACGCCGGGGTCTTCAGCCTGTTCTACGGGTTGCACGCCGCCTACGCCCCGGCGGCCCAGCGCTCGGGCCACGGGGCGCTGGTGCTCGAGCGGGCCCAGGCGCTCGGGTACGACGTGCGGATCATCGCCTCCCGCTCCACCCGCTTCCCCCGCTTCCGGGACACCATCTTCCAGGGGCTCCCCGAGGACCGGATCGAGGACGACCTGCCCGGCGCCGACTCGGCCGAGCGGGACCGGGTGGCGGTGGAGCGGGCCCGGGACTTCCTCGCCCGCCAGGAGAGCGGCCGGCCCTTCTTCCTGGCCGTCTTCCTCGACGCGACGCACCTTCCGTACGCCTTCGCCCCCGACTCGGTCCGCTTCCGGCCCTACACCGACCGGCTCTACTACATGGAGATGACCTCGCCGCAGGAGCGGCTCCCCATCTACAACCGCTACCGGAACGCCCTGGCCGACGTGGACCGGACCGCCGGCGCGATCCTCGCCGCCCTGCGCCAGGACGGGCTCCTCGACCGCACCGCGGTGGTGCTGACCGGGGACCACGGCCAGGAGTTCTACGAGCACGGCGCGCTCGGCCACAACATCTCCTTCGACGCGGAGCAGACCGCGGTGCCCCTCGTGATCCGGGCCCCGGGCGTCCCCCACGGCGTCCGGACCGGGCTCACCCGCCACGTGGACGTCGCCCCGACCGTGCTCGGCTGGCTCGGCGCGGAGAGCCCGCCCTCCGACTACGCGAACGGCGTCCCGCTCTTCGGGGGAGCGCGTCCGGACCGGGCGGTGCTGTGCGGCATGCGCGACTGCGCGGTGCTCGACGCCAGCGGGGAGACGACCGTCTTCCGCCCCTACGCGCCGCTCGCGCCGGTCCGGGTCTACGACCCGGCCTGGCGCCCCCTCCCGACCGCGCGCCGCTCGCCCGCGCTCCCCGAGGTGAAGCGGGAGCTGACCGCCTTCATCGAGTGACGTGCCCCTCCGTCCGGAGGTCGAACGGGGTGCCGTGCCACTCCGGCAGCATGTTGTCGTCGGTGATCACCCGCAGGGGAGGCTGGGGGCGGAGGAGCGGCGGGCCGGCGGCGGCGCCCATCGCCCGGGCGCGGGCCAGCTCCTCGGGGCGGCCGGCGTCGACCACCGGCCGTCCCCCGATGCGGGTCTCCTCGAGCGCCCGCTCCAGCCGGGCGCCGTCCCAGGCGAGGGGGGCGTCGCTGGCCGCGAAGAAGGTCCCGACCTGCATGCCGTTGGCGAAGAGGGCGAGGGCGGTCTCGCGGGCCGGCCGGAAGAAGGTGGTGTTGAAGTAGTAGACGCCCCCCTCGGCGAGGTGCGCGCGCGCCAGCTCCACGAACTCCCGGGAGAGGAGGGAGGTCGCGTGGGCGCGCCAGTGGAGCGTGACGTTGGCGACGATCACGTCGAACCGTCGCTCCGGG
>Ga0335082_10004266_pt1 | contig 15581 bp, 16 predicted proteins | sample Lox_Sample_41_FD_206718 | JGI IMG/M metagenome (GOLD analysis project Ga0335082, IMG submission 206718) | Soil microbial communities from Loxahatchee National Wildlife Refuge, Florida, United States - Lox_Sample_4.1 | ecosystem: Environmental > Terrestrial > Soil > Wetlands | place: USA...
AGGACGGTCCGCGGGCCTTCTATGCCGGCGAAATCGCCCGCGCGATCGTCGACAAGGTGCGGCACGCGCCGGCCAACCCCGGCGGCATGACGCTGAACGATCTTGCGCATTACCGGGCCGTCGAGCGCGCGCCGGTTTGCGGCCGGTACCGCGGCCACCGGATCTGCTCCATGGGCCCGCCAAGTTCGGGGGGCATTGCGGTACTGCAGATACTGACGATGCTCGACCGCTTTGCCGCCACCGACCTGCAGCCCGACTCGCTGGAGGAAGTGCACCTTCTGGCGCAAGCGAGCCGGCTCGCCTATGCCGACCGCTCGGTCTACCTCGGCGACCCCGCCTTTGCGTCAATTCCGGCGCGCGGCCTGCTCGACCGCCGTTATCTCGCCCAGCGCGCCAAGCTGATCGACGCCAGTCGCGACATGGGCCAGGCAGGGCCGGGCGCGCCACCCGCGCGCGGGGCGGGCTTTGCCCCGCAAGCGCCGCATGAGCATCGCGGCACCAGCCACATGTCCATCGTGGACGATGCCGGCCGCGTCGTGTCGATGACCACGACCATCGAGTTCATGCTGGGTTCGGAGATCATGGTGAAGGGCTTCTTCCTCAACAACGAACTGACGGACTTCTCCTTCGAGCCCGTGCGCGACGGCAAGCCCGTCGCCAACGCTCCGGCGCCGGGCAAACGGCCCGTCAGCGCCATGGCGCCGACGATCGTGTTCGACCGCCACGGACGCTTCCTTGCCGCGCTCGGCTCGCCCGGCGGGCCGGCAATCATCGACTATGTGGCGGAAACGCTGGTGGCAATGATCGACGGCGGCCTGCACGCCGGCGATGCCGTGCGTCTGCCCCATTTCATCGAAATGAACGGGCCGCTGCTGCTCGAGAAGGACACCCCGATCGGCGCGCTGGAGCCGAGGCTTACGGCAATGGGCTACGATGTCCGGCCGGCGACCGTGGAGATGAGCGGCCTCAATATCGTCGAGCGCGTGCCGAACGGTTATGCCGGCGCCTCAGACCCCCGCCGCGTGGGCGTGGCTTTGGGGGATTGAGGCTCACGCCCTATCCGGCAGGATGATCCGGAAAACGGTGCCTCCGGCGCCGGTGGAAACCAGCGTCAGATCCCCTCCGTGGCCGCGCGCGAGATCGCGTGCGATGGCGAGCCCCAGCCCCGATCCTCCCGGCCGTGCCGCCGATACGAAAGGCTGAAACAGCTTGCCCAGTACGGCCTCGGGAACGCCGGTGCCGTCGTCGATCACATCGATCTGCACGGTGCCGCCGTTTCGCGCCGCCGACACGGCGATCGTGCCGCCGTCGGCAACAGCCTCCTTGGCGTTGCGCACGAGGTTGAGCGCGATGCGGAACAACTGTTCGCGATCGGCCTGCAACGACATTCCGGCATCGATCCGGTTGTCGAATGCCACGGACGACGGCGCCGGGCCTTCGAGCGCGGCCCGCGCTGCCTCGTCGACCAGCTGTCGCAACCAGACGGTTGCGCGCCGGGGCGGGGATTCTACCGCCCGGCCGTACTTCAACGTGGTCGTGGCAAGCGCGATGGCGCGGTCGATGGCGCGCATCAGGCGCGGGGCGAGCTTTTTGACCGCGGGGTCTTCGCTGGCGGCCAGCCGGTCGGACGCAAGCTGCGCGTTGGCCAGGATATTGCGAAGATCGTGCTGGATGCGCGCGACGGCCGCGCCGAGCGCCGCGAGCCGCGCCTTCTGGCGCAGGAACCCGAACAGATCGCGTTGCATCGACGCCAGCTCGCGTTCGGCGACGCCGATCTCGTCGGCGCGGCGCGAGGCCGCCAGGATACGGCCGGCATCCTCGGGATTCTCGTGGAAGGCGGCCATGGCGCGGGTGATCCGCCGCATCGGCCGCACGACGAAGACATAGAGACTCGCGAAGACCAATGCCCCCGTCAGTCCGGAGATGAAAAGCGCCGCGCCGATGACGCGGCGGGCATAAAGCGCCAAGGCCGTCCGGATCGGAGCTTCGCTGAGGATGATGCCGATCGATTGCGCATCCGGGATGCGGGTCGGCGCCACGACGTGCAGGGTACGCGCGCCGCCGAGCAACAGGCAATCCATGCTGGTGGCGATATCGTCGAACAACGTGTCCGATGTCAGGTCGATGGTGCGGTCAATGCGCGAGTGCAGGACGCCGATCTGAAACAGGTCGCGTTGATGGGCGCGTTTGAGCAGGACTTCGTCGGCATTGGCGTGCTTGAGCAGATTCTCGCGCAGAGGCTCGGGCAGGCGCTGGCCGCCGGCAAACGGCATGATTGCCAATTCCGCCGAGAGGATATGGTCGTCGAGCAGCTCGCGTTCGTAGAGCGCCATCGCCGGCAGGAAGATGAGCACTTCGCTGGCCAGCACATACACGACGGTCAGAAGCAGCAGGCGGCCCGACAGGCTCTGCGCCACCAGCCGCCAAGCCCCTTCAAGGAGCGTTCCCGCCGCGATTCGCATGGCGCGCCATGAAGCCCGATCCGGCCGGCAAAAAAAAGGCTTGGAACCCGGCAGGCGGCCGGTACCGTCGTGCAGGACGCAGAACTAGCCGGACCGCCAGGCGGCGCATCGTAAACCAAGCGGACCGGCCGCCCTCTTTGCCCATGTCATCGCCGCAGCCCGCGGGAGAACGGACGCACAAACCCTGCATTTCGGCGTCGTGGCGTTGCATTGACAGCCCCCCGGCCAGTGCTTAGAAACCGCCACCTTTGCCGACCGGAGGCCGATCATGAAGCGCACCTATCAGCCGAGCAAGCTCGTGCGCAAACGCCGCCATGGGTTCCGTTCCCGCATGGCAACCAGGGGCGGCCGCAAGGTGCTGTCGCGTCGACGGGCCCATGGCCGCAAGAAGTTGTCGGCCTGACGCGGCGCCGTCCCAGAGACGGTTGATGGCCGAACGCCTCAAGAACAGAGCCGATTTCCTGCGCGCCCAGCGAGGCGTCCGCAAAATCATGCCCGGTCTGACCCTGGAAACCTGCGCCACGCCGCCGGCCTTCGCCAAGCCCGGGTGTTTTCGCGTCGGCTTCACCGCCAGCCGCAAGGTCGGCGGAGCGGTGGCCCGCAACCGCGCCAAGCGCCGGCTGCGGGCCGCCGCGGCGGCGGTTCTGCCGCTTTCGGCACGCGAGTGTACCGATTATGTTCTAGTTGCCCGGTCGAGCACGCTCGAGCGGCCGTTCGACGGCCTGCTCAAGGACCTTGTGGCCGCGACGGCCGCGGTCCATGTGAAGCTCAGGGCGGGAGAGGACATTGAAAAGGCTCGATGAGCATCTGCGGCAGATTGTCGGCGCCGGGTTGACCGCCCCGATCCGCTTCTACCGCTATTTCATCTCTCCCATGCTGCCACCGAGCTGCCGTTTCCGGCCGACCTGCTCGCAATACGCCATCGAGGCGATCAACCTGCACGGTCCGCTCCGCGGCACGGCGCTTGCGGTGCGAAGGCTGTTGCGTTGCCATCCGATCACCTGGCTCGGCGGTTCGCAGGGCTACGATCCCGTCCCACGCGATAGGAATTAGATGAACGACAATCGCAATCTCATCGCCGCCGTGGCCCTTTCGGCACTCGTGCTGCTGGGGTGGCAGTATTTCGTGGCGGCACCGCAGATGAAGCTGCAGCAGCAGCGCCAGCAGACCGCGGCCGTGCAGAAAAAAGAAGAGGCGCCGGCGACGATTTCGGCTCCGCCGGCGGCGGCGTCTGCGGTGCCGTCCCATATGCCGCGGGCCAAGGTCCTGCAAACAAGCGGGGCCCGCCTGCCCATCCGCACGCCGACCGTGGACGGGTCTCTGCGCCTTGCCGGCGCACGCTTCGACGACCTCAGGCTGAAGAAATACCATACCACCGTCGACCCCAAGAGCCCCGAAATCGACCTCTTGGCGCCTTCGGGATCGGAATACCCTTACTTCGCGCAGTTCGGCTGGAGCAGCACTGATCCCAAGCTCGTCCTGCCCGACGAACATACGCCGTGGACGCTCGCGCGCGGCGACGTGCTGTCGCCCGGCCACCCGGTCACGCTTGTCTGGGACAACGGCCAGGGAATGACGTTCACCCGCACGATTGCGGTCGACGATCAGTACATGTTCACCGTCACCGACAGCGTGACCGAGACGTCCGGCGCCTCTGCCGTGCTTTACCCCTACGCGCTGGTGGTGCGCGACGGCGTGCCGCCGCACCAGAGCTACTCGTTGTTGCACGAAGGCTTTATCGGCGTCGCGAACGACAAGCTGCAGGACGCGACCTACGATCACTTCAAGGACGCCGGCACGCCGCCCGAGAGCTTCGCGTCGACCGGAGGCTGGCTCGGCATCACCGACAAGTACTGGATGGCGGCCCTCCTGCCGCCGCAGGGCGCGCCATTCAACGGCACCTTCCGGGCCTCGCCGTACGGCGCCACCAAGTCCTACCAGGCGAACTACACCCTTCCGGGACGCAGCTTGGCGGCCGGCGGCACGATCAGCGTTACGCACCGGCTGTTCGCGGGCGCCAAAGTCGTCGACACGCTGCGGGCCTACGAAGCGAGCCTCGGCGTCAGCAAATTCGATTATGCGGTGGATTGGGGCTGGTTCATCGTGCTCACCCAGCCGCTGTTCTGGCTGCTCGACAAGATCTACCGCTATGTGGGCAATTTCGGCATCGCCATCATCGCCGGCACGGTGATCATCCGGCTGCTGCTGCTGCCGCTCGCCAACGCCTCCTTCAAGTCGATGAACAAGATGAAGAAGGTGCAGCCGGAGATGGAGCGCATCAAAAAACGCTTCGCCGACGATGCGCAGCGCCAGCAGCAGGAGATGATGGAACTTTACAAGCGGGAAAAGGTCAATCCGCTCACCGGCTGCCTGCCGATGTTCGTGCAGATCCCGATCCTGTTCTCTTTCTACAAGGTGCAGATCGTCACCATCGAGATGTACCACGCGCCGTTCCTCGGCTGGATCAGGGACCTGTCGGCGCCGGACCCCACTTCCTACGTCAATCTGTTCGGCTTGTTGCCGTTCACGGTGCCGACATACCTGCCTTACGGGCTCAACTTCGTCACCTTCCTGCTTCACGTCGGCATCTGGCCGCTGTTGATGGGCATAACCCAGTGGGTGCAGTTCAAGATGAACCCGGCGCCCACCGACCCCGTGCAGGCCAAGATGTTCGCGCTGATGCCGTTGATCTTCACTTTCATGTTCGCGGCGTTCCCGTCGGGCCTGGTGATCTACTACACCTGGAACAACCTGCTCTCGATGGCACAGCAAGGCTACATGATGAAGAAGCAGGGGGTGCCGATTCACCTGTTCGAGAACCTCAAGCCGCCGGCCTTCGTCCGCAGCTGGTTCGACAGGACCCGCCGGCGGGCCGGCGGTTCCGACTCGCAGGCGGACGAGTGACCACGCACCAACCGCAGGACGCCGAAGCGGCGCGCAAGCTGTTCGCCGGGCCGTGCGGCTTCGTCTGGGGCGCGCGATCGGCGGACAGCCTGCCGCCGCAGCGCCTGCCGGAAGCCGCCTTCGCCGGCCGCTCCAATGCGGGCAAATCGAGCCTCATCAACGCGCTCACCGGCCGCAGGACGCTCGCTCGCGTTTCCCAGACGCCGGGGCGCACCCGCGATATCAACTTCTTCGACTTGGGCGGGCGGCTGATGCTCGTCGATCTGCCCGGCTACGGCTACGCCAAGGCCTCCAAACAGCTCGCGGCGGAATGGCAGGACGTTGTCTTTGCCTATCTGCGCGGCCGCGCCAATCTGAGGCGAGTCCTGCTGCTGCTCGATGCGCGCCGCGGCATGATGCCGGCCGACCGCGCGGTGATGGCCGTGCTTGACGAAGCGGCGGTTTCCTACGGCCTGGTCCTCACCAAGTGGGACGCGCTGGCGGATCGGGACCATCAAGCGGCCCGAGCCAACGCAGAATCCGAGATCCGGCGGCATACCGCGGCCTATCCCGAGGTTTTTGCGACTTCCGCCCGCCGCGCCGCCGGGCTTGACTCTTTGAAGCAGCACTTGGCGGCGTTGGCGGCACCGTAAGGATTGGCTATAAGGCCCCGTACCTTCGGAGACATTCCATGGCGCTCCAGGACGATGTCGGTCAGGACCGGAACCTGCGCTCGCTGGCGCGATGGCGGACCACCGCGCGCGTGCTGGTAGAGGCGCTGCCCTACATCCTGCAATACGACGGCAAGGTGATCGTCGTGAAATTGGGCGGCAACGCCATGGGCGACGGCGGCGTGGCGGAGGATTTCGCACAGGACATCGTGCTGATGAAGCAGACGGGCATGGAACCCGTCATCGTTCACGGCGGCGGGCCGCAGATCGGCGCCATGCTCAAGAAGCTTGCCATTCCTTCCCGGTTCGTCGACGGTCTGCGGGTCACCGATCAGGCGGCCATCGAAGTCGTCGAGATGGTGCTGACGGGGGCGATCAACAAGCAGATCGTCACCGGCGTCAACGCGGCCGGCGGGCATGCCGTCGGCCTTTCCGGAAAAGACGGTAACCTCGTCATCGCGCGCAAGCTCGAACGCATGAAGGTCGATCCGCAGACGCTGGAATCGAAACCCGTCGATCTCGGGTTCGTCGGCGAACCCGAGACGGTCAATCCCGAAGTGCTGCGCGCCTTCATCCAATCCAACCTCATCCCGGTGATTGCGCCGGTGGGCGTGGGGCGGCATGGCGAGACCTTCAACATCAATGCCGACACCGTGGCCGGCGCGGTGGCCGGGGCCATGCATGCCGAACGCCTGGTGCTGCTCACCGATGTCGAAGGCGTGCTCGACCGGGAAGGCAAGCTGATCCCGCGTCTGACGCTGCATGAGGCGCGCGCACTGATCGGCGACGGGACCATTTCGGGCGGCATGATCCCGAAGATCGAAACCGCCATCGAAGCGGTGGAGAGCGGCGTGAGCGCCGCCGTCATTCTCGACGGGCGAATCCCCCATGTGCTGCTGCTCGAACTGTTCACGCAGCACGGCGCGGGCACGATGATCACCGCGGAATGAGCCGTCTCGTACCGGCGCTTGGAGCGACGCTCGTTTTCGCCCTCGTGCTGTGTCCGGCGAGTGCTTCGCTGCGCCTGTGCAATCGCACGAGCTATGTGCTTTACGCCGCGACCGGCGCGGCGGCGGCGGACGGCGTGACCGTGCGGGGCTGGACGCGCATTGCGCCGGGCGCCTGCGAGATAGCGCTGAGTGGAGACCTTGCCGCCCAAGCCTATTACCTTTATGCCCGCAGCTCTCGCGCCCACGCCGGTCCGTCCCGCGCCTGGAGCGGGCCTACCGGCCTCTGCACGAAAGATTCGGATTTCTCGCTCAAAGTTGCGGCCGGCGGTGCGCGATGCACCGAACCGGCCAGCTTCCAACTGCCGTTCATCCGACTGGACACGCACCACATGCGTTCCTGGACCACGACCTTCCGCGAAACGCCCGATCTCGCATCCATGCAGGCGGCCGAGCGGGCCGGACTGAAGCGGCTCCTGGCGGACATCGGGATGGGCGATCTCGGGAGCGACAAATCCGTCGCCGCTTCGCTCCTGCAGTTTCGAAGCCGAATGCACGTGCCGGACAAGGCGCCCGTCGCCGCCCTGTTCAACGCCCTGGAGACGGCCGCCATGCGCAACGCCGTCCCGGCGGGCTACAACGTCTGCAACGATACCAGCCGGCCGATCTGGGCGGCGTTGGGGCAGAAGAAGGGAACCGTGTTCGTGTCGCGCGGCTGGTGGACGGTTGCCGCCGGCAGTTGTGCCGGGACGATGACGGATGCGCTGGTCAAGCAGACGATCTACCTGAGGGTTGAGACGCCGGACGGCAAGCCGCTCGTCGCCGGGCCGGAGAAATTTTGCGTTACGAACATCGAGTTCGAAATCCAGGGGCGGGGCCGCTGCGCCCAGCGCGGACTGGTGGAGGCAGGCTTTGCCGCGACCAACACCGCCGGCGCGGCCGGTTTCACGGCGCATGTCACCGATCACGGTCTTCAGGCCAGCGGCACGTCGAAATAGCCGAGCTGCCACCGCATTTCCTGTTCGCTCAGCGGAAAATCCCGGCCGTTGCGCGCCGGGAGCAATTCGCGCGCCGTCAGCTTCGCCACGTCGCTCTGGATCTTGAATGCGATCCGCATCGGAAGGCGCGCCTTCCACACCAGGGCGGTGATGGCCTTGGCCGAGCGCGAATCGACGATGCGCTGCACGGTCGACCGCGGCACGCGCGCCAGGGTCGCCAACGCCAGGATGACGGATTCCCGGTTGCCCGCCTTGGCCGCCTGCTCGACGAATTCCTCGTTCAATTGGCCCTGCCACGCGGCGAGCGCAACCGTACGGGCGGCTTCGTGCGCCGAGGAAACGGCAGACTCGCCGGCCGACAAACGCTCGCGCAGGCGCCGATCGAGAGCCGCGCGGCATTCGCCGTCCAGTCCGTCGCGCGTCGCGAGGCTTTCGAGCAGAACCTTGCCGACGAAGCCGGCGAGCCGGCGGATCGTACGGGTCGACAGATCGCTGCGCATGACGAGCGGGTGGTGCAGCTCGGCGACGCTCTCGGCCGACTCCACGAGCTTCTCGAACGTCTCTTCGCGGATCGAAGCCTTGGGATTGGCGAGCAGCGCGGTCATGGCCGGGACGTCGAGGGTGGCGACGATGGCGTCGCTGACGTCGTGGCTGAGAGGCTGGCGCTTGGCGATGGCGCTGATCGCGTGATTGGCCCGGGCGCAGGCGATGACCTCGATCAGATCGACATCCGACAGCAGCGGCGAGTACTCCAGGATGGGCGCTGCGACGACTTCTTCCACGTCGCGCGCCAGAGCGTCGATCACCGTCTTCGGCACGCAGGAAAGATGCTTGATCTCTTCGGCCAGGATGGCACGCACGCGAGGGGTCTGGTCCCGCGCCAGCGTCTCCAGCGTGTCGATGGTCTCCTCGCGCAGATGCAGCATCTCGTCGCGGGAGAGGTCGGGCATCAAGCGGGCGATCTTGCGGGCCAGCTCGGCACGCACCTCGTCGTCGTCGTCGTTGCTGAGAAGGCGGTTGGCCGTTGCCGGCGTGGCGCGGTTCGCGGCCACTTCGCGACGGGTGGCGGCGCCGCCGTGCTCGGCCAGGTAGCAGAGGACGTCCGCGCCCGCATCGGTCCGGCCTGCGAGCTCGTTGTGCGCCGATTGCGTCCGTTCTTCGAGGATTTCGAGGATTTCAGGACGCTCGGAATCGCCAAGCTGCCATGGAGTCACCTGCGCCACTTCGGTTACCCTGCGGACACGCAAAGAGTGTGGGGCCGCAGGTCTTAACGCCGGATCAAGGGAATTGCCTAACAATGCCTTGCCGCGGGCGCCCGCCCCTCCGGTTAGCGAATCTCCCGTGTGCAGCAACCCATCATGCCCATGACCCCCAGGCACCATCCGGACTTCAGGCACATCGACACCTGGATTTTCGATCTCGACAACACTCTGTACCGCGCCGACAGCGACCTGTTCGCCCAGATCGAAGCCCGCATGCGGGACTACATCGCACAGCATTTGAGGCTGGACGGGGACGAGGCCAGCCGCTTGCAGCATCGTTATTACGGCGAGTACGGCTCGACGCTGTGCGGGCTGATTGCGCACGACGGGATCGATCCGGAACAGTTCCTGGATTACGTCCACGACGTCGATCTGTCGGTGCTCGTTCCCGATGCCAAATTGAACCGGGCGCTGGCGCAGCTGCCGGGCCGCCGTTACATCTTCACCAACGGCTGCCGCAACCATGCCGAGCGCGTGCTCGAGCGCGTGGACCTGGCGGACGTCATCGACGACATCTGGGACATCCGCACGCTGCGCTACGTGCCCAAGCCGCAGCCGGCCGCCTACCACCGCATCATCGAGGTTGCCAATTTCAGTCCAACCAACGCCGCGATGTTCGAGGACATGGCGCGCAACCTGATGCCGGCCCATGCGCTGGGCATGACGACCGTATGGATCAACAACGGCTCCGTCTGGTCGCATCAGGGCCCCGACCACCCCCTCGTCGCGCGCCGCCACATCCATCACGAGATTGACGATCTCTGCGAATTCCTGCATGCCATTGTGGTGTGAACCGGCCGGCTGGCCATGACCAACGATCTCGTCCGCATCATCGATCAGGCATGGGAGACGCGCGAGTCGTCGGGATTTTCCGCCAAAGGCGAGATTCGTGACGCCGTGGAACGGGCGCTCGACGGCCTCGACGCCGGGCGCTGGCGGGTGGCCGAAAAGCGCGGCGGCACTTGGCAGGTGAACCAGTGGCTGAAGAAAGCCGTGCTGCTGTCCTTCCGGCTTGCCGACATGAAACGGATCGACGGCGGCCCGGCCGGCGGCGCCTGGTGGGACAAGGTCGACTCCAAATTCGCCGGGTGGGACGATGCGCGCTTCCGCGCCGCCGGATTCCGCGCCGTGCCGGGCGCCATCGTGCGGCGCACGGCCTTCATCGCCAGGGGCGTGGTGCTGATGCCCTGCTTCGTGAATCTCGGCGCCTATGTCGACGAAGGCACCATGGTCGATACCTGGGCGACGGTGGGCTCGTGTGCCCAGATCGGCAAGCACTGCCATATCTCTGGCGGCGCCGGCATCGGCGGCGTCCTCGAACCGATGCAGGCCGCCCCGACCATCGTCGAGGACAACTGCTTCATCGGCGCCCGTTCCGAAGTCGCCGAGGGCGTGATCGTGGGCGAAGGCTCGGTGCTTGCGATGGGCGTCTATCTCGGCCAATCCACCAAGATCGTCGATCGCGCCACGGGCGGGGTCTGCTACGGCCGCGTGCCGCCTTATTCGGTGGTGGTGTCCGGCACGCTTCCCGCCGGCGACGGCAAGCCGGCTCTCTCCTGCGCCGTGGTCGTGAAACGCGTGGACGAGAAGACCCGCGCGAAGACTTCGATCAACGAACTCCTCAGGGACTGAGCCCGCCGAATTGACCGGCCAAAAGGCCCGGCGTAAACCCGCCGCATGACCGACCCCATCGCCCTTGCCCAGGCGCTGATCCGCCGCCCTTCGGTGACGCCGAAGGACGCGGGCGCGCTGGCGGTGCTCGAGGATGCGCTGAAGCCGCTGGGCTTCGCCTGTCATCGGCCGGCGTTCGGGCAACCCGGCAGCGAGCGGGTGGAAAACCTGTTTGCCCGCATCGGCACGGCGGCGCCGGTCTTCAGCTTTGCCGGGCACACGGACGTCGTGCCGCCGGGCGATGCCAAACTGTGGCGGCACGATCCGTTCGGCGCGGTCGTTCACGGCGGCATGCTCCACGGCCGCGGCGCCGCCGACATGAAATCCGCCATCGCCGCCTTCGTCGCCGCCGCGGCGCGCCGACTCGCCAAGGGGCCGCTCAAGGGATCAATCGCGCTTCTCATCACCGGCGACGAGGAAGGCGAAGCCGTCAACGGCACGCGCAAGGTGCTCGACTGGATGAAGGCCAGGGGCGAGACGATCGACCACTGCCTGGTCGGCGAACCATCTTCGATTGCGGCGGTGGGCGACACCATCAAGATCGGCCGGCGCGGCTCGCTCAACGGGCGCCTGCGCGTGGAAGGCGCGCAAGGCCATGCCGCCTTCCCTGCTGCCGCGGTCAATCCGATTCCGGCGATGGCCGAGCTGGTGACGCGGCTCTCGAGCCTCAAGCTCGACGGCGGCACGGCCCATTTCGAGCCGTCCACGCTCGCCTTCACCAGCGTCGATGTCGGCAATCCGACGGTGAACGTCATTCCCGCCGAGGCGCGGGCGATGTTCAACGTACGCTTCAACGATGCCCATACGCCCGACAGCCTCGTGCGGCGCCTCGAGACGGAAGCGGCCGACGTGGCCAAGACCGCCAACTGCACGATCGCGCTGGAGCACAGGCTGAGCGCCGCGCCCTTCGTGACCGAGCCGGGGCCGTTCACCGACCTGATCGCCGAGGCGGCGGAAGCCGTGACCGGCAGGCGGCCCGCATTCTCGACCAGCGGCGGCACCTCGGATGCCCGCTTCATCAAGGACCATTGCCCGGTGGCGGAGCTCGGCCTCGTCAACGCCACGATGCACAAGGTGGACGAGTGTGCCGCCGTGGCCGACATAGCGATTCTGACCGACATCTACGCCGCGCTGCTGGACCTTTACTTCACACACCAATGAATAACGCTCCCATCGGCATCTTCGATTCCGGCATGGGCGGGCTCACCGTCATGCGGGCGCTCGTCCGGCGACTGCCCGACGAGCACTTCCTGTATTTGGGCGACACCGCGCGATTGCCGTACGGCACCAAGAGCGCCGACACGGTGCGGCGCTATGCCCTGCAAGCGGCCCATGCGCTCACCGCGCGGGCGGTGAAGCTGGTGGTGATCGCCTGCAATACGGCCTCGGTCTCGCTCGCCGCCCTGCAGGAGGCGCTGGGGCCGCTGCCGGCGATCGGCGTGATCGAGCCGGGCGCGCACGCGGCGCTGAAGACGGCGCCGGACGGACCGATCGGCGTCATCGCCACCGAAGGCACGGTGAAGGGCGGCGCCTATGTCCGCGCCATCCACGCCGTCAGCCGGGCGCCGGTGGTGCAGCAGGCCTGCCCGCTGTTCGTGCCGATGGCCGAAGAGGGCCTGACCAGCGGGCCGATCGCCGAGGCGGTGGCGCACCGCTATCTCGATCCCATGATGGCGCGCATGCCGCGGCCGCGCGCGCTGGTCTTGGGCTGTACGCATTTCCCGGTGCTGAAGAACGTGATCGCCGGCGCGGTCGGGCCCGACGTGACGCTGGTCGACAGTGCGGCGACGACCGCCGAAGCCGTGGCGCGACTGATCGCCGTACGCGGATTGGCGCGGCGCGGCGGCGCCACCGAACCCAACCGCTTTTTCGCCACCGACGCACCGGACCGTTTCGCCCGCCTGGGCGAGATCTTCTTCGGCAGCGCCATCGATCCGGGCCTGGTGGAACAAATCGATCTGCAATAGCCGCTTCACCTGGATGGCCGCGGCCATGAGGTGGGATCAGTAATCGACCCTGACAAGATGCAGGCCGTCGGGCGGCGCCACCGGGCCGCAGCGGCCGCGGTCGCGGGCCTTGAGCGCCTCGGCCACCTCGCGCACCCGCCACTTGCCTTCGCCCACCAGTTTCAGCGTGCCCACCATCGAGCGCACCTGATGGTGGAGGAAGGACCTCGCCGAGGCTTCCACATCGATCTCGTCGAGGGCGCGGCGCACGGCGAGCTTGTCGAGGGTCTTGACCGGCGACTGGGCCTGGCATTCGGCGGCGCGGAAGGTGGTGAAATCGTGCCGGCCGACCAGCGACTGGGCCGCGGTGTGCATGGCTTCGGCGTCGAGGTCGCGCACCACGTGCCAGGCGCGGCCGCGGTCGAGCGCCAAGGGCGCGCGGCGGCAGACGATGCGGTAGAGGTAATGGCGCGCCGTGGCCGCGAAGCGGGCGTGGAAATCGGGCGCGGCGAGCGCCGCCTCGAGCACCGCGACCGGCGCCGGCCGCAGGAAGTGGTTGAGGGCGTCGCGCACCTTGTTCGGCGCGAAGTTCTTGACGAGATCGAAATGCGCGACTTGCCCGAGGGCATGCACGCCCGCGTCGGTGCGGCCGGCGCCGGTGACGGTGACGGTCTCGCCGCTGAACTTGGCGATCGCTTCTTCCAGCGCGCCCTGGACCGAGGGGCCGCTCACCTGCCGCTGCCAGCCGACGAACGGGGAGCCGTCATATTCCAGAGTGAGGCGGTAGCGCGGCACGACCCCCTCCTAGCCTCCCCCCTCACGGGGGAGCAGATTCAGCCGCGTGCCAGGCGGCAAGGCGAAGCCGCGCAGCAGGTCGGCGGCGCCCATCGGCGACTTGCCGGCGCGCTGCACGCGGACGAGGCGCACGGCACCCTCGCCGCAGGCGACGGTCAACCTGTCGTCCAGTACTTCGCCCGGCCTGCGAGGCTCGGCTTCGCCGGGCGTCTCATGGTGAGGATCGGCGTAGAGAATCTTCAGACGCTCGCCGCCCGCCTCGGTCCAGGCGCCGGGCGCGGGCGAGAGGGCGCGGATCAGGCAATCGACCTCGTGCGCGGTCTTCGTCCAGTCGATGTGGGTTTCGTTCTTGAGGATCTTCTTGGCGTAGGTGACGCCGTCCACGGCCTGCGGCGTCTCCGTCGCGCCCCCGCCTTCGAGGGCCGCCAGCGTCCGCGCCATGAGCGAGGCGCCGACCCGCGCCAGCTCGCCCGTCAATTCGCCGGCGGTGCGCCGGCCGATCGGCACCTTGTCGGTCATCAGGATGGGGCCGGTGTCGAGGCCCTCGTCCATGCGCATCGCCATGACGCCGGTTTCGGCATCGCCCGCCATGACGGCCCGTTGGATGGGCGCGGCGCCGCGCCAGCGCGGCAGCAGCGAGGCGTGCAGGTTGAAGCAGCCCAGCCGCGGCGCCTCGAGGACGGGCTTGGGCAGGATCAGGCCGTAGGCGGCGACGACGGCGGCATCGAGCCCGAGCGCCGCGAATTGCCTCTGCGCCTCTTCGTGGCGCAGGGTGGCCGGCGTGCGGATTTCGAGGCCGTGCGAAGCGGCGAGCTTCGCGACCGGCGAAGGCTCCGCGGTGAGGCCGCGGCCCTTGGGGCGCGGCGGCCGAGTGTAGACGGCGGCGATCGCATGGCCCTCGGCGATCAGCCTGGCCAGGAGCGGCACCGCAAACTCCGGCGTTCCCATGAAGGCGATTTTGAGAGCCATCGCCCGCCCCTTCCTGTCATTGCCGGCCGAGCCTTGCGTCCGCAAGGCGAGGGGAAGGCAATCCAGAGCAACGACGCACACCGACCCCCTGGGTCCCCTTCCCTCGCACAGATCGCTTGGCGATCCGTGCTCGCCGGGGATGACACGGGAGGCTGCGGTGCGTCTTGCTCACGCCGACTCCTTCTGGCGCTTGGCCTTGGCCAGCTTGCGCAGCGCGATGGAGCGCTTGAGCCGCGACAGATGATCGATGAACAGCACGCCGTCCAGATGATCCATCTCGTGCTGCAGGCAATCGGCGAGCAGGCCGTCGGCCTCCAGCGTCTGCCTGGCGCCGTCGCGGTCGAGATATTCGGCGCGGATGGCGGCGGGCCGCTCCACGTCTTCCCAGATGTCGGGCACCGACAGGCAGCCTTCCTGGAAGGTGGCGAGCTCGTCGGAGACCCACAGCAGCTTCGGATTGATGAAGACGCGCGGGTTCTTTTTGCCCTCCTTCTGGTCGAGGTCCATGACGATGACGCGCTTGGCGACGCCGATCTGCACCGCGGCCAGCCCGATGCCCTCGGCCCCGTACATGGTCTCCAGCATGTCGTCGACGAGCCTGCGGGTTTCGGAATCGACCTTCTCCACGTCCTTGGCCACCGCCTTGAGGCGGGGATCGGGGGCGATAAGGATAGTGCGCTTGGCCATGGGCCTGAGATAGGCGCGGGAAACTGGGCGGTCAAGCTGGCCCCGCCCCCTTCGTCAGCCTTCGCTCCTGTGGCGCTGCGGCTGACACTTCCCCCGCGACGCGGGGGCAGATAACCCCCGCTCGAAGCCTTACTATCGCCACCGGAGAATCGCACATGGATATCTCGCTGATCGTTCTGGCCGTGGCGCTGGTTGCCGCGGCGGCCATCATCGCCTTCGCGCTGCGGCGCAAGACGCCGGAGGCCAAACCCGATTCGAGGCTCGACAGCGTCCTCGCCGAACAGGGCAAG
>Ga0335082_10004267_pt1 | contig 15579 bp, 14 predicted proteins | sample Lox_Sample_41_FD_206718 | JGI IMG/M metagenome (GOLD analysis project Ga0335082, IMG submission 206718) | Soil microbial communities from Loxahatchee National Wildlife Refuge, Florida, United States - Lox_Sample_4.1 | ecosystem: Environmental > Terrestrial > Soil > Wetlands | place: USA...
GGTGCAGGTTCCCGCTACCCAAACGGTCACAGGCGTGCGCTTATCCAACATCGATAGGGTCTGGGTCAGCGACTGGCCCCGGTCGCAGTTTACGAACACCGAGGATGCCATCGCCGCTGTGGAGACGAGAACCAGTGTGATTAATGTCAAGATTCGTGTCATTCGACACCCCCTGATATGAAGAATTCTGACTGCATTGCGGATCGAGACTTAGAGGGCCGAGGCCCGCGTACCGGAAGGGCTGTGGTATTCCTTGGTGGGAGTTGCTCTTCGGGGTAGGGAGCGTTTTCAGCTCAAGGCGAATTTGATCACGAGAGGCCGATCTGCGCAGTGATCGTGATCACGGTCGCAGCTGCTACGTGGCTATTTTGAGCCTAACGAGGAGGAACTTGGGTGTTCCCGACTACATCTCGTGAGGGTCATTTCAACAAGGACACTGCGAAGGACCAGCACGCGAAGGCAATTGAGCGGGCCAATTCGAAAGCGGAGAAACAGCGGACCAAGAAGCTAATCGCTTTCCAGCCTTACGTCCTTCGGCACACGGCGCTGACGCAACTCGCACAGGCAGGCTGCGATGCATTTACGCTGGCGCGCATCGCGGGGCACAGCTCAATCACGATCACACAGCGATACATCCATCCCCAAGCCGACGCGATAGAGCGGGCGTTCGCCCCACTTGCCGCAGTTTCTGCGATCGCGGGCAACGGTCAAGGGGAGGTCAAGGAATCCGATCAGGTGGGCACAAATTTGGGCACAACTGAAAACGGTGGAAATTCAGAACCTCTGGAAGTTGTTGGTGCGAAAGGGGGGACTCGAACCCCCACGGTTTTACCCGCCAGATCCTAAGTCTGGTGCGTCTGCCAATTCCGCCACTTTCGCACGGCCTCAATCCATAGTACTGCCTTTGATGGCGGCGGGAAAGATGTCTGCCGTCAGCGCGATTACTTCGTCAATTCGGCGATCTGCAGGTGGTACGGCTCCAGCAATTCCCCGGTCGCATGGTCCACGCTCGCGACAGCCACCTGATATCCAACTTCCGCCTGCAGCAGGCTTTGCTCGGCTGCCGCTACCTCGGTTTGCGCTTCCAGCACCAGGAAGATCGTGCCCGATCCGAGTTCGTACTTGCGCTGCTCGGCGGCCATGGTCTTCTTCGCCAGATCGAGAGCCTCTTTACCCGCGACGATGCTGAGTTTGGCCTGCTCCAGTTGGTGAACTGAGTTTCTTACGTCGAGCGCGACTTGTTCCTTCAGTTGCCGTTCGAGATACAAATCACCGCGCCGCGATACGAGAGCCGTGCCCATTTCCGCTTTCGCCGCCCGGTTTCTCAGGGGAAAGCTCAAAGATAGCTGCGCTTCGTAGGTGGGATATCCAAATCCGAAGAGCTGGCTGAAGGATGAACTCGAAACCGTCTGTCCGGTCGTCGTGTTGACTCCTGTTCCGCCCAGGCCATTGCTGGCATAGAGTCCGGTCAGATCGAGTTGAGGCAGCAGATGATTGCGGGCCAGTCGGATGTGCGTCTCGTCGTTGGCGAGCGCCGCACGGTTTGCGTCAAACTCGGGACGCTTATTGAGAGCCTGCTGCAGAGCGGTTGCAGCATCGATCGAGCGCAACTCGCCCTCGGGTTCGGCTCTCTCGGTCAGATCAAGATCGAGAGCTTGCAGATACGGGTCCTGATCGGCGCCGATGGTCAAGCGCAGAGCATCTTCCGCCTGCTTCAGCGCGTACTCACTTTGAATGACCGAGACCCGACGCGACGCGACCTGCGATTCGGAGCGGTAGATGTCCAGCGGCGGCAGGGCGCCCAGTTCAAGGGCACGCTTGTCGCGCTTGTAAGTGGCCTCAGCGGCATCCATTGATGACTTCGCTACGTCGAGATTGCCTTTTGCTTCGACCACCGCCCAATATTGCTGCACGGCTTGCAGAATGCTGTTGTTGACATCGGCTGCAAAGTTGGCGCGCGACTGCTGCAGATTTCGTCGCGCAATCACCAGCGTCGCACGATTTGCAAACAGCCAGCCATTGCGCAGAAGAGGCTGGGTGAACTGAAGGTTCAACGTCGAATTGACATAGGGATTGAAAAGATCGAAGGAGTTGTTGATGGAATTGTGCGTGCTGCTCAGGCCCGCCTGAAAGTTGGTACCGGTTTCAAACGTTTGTGAGTAGTTGAACTGGAAGAATTTTGTGATGCTCTTGGTCGCCACAGTTCCTCCGGTGCCTTGCAATGTTGTGAAGGGCGGGGAAGTGGCATTGGTGACGTTGTAGGAACTGGTGAGCAGCGGATCAAAGGTGGAGTGCGCACCCAGCAGCGAGAATTTTGAGAAGTCCACCTGCGTTTCCTGCACGCGGACCAGGCTGTTGTTCTCAAGGGTCAAGACGACCGCATCGCGAAGGCCGAGCTGAAGCTTCCCGTCGACAATGAAGCTGCGCATATGGTCGGGAGCGCCCAGCTTATCGGAATGTAATTGCGGCGTCATGAAGTCGCCGTAGCCTTCGCCCTTCTGCGCGACGGCGGACAGAAAGCAGAACATAACAAGACAAACCACGATGATCAGGCGGGAGTATCGCATGCCGATAGGCCTCCGGGGTTGTTTGCTGATGAAGACTGCCGCTGCTACTCGTAACGAATTGCTTCTACGGGATCAAGCCGCGCGGCCTTGACTGCAGGGTAAATTCCAAATACCAGCCCAACAGAAATCGAAACCAGAAACGCCAGTAGGATCGAAGCCGCGGTGACGATGGTCGACCACCCAGCAAGCCATGCAATCAGCCGGGACATCACGAATCCAAACATGATGCCGAAGCTCCCCCCCATGAACGAGATCAGGACAGCTTCGACCACGAACTGCCGGATGATGTCCGACTGCCTCGCGCCGACTGCGCGCCGCACTCCAATTTCGCGCGTGCGCTCCAGGATGCTGGCCAGCATGATGTTCATAATTCCGATTCCACCGACGAGCAGGGAGATCGAGGCGATGGCAACCATCACCGCATTAAAGAGTCGTTCTGTCCGCCTCTGTTCGGCGAGCAGTTCCGCCGGAACAATCACGCTGAAATCGCCCGCGGAGTGATGCGAGGAATCCAGAATCGCGCGCACCACCTGCGCAACCGAGCCCATGTCTGCACTGTCGCGGATGTTCAGATAAATGCCGTCGATCTCATCGCGTCGGTCGCTGTAGGAATCCTCCAGGCGCAAGATCGCCGAGTTCAGTGGAACGTAAATGATGTTGTTGAGGTCCTGCGTCGGCATCCCTGCAACTTCGGTTTGGGAGCTGAGTTGCGGCGATGCCACGCCGATCACGCGGAACCACTGCTCGTTCGCCTTCACGTATTGACCAATGACGGCGGCGCTGCCAAACAGACTCGAACGTGCCGCGGCGCCCAGCACGCAGACCGGCGCCGCTTGCGTTTCTTCGTCGTCGGAGAAGAATCGTCCTTCCAATACATGCAGTCCCGCGATCTTCTGATACACGGGATTCACGCCATAGACCGTCGGCGTATCCTGCTGCGATTTGGGGATAGTCTTGGTGGGGGTCATCCGCTTGCGCGGCGTCGCAGCCGCAATTTCGCCCACGTCATCGCGGATGACGCGAAAATCCTGGAATGTCAGGCCCGGGGAAACCTTGCGAACCTTCCGCACGGCCTGCCAGTCCATGCTTTCTCTGGCTTCGACGATCAGGTTGTGCACGCCCATCTGCTCGATGAAGGCCATGACCCGCTGCCGTGCACCGGCCCCGATGGAGAGCATGGAAACCACGGCGGCAACGCCGAAGATCATACCCAGCATGGTCAGCAAGGTTCGCAGGCGATGCAGCAGAAGATTCTGTAGTCCCAGTTGCAGATCCGGGATCCACTGCTGCGTAGCACGCAAGATTCGCGTCGGATTGGCGGAGGCCAGCGTCGACATTACGGCTGTCCTCCCGGGCTTGCCGGCGATGTAGAGGCGGAACTCGAGGGCTTTCTTGCGGCCGTGGGATCGACCATCGCGACCTCAGTTCCTGTCGGGATCCCTTCGATGGCCGCTCGACTTTCATTCTCCGCGAGAATCTTGACCTCGCGAGTGTCAAAGTTGCTGGCGTTCTTTACATAGACGACGCGTTTGCTCTCTTTCAGCATCACCGCCTGGCGAGGCAGGTAGAGAACATCCTTGCGCGCCTCGCCGTGGATCGTGACTCGCGCAGTCAGGCCCGGGCGTAGCCGCGAGTCTTTGCCTGAGAGAGCAATCACGATTTCAAACTTGGCGAAGGTGTCGGCCTCCCAGAACTGGCGCTGATTCGAGCCGCCAAGTGACTTGACCGTGCCGTGCAGCGTGCTGCCAGGGAAGGCGTCGAGCACGATGTCGGCCGCCTGGCCCTCTTTGATATTGTTGCGATCGAGTTCCCCGACTTTGGCCGAGAGTTCCATCTCCTTAGGATCGATGACCTGCCCCACGCTGCTGCCGGGTTCTACCTGGTCGCCCTGCCGGTATTCGGGCAGAGTCATGCCTCCAAAAAAGAAGCCGCCCGCAGCACGCTCGTTCTTCTGGAGCGCGACCAGCCCATCCATGGGCGCCGCAACGCGCATTTTGTCAATGTTCTGCTGTGCCTGATCCATGGCCAGCTTGGCCTTGTTGCGCCTTTCCTGGGCGAGAGCGATGGTCGCCTGCCCTGAGGCGGTTCGCGATTTCACATCTTGCTCGAGTTCGGTGAGTACGCGCTTCGCCTGTTCGAGAGCCAGATCGTTCTTGCGTGCATCGATGGTGCTGACCAGCTCATTTTTCTGCACATCGAGCTCGGCGCGGCGGACATCGAACCTGGCCTTCAAGAGCGCGACCTTGTCCTGCGCTGTCGTCACGGCGGCGTCTGCCTTCGCTTTCGTGATTTCCTGTTCAGCCTGCATCAGCTCAGAGCGGTTCTGATCCAGCTTGTAGTGCTGTTCACTGGGATCAAACTCAATTACCAACTCGCCCTTCTTGACAGGCGTGCCGGTGTGCAACAAATGCGTGATCTCAAGGGATCCGCCGCCAATCGGTGGCGCGGTCATCGTCTCGGTATGGCTGGCGCGTAACTCGCCATCGGCGATCACCGTCATTTCCAGGTCGCCGCGTTTGACGCGCGTGGTGGGGATTTCACCTGGGGAGACGGATGGAGCAGCGCTGCGCACAGCCGCGACTACGCCGACCACCGCGCAAAGCACGACGGCTGCGACCGACCAGATGATTGTGCGACGTCCTCTCATGCTGGTTGCCTACTCCCTTAAAGTCGGATCCCGCAAGGCGACCTGATCGCCGGGGCTCAGCCCCTTGGCAATCAAGACCTTGTCCCCGCTTCTTCTGCCAACTTCAATTTGCCGCTCTTCGAACTGCGATCCCGACCAAACGTAGGCCACGCTCTGTCCTGACTTCTGGAACAAGGCTTGAGCCGGAATACTGATGGCATTCGCCACGTGATCCACGGCGACCGTCACCTGGCCGGTAATGCCGGGCTTGAAGCGCGGATCGGTCTGGTCGAGCAGAATCTCGAGGGTGAAATTTCGTGTCACGGGCCAGCCGCCAGAAAAGTCGAGACTGGCGATCTCGCTGATGCGTTCGATGTGCCCGGTGAACTGCCGGTCTGGGATCGCGTTCAGTTGCACCGTGACCGGGAGCCCTGTGCTGAGGCGTCCGCGCTCGATCTCGTCGACGCGCGCACTGATTCGCAACGTAGTCGCATCTGGAAGTTCGGCGATGGCGGCTCCCGGCCAGGTGCGATCCCCCGCGCGGTAAGGCGCCATGTACCCCATCCAATGCTGGAGGATACTAATGGTTCCAGCGGCTGGCGCCCGCAAACTCATTTGCGCCAGTGCGCGCTCAGCCCGCTGCACGTCGAATTTAGCCTTTGCGCTGGCCTGTTCGCTGCTCTCGATGGTTGCTTTGTTCAGCGCTTCATCCGACTTCTGCTTCGTCTCCGCTTCCCGCAGTTTTTGCTCGGCGTCGAGAAGCTTGAGCTTGGCCTCCTCACCCTCGATCCGGGAAACGATCTCCTGCTTGGTAGCTTCGAGTCGCGAGGATTCCACCTCGAAGCGTGCCTTCAACACGTTCGTCTTATCTTCTTCTTCCGTGAGCCGGGCTTGCGCGCGCGCCTGATCGATGGTGGCTTCGGCGGACTTGAGGGCTGATTTGAACTGTGCCAACTCCTGCTCGGTCTTCGTCTTGTCAAACTCCACAACAACGTCACCCGGCTTGACGACCGCTCCCTCGTCACTTATTTTCACGATTTGCAGATCACCGGCCTCCGCGGGAGCGCTGAGCGTCACCGACTTTAGCGCCTTTACTTCGCCGCGAAACTGCTCTGAGTCCAGAAACTCCCCGCGCTTCACTTCGTACGTGGGAACGTTGGGAGTCCGCCGCCCGAGCCGCACCGCTCCAAGCACAACTCCGCTTCCGGCCAGCAAGGCGATGGCGATCAGCAAAGCCTTGCGCTGGATCCAGAGTTTGTGGAGGCGTGCTCTCATGGCGCACCACCCGCTTGCGCCATGCTGGTTGTCTTGTCCCGTTCCACAATGTCCAGGTCCACTGCCGCGGAAAGATCCGGCATCAGCTTGGGATGGTTTCCTTGAAGCGCGATGATGACGGTGAAGACTCGGACTTTCTCCGAGAAGCTCCCGTGTTCGCCGATCGGCGCCACTTGTTCCACTTTGGCAGGAAACACCAGTTCGGGATAGGCGTCCAGCCGGGCCTTTCCCGTTTGTCCGATCTGCAGACGCGGGAAATCCTGCTGATTGGCGGAGACCCGCACTTGCATGGTCGCCGGATTTACGACTTGCATGAACGGCATGCCGGGCTCGATCTGGTCGCCCTCCTGCACTTCGCCCATGGTTCCTTGCTTCCAGATCGTGTTCAGCACAACGACGCCTTCGATCGGGGCACGAATCTGCATCAAATCCGCATTGGACTGGGCGTGCGTCATGGTCTGTTGAGTACGATCGCGTTGAATTTCCAGAATGCGAATCGCGGCCTGCGCTGCCTTGCGCTTCAGATCGAATGTCTCGCGTAGCTGATCATAGGTAGCGTTGGCTTCGTCCAGATTTTCCTGATTCTTTTCTGCGTCGATCTTTGCAAGGATTTCGGTTTTCTGAACTTCCAACTCCGCCTTGCGAAGGTTATCTTCGGCAGCTTTCAATTCGGTTTCGTCCTTGGCGCGCGCCGCCGCTTCCTTCGCCTGCTCCTGTACCACCTGGTCGACCAGTTTGCGATAGTCCGCCTGCTTGTCGACGAAATCGCGCATCTGCGCCTGACGATCGAATTCCGCCAGCAGATCGCCGGGCTTAACGCGAGTCCCGCTGGCTGCGAGGTGAATGATCGTCAGGGTGGGAACTTGCTGCCCGGCCAGAACGGGCGCGAGGATGCCGCGTGACTGTACCGCTTCGGTTGTGCCTTTGAGACGCAGTACGTGCGCAGAGTTTCCGGTAACAGGTTGGGTAACCCTGGTTGCCGATGGTGTCCGACTGCGCAGCAAAAGCACCAGCCCTACAGCCAGAACGAGCACCACCGCGACGGCGATGATCCACACGCGCCGCCGGGAAAGCTGATCCGGTTCCGGTTCCTGTAGTGCTCCCGGTCCTCGCGGCTCTGCTACAAAATCAGGCTCGGGAGTTACTTCTGCAGGGGCTGTCGACATGAGTGGCTACTCCAGCCGTAGGAATCTGGTTGGTGCCCGAAACGTTGCCTGATCGTGCACCTTCGCCGCAATGTTCGAAAAGGAATCCCGTTGGGGGACTCCATCAGATCGTAAGACCAGTGAAGACTTGCACACCCAGTTCCTGATTCTTCAGCCAAAGGATAGACGAGGAAGACAACGGAATGTTGGGAAGCCGGTCAAAACTTCGAAACAAATCCGGCAACCTGCTCGGCGTTGCTAATCAACTGGGTCGAAGATGGCTTACTGGCTCACGACAGCGCAACAACCCGGCTCTCCCGTGCCCTACGAGCTCAAGCGGGCAAGGGAGCCGCCGAGGATATCCCACTGCGCACAAACGCCTGCGGATCTGCCCCCAAAGGCGCGCCGCAGTAAGGCTACTGGACTTCGTTCAGCTTGTTGTAGATCAGCAGCGCCAGGAACGCGAGCAGAAATACGCCCGAGCCGATGCTGAAGACCCGCATGGGGAGCGTCAGTTTATTCACTTTCGTCAGCAGTTCGGTCTGCTCTTCCTGCATGTGGGAATTGGCGTCGTCCAGGAACAGCTGATCATCCTCATGCATGGTGAGCGTGCTCTTATAGATCAGGAGCACAATCAGACCGATAGCGAAGAGCCCAAATAGACTCCCCACGATTTCAATTGGCGTCATAAGCCACCTCGGCAGACTCGACCCACGTGCAAAAGGCTTCCACGTCTTGGTGGAGGGGGCACGCAGAACCCCGCTACCAGTCCGGGGGAAGGCCCTTGTCGGCACGATTATAGCCCTAAATGACAAGCCCCCGCGACCAAGAAATGAGCGGCTTTCGGGGCCTGTTACAGAACCGGAACAATGCGACTTCTCCCTTGCAATCCGCATCCAAATCGGGTAGATGATTCTTCTACGCGTACCATGTCCGGAATTTGCAGAATCCGCATCTGCTATAATCAAAAAGCTTTAAAGCCAAGGAGATACGAATGGCCACAACAACCGTCCCGGAAGTAACCAAGAAAGCCCCGATTACCCTGACCGCCAACGCAGTCGCCAAGGTGAAAGAGATCATGGCACAGCAGAATCCCGTGCCCGCCGGCTTGCGCGTCGGAGTGGTGGGCGGCGGATGCTCCGGCTTCTCCTATTCCATGCAGTTCGAGAACGGCGCCGGAATGATGGACAAGACCTTTGATATGGACGGCCTGAAGGTGTACGTCGACGCCACCTCGGTCATGTATCTCAACGGCTGCGTCGTCGACTATGTTGAGACGCTGGAGGGTGCAGGCTTCAAGTTCGAGAACCCGAACGTAAAGAGCACCTGCGGTTGCGGATCTTCATTCAGCGTGTAACCAGAAATCCGGAAGACAAGAAAGGCCTCATCGCAATAATGTCGATGAGGTCTTCTGTTTTAAGACAGCTTCGTACTATTGCTGGTTCGGCGTGTCGGTTGGCTGATTCGGATTGCCGTTTGTCCCGTTCGGTGGCTGCGCCGGTTGTTGGGGCTGCTGGAATCCTGAAGTCGGGGACAATCCGCCAAGACCCTGCGGCTGATTCTGCCCCGGCGCGTTCGGTCCATTTATATTCTGCGGACCTGTTCCGAACATCTGCAGTTGCGGTTGATACGGCGTCGTGATCAGAAAGCCCCGATCGAGCGTCGGATCATACACGAACTGCCACTCGTTATACTTCTTCTTCTTGTCGAACTCGCGGATCGTAGGGTCTTTGCTCAGGCTGGCAACGCCGACGATCGGCATCCCTCCAAAACTCTGCACGGGTTTGTCGGCGGGACCCTGGTCTTGTCCGCTCGTACCAGCGCCGTTAACCGTCTGCGTGGCCTGCGTATCAGTGCTTGGATTGGTTGCATCCGTGGTCGGAGTTGGATTGCTTGTCTGGCTATTCTGTCCAAACGTAGAGTTTGTGGTTCCACCGAAGGCCGAATTCTGCACGGGACTGTTGGGATTGATCAGTTGCCCATTCTGCCCGATCGTACTCGCGCCGGGAATTGCGCCGCCCGACATTCCGCCAATCGACATTTTCACTTCGCCGAAATGCAGCAGGCGAAAGTCTTTTCCCGTCAGCGGATCCTTGTACCGTTTGCGCAGGAAGCGGAGTTGGTTCGTGTTCTCAAGCTGTTCCAGCGTCGCGGGATAGCGTCCAAATTTCTTGTAGTAGGCGCGGATCGCGCGCGAGTATTGCACGCCCCGGTGGATCATCTCTTCTTCACGATCGCGCTTGATGTCGAACTTGATCGAAGTGACCAGCGTGATGGCCATGATCGCCATGATGGCGAGGATCAGTAGCAGCGTCATCATGGCATAGCCCCGCTGCCCGTGCCGAGATTTTGCCTGCAAGCGCATTCTTGATTGAGTAATTGAGAAATTTGGTAATTGAGTAATTGTTCGGAGCGGTGGGTTTTCAATCACTCAATTTCCAAATTTCCCAATTACTAAATTCCTTCATCCCTGCGTCAGCGGAATGCTCTGCGGCGGCCCGCTGTACACCATGTCCTGAATCTCGACCGATGTCGCCGTGATCCGGATGACCTTGTAGCGCCGGTCAACGATCTCGCCTTCCCCCGCCACGAAAACATCGTCGCCATTCTTCAGGAAAATCTTTTTCGGCTCTCCCGGCGAACTGGCAAAGCCGTAAAACTTGAGTGGGACAGGCGGCGGCTGCGGCACAACCGGCGTCTTGTACCCGCCCGCTTGGTCCCCCTGATTGTCCGTGTTCGCCGGCGCAATCGGCTTTTGAATCTCTACGTCTTCCCGCTGCGACACGAAAATGTTTCGTCCAGAGCCCTCGTACGGCGTCTTCTCCACAGTCGCCAGCAGATCAAGGCGCAAAGTGGGATCCAGACTCTCGACTTTCGCTTTCTTCCCTGGCTTTACAGAGCTGCGCGACGAAGTTGCCGGACGGGTAGGAATAGGAGTGGGAGCGGCAGCCTGCGCGCTTGAGGCCGGCGCAGACGACTGCGTCAGGTACGGGAGGAACTCGTACGCGCACACCAGCACGGCGATTGCGCCCAGCACGATCGCCCACGTCATCTGCTTCTTGTTTTCGAATCCCAGTTGCACTACGGTCCCACCTTCAGATACGTCTCCATTTTCACGCTCAGCTTTACCGGTCCCTGAGGCTCGCCACCAAGAGTCACGCTATCGATAATGAAGAACATTTCATCCCGCTCAATCGCATTGATGAAGTGCGCCAACGACGTGTAGTTTCCGGAAAGATCGGCTTCGATTTCGATGGGCTGCAAGCTGTTGCTGGTGAAGTCCGCCGGCTTGTACCGAACCTGTGTGATCTGCACGCCGTTTGCGGCCGAGACTTTGCCCAGTTCGGTATAGATCTGCGAATTCTGCGCCGGAAATCGGTCCTTATAGAAGGCCCCGATTTGGCCCTTGGCGACCCCAACTTTCTGAGGCAGGTCTTTCAGCGGAGCCACCTGCCGCGTCCTCGTTGTGAGTTCCGCCTGCAGTTGATTGAGTTCCATGCGCCGCGATTCCGCCGACCCGACCACAGGCGAAAAATACAAGATCGCCGCCAGCAGATCGACTCCACCCAGGACGGCCAGGGTCAGCTTCAGTTTCTTCCGGGTATGACGCAGATCCGGCATCAGCGCTGAACTCCTTTCCGCGCGGGCGCTGGCTTCGGCGCTCCCGTTTTTGTTGCAGCTTCCTTCGTCGGCTTTGCGGCAGCTGGCTGCGTGGCGGCCGGTACATTGGGAGGCTCAGGAATGTAGATCGCCGCCATCTCAATCTGTACGGTGTCTCCGGTCTGAGACTCGACTTTGGTTTCCCGCAGAATGCTGGTCTGCACAAACCGCCGCGATTCTTCCATCCGCCGCAATAACTCGACGGCACGGTCCCGCGAATCGCCCGCCACTGACATCTTCAGCGCTAGTTCATTGTCCTCGTCAAGTTGTGGGCTGATCGAAACCAGATGCACGCGCGGCGGCATGACCTTTTCCAGATTCTCCAGCACACGGGTCCAGGAGAACGCTTTTCGCTCGATCAGGCCGTTCAAGTACCGCGACTCATCGCGAGTCGCACGATTCTCGGGCAGGCTGAGAACCCGGTCCGCCTCCGCTCGCAAGCGGTCGCGGTCGGCAATCATTGCCTGCTTCTGCGACATGGTGGCACGGTCACGGTGCGCATCGATCCAGCCCGTCGTGACGAGCGCGAGTAGCACCAGGGTCAGCAGTCCAAGCGCGCCCAGCGCGGTACCCCAGCGCATCCAGAACTGCCGCGCATCCTCGTACGGCTGGCTCGCGAGATTGATATCCAAACGCATAGAAAATATTTGTCATCCTGAGCGAGGCGCTTTCTGCCTCGCGAAGGACCTAGGCGAGCCGCGCGAGGCGTCGCGCATTTTGCGACGCAGAAATCGCGCGTTTGGCTCGCCTCCTTATTACGCCATCAACGCTCCTACCACTCCTGCCATTCTCCACCGGGGCACTGGCCCTCCGGCCGTGGTTCCCAGTTGCGCCGACGACACCAGTTCCTGCACGTCGGCGCCGGTGGCCGCGCGCAGAGCGGGAGTTGCGCCGCCCGACTCCGGCAATCCGGCCACGTAGATCCGTTCGATGTTCAAGTGATACGTATCCTGAAAGAACACGACCGACGGATACACTTCCTCGGCCAGTTGCTCGCCGTTGATCGTCACGCCGCGCCCGTTCTCCAGCGTGCGGAAGAGCTGTAACTGATCTTCGTTCAGGATCGCGATGCTGGTGGTGTGCGCATCGACTTTGATCACCATCGTCGGCTTTTTGCCGTCGGCTGCGCCAAGCGCGGCAAGCGTCGACGGAAGTACAATTCCCGGCTCGAATCCCGCGTCGCGGAATGCCGATTCGTAATCTTCGATCACCGTGCCCAGAGCCACAGCCGCGACGACCTTTACTTCATCCGCGACTTTCTGCGCGTGATACGAAACTTTCGCCTTCTCTACATCAAAGGGCAGGGATTTCTTCAGCCGGAACCGTACGACTCCCAAAGCTTCCTGCTCGTCCGATGGCAGGGTGTCGAATTCCACGAGCATGACGCGCACTGCCGCATCCGGAACGATGGCAATTACGTCTTTCGACCGTCCCGAAACGCCCCCCAGCGCACTCTCAATCCCCTCGCGTACGGCGCTGCGCTGGCGCACATTATTCTCGACAAGATCCGGGACGACGCTGCCCGGAGCGAGTTCCCGCGCTGCGCACGACTCGAGCCCGCTGCCGTCGTCGACGATCCGCCCCGCCAGCACGCGGTCTGCCGAGATTTCACACGCCAGCTTTGGCTTGGCTTTGTTGGATCCTGAACCCATTCCCGAGTACGCCTTTAGAGATAGTTATACCTCTGTAAATCAGAAACCCATTTCTGCAGAATTGCAATAGCTGAAAGGGAACCGAGGGCGGGACGCCGACGCTACGCGACTACCGCATCGCTTCAATGAACGTGACCTTGTTGATCTCCTTCAGCGTGGTCATTCCCAGCCGTACTTTATCCAGCGCGGATTCGCGCAGGAAGCGCATGCCTTCTTCGCGCGCGGCGCGCCGGATCTCCGACGTCGGCTTCTTGGCCAGAATCATTTCGCGAATGCGGTCGGACAAGTCGAGCAGTTCGTGAATCGCGGTTCGTCCTCGAAATCCGGTGCCTGCGCACTCGATGCATCCCGGACCTTCATAGAGCGGAACCTTGCCCCACTGCTGCGGATCGAGCCCGCTGGCCTCCAGCACTTCCGGCGAATAATGCACCTCAGTCCGGCAGGAGTCGCAGATCAGGCGCACCAGTCGTTGCGCCAGGATGCAGTTCAACGCGGAAACAAAGTTATACGGCTCGACGCCCATGTTCAGGAAGCGCCCAATCACGTCGACCACGTTGTTGGCATGCACGGTGGTGAATACGAGGTGGCCGGTCAGCGCTGACTGAATCGCAATCTGCGCGGTCTCGGCGTCGCGGATTTCGCCGACCATGATCTTGTCCGGATCGTGACGCAAGATCGACCGCAGTCCACGGGCGAACGTCAGGCCTTTTTTCTCGTTCACCGGAATCTGCGTAATCCCGCGCAACTGATATTCGACCGGATCTTCAATCGTGATGATCTTGTCTTCGTCGGTCTTGATCTCATTCACCGCGGCGTAGAGAGTGGTCGTCTTACCAGAACCCGTCGGCCCCGTGACCAGCACCATGCCGTAAGGCTCTTTGATGTAGCGACGGAAGCGGCGGAGGTCGTCCTCGTCAAACCCAACCACATCCAGCGTCAAACTCTTGAACTTCTCGCTCATCGACTCTTTATCGAGCACGCGGAGCACGGCATCTTCGCCATGAATCGACGGCATAATCGATACGCGGAAGTCGATGGCGCGCCCGTTGTACTTCACGCGGAAGCGTCCGTCCTGCGGCACCCGGCGCTCGGAAATGTCGAGCTCGCTCATGACCTTGATGCGCGAGATCACCGTCGAATGATGTTCTTTGCCGATGGGCGGCATGGCCTGCGTCAGCACGCCGTCGATGCGGAACTTGATCACGACGGAATCGTCCCGCGTCTCAATGTGAATGTCGGAAGCGCGCCGCTGCAATGCCGTAAATATCGTGGTGTCGACCAGCCGGATGATCGGGCTGGTGTCGCCCGTCGCCGTCAGCTTGTCGATGCTCAGCGTCTCTTCCGCGCCGGTATTCTCGTCCTCCCGGATGATCTGGAAGCCTTCGCTGGCCTCCTCGAGCACGCGCTGCGACTGCTCGGTTTTCTTGAGAATGTCGGAGATCTGCTTGAGCGTCGAAACCTTGGTGATGATGCGCTGCTTCAGCAGCAGGCTGATTTCGTCGATCATCATCAACTGGCTGGGATCGGCGATCGCAATGGCAAGCTTGCCGTCGGCCGTCTCTTCCAGCGGTACGAAGTTGTAGCGGAACATCAACTCAACGGGGATCTTCTTGAACAGCTCGTGATGCAGCTCAAACCCGCTCAGATCGATGAACTCGCAGCGATACCGCCGCGCTACATCCTGCGCCCGTTCGAGGTCGGTGACAGGATTTCCCGTCGGGCTGATCGGCCCGCCGTTCCCGCCACCAACGAAAAGAGATTTTTTGTCCGCTGTCGCCATCTAGAAACCCATTTTGTAGTTGAATAATTTTGTAATTTGGCAATTCCCCGAGGTTTACTTACACAATTACCAAATTTCCCAATTACTCAATCTCCTCAGTGCACTCCTAACGTAAAGATCGGCAAGTACAACGAAATCAACACCCCGCCGACAAAGATCGCCATCACAATAAGGATCAGTGGCTCGATCAGGGCCATCGACGCGCCCAGCGCCGTCTGCACGTCTTCCTCATAAAACTCCGCCACCGAGTTCAACATCGCAGGCAGCGCGCCCGTCGACTCGCCCACTTCAATCATCTCCACCGCTAGCTCGGGAAAAATCTTCTGCTCTTCCAGGCTCGGGGCCAGCCCCTGACCCTCGCGTACCCGCGTGCCCGCACGCATCACACCTTTTAAGATGCGCCGGCTGCTCATCGCGGAACCCGCGGTCTCCATCGCCGGCACCAGCGGCAATCCGCCCTGCAGCAAAGTCGACAGCATCCGCGAAAAACTTGCCACCTGATGCTTCAGCCGAATATCTCCCAGAAGCGGCAGGCTCAGGACCGCCCGGTCAATGCGATCCGCGCCGCGATCCGTGTCCTTCCATTTCCACAGGACGAAACCGCCAACCACCAGGCCAACCGCCACAAACGGCGCATACTTCTGCGCGTTCAAGCCTACGTTCAGCATGAACACCGTGATCTCCGGCAGCTTCGCGTCCAGGCTGTTAAAGAGGTCCGCAAACTTGGGCACGACGTAGGTGAACAGGAACGTCACCATAATCAGCACCACGGTGACCAGCAGTGTCGGATAGATCAACGACACAAACAACTTCTTGCGGAACGACATCGCCATACGCTGGAAGTTGATGTAGCGCGTGAGCACCTCGTCGATGT
>Ga0335082_10004268_pt1 | contig 15577 bp, 15 predicted proteins | sample Lox_Sample_41_FD_206718 | JGI IMG/M metagenome (GOLD analysis project Ga0335082, IMG submission 206718) | Soil microbial communities from Loxahatchee National Wildlife Refuge, Florida, United States - Lox_Sample_4.1 | ecosystem: Environmental > Terrestrial > Soil > Wetlands | place: USA...
CGTAGAGGTAGTCGAGGACGAAGTCGCGATCGGCGACCGCGTCGATGGTGTTCCGCATCGCCGTCTCGGGCTGCGGGAGCGGCAGCGTCGACCCTGCGACCGCGCCCGCGCCGAGCGGGGAGGGCTCGGACTGGCTGCGCGCGAAGGCGAAGCGTGCGGTGTCGCGCTCCAGCATCTCGACCCAGGCGAGGAGGTGATGCCCGAGCGTCACCGGGATCGCCCGCTGCAGGTGCGTGTAGGCGGGCATCGGCGTCTCCGCGTCCGCCGCCGCCCGCTCGAGCAGCATGACGACGAAGCCGCGCAGCGCGGCGAACGCCTCGTCGCAGGCGTCCTGGACGTACAGCCGGTGCGCCGTCACGACCTGGTCGTTGCGCGAGCGGCCGGCGTGGATCTTGCGCCCGACCGGGCCGAGCAGCCGCTCGATGGCGCTGTGGACGTCCTCGTCGGAGGGCTCGATGTCCTCCGGCCCGATCTGGTCGAGCCGCGCGTCGACGTCTGCGAGCTCGGCGTCGTCGAGGATCCCCGCCGCATGCAGCCTGCGTGCGTGCAGTCGCGTCCCGGCGCAGTCGTACGGAAGCAGTTCGGCGTCCTCCGACCGGATGTACTCCCACACCTCGGGCGCGAGCTCGCCGCCGACGCGTGCCGCCCACAGCGTCACAGCGACCACCCGAGCCGCTCGAGCATGCGCCGCGAGTCGGTGATGTCGTTGATCCGGAGCGCCAGCTGCCCGATCCGGTCGGCGGCGGTGAACGAGGTGGCGCTCCGCTCCATGCTCAGCCGCTCCGGCGCGTACGAGAGCTGCTCGCCCTGCGTGTCGAGGATCGTGTAGTCGTCGCCGCGGCGGAGCTCGATCGTCACCGAGCCGGACACCGACGCCGCCACCCAGCGCTGGAGCGACTCCCGCAGCATCAGCGCCTGGACGTCGAACCAGCGCCCTTCGTACAGCAGCCGGCCGAGCCGGCGTCCGTCGACCGCATAGCGCTCGAGCGTCGCCTCGTTGTGGATCGCGGTCAGCAGCCGCTCGTAGCCGATGTGCAGCAGCGCCATTCCGGGCGCCTCGTAGATGCCGCGGCTCTTCGCCTCGATCACCCGGTTCTCGATCTGGTCCGACATCCCGAGCCCGTGGCGCCCGCCGATCTCGTTCGCCGCGTGGACGAGGTCGACGCCTGCGAGTGCGACGCCGTCGATCGACACCGGCAACCCGCCCGCGAACTCGAGCGTCACCTCCTCCGGCGCGATCGGAACGGCGGGCTCCCAGTGCGCGACGCCCATGATCGGGGCGACGATCCGCATCGACGTGTCGAGGTACTCGAGGTTCTTCGCCTCGTGCGTCGCGCCGAGCAGGTTCGCATCCGTCGAGTAGGCAAGCTCGGTCGACGTCCCGTGATCGAGGCCGCGTGCGGCCAGCCACTCGCTCATCTCCCGCCGTCCGCCGAGCTCGTCGACGAATGCGGTGTCGAGCCACGGCTTGTAGATCCGGAGGTTCTCGTTCGCGAGCAGCCCGTAGCGGTAGAAGCGCTCGATGTCGTTGCCCTTGTAGGTCGACCCGTCGCCCCAGATGTCGACGCCGTGCGTCGCCATCTCCTTGACGAGCAACGTGCCGGTGACGGCGCGGCCGAGCGGCGTCGTGTTGAAGTAGCGGCGCCCCGCGGTCTGGATGTGAAACGCGCCGCATTGCAGCGCGGCGAACGCCTCGCGCACCAGCACGTCCTTGCAGTCGACGAGGACGGCGTCCTCGGCGCCGTAGTGGAGGGCACGCGCGGGAACAGCTTCGATGTCGGGCTCGTCGTACTGGCCGAGGTCGGCGGTGAACGCGTACGGGATCGCGCCACGCTCGCGCATCCACGCGATCGCGCAGCAGGTGTCGAGGCCACCGGAGAACGCGATCCCGACGCGCTCGCCGACCGGCAGCGACCCGAGGATCGCGCCGCCCGAGGAGGTTGCAGGCGTTGTGCTCATTCCGCGCCGTTCCTGTCGATCAGCGCGTGCAGCTCGGTCGCCAGCTCGCGGCCGGTATGCGGCTCGCGCGCGGCGACGAACACGGTGTTGTCGCCGGCGATCGTCCCGGCGACGTGCGGCAGGCCGGCGGCGTCGATCGCGTCGGCGAGCGGCACGGCGACGCCACGGGGCGTCTCGACCACGACCAGCGGTCCGCTCGGCGTCAGCGTGCCCGCCCAGCGCCGGAGCGCCGAGGTCAGCTCGTCGCGGCGCCGCAGGTCGGCGGCGCCCGGCAAGGCGTACACGAGCCGGCCGTCGGGTGCCCGGACCTTGACGAGGCCCAGCTGCGCGATGTCGCGAGAGACGGTCGCCTGCACGGTCTCGATGCCCTCGCCGTGCAGCGCAGCGGCAAGCTCGCTCTGCGTCGAGAGTTGCCGCTGCTGGACGAGGCGCAGGATCGTCCCCTGCCGCTCGTACTTGGTCGTCATGCCATCGCCTCCGTGAGCAGCCGCACGGCCAGGTCGGCCTCCTCGGCGGAGATCGTCAGCGGCGGAGCCAGGCGCAGGGTGCGCTCGCCGGCCGACCCGACGACGAGGCCGTTCTGAAGCGCAGCCTCGACGACCGGGCCGACTGGCCGGTCGAGCTCGACACCGAGCAGGAGGCCACGTCCGCGCACCGCGCCGATCTGCCCGAGGCCCGCGACAAGCTGCGTCGACACCGCTCCCACGTGTGCGAGTAGCTCGTCGTCGAGCGTGTCGAGCACCGCGCAGGCGGCTGCGCACGAGACGAGGTTGCCGCCGAAGGTGGATGCGTGGTCGCCCGGCTCGAAAGCGGTCGGGGCGTCGTCGCCGACGAGCAGGACACCGATCGGCAGACCGTTCGCGAGGCCCTTCGCCAGCGTGACTGCATCGGGCGCGATGCCGTGCTCCTCGAACGCGAAGAACGTGCCGCAGCGGCCGACGCCCGTCTGGATCTCGTCGAAGACGAGCAGCGCGCCGTGCGCGTCCGCGAGCTCGCGCGCCTCGGCGAGCGTCTCCGTCGCAAGCGGGTGCACGCCGCCCTCGCCGAGCACCGGCTCGAGGAAGATCGCGGCCGTCCGCCCTGAGACGGCGTCCGCGAGCGTCTCGGGGGTCGCGAAACGCACGTCCGGCACGAGCGGCTCGAAAGCGGCGCGCTTTGCCGGCTGCCCGGTGATCGAGAGCGCGCCCAGGGTGCGTCCGTGGAACGACCCTTCGAGCGCGACGAACTCGGTGCGTCCGGTCGCCTTGCGCGCCCACTTGAGCGCCGCCTCCGTCGCCTCGGCACCCGAGTTGCAGAAGAAGGCACTCGCTCCGCCGAAGCGGGCCGAGAGCTTCGCGGCGAGCTCCTGCATCGGCTCGGTCCAGTAGAGGTTCGAGACGTGCCACAGGCGGTCGAGCTGAGCGTGCGCGGCGGCGAGCGGCGCCGGGTGGCGGTGCCCGAGTGCGACGACGGCGATCCCACCAAGGCAGTCGAGGTAGCGCTCGCCTTCCGTGTCGACGAGCCAGCAGCCGTCGCCGTCGACGAACGTCACGTCGAGCCGCGCATACGTGGGGAGGATGTGCGTCGTCATCGTTGTCACGCGACGACCACCGTCCGTCCGATCGCCGCCGGGACGCCCGCCTGCGCGGCGGTGACCGCGGCGCGGAGCTTGGGCACGATCCCGCCCTCGAGCAGCGCGCGGTCGAGGAGCTCCGCGGCGTCGCCGGCGTCGATCTCGTCCACGACTTCGCCGTTCAGGATCAGTCCGTCGACGTCGGTCAGAAAGAGCAGGCGCTCGGCCTGGAGGCCCTGCGCGAGTGCGGCCGCCGCCTCGTCGGCGTTGACGTTCAGCGGACCGGCGGCGAGCGGCGCGACCACGGGGATCCGGTCGGCCGCGAGCGCGCGCACGACGGCCTCGGGCGCGGAGGGGAGCGGGTCGCCGACGAGCCCGAGCTCCGGCACCGGCGTCGCCGGAAGCCCGATCTCGTCGCCGAAGAGCTGCTCGGCGCGGCTCCCGAGGGCGACGCACAGCGCGGCTCCCACCTCGGCGAACGAGCGGCGCACCACTACGAGCGCCTCCGGGCTCGTCACGCGCCGGCCACCCACGAAGCGCACGGGAATCCCGGCTCGCTCCATCTCGAGCGTGATCTGCTCGCCCGCGCCGTGCACGACGCACACGTCGTTGTCCTCCGCGAGGGCCAGCACCGCGCCCGCGGACTGCGCGGCCACGGCGCCGCCGAGCTTGACCACGACGCGGGTCATGAACGGTAGTCCGCGTTGATGCGGACGTAGTCGTAGGAGAGGTCGCTGGTCAGATAGCTGGCGCGCCCGTCGCCGAGCCCGAGGTCCAGCTCGATCGTGCATGTTGCGCCGTCCACCGGCGGCTCGGCGTCGAGCGGCGCGCCGTCCTGGAGCACGGCGGTGCCGTTGTAGACGAGCGAAACGCGCGCCGGGTCGAGCCTGGCGTAGCCGCCGTTGTGCGGAGCGCTGCCCGCGGCCATCAGAACCCGGCCCCAGTTGGCATCGCGTCCGAAGAGAGCGGTCTTCACGAGCGGCGACGTGGCGATGCGCTGCGCGATCGCGCGCGCCTCGGCCGGAGATGCAGCGCCCGTGACCGAGATCTCGGCGACGAGCGTCGCGCCCTCCCCGTCGGCGACGACCTGCGCGGCGAGATCGGCGCACACGGCCTGCAGTGCGTGGCCGAACGCCGCGTCCGATTCGTCGGTTCTCTCGATCGCCGCCGCGCCCGACGAGAGCAGTACGACCGCGTCGTTGGTCGAGCACTCGCCGTCGACTGAGATCGAGTTGAAGCTCGTGTCGACGGTGGGCCGGAGCGCCTCGATCGCCTCGCCCGGCTCGAGCGGGTAGTCGGTGGTGACCACCGCGAGCATCGTCGCGAGGTTGGGATGGATCATCCCCGAGCCCTTCGCCATCCCGCCGACGGCGAAGCCGTCGCCCGCGCTGACCGCCTGCTTCGTGCGCGTGTCGGTGGTGAGGATCGCCTCGGCCGCGTCGCCCCCGCCGTGCGCCGAGAGGGAAGCAGCCGCCACCGGCAGCGCCGCGCGGATCTTCTCGAGTGGCAGCAGCGCCCCGATCACGCCTGTCGAGAGCACCAGCACCTCCTCGACGTCGAGCGAGAGCAGCCGCGCCGCTTCCGCCGCGGTTGCGACCGCATCGAGCTCGCCGCGCGCGCCGGTGGCCGCATTGGCGATGCCGCTGTTGACGACGACCGCCTGCGGCTCGGCGAGCTCGAGGTGCGCCTTCGAGACCACGACGGGCGCAGCCTGGACGCGGTTTCGGGTCCACATCGCCGCGCCGGTGGCGCGGGTGGTCGCCCGGACGAGGGCAAGGTCCTTGCCCTCGCGCCGGATCCCCGCGGCGACGCCGGACGCCTCGAATCCCCTGGCGGAGGTGATGCTCATACCCGCTCCAGCGTCGGCCGAGCCGACGCTTCCGCTCCTGGTGAGCCTCCGTCGAGCCTACGGCTCATACCGGCACCCCCGACAGCCGCAGCCCGGCGGTCTCGTCGAGCCCGAGCACGAGGTTCGCGTTCTGCACCGCCTGCCCGGCGGCCCCCTTGCCGAGGTTGTCGATCGCGCAGACGACGATCGTCGTGCTGGTCGCGCGGTCGGTGAAGACGCCGATCTCCGCCGTGTCCGTGCCCTGGACGCGCCCCAGCTCCGGCGTGACTCCCTCGTCGAGCACGCGGACGAGCGGGCTCGAGTCGTATGCCTCCTCGAGCGCCTCCCGGGCGTCGCCCGGGAAGCGCACGTAACACGTTGCGAGGAGGCCGCGTCGCACGGGGAGGAGGTGCGGCACGAAGCAGACGTCGAAGCCGAGCTGCTGCGCGATCTCGGGGGCGTGCCGATGCTCCCCGACGGCGTAGGGCGCGAGGTTCTCGAGCACCGCTCCGGCGTGCGACGACTCCCGCAGCGTGCGCCCGGCGCCCGAGACGCCGGACTTCGCGTCGACGATCGCGCTCTCGAGCCGGTCGGCGAGCGGGCCGAGGGCGAGCAGCGCCGCGGTTGCGTAGCAGCCGGGGTTCGCGACCAGCGGACCCTCCGGCGGCCAGAGCTCCGGCAGCCCGTAGCTCCACGCACCGGGCGCCTCGCCGTACCACGCGCGCGCGGCGTCCGCGTCGCGCAGGCGGTGGGCCGCTGAGAGGTCGACCACGACCGCGCCCGGCGGGGGCGCGAACGCCGCGGCGGCCTCGTGCCCGACGCACAGGAAGAAGACGTCGGCCCTGGACGCCGCCGCGTCGGTGTTCGCCACGAACGCCGGAAGCTCGCCGTCGAGGCGCGGATCGAGCGCCGCGGCCGGCCGTCCCGCGAGCGAGTCGGAGCCGAGGGCGACCGGCTCGAGCTCGGGATGGGCGAGCAGGCGGTCGAGCGTCTCCTGGCCGGTGTAGCCGGCGCAGCCGAGGATGGCAGCGCTGAACATGATGCTTAGTATGCACTATAGTGAAAATCATGCGTTCGGTCTCCTCTCCCTTCCACCTGGTGCTCGAGGACGGCACCGTGCTCCCCGGCCACGGCGTGGGGGCGCCGGGGGTGGCCGCCGGGGAGGCGTGCTTCACGACGGCGATGGCCGGCTACGAGGAGGCGATCACCGACCCGAGCTACGTGGCCCAGGTGCTCTGCTTCGCCTATCCGCTCGTCGGCACCTACGGCGTCGACGAAGGGCGGCTCGAGTCGGAGCGGGTGCAGTGTGAGGGCGTGGTGATGCGCGACGCGCGACCGGCCTTCGCCCGCTGGCTGCGCGACCGCGGCGTGGTCGCGCTCAGCGGGGTCGACACGCGGACGCTCGTTCGGCGCATCCGCTCGGACGGCGTCGTGCGCTGCGCGCTCGGCGACGCTCCGGTCGACGAGCTCAGGGCTCGCGCACTGGCGGAGCCGCCGATCGACGGCCGGAAGCTCGACCGTCCGATCGGGACCGCGGTGCCGTACTCGGTCGGCGAGGGGCCGCGCGTCGTCGTCGTCGACCTCGGCACGAAGTACTCGATCCCGCGCCGTCTCGCAGCCGCCGGGCTCGAGGCGTTCGTCGTTCCCGGCGACTGGGACGAGGACGCCGTGCTCGAGGCGAGGCCGCGCGCGGTGCTCGTCTCCAACGGCCCGGGCGATCCTTCGGTGCTGGCCGAGCAGATCGACACGATTCGTGCGCTGCTCGGCACCGTGCCCGTCTTCGGGATCTGCCTCGGCCACCAGCTGCTCGGCCTTGCGCTCGGCCACGAGACCTTCAAGCTGCCGTTCGGCCATCGCGGCGCCAACCATCCCGTGCGCGACACCGCTTCCGGCCGCGTGCTCGTCACCGTGCAGAACCACGGCTTCGCGGTGGCGGCCGAGGACGACGCGGCGTTCGTGTCGCTGAACGACGGGACGTGCGAGGGGCTCGTCGGTGACGGCTTCGCGAGCGTCCAGTTCCACCCGGAGGCGTCGCCCGGCCCGCTCGACGGCCTGCCCTTCTTCGACCGGCTCGCCCAGGCATGCCGAAGCGCACCGACCTTCGCACGATCCTGATCCTCGGCTCAGGGCCGATCCGCATCGGCCAGGCGTGCGAGTTCGACTACGCAGGCGCACAGGCGTGCCGTGTGCTTCGTCGCGAGGGCTATCGCGTCGTGCTCGTCAACTCGAACCCGGCGACGATCATGACCGACCCGGAGTGGGCCGACGCGACCTATCTCGAGCCGCTCGATCCCGGCACGATCCGCGAGGTGATCGCACGGGAGCGGCCGGATGCGATCCTGCCCACGCTGGGCGGGCAGACGGCGCTCAACCTCGCGGTCGAGCTGGCGGACTCCGGCGTCGAGCTGATCGGCGCCGACGTCGATGCAATTCGCCGCGCCGAGGATCGCGAGCTCTTCCGGCGGACCGTTCAGTCGGCCGGGCTCGCCGTCCCGCGCTCGGTCGTGGCGTCGGCTGCGGACGTCGAGTTCCCGGTTCCGGCCATCGTGCGCCCGGCGTTCACGCTCGGCGGCACCGGCGGCGGCATCGCGCGTACGAAGGCAGAGCTCGCCGAGACGGTGGCGCGCGGGCTCGCCGCGAGCCCCGTCGGGCAGGTGCTGGTCGAGGAGTACCTCGACGGCTGGCAGGAGCACGAGCTCGAGGTGATGGTCGACCACTCCGGCAACGCAGTCGTCGTCTGCTCGATCGAGAACATCGACCCGATGGGTGTCCACACCGGCGACTCGTGGACGGTCGCGCCGCAGCAGACGCTCCCCGACGCCGCCTACCAGCGGCTCCGCGACGCTGCATTCGCGACGGCGCGAGGCGTCGGTGTCGCGACCGGAGGGGCGAACGTGCAGTTCGCGGTGCATCCGGAGACCCACGAGCTGCGCGTGATCGAGATGAACCCCCGCGTCTCACGCTCGTCGGCCCTCGCGAGCAAGGCGACCGGTTTCCCGATCGCGAAGCTGGCGGCGCTGCTCGCCGTCGGCTACACGCTCGACGAGCTGCCGAACGACATCACGCAGCAGACGACGGCGGCGTTCGAGCCTGCACTCGACTACGTCGCGGTGAAGGCGCCGCGTTTCGAGTTTGAGAAGTTCCCCTGGGCCGTTCGCACGCTCGGTGCGGAGATGCGTGCGATCGGCGAGTCGCTCGGCCTCGGCCGAACGTTCGCCGAGGCGTTCACGAAGGCGTTCGAGGGCCGCGAGTCGGCGCCGGTCCCGTTCGACGAGTCGCTCCTCGGCCTCCCCCTCCCCGAGCGCTTCGACCTCTACGTCGAGGCTGCGCGGCGCCGGCTCGAGCTGCCGGGGATCCATCCGTACTTCGCCGAGCAGCTGCGGGAGGTTGCCGCCCACCCTGCGCCGGCGGGTCGGCCCGTGCGACTCGCCGTCGACTCGTGCGCCGGCGAGTTCGAGGCGCACACACCGTACTACTACGTCGCGCACGAGGGCATCGACGAAGGGCCGCCGCCGTCCGGACGCGCCGTCGTGGTGCTCGGCTCGGGCCCGAACCGGATCGGCCAGGCGATCGAGTTCGACTACTGCTGCGTCCACGCTGCGCGCACGCTGAAGGAGCTCGGCTACGAGGCCGTGCTCGTCAACTCGAACCCCGAGACGGTCTCGACCGACTACGACACTTCCGACCGCCTCTACCTCGAGCCGCTCACGGTCCCGCGCGTCCTCGACGTCTGCGAGCTCGAGCGCCCGCTGGCTGTCGCCGTCTCGTTCGGCGGCCAGACTCCGCTTCGGCTCGCGCCCGCGCTGGCGGCCGCCGGCGTCCCGCTGCTGGGCGACCCGCTCGCCGCGATCGACGCCGCCGAGGACCGGGCGCGCTTCGCGGAGCTCGTGGGCGAGCTCGCCCCCGAATGGGGCGCCGCCGCCGATGCGGACGAGGGCCGCGCGATCGCCGAGCGGCTCGGGTATCCGGTGCTGGTGCGGCCGCACCACGTGCTCGGCGGGCGCGGCATGCACGTCGCCTGGAGCGCCGCCGAGCTGGACGTCGTGGGCCCGTGTCTCGTCGACCGGTACCTCACGGGCGCGCTCGAGCTCGACGTCGAGGTGCTGAGCGACGGCGAGGAGGCGTGGGTCGCCGCGATCCTCGAGCACATCGAGCCGGCGGGTGTCCATTCCGGCGACAGCGCGTGCGTCCTTCCGGGCCCGTCGGTCACGTCGGCGCTGGACGAGCGCATCCGGGCGGCCGCGGCGGTCGTGGCGCGCGCCGTCGGCGCCCGCGGCCTGCTCAACCTCCAGCTCGCGATCGTGGGCGATCGGCTCTACGTGCTCGAGGCCAATCCGCGAGCGTCGCGCACGGTCGCGTTCGTCGCGAAGGCGACGGGCGTCCCGCTCGTCGCGCACGCGGTGCGGCTGCTCCTGGGCGAGCGGATCGGCGACCTCGACCTCCCCGAGCGCGCCGAGCCGTCCCGCGCCTGGGCGAAGGAGGCTGTCTTCCCGTCGGAGCGGTTCGCGGGGGCCGATGCGCGTGGTCCCGAGATGCGCTCGACCGGCGAGGTGATGGCCTCTGCCGCGACGCCGGTCGAGGCGTATCGGCGCGCGCTGCGCGCCGCCGGCAAGAGCCGGCGCGGCGGCCGCGTGATGCCGCCGCTCCAGGCCGCGTAGTGTCGGTGCCAGGCACGGAAGTGCCTGGCACCGGGTTTGCGCCTGACGGTTTCTTCACACATCGCCGTCACCCTGGCCGGGTGAGGCGCCTCACTGCCGCCGGAGCCGCGCTCGCGGCATTGCTCGTGCTCGCCCTGCCGGGGCCGTCCGGCGCGACCGCGACCCGGAGCGCGGACGTCTACGCCGGCTACGGCTTCGAGACGTGCACGGCGCCGTCGATCGCCGCGCTCACGGCGTGGGCCGCGTCGCCGTACGAGGCCGTCGGCATCTACCTGGGCGGAGTCAACCGCGCGTGCAAGGACGGCAACCTCTCGGCTTCCTGGGTGACGACCACGCGCTCGCTCGGCTGGAACCTGATGCCGCTGTACGTCGGGCTGCAGGCGCCGTGCGTCAGCCAGTCAGGGCTCGCGAAGATCTCGCAGAACCTGACGACTGCGGCGACGCAGGGAACCGCGGCGGCCGACGACGCCGTCGCCAGGGCGAACGTGTTCGGCCTGCCGGCTGGCAGCCCGCTCTATCTCGACGTCGAGGGCTACGCGACGAACAACGCGACCTGCAGCAAGGCGGTGCAGGCATTCGTCGGCGGCTGGGTGAACGAGCTGCGGCCGCTCGGCTACCTCGCCGGTGTCTACGGGAGCGCCGCCTCGACGATCCGCGACGTCGCGGCGCTGGGCGCGTCGATCCCGGACGCCGTGTGGATCGCGAACTGGAACGGCGTCCAGGGCGTCTTCGGCGACCCCCACGTCTCCGATTCCCTCTGGGCGGAGCACCAGCGGATCCACCAGTACAAAGGGGGGCACACCGAGACCTGGGGCGGCGTCACGCTCAATGTCGACAACGACTACCTCGACGGCCCCGTGGTCGGACCGACGGCGCCGCCGCCGCCACCGCCACCGCCGGCGACGACGCCGACACAGCCGACGGCGGGGGGCGCGGTCGGCTCGGGTGACGGGAAGGCGGCGGCGGCATGGCCGAGCGCCGCGTTCGCGTTCCCGGTCGCGGTGGCGCTGACACCGACGTCGCAGCCCGCTACGACGACCGGCTACGCCGTGCAGCTGACGGTCAACCGGACCGACACCCAGCAACCAGTCACCCGCTTCGGCGCGCCGCTCACGCTGCACCTGCTCGTGCCGGCGGCCGGCCTCGTGCCGTCGTACTCACCGGACGGGACGACGTGGACGGCAATCCCGAAGCTCGCGACCGGCGCCGTCCCGGTCGATGCCGGGTACACGCTCGACCCGGACGGGACGGCCGAGATCCAGACCTTCGTCCCCGGGTACTTCGGGCTTCGCTCCGACACGACGCCGCCCACGCAGCCACCGAGCTTCGCGGGGCACTTCACGGGAGCGTCGCTCGTCCTGCAGTGGCAGGGAGCGACGGACGACAGCGGCACGGTCGCGTCGTATCAGGTGCTGCTCGACGGGACGCCGGTGCAGACGCTGAAGGGCAAGTCGCGCCGCGCGGTGGTGCGCGCCTTCCACCCGTCGGGCCTCACCGTGTACCGGGTGCGCGCCGTCGATCCCGCCGGGAATCTCGGCAAGGTGTCCCCGCCGGTCGCCGTCCGGCCGCGCAGCCGACCCGCGACCGTGCCGAGGCCGCTGCCGAAATGGGCCTGGTCGGTGTTCGACTGGCAGCGCGGCCAGGGCCCGCGGCCGACGGCCGCGCCGAAGAAGCTCCCGGCCTGGTACTGGACCTGGGCTGGATGGCGGCTGGTGCCGTTCCGCCTGGCAGCCGGCTGACGACTGCAAAGATGGCCCGGTGCAGACGGTCGACTTCGCTGGGCTCGAGCTGCTGATGGCTCCTGGTGTCGTGATGACGCCTCGCCCCGCGAGCGCGGCGCTCGTGAGCTGCGCGCTGGAACACGTCGGCGACCGCGAAGCGGTCGTCGCGGACGTCGGAACCGGTTCGGGTGCGATCGCGATCGCCGTTGCACGCTCGGCTCCGAACGCGACCGTGTGGGCTACCGATGTGAGTGCGGCCGCCGTCGCGCTGGCCCGGCGCAACGCCGCGCGCAACGGCGCCGACGTCCGCGTGCGGCGCGGTGACCTGCTCGACCCCGTCCCGGGCCCGATCGACGTGGTGCTCGCGAACCTCCCGTATCTGCCCTACGCCGAGCGTCCGCTTCATCCCGATCTCGACGGAGAGCCCCGCGGTGCCGTGTACTCGCCCGGCGACGGTCTCGGCCCATACCGGCGCCTGCTGGCGGCTGCGAGGAAGCGGCTGGCGCCGGGCGGGCTGCTCGCTCTCCAGTTCCGCGCCGAGCTTGTTGCGGCCACGGCCGGCGAACTCGGAGCGCTCGAGCTCTTCCTCGCCGAGCGCGCCGCCTGAGGAGCGCTATGGCGAGGCCGTTAAGGTTGCGGCCATGCTCGGCGCGCGCGTGCCGTACGTCTTCGGGATCGTGCTCGCGGGGGGTGAGGGCAAGCGGCTTGCACCGCTGACCGACGATCGGGCGAAGCCGGCCGTTCCGTTCGGCGGCAACTACCGCCTGATCGACTTCGCGCTGTCGAACCTCGTCAACGGCGGCCTGCTTCGGATCGTCGTCCTGACGCAGTACAAGAGCCACTCGCTCGACCGCCACGTCGCCGCGACGTGGCGGCTCTCGCCGCTGCTCGGCAACTACGTCGCGCCCGTTCCCGCGCAGATGCGCCGCGGGCCGTACTGGTTCCAGGGCTCGGCCGACGCCATCTACCAGAACCTCAACCTTCTCTACGACGAGCGCCCCGACTACGTCGCGGTTTTCGGCGCCGATCACATCTACCGCATGGATCCGCGTCAGATGGTCGCCCAGCACGTTGCCGGGGACGCCGGCGTCACCGTCGCGGCGATCCGCGTGCCGATCGAGCACGCAAGGGACTTCGGGGTGATCGAAACCGGCCCGGACGGTCGGACGATCAAGGCGTTTCGCGAGAAGCCCAAAGACCCGGTCGGGCTGCCCGACTCGCCGGGCGAGGTGTACGCGTCGATGGGGAACTACGTATTCACGACGAAGGCGTTGATCGAAGCGGTCACCCAGGACGCGGCCGACGACGACTCGAAGCACGACATCGGCGGCGACTTGATCCCGCGCTTCGTCGAAGGCGGGGCAGCCGAGGTGTACGACTTCGCCCGCAACGAGGTGCCCGGCACGCACGAACGCGAGCGTGGGTACTGGCGAGACGTCGGCACGCTCGACGCGTTCTACGAGGCGCACATGGATCTGATCTCGGTCGATCCGATCTTCAACCTCTACAACCGTCAGTGGCCGATCCTCACGTGGCCCGATCCACTGCCGCCGGCAAAGTTCGTCTTCGAGGCGACCGGCCGCGTGGGGCACGCACTCGACTCGATGGTTTGCGCCGGCGTGGTCGTCTCCGGGGCGACCATCCGGCGCTCGATCCTGTCGCCGGAGGTGCGCGCCCACTCCCACAGTGAGGTCGAAGGCTCGATTCTGATGCACGGCGTCGACGTCGGGCGGAACGCGGTCGTCCGCAACGCGATCGTCGACAAGAACGTGCGCATCGAGCCCTACGCGGAGATCGGAGTCGACCCTGAGCGCGATCGCGAGCGGTTCACGGTCTCCGAAGGCGGCATCGTCGTGATCGGCAAGGGCGCAGTCGTCGAGGCCGGCTGAGTGTCGACCACCGTCGGGCTGCTGCGCGGCGTCAACGTCGGGGGGCGGACGCTGCCGATGGCCGAGTTGCGCGCGCTGGTCGAGTCGCTCGGCTACGACGACGTTCGCACCTACATCCAGAGCGGCAACGTCCTCTTCTCGGCTCCGCGGCGACCGAAGCCCGAGGTGTTCGAGGCGGCGATCTCGCGCCGCTTCGGGCTCGACGTCGATGTGGTGCTTCGCTCGCCGGCCGAGCTCCGCCGAGTCGTCGATCGCAACCCGTTCCCCGACGCCGACCGGGCGAGGCTGCACGTCGGCTTCATGGCGAGGGAGCCGGCGGCGGCCGACGTCGCTGCGCTCGACGTCGAGGCCTTTGCCCCCGAGCGGTTCGCGATCCTCGGCAGGGAGCTCTACTTGCACCTCCCGAACGGCATGGGGCGCACGAAGCTGCCCGACTTCGTGCTGCGGCGCGTGAAGGTGCCGACGACGATTCGCAACTGGAACACGGTCACGAAGCTGGCCGAGCTGGCATCGGAAGCCGGGTGAGGCTCTCTGCGAGCGTCCTTGGCTGGTCGGCGCTCGTCTGCCTCGTTACGGCCGTCGCGGGTGCAGGGCCGCCCGCACCGCGTTCACTCCCGCAGAAGTGCGGCGACACCTCGGGCGTCACGGCCAGGCCGTTCTGGCTCGAGACCGGTGACCGCGTGCGGCTGTATGCCGTCGAAGCTGGCAGAGGGCCGACCGGCGTCGTCCTCGCGCACGAGTCGCCGGCCGACCTGTGCGGATGGCTGCCGTACATTGCCGCGCTGCGGGGCTCGGGGGTCCGCGTGCTTGCGTTCGACTTCCGCGGCTACGGCGACTCGCAGCGACCTCCGTTGACGCTGAAGTACCTCGCGTACGGCCAGGACCTCAATGCGGCGATCGCGAGGCTCCGGGCGGACGGCGCGCGGAAGGTGTTCCTGATGGGCGCGTCGTTCGGCGGTGCCGCTGCGCTCACCTACGCGCCCGATCTGCCGCTCGCGGGAGTGATCAGCCTCTCCGGAGAAGCGCAGATCGCCGGTGCCGACCTCGACGCGCTCGCGGCGGTACCGCGGCTCCGGGCGCCGCTCCTGATCGTCGGGTCGCGCGACGACCGCTACCTGCCGGTGCGCGACGCGCTCCGCCTGCTTCGCCACGCCGGCTCCCGCGACAAGCGGACCGCCCTCTACCCCGGCGCGTTCCACGGCTGGGAGCTCATCGAGGACGCGCCCTACGCCGCACGCGTGCGCGCGCTCGTCCTCGCCTGGATCCGCGCCCGCTGAACGGAGTTGAAGCCGTGCCTCCCGCGGTGCACGATGGTGCGATGCAGCAGACCGGGGCCTCGAGCCGTCGCTCGGCGGCGGTCGACCTGCTCGAGGGAGCGGGCGTGCTCCAGACCCTCGCCGAGTGCCTCGCTCGCCCCGGTGGCCGCCGAGGCCGACACGGCGGCGATGCCGACCAGTGCCAGCAGCAGGAAGACCGCGCTCCACAACGAGCTCTCGGTCGATCGCATCATCCAGGTGCGCGTGCTCGACCCGTACTTCCAGTCGTGAATGCGAAGATCAGCAGATGTTCTTCGTCCTCGCGTTCGTCCTTCTGATCGTCCTCGGCTCGCCCTGGAACATCGTCGGCTTCGGGATCTGCTTCATCCTGGGCATCGGGGAGCTCACCTTCTGGAGCAGGAAGGTCCGGGGGAGGCCGGTTGCCGTGGGCGCGCACACGCTCGTCGGCCGCGAGGCGCGCGTGATCTCGCCGTGCCGGCCCGAGGGCCAGGTTCAGCTCGACGGTGAGATCTGGCAGGCGCGCTGCGCTGCGGGCGCCGACCCCGGCGACAGCGTGCGTGTGGTCGGCCGCGACCGGCTGGTGCTCGTCGTCGAGCGCGTCTGAGCCGTCTCGTCACGGCGGGGGGACATAGCGGCCGGCCGTGAAGGATCGATCGGCGACGTCGAGGATCCACGTCGATCCCTTCTCGAGCA
>Ga0335082_10004270_pt1 | contig 15575 bp, 17 predicted proteins | sample Lox_Sample_41_FD_206718 | JGI IMG/M metagenome (GOLD analysis project Ga0335082, IMG submission 206718) | Soil microbial communities from Loxahatchee National Wildlife Refuge, Florida, United States - Lox_Sample_4.1 | ecosystem: Environmental > Terrestrial > Soil > Wetlands | place: USA...
TGCTCCAGATCACGAGCTCGCTCGGCTAAGGAGAACCCATCCATGGAACGCATCGAACGCCGGCAGGGATTCACCCTGATCGAGATCATGGCCGTGGTGCTGATCATCGGCCTGCTCACGACCCTGGTCGGCATCGCGATCATCCCCCAGATCGACAAGGGGCGCGTGACCACCGCCCGCACCCAGATCAAGAACCTCGAGGCGGCGCTCGAGACCTACCGCATGGACAATGCGCGCTTCCCCACCACCGAGCAGGGGCTGCACGCGCTGATCGAGGCGCCGCCCGACGTGCGCAACTTCCAGACCGGCGGCTACCTGCGCGAGAAGCGCATCCCCCTGGATCCGTGGGGCAACGCGTATCAGTACGAGTCGCCGGGCACCCACAACGACAACTCGTTCGACCTCTGGTCCTGGGGCTCGGACGGCGCGGCCGGCGGGACGGGCCCCGCCGCCGACATCGGGAACTGGGTCTCCGAGGAAGACAACCGGCAGGGCTGATGAGACGAGCGCGGGCATGCTCGCAAACGCGACGGCGCGGATTCACCTTGATCGAGATCCTCGCCGTGGTGGCGATCCTCGCGATCGCGGCGATGCTCGTGCTGCCGAACCTCGGCGCACTCGGCGAGCGGCGCCTGCACCACGCCGCCCAGCGCCTGGCCGCCGAGCTCGAGCTCGCGCGCCAGCGCGCGGTCGTGACCGGCATCCCGCACCGCGTGCTCTTCGACCTCCAGAACGGGCTCTACCGCATCGAGTGGCTCGGCAGCGACGAGCCGCAGGAGCCACAGATCCCGGCGGCCCTCGAGTACGACACCCACAAGGGCAGCAAGCTGCCGCTCCAGCCGCCGGCCGAGCTCGCGATGGAGTTCACGCCGGTCCCCGACAGCTTCGGAAACTTCCGCAACTTCGAGGGAGACGTGTTCGTGGCCCGCGTCGCGACCGCGAACGGCCCGGTCGAGAAGGGCCTGTCGGAAGTCGTCTTCGAGCGCGACGGCTCCGCCCCCTACACCGAGATCGTGCTGCAGGAGCGAGGCGGCGCGCGCCAGACGCTCGCCGTGATGCCGCTCGACGACGCCGTGCGCTTCGTCGACAACGAGCCCCAGCCGTGACCCCGCCCGCTCGCCGCCGCGGCTTCACCTTGCTCGAGGTGATGGCGGCCGTGCTCGTGCTCGGGCTGATCTACACCGTGCTCGCCGAGGCGGCGATCCGCGGCCTCCGCTCCGAGGGCATCAGCCGCCGACGCGTGGAGGCGTCGCTGATCGCCGACCGCTTCCTCGCCGACCTCGAGTCGCAGGTCGAGCTCGGAGAGGTGCCGACATCCGGGGAGGAGCAACACGACGTCGACGTCTACCACGTGGGCATCCGCGTCGAGCCCTTCGATCCGACCCCGATGCTCGACACGATCGCGCAGATCGAGAAGCAGCGGAGTCGCCCCGACCGCAAGAAGAACAACGCAGACCAGACGAAGGCGAGCAGCATGGAGGTCGGCGCCCCGACGGCGGGCGCGCCGACGGAAGACCTGCTCGCCAAGCCGCGGTCCGGTGAGGATGGTCGCCTGCGGCGCATCGACGTGGCGGTCACCTGGCAGGACGGCGACCGCGAGCAGCACGTGCTCCGCACGACCTTCGCCTTCGACACCACGGGGCTCGACCAGCTCTTCCCGGACAAGACGAAGTCGGGCGACCAGGCTGCGGCCGCAGCCGCCGCCGCGAAGAACACCACGGGACTGCCGCCCGGGCAGACGCTCCCGCCGCCGGGCACTCGGGGCGGCTCGCCCACGACGCAGCAGCCGCAGTCGGGGATGTGATGCGCTCCACGACTCGCGACGCGCACCGCCGGGCCGGCTTCACCCTGATCGAGGTGCTCGCCGTGCTCTTCCTCACGGCGCTGCTGGTCGGCACCGCGATCGGCTTCTACATCGATCTCTCGAACCACAGCCAGAAGGCGACCGACACGACCCGCGAGGTGCGCCGCGCCACCACCTTGATCGACCGCATCGCCAGCGACGTCGAGCGCACGGTCCTCGTGAAGAAGCCCGACGACATGGACCCGCTGGCGAATCCGTGGATCTTCCTGGCCGAGCCGCGCCTCGGACAATCGTTCCGGGGCACCGCGAGCGGCTCCGACCGGATCAAGTTCATGATGCGGAGCGATCCGCCGCGCTCGAACGACCAGCCGATGTCCGATCTCACGACCGTGACCTACTCGCTCGAGCACTCCCAGAGCGGCGTCGGCTTCGAGCTGCGCCGCTGGTCCTCGCCGCGCATGCCCGACCACCTCGACCGCGACTTCCCGCGTCCCGATGACCCCGCCTCGCTGCTGCTCGCCGACGGCGTCGCACACTTCGCGATGCGCTTCCTGAACGACTCCGGCGAGTGGGTCGACCACTGGGACTCGTCGCAGCTCGTCGACACCAGCGAGCTGCCGGTGCAGGTCGAGATCGAGCTCGCGCTCGTCCCCCCGAACGCGAATGTCGACCCGTCTGCCGCGCAGGCCGCGGAGGTCGAACCGCTGCTCTACGCGCGCCGCGTGCTGCTGCCGATGCGGCCGCTCGACATGGTCGCACTCCTCGACCCGGATCAGCTCAACGAAGGGGCAGACCAGAACTGCAAGCAGACCTTGGCCGACTGCATCGACTGGACGAAGGTCGGCGGCGGCAACACCGGTGGGATCGGCGCCGGCGGTGTCGGTGGCGCCCTCGGTGGCGGCCAGAACGGCGGAGGCGGCGGGCAGGGTGCGCCGGTCTCCGCTGCCGACCTCCAGGCGCTCGGCGATCTCGTCGCCAACGCGCCTCACATCTGCTGGGACCAGTACCGCGCGCTCTACCGCAACCACCCGGCCGTGAAGCCGCAGTGCCGATGAGCGCGCAGCGAGAGCGCGGGATCGTGCTCGTGATCGTGCTGGTCTTCGCCCTGCTGCTCGCGAGCAGCATCGCGACCTTCGTGCGCCGCGCGACCGTCGACGATCGGATCGCCTACAACCGCGAGGCCGCGAGTCGCGCGGAGGCGATGGCCCGCGGGGGGGTCCGGCTGGCCTGGGCACTGCTGCTCGAGGACAAGCTGCTCGAGAAGCAGGGGAGCTTCCAGGGCGAGACCTTGGACGACCTGTGGGCGATGGCGGGTCTCGCGCCGATCCCGCTCGAGGACGGCAGCACCTTGCGGCTCGTGATCGAGGACGCGAGCTCGAAGCTCAACCTGAACGCGGTGCTGGCGGTCGACAAGAACGGGGCGGTCGACCAGAAGGCGAAGCCGTTCCTCACCGAGCTGATGAAGAAGGTGATCGCGGACATCCCGCTACCCCCGGCGGAGAAGGTCTACGACACGGAGGTCCTGGTCGACAACCTGATCGACCACGTGGACCCGGACGACGTCAGCCAGCAGGGCGGATCCGAGAACGACGCCTTCGAGCGCGGCGAGAGCCCCGTCGGCCCCAACGACCGCAATCGGCCGCTGCTCTCGCTGGACGAGCTGCGCCTGATCCCCGGCTTCGACTCGACCCTGGTCGAGGCGCTGCGTCCGTACGTCACGGTCTACCCCTACATCTCGAAGGACGGCATCAACCCCAACACCGCGCCGCCCTACGTGCTCGCCCTGATCTACTACAACGACGGCGTCCAGCTGCGGCTCGCGGACGAGGACATGGTCCGCCGGCTGCTGGCCGTCCGGCAAGACGGCTGGATCCTGTGCGGATCGAAGCAAAGTGACGAGAGCTGCAAGCCGATCAACGAGATCGTGGAAAACGACACCGGCGTCTTCCCGCCCCTCGCCTACTCGAGCAACGTCTTCGTGGTGAAGGCCGAAGCGCAGGTCGGCAGCGTGCAGCGAAGGATCGAGGCCATCCTGGACCGCAGCCAGGGGGCCAAACCCCTGTTGCTATCGTGGCGCGTCCTCTAGGGGCTGGTACGGATGCAGATCCTCAAGAACGTCCTCGGCCTCGACCTCGGCAGCCACAGCCTGAAGGCGGTCGAGCTCCAGCAGAGCCTGCGCAGCCTGGCCGCGGTGCACGTGCGCGCGGTGCCCCGCGACGAGGACCAGTCGCTCGCGGCCGTCCTGCAGCGCTTCGTCGAGGTGCACCGCCTGGCCACGGACCACGTGGTGACCGCGCTGCGCGGCGATCGCCTGTCGGTGCGCCGGCTCGAGTTCCCGTTCTCGGAGAAGCGGCGCCTCCAGCAGGCGGTGCCCTTCGAGGTGGAGGACCGGCTGCCCTTCGAGCTCGACCAGGTCGTGCTCGACTGGCAGCTGGTCGAGAGCGATCGCGGCCGCTCCCGCGTGCTCGCCGCGATCGCGCCCCGCTCCCGCGTGTCGGAGCTGATCGAGGCGCTGCACGAGGCCGGCTGCGACGCCCGCACGGTCGAGGCCGAGGGCCTCGTGCTCGCGAATCTCTGCGGCGCCTTCGAGCTCGGCGGCTCGCGCCTGCTCGTCGACCTCGGCCACTCGAAGACGACCTTCTGCGCGGTGCAGGACGAGAAGCCGGTGGCCGCGCACTCCTTCGGCGTGGCCGGCCGCGCGCTCACCGAGGCGGTCGCGGAGGATCGGGGCCTCTCGCTCGCGGAAGCCGAGCGCGCGAAGTGCGAGCACGGGATCTTCGACCCGGTGCTCGGCGGTCGCCTGGCCAAGGCGTCGGCGGTGCTCGACCAGATCGCCGGCGAGATGGTGCGCTTCGTCGCGTCGCTCGAGCCGACGCTCCACACGCGCATCGACGATGTGACCCTCTTCGGCGGCAGCGCCCAGCTCGACCGCATAGACGAGCTGCTCTCCGAGCGCACGGGTCTCTCGGTCACGCGACTCGGGCTGCCGAATCAGGAGCTCGGCCCCGGGCTCGTGGCGGGCGGATCACCGCTGCTCTTCGCCCCGGCGATCGCGCTCGCCCTGCGCGGCACCGCGCGCGCGAAGAGCGAGCTCAACTTCCGCCAGGACGAGTTCGCGCGCCGCGTCGACCTCTCGCGCTATCGCCGCGACTTCGGCAGCACGATCGTGCTGGCCGCGATCGTGCTCGTGCTCGGGATCGCGAGCGCGCTCTCGGGCGCGCTGCTCGAGTCGGGTACGGCGCGCCGCTCGGAGCGCCAGGTCGCGGCGCTCTGGTCGCAGGCCTTTCCGGACAAGCCCGTTCCCGAGAATCCGATCGGGGCGATGCGCGAGGCCGTCTCCGCCGCGCACGCGCGCGCCGAGTTCCTCGGCGTCTACCGCGGCAACCGCTCGGCGCTCGATCTGCTCGGCGAGATCTCGCGCCGCGTGCCGAAGGACCTCGACGTCGTGTTCGAGGAGCTGTCGATCGACCGCGGCACCATCCGGATCCGCGCCTTCACCAAGAGCTTCGAGGCGGCCGAGCGCCTCGGCGCCGAACTCGCCAAGTTCGAGCCGTTCTCCAAGGTCCAGGTCGGCGCGATCGAGACCGACCCCAAGAAGGACGTCAAGAAGTTCAACGTCACGATCGGGCTGACGGAGGACGCGCAGTGAACCTCAAGCAGTGGATCGCGCGCCTCACCACCGCCTACGGCGCGCTCGCGCCGCGCGAGAAGCTGCTCGTCGGGGCGGCCGGCGGGCTCCTCGCGATCGCGCTCCTCTACGTCGCGGTGGTGAACCCGATCCTCGGCGCGATCGCGCGCACGGCCAGCCGCCGCGAGGCGGCCGAGCAGGAGGTGCGCGTGATGACGCGCCTGCGCCGCGAGTACGACTCGCTCGAGGCCCGCCTGGCCGACGTCGAGCGCCGCATCCAGACGGCGCCGCGCGGCAATCTCCGCACCACGCTCGAGAACCTGGCGCACGACGCGTCGGTGAACGTCAAGTCGATGGAGCCGCAGGCCGCGCCGCCCGGCGACCGCTACCGCGAGAGCAAGGTCGAGATCGCGCTCGAGCAGGTGAACCTCGTCCAGACAGTCGACTACCTCGACAAGATCCAGAAATCGGATCAGGTGCTGTCGGTCAAGAGCCTGCGCATGCGCAAGCGCCCCGACAACCCGGAGCTGCTCGACGTGACATTCGCGGTGTCGTCCTTCGAGCCACTGCAGTGAGACAGCCGGCGGTCGCGAAGTCGCGCCCGCGGCTCCAGTGGGCGGGCATCACCGCAGCCGCGATCGCACTGACGGCGACCTTCGCCTATCTCCGCTTCCCCTACGACCGGCTCGCCGACTCCCTGTCAGCGCGTCTCGGCGAGGCGGGAGTCGCCGTCGAGATCGGGCACATGGGTCCCGCGCTCTCGGTCTTCGGCCCCGGTCTCGCCGCCGAAGACGTGCGGGTGACACGCGCGGACGGCAACGTGCTGCGAATCGACCACCTGCGCGTGCGGCCCGCGTGGTCGCTCGCCTGGCTGATGGCGCGCCCGGCGCTACACGTCGAGCTCGACACACCGCAGGGCCAGGTCGACGGCGTCGCCGTGCTGCGCGCTCCGCCGCGCTTCACGGGCGAGCTGCGCGAGGTGGACCTGAACGACCTGCTCGGCCCGGGCGCGCTCGCGGGCACGCACCTCGAGGGCCGCGCCAGCTTCGACGTCGACGTCGCGCTCGAGGACGACGGCCCGTCCGGTCCGGTGCGGATCACCGCGCACAACGGCTCGCTCTCGCATCCGCAGCTCCCGATGGCGATCCCGTACGAGGAGCTCCACGGCGAGCTCGCGCTCGGCGGAGATTCCTATCTCGAGATCAGCTCCTTCGAGCTGCGCTCGCCGCTCGGCACCGGCACGCTGAAGGGCAAGGTCGGCCGCGCGCCGGACCCACGCCAGGCGCCGCTCGACCTCGAGCTCGCGGTCGCGGTCGCGGACAATGTGCGCAGCTCGCTCGCCAGCCAGGGCGTGCGGGTCGGGCGCAACGGCGAGATCCACTACAAGATCTCGGGTACGGCTTCGGCTCCCGTCGTACGGTAGTCGCATGGAGCACGTGCAGAAGATCTTCCGCACGCTCTCGGACCCGACACGCGTCCGCGTGCTCGCGCTGCTCGAGCAGCAGGAGCTCGCGGTGCAGGAGCTGATGGATGTGCTCGGCATGGCGCAGTCGCGGGTCTCGCGCCATCTCGCGATCCTGCGCGAGGCAGGTCTGCTCCAGGACCGCCGCGAGGGGACCTACGTCTTCTACCGCTACAGCGCGCCGCGCGACGGACCCTGGCACGACGCGTGGGAGCTCGTGCGGCGCGAGCTCCAGGCCGACCCGCTCCACCTCGGCGACAGCGCGGCGCTCGAGCGCGTGCTGCGCGCGCGCGCGACGCGCACGCGCAGCTTCTTCGACGCCGTCGGACCCGAGTGGGACGCGCTGCGCAAGGTCTTCAACGACGACGCGCTGCGGGCGCGCGCCGTCGCGCACCTCGTGCCATCGGGCCTGCGTGTGGCCGACATCGGCACCGGCACCGGGATCCTCGCCGTCGAGCTCGCCCGCCTCGGCCTGCGGGTCGTCGCCATCGACCACTCCGCGCGCATGCTCGAGGCGGCCGCCGCGAAGCTCGAGGCCGAGGGGATCTCGGGCGTCGAGCTCCGCCACGGCGAGGCCGGCGCGCTGCCGCTCGAGCGCGGCGCGGTCGACGCGACCTTCGCGCACATGGTGCTCCACTACCTGCCCTCGCCGGCGGATGCGATTCGCGAGATGGCGCGCGTGGTGGCACCCGGAGGCCGCGTCGTCGTCGTCGACTTCGTGCGCCACGAGCACGAGTGGATGCGCCAGGAGCTCGGCGTCACCTGGCTCGGCTTCGGCGCCGACGAGCTCGCCGACTGGTTCCGCGAGGCCGGCCTCGAGGACTTCCGCTGCGAGACGCGCCCCGGTGACACCGCCTCGCGCGATCTGCCCGCGACCTTCATCGCCTCCGCGCGCAAGCCCGCCTGAGCCGTGCTCCGCGCGGTGCTCTTCGATGCCACCGGCACGCTGATCGAGCTCGCCGAGCCGGTCGGCGAGACCTACGCGCGCGCCGCCGTGCGCCACGGCGCGGCGATCTCGGCCTGGCGCCTCGGCGACGCCTTCGCGCGCGTGCTGCGCGCGGCAACGCCTCCCGACTACACCGAGGCGCGTGGCTCCGCCGACGCGCTCGAGCGCACCTGGTGGCGCGAGCGCGTCCGTGAAGTCTTCCTCGCGGCGGACTCCGCGGTGCGCGTCCGCGACTTCGACGCCTGCTTCGAGGAGCTGTGGCGCCACTTCGGCCGCGGAGACGCCTGGCGTGCGCGACCCGGCGCCGCCCAGGCGCTCGGCGCGCTGCGCGAGGCGGGGATCGCCACCGCGGTCGTCTCGAACTTCGACGCGCGCCTGCGCGCCGTGCTCGCGGACCTCGGGCTCGCGCCGCGCCTCTCCGCCATCGTGCTCGCGGGCGACGCGCACGCGCGCAAGCCCGACCCCGCGCTGCTGCGGCTCGCGCTCGAACGCGTCGGCTGCCGGCCCGCGGAGGCCGCGCTCGTCGGCGACGACCCCGCGCGCGACCTCGAGCCCGCCCGCCGCCTCGGTCTCCTCGCCATCGACGCGCGCGAGTTGGCTACGCTCGCCGCGCTGCCGGCGCGCCTGCGCGCCCTCTCTGGCGCGCCGGCGGACCTCCAGGAGACGCGATGAGCGAGCCGGGCAGCCTCACCTTCTTCCGCGAGCGCTTCGACGTGGACGAGCGCAGCCTCGCCCGGATCCTCGACGGCGCGCTCGAGCGCAAGATCGACTACGCGGACCTCTACTTCGAGTACGCGACGCAGGACTCGGTCGCGCTCGAAGAGGGCATCGTCAAGAGCGGCGACCGCCACGTCGAGCAGGGGGTCGGCGTGCGCGCGCAGGCCGGCGAGCGGCAGGGCTACGCGCACACGGACGAGATCGACCTCGAGAGCCTGCGCCTCGCGATGGCCAACGCCCGCGCGATCGCGCAGCACGCCGCGCAGGGCAGCGCGCGAGCCGCCCTGCCCCGCCGCGCCGACGCCGGTCCCAATCTCTATCCCGTCGCGTCCTCGCCGACCGACGTGCCGGTCGCGCGCAAGATCGATCTGCTCGGCGCGATCGACGCGCGCGCGCGCGCCCGCGACCCGCGCATCGTCCAGGTGATGGCGAGCTGCGTGGCCGAGCACCGGCGCGTGCTGGTCGTCGGCAGCGACGGGACCTTCGCGGGCGACGAGCGGCCGCTCGTGCGGCTCAACGTACAGGTGGTGGCGGAGGGTTCCGGCGGGCGCCGCGAGATCGCCTATCAGGGAATGGGCGGTCGCTACGACTTCGCGCAGCTCGAGCAGCCGTCGGCGTGGCAGCCGCTGGTGGACGAGGCGGTGCGGATCGCATGCCTGAACCTCGACTCCGTGCCCTGCCCCGCCGGAGCGATGACGGTGGTGCTCGGACCGGGCTGGCCCGGGATCCTGCTCCACGAGGCGGTCGGCCACGGGCTCGAGGGCGACTTCAACCGCAAGAAGACCTCGGCCTTCGCGGACCGCCTCGGCCAGCGCGTCGCCGCCGACGGAGTCACCGTGATCGACGACGGCACGATTCCCACGCGCCGCGGCTCCCTCAACGTCGACGACGAGGGCACGCCGACGCAGCGCACCGTGCTGATCGAGAACGGCGTGCTGCGCGGCTACCTCCAGGATCGCCTCAACGCGCGGCTGATGGGGATGGCGCCGACCGGGAACGGGCGGCGCGAGAGCTACGCGCACCTTCCGATGCCGCGCATGACCAACACCTTCATGCTCGCGGGCGAGGACGACCCGGAGGAGATCCTGCGCGGAGTCGACCGCGGTCTCTACGCGGTGTCGTTCGGCGGCGGCCAGGTCGACATCACGAGCGGGAAGTTCGTATTCTCGGCGAACGAGGCCTACCGCATCGAGAACGGGCGGCTCGGCGCGCCGGTGAAGGGCGCGACCCTGATCGGCAACGGCCCCGACGTGCTGCTGCGGGTCACGCGGATCGGCAACGACCTGCGGCTCGACCGCGGCGTCGGCACCTGCGGCAAGGACGGCCAGAGCGTGCCCGTCGGGGTCGGGCTGCCGACGCTTCGCATCGAGGAGCTGACCGTCGGAGGCACCGAGGGATGAGCGACGCCGAGCGGGATGCGGTGGCCCAAGCGCTCGCGCGCGCGCGCGCCGCCGGGGCGGACGCCGCCGACGCCGTGCTCGCCGCGAGCGACTCGCTCGAGACGCGCGTGCGCGGCGAGGAGATCGACTTCGTCGTGCAGGCGCGCCAGCGCACGCTCGGCCTGCGCGGGCTCGTGCGCGGCAGCCGCGGCACGCGGAGCGCGATCACCTCGACCAGCGATCTCTCGCCGGAGGCGATCGATCGCATGGCCGACGAAACCGTCGCGCTCGCGCGCGCGACGGCGGAAGATCCGGCCGCGGGCCTGCCCGACGGCGGCTTCGCGGATCTGCGCGGCGCGGAGGATCTCGGCCTCGGCGCCGCCGAGGACCGCTCCGTCTCGGTCGAGGCGCGCATCGAGGACGCCCGTGCAGCCGAGGCCGCCGCGCGCGCGCGCGATCCGCGCATCGCGAACTCCGAGGGCTCGCAGGCGGCCTCCGAGTTCCGCCGCGTGGTGTACGGCAACAGCCTCGGCTTCCTCGGCAGCTACGAGAGCGCGATGCATTCGCTGGCCTGCGAGCCGATCGCTCGCGAGAACGGCTCGATGCAGCGCGACTCCTGGTTCAGCGTCGCGCGGCGGCTCGCCGCGCTCGAGGAGCCCGCGGCGGTCGGGCGGCGCGCGGCCGAGCGCGCGCTCCGCCGGCTCGGCGCACGCAGCGTGCCGACCTGCGAGGTCCCGGTGCTCTTCGATCCGATCACCGCGGCCTCGCTGCTCGGCCAGCTCGCGGGCTGCGCGAGCGGCTACGCGGTCTACCGCAAGACCAGCTTCCTGGCCGGGCGCCTCGGCGAGGAGGTCGCGAGCCCGCTGCTCTCGGCGATCGACGACGGCCGCCGGCCGGGCGGCCTCGGCACGCGCCCCTTCGACGGCGAGGGCCTGCCGACGCGCCGAAACGTGCTGCTCGAGCGCGGGCGCCTCACGAGCTGGCTCCTCGACAGCTACTCCGCGCGAAAGCTCGGGCTCGCGAGCACCGGCAACGCCGCGCGCGGCGCGGGCTCCGCGCCGTCCGTCGGCGCCACCAACCTGTGGATCGAGCCCGGCGCGCGAACGCAGGACGAGATCCTTGCCGACACGCCGAAGGGTCTGCTCGTCACCGAGCTCATCGGCATGGGCTTCAACCCCGTGACCGGCGACTACTCGCGCGGCGCGGCCGGACTCTGGATCGAGAACGGGGAGATCGTCCACCCGGTGGAGGAGGTGACGATCGCGGGGAACCTCGGGCAGATGCTGCGCGACGTGGACGCCGTCGGCTCCGACCTGCTGTGGCTCGGGCGGATCGCGTCGCCGACCTTGCGCGTCGCGCGCATGACCGTGGCGGGTCGCTGATGTCCGCGCCGACGATGATCGGGCTGACCTTGCCCGACGTGGACGTGTGGTCGTCGCGCGTGGTGGTCGCGCTCGGGCAGAACCCCGGCCTCTTCACGGGACCGGGCACGAACACCTATCTCGTCGGCACCGGCCGCGAGCGCATTCTGGTCGACACCGGACAGGGTCTCCCCGCCTATCTGCCCGTGCTCGAGCGCGCGCTCGAGCACGCCGACTGTCGCATCCAGGAGATCGCGCTGACGCACGGGCACCCCGATCACAATGGCGGCGTGGTGGCGCTGCGCGAGCGCTACGGTCCGCTCCGAGTCTCGAAGCGACCGCACGCCGGCTTCGACGCGCGCACGCCGGCGCCGATCCACCCGATCGACGACGGCTCGATCCTCGAGACCGAGGGCGCCACCTTGCGCGCGGTCCACACGCCCGGTCACGCCGAGGATCACCTCTGCTTCGTGCTCGAGGAGGAGCAGAGCCTCTTCTCCGGCGACAACGTGCTCGGCGTCGGCACCACGGTGATCCCGAGCGAGGGCGGCGACCTCGGCGACTACATGCGATCGCTCGCGCGCCTCCAGCAGGAGGCGCCGCGCGCGATCTACCCCGCACACGGTCCGCGCATCGACGACGGCGTCGCGAAGCTCGCGGAGTACGTCGCGCACCGCAACGCGCGCGAGCGCGAGATCGTGGCCGCGCTCGAGCGCGGCGCGAGCGCGATTCCGGAGATCGTCGCGATCGTGTACGCGGCCTACCCGCCAGCGCTGCACGGGCCCGCGCGCCAGTCGGTCTGCTCGCACCTGTTGAAGCTGGAGCGCGAGCGCCGCGTGCGCCGGGAGGGCGCGGTGGCGCTCGAGGCGCGCTGGTTCCTCGCGTGAGCGACGGGCTGGTCCCTCGCGTGAGCCACGTAGGTGGGTTCCTCGCGTGAGACACCCGCTGCTCGCGCGCCTGCACGACGCGAACCCCGACACGCGCCGCGAAGCGTGCCGCGAAGCGCCCGACGACCCCTCCGCGGTGCTGCTCGTGGACGCGCTCTGCGCCGCGCTCGGCGACCCTGCCAAGGAGGTCGCGCGCGAGGCGAGCCGGGCGCTCGCGGAGATCGGGACGCGACACGGCGGCGTGGCGGAGGCGCTCGGCCGTGCGCTGCGGCGCGAAGAGGCGCGCGCGCGCCTGTTCGCCGCGCTCGCACTGGCGCGCCTCGGCCCGCCCCCGCTGAAGCTGCTGCCCGCGCTCGTCGACGCGCTCGCGCTCGCGGACGGCGACCTGCGCTTCACGGCGGCGCGCCTGCTCGTCGACCTCGGGCGGACCTGGCCCGAGGTGCTCGGGATGCTCTGCGCGCTCGTCGCGGGCGGCGAGCGACCCGAGGTCCGGCGCATGGCGGTCTTCGCCCTGCGCGAGCTCGCCCCCGACCGCGCCGAGGCCGCGCGCGCGATCGTGGCGGCGAGCCTCGCCGACGACGCGGCGCTGCGCCGCGCGGCGCTCTCCTCGCTCGCTGGGCTGCTCGACCCGGACGACGCCGTCTTCGCGCGTCTGTGCGACGCGCTGCGCGCCGACCCCGACACGCCGGCGCGTGCGCTCGCCGCGTCGGCGCTCGGCGAGCTCGCGTCCGCGCATCCGGAGCGCGTCGGACCGGAGGTGCGCGCGGCACTCGCGGCGGCAGCCGGCGCCGGTCCGGCGCCCGCGCGTCAGGCCGCGTCGCGCGCGCTCGACCGGCTCGGCGCTACGACCTGAAGAGGATCTGGTCGAGCGAGAAGATCCCCGGGCCCATCAGCAGGAACACGCCGCAGATGACCGCCAGGTTGATCGTGTACTCGGCGCCCGGCGGGTTGTTGGTGATCAGGTAGCCGGCGCCCTTGTGGCCGACGCGGCCCGCCACGATCATCGTCGCGATGAGGAGCCCGCAGGCCGGCCGCGTGAAGAGGCCGAGCGCGAGCAGCGAGCCGCCGGCGAGCTCCGAGAGCATCGCAATGCGCGCCTGCACCGGCGCGTACGGAACGCCGACGCTCTTCAGGAAGTCGACGAAGCCCTGCATGTTGCCGGTGCCGACGAGGCCGAGCTTCCCGAGCCCGTGGACCACGAAGCAGGTGCCGATCGCGATGCGGCCGAGCAACAGCGCGAGGTGCGTCAGCAGCGCGGTCGAGCCGACGAGCAGCGAGCCGAGCAGCGCCGAGTGTCCCGACGCCTCCATGCAGACCTCCGTGCGGTCACCCGGCCGGGGCGCCGGGGCGCGCGATTCATAGCACGGCCGGGGGGCGCGCAGCGATGGAGAAGGCCGAGTTCTACCACGAGGCGCGTCGCGACCTGACCGGCCCGTTGGCCGGGATCCGCGTGGTCGAGCTGACGACCACCTGGGCCGGGCCGATGTGCGGCTGCATGCTGGCCGACTTCGGCGCGGACGTGATCAAGGTCGAGCACCCGCTCGGCGAGATCGCCCGTCGCTCGCCTCCCTTCCTGCCGGGCTGCGAGCCGCCGCTCTCCTTCATGCACGCGACGGTCAACCGCAACAAGCGGAGCCTCGCCCTCGACGTCCGCGACACGCGCGGGCGCGAGATCTTCCTGAAGCTCGCCGCGCGCGCGGACGTCGTCGTCGAGAACTTCCGGCCGGGCACGCTCGATGCCTGGGGCTGCGGCTACGCCGCCGTGCGCGCGCTGCGTCGCGACGTCGTGTATGCGTCGATCAGCGGCTTCGGGCAGTGGGGCCCGCAGTCCGGCGAGCTCGGCTACGACCCGCTGGCGCAGGCGGCCGGCGGCTTCCTTTCCCTGAACGGCGAGCCCTCCGGCGAGCCCGTGAAGGCGCCGACCTTCCTGGCCGACGACCTCGCGGGCCTCCACGCGGCCTTCGCGGTGCTGGCCGCGCTGCGCCATCGCGACCGCACCGGGGAGGGGCAGCACGTCGACGTCTCGCTGCTCGACGCGATGCTCTTCCAGTCGACGGGGTATCTGATGCTCGGCGCGCTCGGCGTCCCGCTCCCGCGCCTCGGCAACCAGTTCCGCATCGCGGCGCCGGCCAACACCTACCGCTGCCGCGACGGTCACATCCTCGCGGGCGTGCTGCTCGACGCGCATTGGCGTCGCCTCGCGCCGCTCGTCGGCCATCCCGAGGCCGTCGGCGATCCACGCTACGCGACCGCGCAGGAGCGCATTCGGCGGCGCGCGGAGGTCGACGGCTGGCTCGCCGCGTGGGCATCGACACGGCGCTGCGAAGAGGCGCTCGGCGCGCTCGTCGCCGCCGGCATCCCGGCCTCACCGGTGCGGAGCTATGCGGAGGCGGCGCGCACGAACCACGTGCGGGAGCGCGAGATGCTCCAGACGGTCGACGCGCCCGGCGAGGCCCGCATCCCGGTGGTCGGACCCGCGGCGAAGCTCTCGCGCACGCCGCTGCGCGTGCGCACGGGCGCGCCGTCGCTCGGCGCGCACGACGACGAGATCCTCGCCGAGCTCGGCGTCTCGCCGGACGAGCGACACGCGCTGCGCGAGGCCGGCGTCGTCGGCGCGCCGCGCGCCACCGACGAGAGCGACGCCGCGACGCGCCACAGAACCGATTGACCGTTCGCCGATGCCGACTACAGTCTGGCCGCGCGCGTCGCGTGCCCGTCGCGACCCGCACCGATTCCACCCAGGAACGTCGCGCGCGTTCCACTGCAAGGAGTACCCGATGGCCACGCTCAAGGGGACCAAGACCCACGACAACCTCAAGGCCGCCTTCGCGGGAGAGTCGCAGGCGAATCGCCGCTATCTCTACTTCGCGCGCCAGGCCGACATCGAGGGCTACCCGGACGTCGGCGGCCTGTTCCGCGACACCGCGGAGGCCGAGACGGGCCACGCGCACGGCCACCTCGACTACCTGAAGCAGGCCGGCGACCCCGCCACCGGCAAGCCGATCGGCAGCACCGACCGCAACCTCTCGGCCGCCGTCGCGGGCGAGACCTACGAGTACACCGAGATGTACCCCGGGATGGCGAAGGCCGCGCGCGGCGAGGGCTTCGGCGACATCGCCGAGTGGTTCGAGACGCTCGCCAAGGCGGAGAAGTCGCACGCGGGCCGCTTCCAGAAGGCGCTCGACGGCCTCGAGAAGCTGTGAGACGCACGTCCGAGCTCGCGTACTCGGACCCGCAATACCAAGACGACGGCGCGCTCGAGGCGGAGCTCCGGCGCGTCGGAGACATCTGCCACCAGTGCCGGCGCTGCCTGCCGCTGTGCCCGACTTTTCCGAAGCTCTTCGACCTGATCGACGCGAGCGAGCACGAGGTGGCCGGTGTCTCGCGCGCG
>Ga0335082_10004278_pt1 | contig 15556 bp, 13 predicted proteins | sample Lox_Sample_41_FD_206718 | JGI IMG/M metagenome (GOLD analysis project Ga0335082, IMG submission 206718) | Soil microbial communities from Loxahatchee National Wildlife Refuge, Florida, United States - Lox_Sample_4.1 | ecosystem: Environmental > Terrestrial > Soil > Wetlands | place: USA...
AGAAACAAATCATGTATCTATATGTTAAGTGGAATAGCTTCGGGCTGAGGTTTCCCCGCCGACGTTTCCGACATTAGAGCATGGTTTGTCTTGTGCTGGCCACTCCCGTAGCGAAGACCTGCGGCGCCGGAGGCGGCGCGCTTAGGTCGTAGCGGAGGGAGTGGCCAGGAACGGATTATTGGGCGAATCTCGTCCGAGCGGGTACCCTTGCGAGTGCTGGAAAGAACCAAAACTGAGACGATGTGTTTTCGGGAGTCGGATGCTACTGAAAGACGCAGAGAGAGGTCAGCGAACCGAGGCCTCCCGCAGCGGAGGGCTAGATACCTTGGCATACTCCGCAGCATACAGTTGAGTGTCCGGATACTGCTCGCACAGTTCCCGTAACAACTTTTGTGCGAGGGGAACCTGTTTTTCGCGGCGAGCGGCAAGGGCAAGGATGATTTTTGCGAAGGGTCGCAGGTAATGGCCGTGCTCCGCAGTTTTGGCAACCTGCTCCATCCCGAGCTGCCTGTTGCCGTGAACTCCATCGAACCAAAGCGCGAAGCGCGCACCGGCGTTCTGCGATCCGATAACGTAATTTGCTATGCCAAGGGCGATGTAAGCGTCGGTCGCATCCGGGTCCTGTGCCAGCAATCTGTCGGCATATTTGTTGGCTTCTTTCATGCGTTTCAAGCCATCCATATGCTTCTTCTGCAGAATTGATTCGGCATCTGATTCCATTCCGGCGGCGAGCGTCAGGGCAAAAAGCGCTTCTCCATCGTTGGGATCTGTTTTCTGGCGAGCCTTGGCAAGTTCACGGGCGCGAGTTAGCGCTTCGTCGAAATGGCTCATGCGCTGCGGGTTCGGCCTGCCATCAATTCCATGAAGAAACTTCTTTTCGTTCAGGAAAAAATCGCTAGTCAGTACACCCTGATCGCAGAATTCCTCGAAGAGATAGCTGGCCGCTACGGCCACCTCACCAAAGGGATCCTCCCGATTCCGGGACTCCCAGCTTGTGAAAACCTGCCGTGCTTCTGCAAACTTCTGCTCGTACAAGAGATCGAATCCAGCGTTAAGCTCCGGCACGGCCGCGAAGGCCGGTGCATCGCCGCTCGGCACTTCCGCGGCAAAACCCATGACTGGGCTCAACAGCAGCATCAGAATGAAGACCTTCGAGAAACGCAGCATGTATCCGCACCTTTCGTCGTTTCTATGCCGCTGATCGCCGGCCAAAACGGATTAGCTGCGCGCCAGCCACAGGCCGAAGCGCACAGAGGCGACCAAGCTGAATGCTTTGGCATATCGCAGGACGCGGTACCAACGAACCCAGTTGGTGGCAAATTCGAAAATCGTTGACATAATCCCTCCCGAGTACCGAATCTCCAAAAACCTCATGTTGCATTTCCACACGTTTGACTCGCCAAACGGAAGATACCTACGCGGCATGGTCGGCGCGACTGATGTTCAGTTTCTGCATTTTGTTTTGCAGCGTTGTGCGCCTCAGCCCCAGGCGTTCGGCGGCTCCGCCTTTACCGGCGATTCTTCCGGAAGAGGCCTTCAGCGCATTCACAATCGCGTTGCGTTCTGCCTGTTGAAAGGTGGAGATGGAGGTGATCTCTGACGAGTGGCATACCGTCAATTCTCCAGCCGGGATTTTTAATTCTTCGCCCAATGAGAGGACGACGGCGCGTTCAATAAAGTTCGCCAGTTCCCGCACGTTTCCTCTCCAAGGGTGATTCGTCAATAGCTCCATTGTGCGCGGGAGAATGGTCGTGATCCGCCTTCCCATTTGCCGGGACAGCTTCGAGGCAAAGTGGTTCACCAGTAGTGGTATGTCTTCCCGCCGTTCGCGAAGTGCCGGGATGGCAACCGGGAAAACGTTCAGCCGATAAAACAGATCTTCCCGGAATTTTCCCTCGCGAATCATCTCTGCGAGGTTGCGGTGAGTCGCCGCAATGATCCGCACATTCACATGAATAGTCCTGGTGCTTCCCAGGCGCTCGAATTCCTGCTCCTGCAGCACCCGCAGCAATTTCGCCTGCAGTTCGAGCGGAATATCTCCAATCTCGTCCAGAAAGAGCGTGCCTCCATCGGCCAGTTCGAATCGCCCTTTCTTCTGCATGAGCGCACCGGTGAACGCGCCCTTCTCGTGTCCGAAGAGTTCGCTCTCCAGCAAGCCTGCCGGAATCGCGGCGCAATTCACCTTCACAAGATTGCCGTTCCGCCGCGGACTGAGTTCGTGAATGGCCCGGGCAATCACTTCTTTCCCGGTCCCGGTCTCGCCGGTCAGCAATACTGTGGCGTCGGTGGGCGCCACCAGCGACACTTGCGCAAGGACTGGCCGCAAGCCGCCGTGCCTTCCGACGATCGTGTCCAGGAATGAGCTGGGAGCCTGGTCCGGCTCGTCCGTCAGTGATGTATCGGAAAAAGGAAACCCGCCGTTCATTGGCGGAACTGGCTGGTACCCGCTGAATGGAGTGAAGCTAACTGCTGCTGCGCTCATCTTATCCCCCTCAAGACCGCCAGAATGACCTTGGTATGTCCGCGAGTGTGCTCGCAGTCTCACTTGCGGGCAACCCTACAACGGTAGTTCGGGGACACTACATCGGCTGGCAGTTGGGGCCATGGAGGGGCGATCTGGAACATCTTTTTTGGTGTGGAAGGCCCTCAAAATGGGGGTAAGAATTTAGCTCTTTTGGTCCGACGATCAGGTGCGGAGCCAGGGTAACAAGCAGGGTGGGAGCAGCGGTTCTGGCGGGACGATCAAATGCGTTTCCATCCGAACAGATAGGCGTCCACGGACCACGCTCCAGGTCCCACGAGAGCCAAGGCCGCGCCAAGCGTTCCCAAGAAGATGCAGTTCCATGGATCGGCGGGATGCAGGACGGCACTTAACCCGGCTAGGATCGCCAGCAGGGCCCCAGCGACAGGGGTCCACAGACCGAAAAGCAAGAGTATTCCAACGACGCCAGCGAGCACATTCAGTACCGTAGGCCCAAGCGCGGGACCGCTGCGCAGTGCCATCACTGCGTGAGAAGCCAAAGCGATGCCTACAGCCAACCGGAGCAAGAGCAGTCCCAGGCCGGGCGCACCGTGAGCGAAAGTGGAGAAAAGTCTACGCACAACATAATCAGATTACGAACGCCCGAACGGAGACAACCCTCGGAAGGTCTACACGGGGGACTCTTTGGAGAGAGCTACAACCCGATTATTCCGCGCTTTAACCCGATCATCGCCGCTTGTGTACGGTCTTTGGCGCCCAATTTGGAGAGGATGTTTCGAACTTGCCCTTTCACCGTCTCTTCGCTAATGGACAACTGCTCGGCGATTTCTTTATTGGCGTTGCCCTTCGCAATCAGCTGCAGCACCCGGATTTCCGCCGGTGTCAAGGCATCGTCGGCGGCATGCTCGGCTACTTCATAGCTGGCCTCAGCCGAGAGCGCCTTTTTTCCAGCGTGGACCGCTCGGATCGTATCGAGCAGTTCGCGAGACAAGGCGCTCTTCAGCAGATAACCTTGCGCTCCGGCTTTGATTGCGCGCATCACCTGAGCATCTCCGGCGTACGTAGTCAGCATGATAATTCGCGCATCGGGGCTCTCATTGCGAATCCCGATCAACGCATCCAGCCCACCCATCTCCGGCATCTGGATGTCCATGAGAGTAACGTCGGGACGGTGCGTGCGGAAATGCTGAATCGCTTCACGGCCATTCGCGGCTTGCGCGACGATGATCATATCTGCGTGCCCGGTCATGAGCGCTTCTATGCCGGCGCGTACAATTGGATGGTCGTCTACGACCAGAATGCGAATTGGGCTCGCCTGGTCGTTCATGATTTCCGTTCCGTATCTCTCTGGGAGATTTTCGCGAATTTTTCCGCGAGCCACGAACGCTGCCCGTCACCAGGCGCCGTGTACGCGCGACTGGCGGGAATGCTCAGTTCCACTTCCGTGCCCGAATCCAGTTCGCTCCACACCGTCAGCTTACCGCCGATCAGCTTGGCTCTTTCCCGCATGCCGCGCAGGCCAAAGTGTCCTTCGCGCCCGTCATGGCTTAGCAGCTTCGGGTCGATGCCCTTGCCGTCGTCGCGGACTCGCAAGCGGAGCTGCCGCTCGTCATAGCGGATTTCCACTTCAATTTGCTTGGCGTCCGCGTGGCGAAATGCGTTGCGCATGGCTTCGCCGCCGATTCGAAATACTTCATCGCGAAGAATGGGATGCAACTCGTGCGGGATACCCTCGACCTGAACGTTGAATTCCGCCCGGTGCGAGTTGCTGTCTGCCGCAGCCAGTTCTCCGCCAAGCGTCTTAATCGCCAAGGCTAGATCATTGCGTTCCACAGTCGATGCGCGCAACCCTTGCACCGCCTCGCGTCCTTCGATGATGGCTCGTTCCGCCTGTTCCGCTGCGGTCTTCAAAGTTTTCTTGGCTTCGGCTGGGTGCTCGTCCAGCAAATGGATTCCACTTTGCAGGAAGAGCAAAATGCCGTGAAAACTTTGCAGCAGCGTGTCGTGCAGATCGCGGGCGATACGCGTCCGCTCGCCGACTCTCTCTTCCAGGCGCATGTTGAACTGTTGCGCCAGTTGGTGCAGCCGGTATTGATACAGCGCCCAGAGCAATGCCAGAAACGCGGCCACGCACGCCGCGAAAAACCAATACGTCTGATACCACGCCGGGGGAATCACGAAGTCCAGCGCCGCACCTTCTTCGTTCCACACCCCGCTGTTGTTGCACGCCTTCACCAGGAAGCGATAATGCTTCGGCCCGAGATTCGTGTAGCTCACGCGGCGAACGTTAACCAGCTCTCTCCAGTCCTTGTCCTCGCCTTCGAGCTTCACCCGGAAGCGCACCTTTTCCGGCACAACCAAACTTAGCGCCGTGTAGTCGATATCGACGTAGCGCACCAGCTTCGGCAGGCGCACGCCGTCCGCAGCGCCGTAAACCTTGCCATCCGCCGTGACCTGCTCGATGTGCACCGGCGGGGGTATCTTATTGTCGTGAAGATTAAGGGGATCTATAACGCTCACCCCATCAACGACTGGGAACCAAATCTTCCCATCCGGCGCTTTTGATACGTGTGGCCCAAAGCCGCCGATAGTAGCTGGAAGGCTGACACCATCGGTTACGTCATAAGCCGTGGTTTGCACCTTGTGATTTGGGTCGGCGACCCATGCGTCCAATTCAGGGCGCGCAATACGCACCAGGCCGCACCGCATGTACAACCAAACGTAATGATTGCCATCTTCTACCGACCAATGCACCGAGTCACACGGCAATCCGTTCTTGCTCGTAAGCGTGGTGACGCGCCCGTCCTTAATACGGCTCAGGCCTCCTTGAGTTGCAGCCCACAGTGTTCCTCGCGTTCCAAACCGAAGTTGCTTCACCCACCCATCTCCCAACCCATCTTTGGCTCCGTAGGAACGGCGAACTTGGCCATCCTTCCAGTACGTCATGCCGTGCACAAATCCAAGCCACAGCCCCCCCTGCGACGGGTCCACCGCCATGCTTAAGCCGACATCGCTCTGACCCAGCCGGGACCAGGGAATCGCTTCCACCTCAGCGTCGCGGGAGGCGCGAATCAACCCATGCTGTTCATTGTTAAGCCACACAGTTTCGTGGGAATCCTCGTCGATGCCGTACACGCTCCCGCCCGGAAGCCCAGTCACGCGGGAGAACCGGTTGCCGTCCCATCGGACGACGCCTTCTTTGGAGGTCACCCAGATTTTCCCTTCACGATCTTGAAAAAGCGATTCTGAACTTGCCAGTAATCCGCTGTTACTTATCCGTCGTGGCACGATGTCCGTCGGGGACTGCACTGTTTGCGAACGCGAGCCCGTTGTTTGGTAGGCCTTTTCATAAATCGTAACTCGCCCGTTATGAAAATTGGTCACCCCGTCGAAGGAGGCCACCCACACACCACCGTCTTTCCCGGCGACCACCGACCACGAAGAGGCCGCTGCGAGCCCCTGCTTGTTGGAAATCGTGGTCACAGCATAATCCCGGAACCGATCAAGTCCCGCAGTCGTTGCTACCCAAATGTTGCCCTCGCGGTCTTCGAAGGCGCTCAAAACGGTATTGCTGGTCAGCCCATCTTTCTCCGAGAACCAATCTGCCTTTCCCCGGTGAACTCGGATTACGCCGCTGTCCACTGTTATGATCCATAGGCTCCCGTCGCCGCCGTGCAAGAAACGGCGTGTTGTGAACTGGAAATGGATGCCGGGAAGCGCATATTTTCGCACCTTGCCATCTACAAACTGTCTTAATCCGTCGGGCCCTGCCAGTATGAACGCCCCGTTCTCATCTTCGGTCACGTTATGAAGACCGCCCATATCTTTCGAAAGGTTAAAGTGTTGGGCCACGGCTGGTTTGCCTCTCCAGAGATCTTCCGGCCCACCCACCCACAAGTTTTGCTTCCTGTCCTCATAAACAAACGTGACGCGCTTTGCGAACGTTTCTTCTCCCCAACACTGCGCTTGCCCCCGCTCAACTGCACAGACCCTCGGTTGGACAGGGGAATGCCCGGTAACCTCACCCGCGAGCCAAATGGTGCCCTCATGATCCTGCATGAGGTCTTGAACTACGATTCCGGCAGTCTTCGGGTATTGCGCGAGCTTTCCGTCTTTCCAACTCGCAAGGCCATTGTTGGTACCGATCCAAAGCGTGCCATCGCGACCCAGAAAAAGCTGACGAATGCCGTTATCCGGAAGTTGCTGTCCGCCGGGCGGTTGCCACGGGACCGCGCGCACACCGTCGAACCGAACCATTCCGAAAGGAGTACCAAGCCACAGATACCCATCCCGCGTCTGCGCGATCGCACCAATATAGCCGCGGGTGAAGCCTTCGCGAATCCTCCACGACGTGTGCGCATATTGGCTGATGTCCAGCGAGGGGTCGAGGGCGAATGTAGAGGACGCACAGAAAATCGAAAACAGAAAATAGACAATGAAGGATAGGGAGCCGGTAGCGAGTTGTCGCGTGCGCGGGTTGCTCATGGAAAGCAACAACATTCTACTCCGTGCCGCGTTTTGGATGACACCTTGTGCCGTGCCATTCGAGAGTCCCCTAGAAAGTGAGCTTCAGGGCCAGCTGAATCGACCTCGGCCCACCAATCTGATATAGCGGGTTGAACCCGCCATTTGCCCCGCCCGACCCTAAGCTACTCGCCAACGTTTGCGTCGAATGTCCGAATAATGAACTGGTCAGGGTGTTAGTTGGAGGACCAAAATTGGGGTGATTGAAAATATTGAAAAACTCTGCGCGAAACCGCAAATTCAACTGCTCCTTCAATGGGAACTGCCGCTGGAAGGCCACGTCCGCCTGCGTTGCTCCGAAGCCGCGCAGCACGTTGCGTCCGAAATCGCCCTGTTCTCCCTTTGGCGCGGGAGCAAACGCCGCTTTGTTGAAAATCTTGCCACCTGCGTATTGCGACCCAAACAGCTCCCATGGCTGCCCGGGAACGACGTTCGGGCGGTACCGGAGGGCGGTGCCGTTAATAATGGTAAGCGCGCCCGTCACGTCCACCGGCGGCGCGGACCGCGCCAGGACGAACATGTCTACTGACCACCCGCCCAACGTAGTCCGGGCAAACTTGTCCCATTGCGGCGTGGGTAGAGCGTAGGTCACGCCCGCCGTGAACGAATGCCGGATGTCAAAGTCGGAGTTTCCCCGGTCGATTTTCGGGTCCGCAATCGAAGTTGGTGTGTTGAGGTAAGTGGCAAATGCGTCGGTCGAAGCAGTGTCGATCGAATGGGAGAAAGTGTACGACGCCAGTGCTTGCAGACCCCGCGATAGGCGGCGCTGAAACCGGACTTGCAGTGCGTGATAATCGGACGTAGCCAGGTTATCGGTTACGTTCACAGCCTGGAATTCCTTATTGGGGTTGAAGAGTTCCGTCGACCTCAGCAAATCGCGGCCAATCGCGCCGATATAGGTGAAAGATACACTTTGGCTGCGTCCGAGGGATTGTTCCACGGCCACATTCCATTCGTACGTTCGTGGCGTTTTCAAATTCGGATAAGTTGTAATGATATTGGGTACAGGGGGACTAGTCGTGAGCACAGGAGGCGCAGCTTGCGCGGCCGTCAAGGGAAAGCACACCCCTACGAAACCTCCCGGGCAGGATGATCCCGGTATCACTTTTGTGGCGGTGAACGGAAAGTACCCGGACGCGCCGCCGAGCGAGCCGTACCCCATGTCGTAAAAGATCCCGAAGCCTCCGCGCAGCACAGCACCCCAGCCCGACTGGTTGTCGAGTTGATAGGCGAGCCCTATACGAGGGGCGAGATTTCCGTACGTTGTGTTGTAAAGCGACGTTCCACGTGGGGCCAAGGTCATCGTGGCTGGATCGTTCAGCCCTATCACCGTAAATGGATCATTCTCGAGATTTTTGCCTTTCAGGGCCGGGTTGATGTCCCAGCGGAGGCCATACGTCAACGTCAATCGCGGCGAGAGCTTCCAGGTGTCTTGGCCATAGAACGAATAGTTGCGCGCCAACAGCGCAGCCGTCTGCGTGGCGTATGTCTCCGCAAATACAGCCGCGCCGGAAAGCGCGTATCCTGCCTTTTCGGTGCACGGCTGTGCCGCGCAAGCAGTCACGCCGGAGAATTCCGCAAACTGCGCGTATGTTGAGAGGCTGCTGAACGGCGCGAGCCACCGGTAGTCCACGCCAAACTTTAACTCGTGATTGTTTTTGCTCCACAAGAGATTGTCGACCAGGTTCACCTGCCGCTGCTCGTCCGTGCCATAGCGGCCGTTGGCCAATTCTCCGACGCCTACGACATCGAACTCGAACAATCCTATAGCCGGGGAAACTCCGGAGGGATACATCTGCGCATCGGTAAGAGGCACAGCCCCACCGAAGCTATCGCTGCCGTATGTCGATTTCACGCGATCGTTGCTGTAATTGGCGCGAATTTCATTGCTGATTGTGGGGCTGATCAGATGCGTGAGCCCCACAGTAAAGGTGTGAACGGACGTGTCGAGTGACTGCGTGCTGCTCAGAGCACCAAAGGGATTCCGCACCGTGGTGCTTGAGGGCGAGTGATTGTAGCGTCCGAAAAGGCTCAGTTTGCGGTTGATAGCGTAATCGACACGGACGCTGCCAGCGTCGAGCGAAGAAGGATTGGAATAACTACCGTTGAACTGCGCCGTGCCCTTGCCGAGTTCTGCCCCGTTCGGAATCGGAAAGGCATTCAAATACGGCTGCATCGTCGAGGGAGCTTGCTGGCGCGAAGCCGTATCCGGAACCACGGTTTCCTGCGTGGCCGGCTGGCGCAAGCGCAGGCCTTCATAGGACAAAAAGAAAAAGAGCCTGTCCTTGACAATCGGTCCACCGAAGACACCGCCAAAATCGTTCTGGCGCTCGGCGGGCTTTGGCAAGTGATCGCGATTAGAAAACCAGTCGTTCGCGTCCAGTACGTCATTGCGGAAGTATTCGAACGCCGCACCATGAAATTGATTGCTTCCCGAGCGCGTAACGACGGAAATCTGGCCGCCGGGAGTGCGTCCGAACTCAGGAGCAAAGGAAGACGTTTGCACGCGGAACTCCTGCATGGCGTCAACGGATACCAGGCTGTTCGTCCCGCCGAGAGCCGTGAGGGCCGGCAGCGCTCCTCCCGCGGATTGTACGAGCGGCGGATAGCCAGTCACGCCAAAATTCGCGCTGACTCCGTCCACCGTGAAGTAATTGGCGTCCGCTCGCTGCCCATTGACGCTGAACTGGCCCTGATCGTCGAATGATGTCGGCGTCACCACCACGCCCGGCGTGAGCATGATGAGCGTCTGGAAGCTGCGGCCATTGAGCGGAATGTTCTCCACGAAGGTCTGGTCCACCAGCGTGCTGACCGTTGCCGAGGTGGTATTCACCAGCGGCGCGCCCGCTTGCACGGTGATGCTATCCGAGAGCGAACCAACCACCATTTCGAAATCGATCGCCAGCGCATCCTGCACGTGGAGGGTCACGTCCGGCCGGATGAGCTTCTTGAATCCGGACTTTTCCACGTCAATTTGGTACGTTCCCGGCGGCAGATTCGCGAGCGTGTATTCCCCCGCACCATTGGTCGCCGTCTCATAGCGAAAATTGGTGCCGGTGTTGACCGCCGCGACCTTCGCGTCCGCAATGATCGCCTTCGACGGGTCCGTTACACGGCCAGTAATGGAACCATTCGTGGTTTGCGCAGGCAGCGCGCAGGGATACAGAGACAAAAGGAGAACCAGCAGGAGAGCGGGGACTTTGTACATAAAGCCAACCTGAGCAGCGCGGCAGGCCATCATGGTGCCATTTCAATCCCGTTTCTGCAACCATCACCGACCGCGTAACATCCTCGTCGTTTACGAGAAGTAAGTCCGGGTCGCTCTCTTGGCTGACTGAAGATTACCTATGCGGTTGCGCCCATCGCCTTCGACCGCTGCGAAACTACCTCCGCTTCCGCTTGCAGCCAGTCATCTAGTTCGTGACCATCTTCCCTTCCGCGCTGTTCGTAAATTTCGAAGGCGCGACGACGGACTTGTTCTTGAGTATCAATCGAGAATGTCGTATCGGTTTCTGAGGAAATCGGCGTTTGTCGATCCATTGTTGCTGTCTCCTTACTTCTGAACTTTACGGTAACCTTGGCTAAGCCCGTGTGTGCGGCCACTGGCACACTCTGGCCCGATCACACACCCGTTTGGTCATGACGGGGAACAGATGACGCCGTAGATTTTTCCCCGACCAGGTGCTGCTTCAAGTACTGCCAGCTCTTAAATCCATATTTTCGCGCAATGATGTACTGAGCATCGGTCAGTCTGGCCCGTGAACCATTGCTTTCGCAGTCCAGCAGATAGAACGCTCTGACCGCAACTGGGTCACCGAGACGCAGGTCATGCAGCAAGGCACGCGCTTCTCCTTGCATGTGTTCCAAAATTCTTTCGGGTGGGAATGTACGTGACATCGGCAGACACTGTCGCGGACGGTGAATTGTACGGCTGAGCGATCAAATCACGCTGTGACTCTGATCACTCCGTAATGGCTAGTACGAGTTCGTCCTAGTACATTCGCGAATAGGCTCTGAGCCGCGCTGCGTCTACACGATATTCAACTCAATTCAAAAGAAACAGAAATTGCCTAACAGCAACATCATTCCGGCGAACTTGAATGCACCAGATCGATCCGAGCTTCTTGGCATAATCATCTGCGTTACAGACCGCACAACCTCGGGGCCGAGCCGGTTCAATTCGAAATGCCAAGGCACCAGGAATTGCATATCGCCCTCCCACCGCCTCCCGCTCCAAACAGCTTATTGAGCGGCCAAGATGTTCGAACGATTCTTATTATCACTTAGGGGAACGGATGGGAAATGTTTTCACCGTCGCACGAGCCAATTGTGGAACCTGTGGCGATCGTCACGCGGCTGTTTTTTTCTCTTCCGCTTTACGTACGCACATTTCTCGCATTTCTCGGCCGATAAGGCACCGATCTTCCCAGTTCGGCAGGCCAGCCTTTTTCTGCCGCTCATTTTTTCTGGGCACTGCTTCCGGCTAATTCCTGCGTCCTGCAGCTTCGCGGCTTCTGCTTTCCCGGTTCCGCCCTTACACCGTTGGGTTTCCCTCCCATAAAGCAGCCGCTCGCTTTGGAAGCAGCCGCCCTCGCTTTTGGGTGCCCCAGAAAAAATGGGGCAGAAAAAGGAGACATTTTCATGTCCTACTTGAACTCAGTAACGATCGTCGGATTTGTTGGGGCCGACCCGGAGCAACGTCAAGCGCGGAACAACGGTTCAAAATTCACCGTTCTTTCCGTCGCCACGCAACGCTCCTGGAAAAACGCAGAAGACGAATGGGTCTCGAAAGTCGAGTGGCATCGCGTCGCGATATTTCGCCCTCGCCTGTCTGAGGCTGTTCTCACTAACATCAAGAAAGGCGCTCATGTCCTCGTCGAAGGCAGCCTCATCAGCTCGACCTACGAGCAGGCGAACGGCAAAGGCAAGAAGGCCAAGACCGCGAAGATCACTTCGTGGTCGATTCGCGCCGATGTTGTGCGCAAGCTCGACCGCGGCGAGCCAGAGCCGCAAGCACCGGCATCCAGTCCGGACGCCGCCGTGCTGTCGTCCGACACGAGCGACCAGGCTCCATTCTGATGCTTCATTTCAAAAGGCCCTCCGACGATATCGGAGGGCCTTTTTACTTTTCTGCTTTAGCGGATCAGTCCGCCGCTTCGCTCGCAGTCGTAGCCCCGTCACTCAGTTGAAGGGGTGTTGGACCCGCCGGTGTGGGGACCTTGGCAAGACGCGTCAGCAACGACTCAAGGGCGGAAGCACCATCATCCACCGCCGCTGCCTCTGCGTCCGTTAGCGGAATTTCCTGCCGCATGCGCAACAAGTTGTTTTTGCCTTCGAGCAGCACCGAGGCCGTTGAGCCTTTGGGCATGTAGAACGAGCACTTCGCACACGCCATTCGGTGCGGGCATTGGTCGAAAAAATCGTAGGTACAGTAGCCGTGACCCAGATCGTAGAATTTCCATGCTTCCTGGGCGCCCACGCCTGCTCGAACCTTCTCCTGATCAATGAGAACTTCGATCGTTCGCAGATTTCGACCGAAGTACCCAGCATCCGAATACGATTTCATCAGCTTCGTGGGTGTGATCTTTGCATACCGCTGCGTGGACGACGGCAGCCGGTGTCCAAGCCACTCTTGCAGCTCGTACAGGCTCATGGGCTCCTTGGCATTGAACAACTGCGTGGCGATCGTAGATCGCGCTCGGTGACTCGTAATTTTCCCCCGGAGATCTCGTTGTGGCACTCCAGCCTTTTTGCAGAGTCTAGGGATCAGGTGGAGATTCAGGAAGTACGGCCCGAGATGCCTCATACGGTGCAAAAACAGAAAGTCAACCATCTCGCCTGTCTTGCTATCGCAGAGTTTTGTCTGAGCAGGTCGCACCTTCTCCCAAGCATTGATCGCTGCCCCCACCATCCTGTCCACCGGTTTCGTAAAAGCTGCGCTGGTTTTGTTCACGGGAACATCCAACAAGCACACCGAAGAATCATTTTCCTGCTGCCAGCGCACGCACCCAACTCGCAAGCGGCGGATTTCATCCCCTCGCAAGCCGGCGAACAGCCACACCACGGTTAGGGCACGCAGCATTTCGATTGGGTAAAAGGTATAGATTCTTCCGTCTGGGTTTCGCCTACTCGCAAAATCCTCTGCGGTGATATTAAGTCCCGCCCAGAGAAGTTTGGCCCACACGTCATCGGCGATGACTCTCGGTGGAGAAGCACATACAAGTGCCTTAAGGGAACGCGGCGGTGTGAGGCTACGGTAGGGATCGAACCGTGGAGGAATGACACTCCATTCTTGCAGATCCGCAAAGAACACGCGAACAGCGCTATAACATTGCATCCTCCCTGCAGGTTTAAGCGGCCTTCCGTACTGTCCTTTGTGGTGTCCCAGCGCCCTCCAGTCCCCACACCGGATGTTGGTGATCATGGTCAGGCACTCGACCGCCAACTTGCGGTCCCAATCCTCCGGTCCGTTAATCTCCGGATGTGTCGCGCCCAACCATCGACCAACAGTGAGAAGAAAGTAGTAGTTTTGTGTTCGGACGCGCCACGTATACCTCGCATTTTCGAACCAGTACTTTGCTGCCTGGGCCCATTTCACCGGGACTCCCGTCAGCAGCTGAGGATTCGGATACCGCGGGCGTTCCATACGCTTGATCGGTGCGGAGATGATTTTGCGATTTGCGAGCACTTTCGAGACAGCCGACAGGAAGAACGTAGGATTTTTTCCCTGCCGGCGGTCAAACACCTTTTGAAGAACCTCCACTGTGAGATCCTCCAGATGAGGACTACGATTCGTAACCAGAACCTCAGACATCGCCCGAGGAACGTAGATTCTTGCAGTTCGGTCGCGATATCCAAAGTTCACAAGCATCTCTTCGAGATCCGCGAACAGCCTTCGAACGTGTTCGCGACCGAAGATGCGATACGCAAGACTATAAAAGATGAAGGTCTTGCCCCCCAACTTATGCAGTGCGTCGAAACCGCACAACAGATAGCCGACTGAAGCAACGGACGGCTTTTCATGACCGCCTTTCTTGATGCTCGCGATCCATTCTTCCTCCGTCCAGCCCCAATAGCTCCTCCCGCGAGCTGCAACGTCGCGCACCATCATCGCCTTCAAGTTCGCCCAGTATTTTGGCTGCAGCTCAATGTGAGTGCAGACCTTATCGAGCGGCTTCATGAGCCGTGGCAGGTTGCATTTCTCGATTACCTCCGAGGGAGGAATGCCTTCTACCAAGCTCGACCGATTGGCACACAGAGTTTCCGCTTCCTCTGGCTTCAGTTCGGGACTCCGGTCGTACTCGTCGAGCTTCACCGGCCAGGTCCACGAAGGCGAGGCACATACTTTATCGTTCATGCCAGCACCTCGCCCATCGCCGCTACTCGACGTGCATGGATCTCCGCCATACCGCGAGCCAGCTTATCGGCCAGGTCGCGACCACTCAGATGAACGTAAAGCGCGGTTGTTTGTAAGCTACGATGTCCCGCAAAAGTGGCGATCTCATGGATGTCCCAGTTCGCTCGGGCCAGGTCAGTTAGACAGAGATGCCGCAGGCTGTGTGGCGTAAAACGCGGTAGATTACACCGCTCGGCCATCCGCGCGATTGCTTTGGACCAGGTCCAGATCGAAATCGGTTGCCCATGATTGCGGCACGACTCAGAAAGGAACAATGGACCTCGTTCCCGACTTAGTTCCCGGCGGATGAGCAGATATCTACCGAACAGCTCACTTGTTGCTGGGGAGTATGGGACGATTCTCTCTGTGCGATTCTTTGTCTTCTCCGCCCCGATGCGCAGCATTCGATGTGCTGGGTCAATGTCCGTCGTGTCCAGGGAACAGATCTCTTCCCGGCGAAGCGCCGCGTCGTAGGACATCGCCAGCATCACCCGGTTGCGCAGCGGTTCTTGTTTGCAGACTTCCAGGATGGTCCGCCACTCTTCTTCGTTTGGAATCCACGGAAGCCGGTACTGTCTTTGAATGAGACTGCGCCCGGCCACAGCTGGGCGCAGAGGGTTTCGTACGCAGATTCTCTCTTCCACCAGGAAGTCATGAAAGAGTCGAGCGACGGTCAGATGCTGTTGCAGAGTTGCATGTGCGAGCGTTGTCCTGGCCAGTAACCCCTTTTTCTGAACTCTGGGAACGGCCACATCCGTAATGCTTCGGACGTAGGCTCCGATGGTTGGACGAATGACAGATTCGAACGAAATGTCCTGAGACTGGAGAAATTCGAGATACGAGTCCAGATCTCGTCCGTAGGCTTCGATGGTGTTCGCTGCTAGACCTCGTGCGGCCTGAAACTTCAGCCATTCTCTTGCGTGCGGATTCTCTGCAACTCTTTGATACCGCTCCCAGCGCACTTCACAAATCGTAAACTCCAGGGCCATTGGTTCCTCCATGTTGGGTTCGGCCCCCGAGGGGGCCGAACCCAACGATACGTCTGGCGGGAGAACCAGCCCTATTCCACATAATCAACTCTGTAACTCTCGTCGGATTCGTCGGTGCCGACCCGGAGCAACGTCAAGCGAAAGCGAACGGTTCGAAGTTCACCG
>Ga0335082_10004282_pt1 | contig 15547 bp, 14 predicted proteins | sample Lox_Sample_41_FD_206718 | JGI IMG/M metagenome (GOLD analysis project Ga0335082, IMG submission 206718) | Soil microbial communities from Loxahatchee National Wildlife Refuge, Florida, United States - Lox_Sample_4.1 | ecosystem: Environmental > Terrestrial > Soil > Wetlands | place: USA...
TCGCTTCGCCTTTCAGGAAGGGAAGCAGGTTGTAGCCGTCGAGGTGGACCTTGTAGGTCATGTCGCCGACCTTCTTCCCTTTAAGCAGGTCTTCCTTGACAGTGGTGTCACCCGCTGCCGCCAGGAGTGTCGGCATCATGTCCTCGTGGGCGAAGAAGTCGTTGATGACCTCGCCGGGCTTGATGACGCCGGGCCAGCGGATAAGCGTCGGAACCCGGAAGCCGCCCTCCCACTGCGTGTTCTTCTCGCCGCGGAATATCGTTGTGCCGCCGTCGGGCCACGTCATGAACTCCGCGCCGTTGTCGGTGGAATACATGACGATCGTGTTGTCATCGATACCGAGCTTTTTCAACTCGTCGAGCAGCAGACCGACATCGGTGTCGTGCTCGGCCATGCCATCAGCGTAGATCCCTAACCCCGTCTTGCCTTCCCACTTCGGGCTGAGGTGCGTGAAGACGTGCATGCGGGAGGAGTTCCACCAGACAAAGAACGGCTTGCCGTCCTTCGCCGCCTTGTCGATGAACTTGACCGCCCCGGCGGTGACTTCATCGTCAATCGTCTCCATCCGCTTGCGGGTGAGGGGTCCCGTGTCCTCGCACTTCTGCTTGCCCATCACGCCGAAGCGCGGGTCGTCGGTGGGATCGTCCTTGTCCGTGGCGTAGCAGTGCATCACGCCACGCGGGCCGAAGTTCTGGCGAAAGGTCTTGCCGTTGGCCATCATTTTGTCGCCAGGGTAGTCCACGTTCTCCGGCTCCTCTTCCGCATTCAGGTGGTAGAGGTTGCCGAGCCACTCATCGAACCCGTGGACGGTAGGGAGCATCTCGTTGCGGTCGCCCAGATGGTTCTTGCCGAACTGGCCGGTCGCGTAGCCGAGCGGCTTGAGCAGCTCGGCGATCGTCGGGTCGGCCTTGGTCAGGCCTTCCTTGGCGCCGGGCAGGCCGACCTTGGTGAGGCCGGTGCGGATCGGCGACTGTCCGGTGATGAACGCCGCTCGGCCGGCGGTGCAGCTCTGCTGGCCGTACCAGTCGGTGAAGACCGCCCCTTCCTTGCCGATGCGGTCGATGTTCGGCGTCTTGTAGCCCATCATGCCCATGTTGTAGGCGCTGATGTTGAACTGGCCGATGTCGTCACCCCAGATGATGAGGATGTTGGGCTTCTTGTCCGCTGCCCATGCAGACGGCGCGGTCAGTGCGAAAGTAAGGACCGCAAATGCGAAGGCCAGTGCCTTTAGAACAGTAGTGTTTCGTTTCATCCTTAGTTCTCCTCTTATTGATTGTTAATGAACGTTGAGCGTCCTATTGGCTGACGGCCGGTACGGACTTCACAAGACGCCCCAGATGATTCGTGCCCGTGCTGACTTCACCATTTCCTCGCGTTCCGACCATGTAGCGCGAGCAGTACTGCTCCGTGCAGAGGAACGAGCCACCCCGGTGGACGCGCTTCTTCTCTCCGGGTTCGGCCGGATCGTACGACGAATCGGGCCCCTTCGGATTGCGCGCCACCCCGCCGGCTTCTGCCAGTCGCGCGTAATAATCGGGCCGGTACCAGTCGCTCGTCCATTCCCAGACGTTGCCGGCCATGTCGTAGAGGCCGTAACCGTTCGGCGGAAACTGCGCCACCGGCGCAATGCCGGTATACCTGTCATCGCCGGTGTCCTTGTTGGGGAAATGGCCCTGATGGGTGTTCGCCATCCATTTCCCGTTGGGCCGGAATTCATCGCCCCAGGCGTAGGGCTTGCCCGTCAGGCCGCCCCGCGCGGCAAATTCAAACTCCGCCTCGGTGGGCAGCCGTTTGCCGGCCCATTTCGCGTAGGCGAGTGCGTCTTCATAGGCGACCTGCACAACCGGGTAGTTTCCTTTTCCCTTGATCGAACTCTTCGGACCAAGCGGGTGACGCCAGTTCGCCCCTTTGACATAGGCCCACCCTTGGTGATGGTTGTTCAGCGGCACGGGATCCGGGGGGGAGAAAATCACTGAGCCAGCCACGAGATTCTCCGGCGGCGCGCCGGGAAAATCCTCCGCCGTCGGCGTCCGCTCGGCCGCATTCTTCTTTTACTTAATCTTTAAGAATTGCCCGTTTGGCCTCCTGTTCCAGATCAAGATATTGCGCCTTCTCGACGGTCACCCCGACTCCGAAGATCGTTCCGCCTTTGAAGGTTCCAGGGGTCTTATACTGGTGGCTGACGGCATCCCCGCTGTCAAAACCGATGCATAGCCCATCGCCCGAGAGGGTAAACTTGCCCGCCTGAGTTCTCATCGGTCCTTCAGCCACGACTTTATCGTTCACATAGAGTTTGGTCTTGCCGATGGACTCCCCATACTTGCCGGTGGACTCCCGAATGAATTCCATCCCGAGCGTGTACTTGCCTGGTTTGAGCGGCATCTTGCTGACAAACGTTTGCTCCGGCTGGATGCCAAGAAAATTGTAGACGTAGTACAATTTGTGGTCCTTGATGAAGAGCGCGTGGCCGCCAAAGCGTGAGCCGTGCGCGAAGATCACCCCGCTGGCGTTCTCCTTAAGCTCGACATTGGCGAGTATTTTGTACGAGCGGCCGCGCACGTTGACGGCGACGCTCTCGGGCACCGGGGAGGTATCCGGATAGTAGATATATCGGTCGTGGAGAGGCTCTTCCGAGGGTCTCGGGTCGTTGAGGATCTCCCTCGGGGAGCGATCATCCAACGGCAGCACGAAGTTGTTTTTCGCCTCTTCGAACCACGCCTTGATCAATGCCTGGAGTTTTTCAGGATTCTCTTTGGCCAAATCTTTCGATTCGGAACGATCCACATCAACGTGGTAGAGCTCCCAACTGTCCTTATCGAAATGACCCTTGTCTGAGAGCGCGGCATGAACCGCAGAGGCGCTCCAGCCGTCCTCCCAAATACCGCGCGTGCCGAGCATGGAGTAGTACTGCCGGTGCTTTTGCGTCGGTCCGTCCGGCGGGGCGTCAAAGCTGTACCGCATGGACACGCCCGAGAGCGGGTACTGCTTGACCCCATGGTACACCTCGGGCATGGACAGTCCCGTGACTTCAAGAATCGTCGGGACGACGTCCGTGGAATGGTGGTACTGGTTGCGAACCTCTCCCTTCGCCTTGATCCCTTTAGGCCAATGAATAACCAGCGGGTCGGCGGTTCCTCCGTTATACTCGGAATAGCGCTTGAACATTTTATAGGGAGTCGAAAACGCCACGGCCCATCCGGTGGGGTAGTGACTATAGGTCGCCGGACTGCCCAGCACATCCAGATACTTCAGGTTTTCCTCCATGCTGTCCGGCCAGCCGTTGAAAAATTTATTCTCGTTCACCGAGCCATTGGGACTGCCTTCTCCCGACGCCCCGTTGTCCGCGGCATAGAAGATGAGCGTGTTGTCATACTGACCGGTCTTTTTGAGGTAGTCGATGAGGCGCCCGATTTGTACATCGGTGTACTCCGAGAAGCCGGCGTACACCTCCGCCATCCTCGCGAAGAGTTTCTTTTCGTCCGGAGAGAGCGAATTCCACGGTCGAACGGCGTCCGCGGGATTCGCTACGTCCCCGGGCAATGGATTGATCGGGGTCAACTGGGTCCCTTTGGGCAGGATGCCGCGTGCAATCATCCGCGGCAGGACCCACTCCCGATAGGCTTCATATCCGTCGTCGAACTTGCCCTTGTATTTGGCGATATAGTCCTTCGGGGCATGATGGGGCGCATGGTTTGCGCCGGGATTAAACCACAGAAACCACGGCTTTGACGGGTTGCTGGCTTTCTGGTCACGCAGCATTTGGAGCGCCTGGTCAACCAGGTCTTTGGACAGGTGATACCCTTGCTCAGGAGTGTACGGTTGATTGATGAATCGATTGTCTTCCACGAGATCCGGATACCATTGGTTGGTCTCGCCGCCTATAAAGCCATAGAAGCGGTCGAAACCCATCTGAGTCGGCCATAAATTTCTGTTCGCTCCTAAGGAGACATCCGTCTCGGGCACATCGTGGTCCTTGCCGACCCAGAACGTGCTCCATCCTCCGTCTTTCAGGATATCTGCGACCGTGGCGGCCTCGTCAGGAATACGGCCCATCGATCCGGGGAAGCCGGTCGCCGCTTCGGTAATCGCCGCCATGCCATTCAGATGATGGTTGCGGCCGGTCAGGATCGTCGACCGGGTCGGCGAACAGAGGGCGGTCGTGTGCCATTGTGTATAGATCAATCCATCTTTTGCCAGCGCATCCAGGGTGGGCATGTTGATCCGGCCGCCGTACGTGGACCACGCCGCTTGACCCGTATCGTCGTACAGGATAAACAGGATGTTCGGTGCACCTTCCGGCGCCCGTTTAGGCGTAAACGGACCCCAATCCGGCACGGAGTTCCGGATATCCAATTCGATCTTGCCCTTGAAACCCGCAGGAATCTGTGGCGGATCTTGAGCATTCTCGCCGGCAAAAGCAACGCTCGGGGTAATCGTCAGGAGCGTGGCGAATACTGCCATCGTCAAGGATTGATTCCTGCTCATGCTTCGTCTCCAATTAGATATGTGTTTGCCAGCTAATTTGCTGGCCGTCTGTTCCGCGAGTCTGTCATGTCTCGATTGCGGAGCAGTCAAATTCATTGCCGCTCTGCCGGCATAGTTGCAGATCAGTGGAAATTATCACGCCTACGGCTTGACGCAATTCGCGCCTTTCCGGGCTTCACAAAGCCGGAAGGTCGATAAATCTGCCCAGTAGGTGAAAGCATTTTGCACGTCGCCCCACGAGTTGAAAACATTCTTCTCGAACAACCTCTGTCCTCCGACGCGCTTATCCACTGCCGCCAGCAGCAGCTCTCCCGTCTCCGCATCGGTGGTCTTGAATTCGATGGTGACCTCCCCGACAAAAGCCGGTTTGCCTCTGATAAAGCTCCAGACCGTATTCGCCACTCGCGCTTGGGGAATGACTTTTGAAATGAATGACAGTCCCACTGTCCTTGCCTCGCCATCGATGATGGCGATTTGAATGCGCAGAGTGTCGGGTCCGAAATTATCTACGATTTGGTAGTCCTTTGACCACTTCTCGACGAGCAGAGCATGGAAATAGTCCGCAAGTCGTTGCAAATCATCGCGTTCTCCCGAGCTCATCTTGACTTTCGGATCAGTCCAAACCGTGATGGGCACCAGAGAGATCTTATGATAGCGGCTATAATCGGCGTTGGGATTTCTATAGACGAGCAAATAGTCCTGTACGCCATTTCTCACCTCGCCCGGACGGAGCTCGGAACGGTATTCATTGAGAAAGCCGGAGACATCCACCCTCCGGGCCTGCTTGGTAGCGGCACAGCCGCATAGAAATGCCACACCTACAATCGTCATAATAATGGTTTTAAAATGCTTCATCGCAGCCTCATTTTTATTTTGTACATGGTAGAGTCACTCCCTAAAACGCCTTCACTGCGAAACGGAAGACCGAACCTCCTATCCTGCGTTTTCACCGGATTGACGACTGACTTCCACAGCGATGGCATCGAGCAGCGCCTGGCCGTCCACCGGTTTTCGAAAATACGCCTCCCGCGCCATGACAGACGCCCGTGTACGCGATTCCGGACCATCGTGGCCGGTAATGACAATGACGGGCAGATGCACGCCGGTCGCCGCAAGCCGCTCCTGTACCTCAAAGCCGTTCCTCTCCAGCATATGGAGGTCGAGCACCGCGCAGTCCGGCCGTTGGGCCTATACTGACTTAAGGAATTCGGCTCCGGAAGAATACGATTTTACCTCCATGCCGGACGAACGCAATTGGGGATCCAGGGCCCGGCGCACGGACTCGTCATCCACGACGGCAACGGCGGTGGAGGCTTTTTTTATCATGCTGCATCCTAGCAGGGAAAATGGACCGGTGGAATTGGACTTTGGTCCAATACTCTAATACGAAAAAGCATGCCGGAACGGCACGCTGAGAATGGGAAACCGCAGGATGTTAAAGATTTATACGCTGCTCTGGAGGGCACGGGACAAATTTTTGGGGCCGGTTTGACGCCCGTCCGCTCTGCGGACTCAGGCTTTGGGCTGTGCCGGGATAACGCCCGCACGCTCGGACAGTCGCACCAGTTCGGCCGGGGACCGCGCCTTCATCTTTTCTATCACCCGGGCCCAGTGGACCTTGCTGGTCTTGTCTCCTGTGCCGGGATCGGCCGCGATCTGTTTGTTGAATCTTCCTGAAACGATGCAAGCCAATACCTCCCGCTCGCGCGGAGTCAGCATCACCAGCCGCTGTTGAATCTCGGCCAGTTCGGCCCGTGCCTGCCGGTTGACGCAGTCCTTATCAACAGCGCCGCGAACCGCTGCGATTAGGTTTTTATCATTCACGGGCTTAGTCAGGAAATCGACGACGCCCCGCTTCATCGCCTGCACGCTCATCGGAATGTCGCCATGGCCTGTCAGGAAGATGACGGGTATTGCAACGCCGTCGGCAACATACTTTTTCCTCTGAGATGTTAAAAATTCCCCGACCCGGGCCGGACATCTCTTTCGGGATTATCCTCGATTGTTTATGCAGCTTTCAAAAAATGGCCGTATGTTTTCAGAAGACACTGTCTCATGGCCGACGGGATTTCGGCGGCAAACGCGTTATCCGCACGCAGTCCAACAAAAAATACGGATTGACTTCGCAAAAACAAAAGCTGTAGATTGAGTCGATTTTTTATGATGTCATCTAATCAACCCAGGGCAAACCGCGGTAATCATCCATGGGAAAGGACATGCCAAAAGCCGGCAAACTGACGCTGCATCTGTTTGTGTTCTGTCTTTTGATTTCCCTCCGGTCCGTTGGAGGGGCCGCGGCTGAAGAGCCGCAGCCCTCCGGCAATACCGCAACAACCGGCTCCCTGGAAAAAAAAGATTCGACGAGTGAAAAAGACGCGGCATACCACACGCCGCTGGCCGGAGAACCGTTCCACACGGTCTTCATGGGAGAAACAGTCGATGTTCCTGCGATGGACCGCGGCCATGTCACTGCCCTGACACTGGGGGGAATCGCCTTTGTTCCCGCTGAGGGTGATACAAGCTTCTCACCCATTGCCGCATTGTACATAAAGCGGGTGTGGGAAGAATCACGCACTCGCGACACGATCAGCATCTTCGTCAACGATCTGGAATACGACCGAAGGTTTGGCCGTCTGGAAAATGTTGAACTCGTGACCCGCTTCGAAAATAACACGATTCCCGGCGGCCAGACGGTCGTGCTGAATAATCAGGATATCAAACCGTCCTCCGTGGAATGGGGAACGGTCTTCGCATCAATCGGTCCGGGGCTTCGATACATGGTGGCTCCCTCTCAGATCGACAATGACCTGCGGCTGCAGCTTCTGGGGCGTGTGGGTTATTTTTATAACAAGCGGACGAGCGACACGGGGCCCAACGTCGTTTTACCACCCGACACCATGATCTACGGAGGGAAACTACGGGGACGTTATGACGGGTTCCGCCGGAACCTGCTGGAACTACCCCATAGGGGAGTCGCCGCCGGATTCGACTTGGATTACCTGCACCGGGAAAAATGGTCTGATTTCGGCGTAACAGGATTCGCCAATTTCACAAAGGATAACACCCAAAACTATCTCCAATTTTCCGGGTATGTCATGGGAGCCGGCGGGATTCCGGGGCTGTCGGAAAAAAACCGGATTCTCGCCAGCCTCCATGGCGGCGTAACCAAAAAGACCAGCGCCGACCGCTTCAATGCTTTTTCGATCGGCGGCGGCCCCCTTCCCGGCGAATCCGACGACCTGGCTCGCCCCGATTATCCCGGCACCATGTTTAACCAGATCTACGTGGCCAGTTATGCCCTGGCGGTTCTGGAATACCGGCGGGAGCTCACGTTCTTTATGTATCTCCACCTCCGCGGTTCGTTCATCTGGGCAGAGGAGGCGGCCGCCTCGATCGCAACTACAGATCAGTTTGAGTTTAAGGACCGGAATGGTTATAACACGCTCGTCGGACTGGACACCGGCTTTCTCTGGAATTCCGAGGTCTACCTGGCATATTCGTGGGACTCCGGCTTCATCCGTAACGGCGAATCGGGAAGCGGCATCATTCTTACCTGGAACAAGTCCTTCTGACCGGCATTCCGACAATTTTCTTATCCCTCACCGGCCCTCTCCGCGCAGACGTCAGTCAGGGCTCGGCGGGACCTGCGGAAGACGCCGCGGCGACGGAACGCGGCGGCATGGCGTTAGTTCATGCTCTTCCGAAGATCTATTAAAGTTTGGTCAAAAGCGCCGAGTTGTATCAACCCCAAACGCGGAAACTCGAGATCGATGATGACATAGACCGAAACCGCCGCCGTCGCCGCGAGGCCAATAATGGGAGCCCGCTGTGCAACGCGGAACCGGCCGAACCGCAACCGGCCGCCGGCGCACTGACCAGCGCCAACCCGAAAAGCATCACAACGATGATCGCCGGCGGATGGACTTGGGCCGCCATGATCCGGGTGGTCATGATGTCAAACATCGCGTTCAACGCGGGCAGAAGCAACATCGTCGCCTGGGGCGAAACGCCTTGAGACCGGATGGCGTCAATCGCCTGGCGCCAGATTTCTCCCTGCAACCGATTTTCCTTGGCTAGCTCTTCCTTATACCGCCGAGATGCCCGGAATTTTCCGGTACATTTCCAGCCGCGTATCCACAGACCGCCGGAAATTTTCCCGGAGCGCCGGCTGCAGGTCGGCCGGAAGCAGGTCGAGCCGGAGGCAGGCGGTGCCGACGGCGTTTGTTTCTTCAACGATCAAATTCCGGCGCGAGTCGAACCTTGAGCCGGCCCCGGAAAAGGTCAAGGCGACAAGAAGTCTCAGGAGCCCAAAAACCCCGCCTTCAATCGCGACGGTTCCCGCCTCCGCCCTCTTGGGACATTTCGCCGTTTGCCGGACTCCAATCCATGGACCGGTCAAATGAGGACCACATGCCGAGAAACAATGCGAAGGAGAGCAGCATAGTAAAACTTTCGAAGCTCATGCCAGATTCTCCTACTAGCGAATCAACGTTGGCCATCAATTTGCCCACATTCACCGCACCCCGGATATAACTTGCCAATCATACACTGCACCAACAGCAACACCCTGTCCCCACAGCCCCGCACCGTATTGAAGAAAAGCCTGCCAACGGCTGTTGAACCGATAATCGACCTCTCCATCCACCGTCATCCCGCTTATTCCATCTCGGGTCCAATCGAGGCTCAGCACGGAATCCAACCGGGTCCACCATTTGTTAGACCAGATGGTGTTGAGGGAAATCTGAAGTTTGGCATCGCTGATATCCGGTCGTCCGGTGCCGCCGCCAACGGACTTGAAATCCTGGGCGAGCACATGCAACAAGGAGCGCAGCCTCAGCTCCGGGCCCCGGTTGATATCTGCCGTTCCCCAGTTGGTCGCTCGAAGCGGTCGGAAAGAAAACGTCGGTGCCGACGAACAAGGCCGGGGGGAACTGGTGCACCCCCGCCAGCCTGCCCGAACCACCATGTCGCTCGCCCCGTTTTTGTTCGAGCTACCCGGCTGATTGGGGATGTCCCATTGATACGGCAGGGTCAGCTTCAACCGCCAAGACGGGGTGAGAGCAAAAGAGGCAACCGCGACAAGATGTTCCGTCCGTTCACCGGCGGTCAAACGTCATGTTCGTAATGGATTTATAATAGCCGACGACTGCGGTCGGATCCGTGCCGAATGCCGCCGCAATGGCCCGCGGTACTTTTTTGGATTCAATTCATCTCTGCTGATCCCTCAATCCGGGCTGCCCTTCTTTGGGCGGCGGCAACGGTGGCAGCGGGTCCAAATTTACCAAGAGAATCCGCCGGACTTCTTCAATGGTAAAAGGGTTCGACTGGCAGGAGTGCTCGCTCCGGACAATGTATTCCGACTCCACGCCATCGATGTGCGCGCTTGAGTACTCGACCACGCCGTCGTTCCCTTTTGTGGGGTCCCCATCGCCTTGAACCGCGATGATCGAATTGGCCGTGATTCCTGGCGCAACCGGCAGTTTGGCCAAGGCCTGGATTATGGGATTGGACGGCGACATGGCATCTACACTCGTCAGCTCCCTGCCACGCATCTCAGGGGGCAATTTTAGTTGATTTGTAAGGTTGAAATAGTCGAGGGGATTGGTCGTCAGGAGATTATGCGGAATGGTGACTAAATGACGGATTATATATCGAACCCAGGATGTCGTTCGAAAGCTGCCTCGATGCGGCGTGGCGATAAAGACCACCCGTTTAACGAAGGGGAGCGGCTCGATAAAGAAATATTTGCGTAATTTTTCCTTGACCGCAGGGTCTATCTTTAAGTCTTCCAGCTTCACGTCGCTCATCGCCCGCCAGAGCGAATCGCCGGTCTTGACCACGCTAAGCTTCGCCAGCAGCCCCCCTTGGCTGTGTCCGACCAGCACCATCTCATGCAGTGCGGGGTCTTTTCCCTCCGGATCGAGTTTCGCAACCGTTGCGGTCAAGTCTTCGCGTAATTGGGAGGCGGAAACCGAAAGTATGAGGCTGCTGTTGTACATGAAGAACCAGAACTGATAGTGTTCGCGCAAGACGGGATCGGAATTGAGCGTGTTGAACATTTCCACCCACCAGATCGGACTGCTCGCCGTCCCATGGATGAAAACTACCGGAATACGTCCCGGCCGGTAGGGCTGTAATATGATTATCTCCGGTTTTACTCCTCCCGTTAAAAACTGCCCCAGACCAATCTGCCACCAGAGGTCGGCATCACTGAGCTGGTACGCCAACGGCGCAGTGATGTCGGTTTCCATCGGCACATTGTGTCCATTGACCACGAGGTCTGGTTCGTCATAGCCAGAATAGATCTCCAGAGACGCGCTGGCTGTTTTATCGCTGAGGTTATTGGGGCCACCAGTGACACGCAAAAAAACGGTCAGAGGGACCTTGGGTCCCCGGACATAATTCGGTGTCTTCTTGTGCAAAGCGATCAGCGGCAGGCCAAGACCTGGAGTGCGGTTACGGACGCTGAGGCCGTACACGGTGTAATCGTCGGCCGGCAGAAAGTCCTCAAAGTCCTCCAACAGCCACGGCAATGCCTCCGCCTTGACCGAAATCTTGAGCTGGCCAACGGGCAGCTCGCGGACTCCGTTACGAAACTCCAGCCGTCCGTCTTTCCCCGTGGCTAACCCTTTACCCAACGCCCGGTTATAAATCTCGGAAGCGACCAGAAATTGTTGGTCATAGGGGTTGGCCTGCTCTACTGCGCCGGGGCCCAGCAGGAAGTCGTATGCGTAGACGGCGGACATTAAATAAAAGTCGGCTGCGCCGGTAGGTTTTCCGTTGATCGTCACCTGCTGTTCCAGTTTCTTGCCGTGGAAGAAGCTTAGCTCGGCCAGGGCAAAGAGGAGGTCACGCCGGGGATCTTGCCTTGCCTTGTCGTGGAGAAAAGTAATGACGTGTACGGGCTTTTTCTCGAAAAGGTCCAACAGATCATAACGCTGCAGGACGATTTTCGTTTCGTTGCTGAGAGTCGTCCCGCTCAGTGCGCTTGCATTAGTCTCTTCGAAAGCTTTCTCGAGTCCCACCTTGGTGACCCCGATGGGGGTCGCACAACCCGACAGGAAAAGACCCGGCAAAAGGATGAACAACCCCAACAAAATGGATTTATGCTTGTAGCCCATATCGTCATTTACTCCAGACAGCAGCAACCACGGAAACCAATGGCGGCCCATCGCGCAATTTTTATTATACCGTTTTCGCTCACTGCCAATCGACCTCGCGAAGGCTGAATATATCCCATATCACACAGGTTGTCAGTTGAGTGGTTGATGAACAACGCCACTGCTGCACAGCTTCGTCGAATCGTCGCTGCTAATCAATCCGACGGGATGATCCCCCCACGCCTTGGTTATCGGAGATCTCCGCTAGAGCGCGGTCCGGTATATCGCTGAAGGCGCGCTCTACGGAATTGTGCAGAAGTTGGAGTTCTTGCTGCAACGGTTCTTTTCGAACTTCCGGCAGGACCCGAATCAGATGTTCCAGCATGGCATGGAGCCGACGGGCCACCTGAATGCTGCCGACGCCGTAGTGGCGAACCTCGCTCACGGCGAGCTGGACATAATCCGGCCAGTCCGGCGCGTTGTAGATCAGCCGTAGCTTGCCGTCCGCGTCGCGCCCCTCTCCAAAATCAAGGCATCGCATGCCCACGTACATCAATAATCGATGGAGTTGATCCAGCGCCTGCACCGCGGTCGTTGGGTCATTGATCCCCGGAGACAATGCCTTGTTGGCAATGTCCACCACGATGCGGAAGGCAAAGCGCGGATCCTGCTCCATCGTCCGCTCGGGGCCGATGGCGACACAATGCCGCAGGGCTTCGTCATCGATGGTGCGTTGCTCCGAGGCCACACGAAAAAGCGGATCTCCACTTGAGATGAAATCGCCCACCTGGGGGAGGATTTCGACGATCGAGTCGGCCCTGAGGGCCATCTCGACAATGTCCGAGGGACTGAATGCCAGGACCACGCCGGACGCACCCGCATGCTCGATGATCCGGGCCGTGGAAGGGAGTGGCCTGCCGGCCTGCGCGGTCGATTTACGGGCGGCGGGATCGAAGGGATGGGGGTGGACGCTTTCGATGACGGATTGGCATTCCTGCGCCACGTTCTCCAGCATGGCAATCGGGCGCAACCCGATGCCAAACTCATAGACAAACCGGACGAAGACGATAATCGCGACCAGGTTGCTGACCACGGCCAGGAAAACAGGTAATTGGGGAGCGGTTTGCTCAATCCGGCCCAGGACCGCCAATGTGTAGAGGTAAGAAAATGTGAAAACCCCCAAGGTAATTTTGCCCTCGCGCCTTGAAAGAGCAATGCTGATGATTCGCGGTGTCAATTGGGCGCTGGCCAGTTGTACCACGATGATCATTGAAGAGAGGACGAAAATGAAAAAGGTCAACATGGATGAAGCGAACGCCTCCAGGATTGCCCTCGCGCCTTCCGGGCTGTAGTCGAGCCAGCTCCATTGGATCTGCCCGTCCAACCATCGGATCGCCGGCGCAACCGCCATCGCAGCCAAAATTCCGGACAACGGAAAGAGCCAGAATGAGGTTTTGATAAATTGTTGCATGTGGTAGCGTCTGAGCCAGGACACTCGAACCCTCCTTTTGGTTATCGTGACTCTCGATATTGCAATTCCATCGCAACGAGCCTCCCGATCAGGATGGCCGGATAGAGCTGGCCGACCAGCGCCTCGAGCATGGCCAACGAGCGGGCCATCGGATGCACGGGGGTGAAGTCACCATAACCGACCGTCGTCATTGTAACAAAGCTGAAATAGACGAGATCGGGCATGACTGAGTCCCGCTGCTCGCCCAAGGTGGCCGGCTGGAATGACCCCGGGTTCTGGATCAGGATCACATGGTAGGCGTACGACCATATCAGGCCCAGCAACAAATAGACCGCGATGGCGCCTTGGATCCTGTGCCACGTGATCGGTCCCTTATACAATGTCTGGATGAGTACCACTACGACCAGCGACCCGAGGCTCACGATCGACGAAACCGCGCTGGCCAACTCGACGGCAGGGCTTGAGGTCAGATGCTCCATCCATCGGAGACCGATATTAACCGCTACAAGGCCGGTCACCAGCGCAGTCAGGGCCCGCTTCTCCGAAACCGCCGCCACACCGGAAATGAGGAGGAACGAGAAAAAGACGCTTATCAGCGGTCGACCAGCGATACCCAGATGGACGATAGGCGCAATGATGAACACCGTGACGACCAGCAACACCAGGAACGCAGACAAGCCCCACTCTTTTGACCAGATCTGAAAAAACTGAACCATCCGAAGTGTCATGAAGACCTCCTCCCACTCCCTCTGCTTTGATGACTGCCTACCCGCACCGGCTCCCTCCTCGAGTCCCCCACCCTACGGTTTCGCGACCGGCCCTTTTTCAGTAAGGCTCTTCATAACCTTTACAAACGTTTTCACTTCGGATTCCATGGAAGACCCGACTCGCGTCTCGGTCATCACCGACCAGGCGAGTGGTTCGGTCGTGGCGTCATAGAGCTGTGTTTCCACGTGCAGGATGCTTTCTTGGACAACGTATCCGGGCGTGGCCTGGTATTCGCGCCGACCTAACCGTCCGGACTGCGTCGAATAAACACTGCCCGGATAATAAGTTTCGTAAGATTTCCGGTCTACCAAACGGGTAATAAAAAATGCGTCCGCCTGAATCCTCTCCACCCCCGCCGCAATTTCATCCTTATCATCCGCCGGTCCGCCCGGCGGAAGCAGGCTGTAACCCGGGACCGCTTCGACTCCCCGCGCATTCAACTGTCGGTCAAACTCGTCTTCGAAAAGTCTTGTTAGAGTCGGTCTGGGTGCGGCCAGAATCACCAGCGCTTTGCGGGGTGTTACGGTGTAGGCTGGGGCCCGCCATTCAGCCGTCACGTTCGCCGATGCGCATGCTGACAATGCGCATAAGAAAACCACTGCAAATCCAAAATAATGATGTTTTGCGGCTCTCGCCATCCGCGGATGGATCACAAACGGTACTTCAGCCAGGGCAAGGTCTACATCAATGGGCTGGAGGGGTTCTGGAGCTACGCCAAGGAACGGTTTCCTCTCTACCTGAAGGCGATGGAGTGTCGGTACAATCATCGCCATCACTCGCTGCTCCCGTTGTTGGTCCAAGCGGCCGCGAAAATGGTGCCCAATCATTTATAATCGCCTTTCCTGATTCTGCGTATGTCCTGCATGAGGATGAGGCGGATCTGCCGGGGAAGGGAATCCAGTCCAGACCGCGCATCCCGGTCACACCAGGCTCACTTCCTCGACGTAGTTATCATTTTCATTCCTGTTTTGCAAAATAATAATAGGCGCCCACGCTGAGGAAATTCGTCGCCACCGCGATGATGTTCCACAACACCACGGGTCTCGACACAATCAAGAGACCGTAGTAGACCCAGAGCACTTGAAAGGCGCCCGTAATCGCCGCCATTCTCGGATTCATGCCCTTGGTTGACCGTCGTCTGAGCATCGCGATTAAATCCGGTACTGCGGCAAAGGTGGTGCCGAATCCCGCCACCAAGCCGATGACCTCGGATCGCTGCAACCTGGGGATGAGCAGGCTCTCCATATCATGAATGGCCCATCCCTCACAGCCCGAGAGGATAATCAGGCCGATGAAGAGCGCTGCGAGCCCCAGTTTGATGAAACGATTCATCTTCAACTGGTCCGGCCGGAAACGTATAGAGCATTGCTCATATGACACGCATCTGGACGGTGATCTCGTAGGTGACCAGCGAAAATAGGCCTGTTGCTCCTCTCATCTTTCACCGGCTCTTGGACCGCCCTTCTTGAACGCGGTCCGCTTGCCGCCCTCCAGCGCCTGCTTGGCGTCCAGAAAGCCGTACAGTTGGATGGTCTTGGCCACGAGTCCGGTCCAGCCGGTCTGATGGCTGGCGCCCAGCCCGGCGCCGTTGTCGCCATGGAAGTATTCGTAAAAGAGAATGTGATCGCGCCAGTGCGGATCGGTCTGGAACGTCTCTGATCCGCCGTAGACCGGCCGCCGGCCGCGACCGTCCCTCAGGAAGATCCGGCTGAGCCGGTCGGCG
>Ga0335082_10004284_pt1 | contig 15543 bp, 10 predicted proteins | sample Lox_Sample_41_FD_206718 | JGI IMG/M metagenome (GOLD analysis project Ga0335082, IMG submission 206718) | Soil microbial communities from Loxahatchee National Wildlife Refuge, Florida, United States - Lox_Sample_4.1 | ecosystem: Environmental > Terrestrial > Soil > Wetlands | place: USA...
TCGCGGGCCCGGCCGGCACGCTCAAAACCCTGAAGCCGGGCACCGTCCACATCGAGATGAGCACCATCGACGTGGACCGCAAGGCCGGCCTGCGCGACCAGGTACGGGCCAAGGGCGGCGACCTGCTCGACTGCCCGATCTCCGGCAGCCCGGGCATGGTCGCACCGCGCAAGGCCACCACGTTCGCATCGGGCGACAAGCGCAGCGTCGAGGAGGTCACGCCGGTCCTCGACGCCATCTCGGGACCGTGGATCTACACCGGCGCGTTCGGTACCGGCGCCCGGATGAAGTACGTCGCCAACCTGCTGCTCGCCGTGCACACCGTCGCCGCCGCCGAGGCGATGACCCTGGCCCGGCGCAGCGGCCTCGACCTGCAGCTCGTCCAGAAGACCCTGGACGAGTCCATCGCCAGCTCGGCCATCTGGCGCCAGCGCGGCCCGCTGATGGCCGAACGCGCCTGGTCTCCCGCCCCCGGCCCGATCAGCACGCTGCACCCGATCCTGGAGCAGATCGAGGAGCACGCCGCCAGCATGGGCCTGTCCGCCTCGGTGTTCACCGCGGCCAAGGAGGTCTTCGACAAGGCCCTGGCCGACGGCTGGGGCGACCTGGACATCGCCAGCGTGCACGATCAGGTGAACCGGTGACCTGGTCACTGGCCAGCTACACCGCCCGCGGCGCCCGGGGCTTCGGGGTGCTGCGCACCGATGGCGCGCTCGTCGGGCCGGCCGATCTCAAGCGCTGGCCGGGCCTGCTGGACCTGCTCGAGGACTGGCCCGCGGCCGAAGCCGTCCTGCGCGACCTGGACGTGGACAACGCGCCGGTGATCACCTGCGACGCGCTGCTCCCGCCGTTGCAGTGGCCGCGCAAGGTGATCTGCGCCGGGGTGAACTACCGCAAGCACATGCGGGAGATGGGCGGCGAGATCCCGGCGGCGGGCTGGCGCCCGTTCTTCTTCCTCAAGGCCCCCACCACCTCGGTCATCGGCCCGAGGGACCCGATCGTGATCAGTTCGGCCGACCGGGCCAGGTACGACTGGGAGGCCGAACTGGCCGTCGTCATCGGGGTCAGGGGCAAGAACATTGATCCCGAACGGGCCGGGTTCCACGTCGCCGCCTACAGCGTCTGCAACGACATCACGGCGCGCGGCTACCACCGGCGCGACGCCACCCCCGCGGACGCGTTCCGCTACGACTGGTTCGCGGCCAAATCCGTCGAGGGCTCGCTGCCGCTCGGCCCCGGCCTGACCCCGGCCTTCCTCGTGCCGGACCCGCAGGACCTGCGGCTGCGGCTCTGGGTGAACGGCGAGCTGCAGCAGGACGAGTCGACCGCCGACATGGTCTGCCCGGTGGCCGAGCTGATCGCCGCCGCCAGCGAGGTCGTCACGCTCGAGCCCGGCGACGTGATCGCCACCGGCACCCCGGCCGGTGTCGGCGCGGCCCGGGGGCTGTACCTGCGCGGCGGCGACGTCGTCCGGGTCACCATCGACGGGCTCGGCACCCTGGAGAACACCGTGAAGGAGGACTGATGATCTTCGTTACGCACGCGCTGCCGGTCAACGTGGCCGGCGAGCCGCAGCTGGACCGGGCCGCCGTCTGGGACGGGCTGGTGCTCAAGGCCAGCAACGCGCTGCCGTTCGTGCCCAGCATGACCTACTGCGAGGTCACCGAGCGGTACAGCGACACCGTCTTCGACCGGGACATCGACTTCCGCGGTGAGCGCTTCACCGAGCGGATCACGCTGGAGCGACCGCACCGGGTGACGTTCACCCGCATCGCCGGGCCCGTGCTCGGCACGATCGCCAACGAGATCGAGGGCGAAGGAGACGACCTGCGGCTCCGCTTCAGCTTCGCCTTGGTCGTCGAGGGTGTCGAGGGCGGCTCGGCCCGGGAGCGGGAGTACGCCGACTCGATGACCGGCGACTACCTCAAGGCCGTGGCCGCCACCCTGAACGCCATGCGCCGCATCGCCGAGAGTCAGGTGTCGGCATGAGCACCCCGGCGCCCTGCCTCCGCACCCGCCGCTCTGGCTCGTCGACAATTGACGAGCAGCTGCGGCTGGGTATCGCCGAAGAACTCGCCGGCTCGCATCTGGGCGAGATCATCGGCCCGGACCACGGCGAGCTGGCCCGGCTCAAGGCCCGGTACGACCCGGCGAACCTGTTCCGGATGAACGCCAACATCGTCCCCGCCTAGGCGGTCAGGGTTCCGTACCGCTTCAGCTCGTGGAAGAAGTCGTCGATGACGTGCAGCTCGCCGGAACGGGCCACCTCGTCGTAGACGTACTTGCCTACCGCCAGGTCCAGTACCCCGAGGCCGAACGGGGAGAACACCGCCGGCCGGCCGGCCGGCACCGTTACCCGCCCGGCCATCACGTCGTCCAGCGTGCCGGCCAGGAAGTCCCGGCTGCCGGTCAGCTGCTCGGCCAGGTGCGGCGACGTATTGGCCTTCAGGCAGTGCTCCACGTCGTCGACCACGTTCGTCGAGCCGAGCAGGATCTCCGGCGCGAGGTCACGCAGCGACACGTGCAGCATCACCGGGTTGTGCCCGAACCACGACACGTCGGTGACGTGCGGCTCTCCGGCGACGGTGGCGAACACCACCAGGTCGCTGGACCGGATCAGCTGCTCCGCGTCCTCGTACACGGTGATCCGGCCGGGACCCGCCTTCTCCAGGTAGCCGCGGAAGCCGGCCGCATGCTCGGCGCACAGGTCGTGCACGCCGATCTCGTCAAACGACCAGCCGGTCCCGGTCAGGAACGTGTGGATGTAGCGGGCGATCAGGCCGGTCCCGAAGAACCCGACGCGGGACGGCCGCGAACCCTGATGCCGGCCGCGGCCGTCCCGGCTGGCACAGAGCCAGTCCGCCGCCACCGCCGCCGACGCGGCGGTCCTGGTGGCGCTGATGATCGAGCTCTCCAGGCAGGCGAACGGGTAGCCGGTGTCGTGGTCGTTGAGGATCAGCACGGCCGAGGCCCGCGGGATGCCCGCCGCCACGTTCTCCGGGAAGCTGGAGATCCACTTCAGGCCGTCCACCCGGAGCTTCCCGCCGATCGAGGCGGGCAGCGCGATGATCCGGGACGACGGGCGGTCGGGGAAGCGCAGGAAGTACGACGGCGGGTTCACCGAGTCGCCGGCGCCGTGGATCCGGTAGGTGTCCTCGACCAGCTCGGCGATCTCGCGTTCCCGGCCGCGCAGCGCCCCCTGGACCTGGGCACCGGAGATGACCGCGAACGGCGGCGCGCTGGTACCGGTCATCACGCCGCCACCTCGACGGTCGGCGAGCAGTCGGCCAGGCGCACCGGGTCGGCCAGCCCGGCGAGCACCTCGCGCGAACCCTCGTACGGCTCGCGGGCGTGCGCGGTGCGGACGTTGTCCACCAGCAGCAGATCGCCCGGCTGCCACGGCTCGCGGATGGTGTGGACCTCGTAGGTCTCGTTGAGCAGCTCCACGATGTCCTCGCCGACCGGGTCGCCGTTGCCGAACCTGGTGGTGAACGGCAGCCCGTCCTCGCCGTACTCCTCGACCAGGTACTCGCGCACCTCGGGGTCGATCGTCCGCTCGTTGAGGAACGCGATCTGGTTGAACCAGCAGCGCTGCCCGGTGACCGGGTGACGCACCACCGCGCTGCGACGCTGCCAGGTGCGCAGGGTGCCGTCGGGCTGCCACTCGAATTCGGTCGCGTTCGCCCGGCAGTACCGCTCGACCTCGCCGCGGTCGGCGGTGCCGAACGCCTGCTCAACCGAGGCCCCGAAGTCCTCGTTGTAGTTGCGGACGAGCATCCAGCCCTCCCGCTCGAACCGCAGGACCAGGTCCGCGGGCAGCGCGCCGAGCACGGTCGGCGAGTCGGACACCGCCGTCGCCCCGCCGCTGTCGGCCGCGCGCAAGCACGCGAACAGCATCAAGCCGGGGAACTCCAGCCGGTAGCTCAGCTCGTGGTGCATGCACATCTGCTGGTTCGGCGGCCACGGCGTGGCGGAGTAGAGCCCTCCAGCCTGAGGCTCGCGCGGCGCGAAGGCCTCCTTCTCGGGCATCAGGCTGACCGCAAGCCGCTGGAAGACGGCGCTCGTCTCGGCCGCATCGCGCAGCCCGAGACCGCGGATCAGGACGGAGCCGTGCTCGGCGACCACGGTCCGCAGCGCGTTACGGTGGCCAGCGGCCCAGCTGGCCGGGTCAGCGCCGGTCTCGGCCCGGACCATCGGAGGCTTGCCGGGCTGCAGCTCCACGTCCATCAAAGACGCCATGGATGAGTGCGACATGTCAGTGTCCCTTCAATCAATGAGTGCGAACAAGCACTGCCTGGGCCGCCAGGGCCGGGCGGGTGCGCAGGAAGTAGTGGCCGCCGTCGGCGAGCTCGTGCCGGTCGACCTGGACCCCTGGACCGGCCACGAACCCCCAGTCGCGATAGCGGACGGCGGAATCGGCGGTGTACGGGTCGTCGGAGGCCACCACCACCGTGACCGGCGCGGACAGTTTCACCGCGGGCTTGCGGTCCAGGGCGTCCGCGAGGTAGCGGTGCGCGGACACGCAGTCGTGCCGGTAGGCGGCGCCGATCTGCCCGGCACGCTGCGCGTCGAGCTCCCCGAGCTCGGTGTAGCCGCCGTCGGTGCTCAGCGCCGCGGCGATCTCGGCATTGCTCCGCCCGGTCAGCTCGGTGACGCTGGCCCGCCGCCGGGCCGCGTCGCCGGGCAGCTGCGCGCCAAGGAACACGCGCGCCACCTCCACCCCGGCCTCGGCCAGCTTCGCCGCCGCGGCCACCGCGAACGCGGCACCCGAGGAATGGCCCCAGAGCATGACCCGGCCCAGGCCGAGGCCGGTGATCTCGGCGGTGACCTGCCCCACCACCTGGTCCATCGAGGCGAACGGCTCGTCTTCGGCGGTCTTCGGGCCCAGGTCGTGACCGGGCAGCTCGACCGCGTAGACGGCCAGCCCGCTGTCCTGCAGGGCGTCGGCCATCGACCGGAAGTTCACCGCGTTGCCGCCCGCGTACGGGAAGCACACCAGGGCCATGGCCGGGCCGGGCTGCTCCAGCAGCGGCTGGAGCAGCCCGGATCGCCGCTCGGACTTGCCGTCGACCAGGCTCGCCATGTCGGCGAGGACCGGGTGCCGGGTCAGTTCCCTGAGGGATACCGCACGGTCAAGCGCGATCGCCAGCTTCACCGCCAGCAGCGACGAGCCGCCCCGGTCGAAGAAGTTGTCGTGCCGGCTGATCTGGTCCTGCGGGATGCCGAGCACGTTCGCCCACGCGGCCGCCAGCCGCCGCTCGGCCGGCGTGCCCGGCGCGTCGTAGTCCGCTCCGGCCACGACGTCGTCCAGTTCGCCCGCCAGCGCGATCAGCGCCTTGGAGTCAATCTTGCTGTTGGCGGTCAACGGCAGGCCTTCCCGCCAGTGGAAGACCGCGGGGACCATGTACCAGGGCAGTGACGCGCCCAGCCGGTCCCGCAAGACGTCCGCCTCGATCGGCTCCGGGCCCGAGTAGAACGCCACCAGGCGCTGTCCCTGACCTGGCCGTCCGGCGACCACGACCGCGCCGTCGCGGACACCGGGTACCCGCAGCAGGGTGTTCTCGATCTCACCGATCTCGATGCGGAATCCGCTGATCTTGACCTGGCTGTCCCGGCGGCCGAGGAACTCCAGCTTGCCGTCCGGTCGCCAGCGGCCGTAGTCGCCCCCCAGATAGAGGCGCTGGCCGTCGCGGTGCGGGTCGGTCAGGTAGCACTGCCGGGTGCGCTCGGGGTCGTTGATGTAGCCGCGGCCGACGCAGACCCCGGAGAAGGCGATCAGGCCGGCCGCGCCGAGCGGCACCGGCCGCAGGTCCTCGTCCATCACGTACACGCGCACGTTGCTGACCGGGCGGCCGAGCGGTATCCGCTCGCCCGCCGGGGCGCGGTCCATGACCTCGTGGTTGGTATCGTCCGAGGTCTCGGTCAGCCCGTACGCGTTGACCAGCCTGATTCCGGGCCTGGCCGCGAACCAGCGCTGCGCGAGCTCTCTCTTCAGGGCCTCGCCGGTCACCGACACGTACCGCAGGTCCGGCAGCTCCCGGGGATTCTGGTCCAGGTAGGACAGGACCACCTCGAGATAGGACGGCACCACCTGCACGACGTTGACCCGGCCGCCGGCGATCGTGTCGGCGAACCGCGCGACGTCCATGATCGCGTCCTGCTCCACGATCAGCGTCCGGCCGCCGACCAGTAGCGCGGAAACCAGCTGCCACATGGAGATGTCGAAGCACTGCGGTGCGGTCTGCGCGACCACCTGCCCCGCGCCGATCTCCAGGTCCTCGATCTTGGCGTACAGGTGGTTGAGCATGCCCGCGTGCTCGCACATCGCGCCCTTGGGCTCGCCGGTGGAGCCGCTGGTGAAGTAGATGTAGGCGAGCTGATCGGGACCGACCTCGAGGCCGAGGTCGGTCCCGGCGTGGTTCTCCTGGTAGGCGGTCTCGACGAAGAGCAGCTCTGCTCCCGGCATTCCCCGCAGGGCCGGGCCGAGCGTGCCCGTGCTGCCCGGTTCGGTCAGCACGAGCTCGCACCCGGCCCGGGTCAGCGTCCTGGCGATGCGGTCGGCCGGGAAGTGCGGCTCGATGGGCAGGTACACCCCGCCGGCCTTGAAGATCGCCAGGACGGCGGCCATCCAGTCCAGGTTGCGCTCGGTCACCACGGCCACGACGCCCTCGTGGCCAAGACCCCGGGCCAGCAGGGCCCGGGCCAGCCGGTTCGCCCGGGCGTTGAGCTCGGCGTAGGTCCACTGCCGGCCCCCGCAGGTGGCCGCGATGGCGTCCGGGTGCGCCCGGGCCCGCTGCTCGAACAGCTCGTGCATCCGCCGGTCAGGCCGCGGCCGGTGCGGCCCGGCCAGCCCGTCGAGCTGGAAGCCGAGTTCTCCCGGGCTCAGCAGAGACTGCTGCCCGTGCTCGGCCTCGGGGTCGGCGGCGATCAGCGTCAGGGCGGTGAGGTGATAGCCGGCGATCCTGGCCGCCGCGTCCGCGTCGAGTACGTCGGTCCGGTATCGCAGCCGCAGCGCGAGCCGGCCGCGATGCGGCCAGATGCTCACCCACAGAACGGTGCCCGGCGCCAGCGTGCCCTCGCCGCCCAGCGCGTCAAACACCGTCTCGAAGGCCGGCCCGGTCAGGCCGAGCTCGCCCGCCAGGTCGCCGACCGGGAAGTCCTGGTGAGCCAGCAGCTCCCACTCGGTCCGGTGCGCCTGGAGCAGCATCGCCCGCCACGAGCCGGCCGCGGCCGCCAGCCGGCACGGCCGCGGCACGCCGCGGATCCCGGCCAGGTAGCCGGTCACCACCTCGGACTCGCCGCACAGGGCCGCGAGTACCTTGGCGTGCGCCGCCAGCAGCACCGAGCTGAGCGGCACGCGGATCTCGGCGGCCCGCTGCCGCAGCGCGGGCAGCAGGTCGCGGGGAACCGGCACCTCGCAGACGGCCACCCCCGGCACCGGGTCCAGGGTCCACCGCGGGATCGGGGTGAACCCGCCGCCGGTCAGCACGCCGTGCCAGAACTCACGGTCAGAATCAACGAAAGCCTCAGCCAGGCTGATAGTCGTCATCTCACATCTCCCTCGCGGGGTTTCCCCCCCACCGCGCGTGCGGCGGGATTTCCTCGCCCTTCATCAGGAAGGAGTCGGGGGCGAGCACCGAGCGTTCTCCCATGGTCACGCCGTAGTGGACCATCGCGCCGACCCCGATGGTGCAGCCGTTGCCGATCGTGGTGCGGTCGGACTTGAACGCGCCATCCTCCTGCGAATGGCACTGGATCTCGGATCCGGCGTTGAGCATGACGTCGTCGCCGACGATGGTCAGGCTCCGCTCCGTGAAGTGGCAGCCATCGTCGAAGACCCTCTTGCCCACCGTGGCGCCGAGGCCGCGCCAGACCACGTTCTTGAACGGCGTGCCGTCGAACATGCGCACATATAGCTCGGCGGGCACCTTCCAGAGGCGCTCGTGCCGCCAGAAATACGGGTCGTAGATGGAGCAGTACTGCGGTTGCAGCAGGCGGAAACCCCTGACCAGTCGCTCCACGAGCACGAAGTAGACGGGCGTGATCAGGAAGCTCACCGCGAGCAGGAGCCCCATCTCCAGCTGGGCGAACCCGCCGTACGAATCGAACGCGGCCAGCGCGACGGCGGTGACCAGGAACACGTGCAGCCACCGCGCGAACAGGAAGATGCCGATGGTCCGCAGGTTGTGCCAGTTCTTCGCGCGCAGCCGCCGCCGCTGCTCGTCTTCGTCCAGCTCGACCGCCTGGTCGCGCTCTACCGTCCGCGGGATCTCAAACGACGGCGAGCCGAGCAGCCCTACCCCTTCGCGGATCTTGCCGTCGAGCGGGATCATCGCCTTGGTCGCGATCAGGCAGTTGTTGCCGACCCGGCCGCCCGCCGGGTAGTAGATGTTGTTCCCGAAGAAGCTGTCCCCCCCGATGTAGACCGGCGAGACGCGGAACGACGTGGCCGAGACGTCGGAGTTCACGATCACCAGGCCGTCGGCGACCATCGTCCCGCTGCCGATGATGCTCATATACGGGTTCTCCTGGCCGACGTCGGTGCCGAAGTTCGACCCGGTCTGGACGACCTGGCCCAGGTCGTACCCCAGCCAGCGCAGGTATCCGGTGATGTAGGAGCTGTCCCCGAACAGGCGGGTGAAGAACTTCGAGCCGGTCATCCGGGCGATGGACCGGTGGACCCGGTCGCGGAACCCGAACAGCGGATAGACCGCGCTGGGCTTGATGAACACGCTGAGCAGGCGGGGGACGGTGGCCACGAAGACCAGGCCGATCAGGATCGAGCCGAAGAACAGCACCAGCGAGATGACCAGCGCGTCGCGGTAGAGCGCGAGCGTGCTGATCGCGGTCATGCTCGGGTTCAGCACCGTGCCCAGCTTGGGAACCGCGGTCAGCAGGGCGAACGTACCGCCCTCGAGCAGCGGCAGGTACAGGAAGAACACGCAGGACAGGGTGATGGCGCTGAACCTGAACCGGCGCCACCGGCCGCAGGGCCTGGACGAGACCCGCAGGTAGTTCAGGTCGGTGCGCTGGGCCGGGGAACCGTGCCAGCGCTCGCCGGTCCGGACCCGCTGGCCGCTGTGCAGCGCGGAGGTGTGGCCGAGCTGCGACACGTCGCCCATCGAGGTGTTGATGTCGAGCACGGTCTTCTCGCCGATGAACACGTTCCGGCCGATGGTGACCCGGCCGGTCTGGATCCAGCCCGCGTAAGCCCGGTAGCAGTTGAGGAACGATTCCTTGCGGATCACCGTGTCCGGGCCGATGGTCAGCAGGTCGGTGCACACCGGCACGTGCCGGGTGAAGATCACCGTTCCGCGCCCGACCTTGGCGCCCAGGGCCCGCAGATACCACGTGTACAGCGGCGAGCCGGCGCTCACCAGCACCAGGGGGTTCGACTTGACCAGCGTCTTGACGACCCAGAAGCGGAAGTACGCCAGGCTCCAGATGCGGATCTGCTGGGGCTTCCACCGGCCGATGAGCACCCACTTGGCCACGATCGGAAGGGTGCACAGGACGATGAAGGCGGCGCCGCCGAAGACCACCGACCTCAGGTAGATCTGCGCGTAGCCGTGCGCGGCCGATATCCACTCGTACGCCCGGGCGCCGACCAGCGCGACCGCCCAGGCGTACGCGAAGAAGGACAGCAGTTGCAGCGCCCCGCACATGAGGTACTGCCGTGTGCTCGCCGGCGCCGGCGCCGCCGACCGGGCCAGGATCGGATCCCGCGGCTGGATCAGGGTGGCTATCGCGTCGAAGTTCACCTCGGCCTCGGCGTCGGCGATCCCGAACGCCTCCGCCAGGCTCCTGATCGTCGGATTCGCGTAGATGTCCTTCATGGACATCACGGGCAGCCCTTCGGCCTTCCGCACCCGCGCGCAGAACTTGGCCATCACGAGCGAGTCAGCGCCCAGGTCATCGAAGAAATGACTGTTGTGGGCTACCTGCTCGATCTTCATCACGCCGGCCAGCATCTCGGCGAGAACTGCCTCGGCGCTGGTCGCCGACTCGGCGGTAAGGGTCCCGGCCAGACTTCCCATCACGAGCTCCGAGATCAGAAGGCGGTCTGGTGAACGGCCTGGACCGGAACGTCGAAGTCGCTGCTGAGGACGTCCTTGCCGTAGATGGCTTCGATCCAGTTGGTCTGATAAACGGTGTCGAGGTAGCGCTCGCCCAGATCGGGCGCGATGGCCACCGCGGTGAGGTCGCAGGCGTCGTGCCGTGACAGCCAGTCCATCGCGCCGCTGACCACCGTGCCGGTGGAGCCGCCGAACAGGAAGCCGCGCCGGGCCAGGCGGTGGCAGGCCCGGATGGTGTCCGCCTCGTCAACCCGCACCACCTCGTCGATCAATGACTCGTCAAGCATCGGCGGGGGGACGCTGGCACCCAGACCGGGGATCATCCGCCGGCCAGCCGGCCCGCCGAACGTCACCGAGCCCACGCTGTCCACCGCCACGATGCGCACCGGTCGGCGCCACTGCTTGAAATAGCGTGCGCAACCCGTCAAGGTCCCCGTGGTGCCAGCCCCGACGAACAGCACGTCCAGCTGCGGGAACTGGCGGGCGATGGCAGGCGCCGTGGTGCGGTAATGCGCCTGCCAGTTGCCCTGGTTGGTGTACTGGTTGAGCCAGACGTACCGGTCATCCGAGGCGCACAGCGCACGGAGATAATCAAGCCGCGCACCGAGGAACCCGCCGACCGCGGCGGGTTCGGCGATGACGTGGACCTCGCTGCCCAGCGCTTCCATCAGCAGCCTGGTCGACAAGTTGCAGCGGGAGTCGGTCACGCACAAGAACCGGTAACCCTTGCTCGCCGCGATCATGCTCAGCGCCACGCCGAGGTTCCCGGACGAGGACTCGACCAGGATCGAGTCCGGCGTCAGCACTCCGTCCCGGGCCGCGGCCTCCACCATCTCCGTCGCCGCCTTGAGCTTGATCGACCCCGCGAAGTTGAAACCCTCGCACTTCAGGAACAGGGGATGAGCAAAGATCGGCCGGAGGTCTACATAGAGCTCCTCTTCGTTGAAAGCGTGCGGAACGGAAATGACTGTCACGATGCCCTCCTCATCGACGACGGAGCGCAAATCCCCCGATTTCCGCGGCGAACGCGGCGTAGGAACGTCTGCGCTCCACATGGCCAGAGGGGGCAACCGGGGACGTGATACATCCCCCGTGGTTCCGCCGTAACCGGCGACCACAGCACGCAGGCCCCCGCCCCGGGATCTGGATGCCCGGCAGCAGTCCGAACCGTCGTCCCCGATTCAGGTCCCGGGCACCCTCCCAAGCACCCCAAGACCCCCAGACGGGACTGGTGGGAGCAAACCACGTAAAGCTCCCCCTCCATCCTTATATACGTTCGGGCGCCCAATCGAGTTCAAACAACCCACACCGAAAAGCCGCATTGACCCGAACCGTGACCCCCTCCAGGCGTCTCACCTGGGCTTCCCGTCCCAAGTCTCGTCATGTTTTCTTCATGAAAGCGCGGCCCGCCCGCGGCGTGACCGGGCGGCCACCTCACCCGCTAGGCTCCTGCGAAGAGGGGTGATCGGTCCAGATGAACGCCAGTACTCCGCCTTCGCCGCACGTGGCGGCGCCGGGGACCGAGCGGCCGCGCCGGTTCCGGCCGAAGCTGCGCTACGAGCTGATCGGCTGCGGGCTGCACGGCCACGAGATCCTGGGCACGGACGCGGCCGCGCTGCGTTCCGAAGACGAGCTGTTCGCCCGGGAGTCGGGCGGCCTGCGCTGGTACCGGTGCCTGCGCTGCGACTCCTGGCTGGCGCTCACCCCGCCGGAGCATCCCGCCAGGAAGTACCCGCCGGCCCGGGACGAGATCATTCTGCCGCTGCGGGGCAAGCCGCTGCGCGACCGCTACGTCCTGCGGCTGATCGCCGTGGACCGTGCGATCCACTTCCTGATCTTGAGCGCGCTCGCCGCCGCGGTGTTCCTGTTCGCCAGCGACCGTGCCGCGCTGGACGCGGAGTTCACCCGCATCCTCAACGACCTGCAGGGCGGCGCCGGCGGCCCGATGACGACCAGCAAGCACGGCATCGTGCACGAGCTGCAGTACCTGTTCGCGGTCAACATCAGGAACCTGTACCTGGTCGGTGCCGCGTTCGCCGCCTACGCCCTGCTGGAGGGCATCGAAGCCATCGGGCTCTGGTTCGCCAAGCGGTGGGCGGAGTACCTGACGTTCGTGGCCACCATCGTCCTCCTGCCGCTCGAAGTGCACGAGCTGATCAAGAGCGTCACCTGGCTGAAGGTGCTGGCACTGGTCATCAACCTGGCCATCGCGGTCTACCTGCTGTACGCCAAGCGCCTGTTCGGCCTGCGCGGCGGCGGCCGCGCCGAGAAGGCCGAACGCGAGGCGGACACCGGATGGACCGCGATCGAGCGGGCCACGCCGAAGAGCACCCCGCAGCCCCTGTTACCTGACGCTGTTACCGAGCCCGCGCTTTCAACCGCAGGGTGGCGGGCCCGGGAGCACCCAGGACGACGTCGTGGCGGGTGGCGCCCTCCCAGCGGCCGTCCTGGTACCGGCGCACGAACTGCAGGCTGGCCCGCCCGGCGAGATCGGCCGGGGTGAGCGTGACCCCGAACAGGCCGAGCCCGAGGCCCTGCGCGTCCCGCTCGGTGATCGTGGCCGGGTCCCAGTCGTCGAACCCGTAATGCAAGGTGAACGGGTCCAGGTCCGCGACCACCAGGGTCCGCCCGGCGGGCAGCGCCAGCACCGGGCTGGCGTCCCGCCAGAACCAGGTCCGCGAGGCGGGCACGACCGCGCGGTACCGGTCGCTGACCAGGGCGAGGAGCTCGACCGGCTTGCCCGTCGCGGCCGCCACCGCGAGCTTGATCAGCTCGCTGTGCGCCCACGCAAGCGGCATCGCGCTGCCGGTGGGCTGACCTGGCCACAGGTTCTGCCAGGGGAGAGGGTTCGCGTCCCAGATCTGCTCGGGCAGCAGGCCGCCCCGGCCGCGCATGGCCAGCATCGCCCGCAGCTGGGTCGTCGCGTCCCCGCCGGCCAGGACGTCCAGGTGCCCTCGCTGGCCGGCCAGCAGCGGCCACGGCCGGCCGATGCCGAACTTGCGAACCGGCCAGCCGCTGCCGTCCAGCCATTCCCCGTAACCGTCGACGTCATAGCGGTGGTAGGCGCGCCCGCTCGGGGTGTCGGCGCCGAGCATCGCCTCGGCGATGGCCAGCGTGTCGGCGACCCGCTTGTCGGCCGGGTCGCGCAGGCCGAGCCGCGGCAGGTAGCCGAACTCCAGGCCCACCCGGGCCGCGGCAGCGACGGGCTGGGTCCCCTGCGGCTGATTGCGGTCCTCGACGCGTCCGCCGCCGGGCCGCCCGATCCTGACGTAGTGCCCGTCGGTGCCGAAGGCCTGGTCGATCTCGTCGCCGGACACGAACGTGAACTCCTCCAGGCGCTCGTTCCAGTTGTCCGCCAGGGCCCGGGCGAGCGCCCGGTCCGGGCCGGTCAGCCTGGTGGCGGCGACGATCATCGCGACGATCTCCAGCCCGATGGTGAAGGGGCTCGCGCCAGCGTTGTCCTCCCACCGGTCCACGTCCTGGCTGGACACCGGGCCGTTGCGGGCCAGGTAGCCAGCCGCCGAGGTGATCGCGTTATCGGCGCCCTCGGGCATGGGCACGCCGAGTTCGTCGAGCTTGCCCGCGAGCAGCAGCGGGAACGCGACCTCATCCAGGTGTACCGCCGCCTGCGGGTCGAAGGCGGCGGGCACCCGGCTGACGAAGAAGCACCGGGGCCACGACCCGTCCTGACGCTGCCGCCCGGCCAGGTAACCGAGCGCGGTCGCGGCGTCGTCGGTGTGCCCGGCCGCCGCGAGCGCGAGCGCGGTCTCCCCGCCGTCCCGGCACCACACCATGTGGTACCCGCCGGGGTCGTTGCCGTAGTTCCCCCACGGGATCGCGAGGCCGGCCACGTAGGCGCCGGACACGGTGTGATCGGCGTGGGTCCGCAGCACCACCGCCGACTCCCGCAGCGCGTCGGCCAGCCCGGGCGGCCCAGCTGACTCCGCCGCGGCCGGCTGGGCCGGCCCGGGCAGCGTGAGGCCCGCCATCCAGGCCCGCCAGCCCCGGGCGAACGCCGCGGCCGTCGCGTCGTACCCGGCGTCCAGGCTCGCCTGCGCCGCGGCCCGGGCCGTATCCTCGCGGTCGCCGAACCCCAGGGCGAGCAGCCCGGAGCCCGCCGCCAGTTCCCCGGTCAGGGCGACGACCCCGGGCCCGGCCTGACCGTAGGTCAAGGTCATCGACTGATGGCGGCTGAAATCGGTCCAGCCGTCCGTGTCGCCCGCGTAGCCGGCTCCGGCGCGGGTGAAGCCGGGCCGGGCGAGCAGGCACAGGAATCCGCTGCTGCCGCTGGCGAACATGGCCAGGTCCGCCGGGTCGGTCCACACGAGGTTGTCCGCCCCGAGCGCCGCCCACTGCGACTCCGGGGTGACCTGGCTGATGCCCAGGTGCGGGGCCAGCAACGGGTAGAGCCGCACGCCTTCACCCGTGAGTTCGTAGTCGATGAGCAGCGCGTCGTGGTCCGGGTCCACCACCGGCCGCAGGGTCAGCTGGTAGGCCTGGTCCCTCCCGGCGTGCACGATGGTCGGCAGCATCAGCCCGGGCTCCGGAGTGGACAGCGTGTAGGTGCCCGCCCGCTTGGCCTCCTGCCACCAGCCGGTGCCGCCGATGAGAAATCCGAGGTCCTTCACCTGGGGCTGGTCCACAGCGGGCCAGTAGATCTCGGTGAAGATCCCCTGGCCGATCGTCGCCCACACGCGGCTGCTTCCCAGCGCGGTCATGACCAGGTCTTTCGCCCCGGACGTCCACGACTGGAGCGCCTGCGCCGGCGGAAGCGGCGCCGGGCCACCGTCCATCAGGACCCCCTCAGAAGTAACGCCGATCAGGCGAGCTTAGAGGTTCTCAGGGTTTCAGCCGTCCCAGAGGGCGCCGAGGGCCGCGTCGACCTTGGTGGCCAGGGATCCGACCGCGGGCAGCACCGGCGCCAGCGGCGCGGCGGTGACGCTCTCGCAGACGGCCAGGGCCCCGTCGTCCAGGAACCGGGTCAGCTGACCGAACCCGTGCCGGTCGTCGCGGCCCCGGCGGTGCACGTGCAGCCGCTGCGGCGCGTACAGGTACAGATGATCGCGGGCCCGGGTGACGGCCACGTAGAACAGCCGGTGCTCCTCGGCCAGGCCGCCGGGGTCACCGAGGGCCATGTCGCTGGGGAGCGCGCCGTCCACCAGGTGGGGCAGGTGCACGATCGGCCATTCGAGTCCCTTGGCGGCATGGATGGTGGAGATGGTCAGGTAGTCCTCGTCCAGGCGGGGCGGCCCGGCCAGGTCCGACGAGGAGACCGGCGGATCCAGGGTCAGCTCGGCCAGCACGTCGTGCAGCGACGGCTGCGCCGCGGCGGCGTCGGCGAGCCGCTGCAGATCGCTGATCCGCGCCGCGGCGTCGGGGTAACGGGTCCGGATCAGCGGGTCGAGCAGCGCCAGCACCGCTGTCGCCTGCCCGCCGGCGGCCTGCCCGCCGGCGGCCTGCCCGCCGG
>Ga0335082_10004285_pt1 | contig 15542 bp, 13 predicted proteins | sample Lox_Sample_41_FD_206718 | JGI IMG/M metagenome (GOLD analysis project Ga0335082, IMG submission 206718) | Soil microbial communities from Loxahatchee National Wildlife Refuge, Florida, United States - Lox_Sample_4.1 | ecosystem: Environmental > Terrestrial > Soil > Wetlands | place: USA...
TCAATTCGTTTTTGGAACGATTTGGCTTGACTTGTCCCTTGCTGGGCGTCCTCGCGGTTTGAGGACCTTTCCGGCTTGAAACTTAAAGCTCGAAACGTGAAACTACTTGCTTCATGCCACTCTCGGATCTCCCCATCAGGTTCACCGTTCCCGCTGAGGCCGCCGGGCAGCGTCTTGATATGTTCCTCGCCGCGCAACTCCCCGACACCAGCCGCGCCCGCGTGCAGATGCTGCTGGAAGAGGAAAAGGCGTTGGTCAACGGTAAGGTGTCCAAGCCTTCGCTCAAGTTAAAAGGCGGCGAGACTATCACCATTCTCGGCGATCCCACGCCTCCGCCGCTGCGGGCTATAGCCGAAGACATTCCGCTCGACATCATCTTCGAGGACGACGACCTCGCCGTCATCAACAAGCCCGCAGGCATGATGGTGCACGCCGGCGCCGGCGCCACCGACGACGCGCGCAATCGCGGCACGCTGGTCAACGCCCTGCTGCACCGCTTCGCACGACTCTCCGCCGTGGGCGGCGAGACCCGTCCCGGCATCGTGCATCGGCTCGACAAGGAAACCAGCGGACTGATTCTGGTCGCCCGCAACGACGTTGCCCATCGCAACCTGGCCAAGCAATTCTCCGGACGCGAAGTGAAGAAACGTTACATTGCGCTGGTGCACGGCTGGCCCGACAGGCAGCGCGGCACGATCAACGCTTCTCTCAGCCGCGACGCCATCCGCCGCACCCGCATGACCACCCGCGGCACCGCCGGACGCACCGCCGTAACCCACTACGAAGTACGCGAGCGTATCGACTCTTCCTACGGCAAGTTTGCCCTGCTGGACATCCACATCGAAACTGGCCGCACCCACCAGATCCGCGTACACATGGCTTCGATCGGGCATCCCGTGGTTGGCGACAGCCTCTACGGAGCGCCCGGCGTACTGCGCTCCACGGTTGCCCCGCGCACGGGATCGCGCAAGCGCGCCACAGCCGAACGCGAATCCGCCGCCATCGGCGCACAGCCGCCCGCGCTCACCCTCGACCGCAACTTCCTGCACGCCGCCGCCATCGAGTTTGTGCATCCGCGGACGGGCAAGCCGCTCTCCTTCGCGACGCCGCTGCCCGGCGAACTCGCGACCTTCCTCGACAGGCTGCACCCTTCCCAACCGCTATAATGAGTTTCACGAATGCGATTCCGCTCCATCTTCCCCTTGGTCCTGTTGCTGGCCTTTGCATCCTCTGCCCAGGATGCGAACCAGCAGCCACTGCCCTCCGCCCCGTCGGCGCATAAGTATCCGGCCCAGAACACCGAGACTCCGGCTGTCAGTACGCCGGCCCAGACCGCGCCCGCTACGCAAAGCGGGCCCGCGCCGAGTGCGGCGCCATCGGCGCAAGCTCAGCAGCCAGCCCAGGAAAGCGACCAGGAAGAGAAGCTCACCACTATTGTTAAGCAGGTAGACGAAGTCAACGTGGTATTCACCGTCACCGACAAGCGCGGCAAATTCGTCAACGACCTGAAACAGGACGACTTCAAGGTCATCGACGACAACAAGCCCGCCCAGGCCATCCGCTCCTTCCGCAGTGAGACCAACCTGCCGCTGCGCGTGGGCCTGCTGATCGATGCCAGCAATTCCATTCGCGACCGCTTCAAGTTCGAGCAGGAAGCCGCCATCGAGTTCCTCAACCAGATCATTCACCAGCAGGACCAGGCCTTCGTGCTCGGCTTCGATACCACTCCGGAAGTGACCCAGAACTTCACCAACAATACCGAAGCGCTCTCCAAAGGCGTGCGCACGTTGCGTCCTGGCGGCGGCACCGCCATGTACGACGCCATCTACTACGCCTGCCGCGACGAGATCATGGCCAAAGACAAGGGGCCGATCGCCACCCGCCGCGCCATCATCCTGCTCAGCGACGGCGACGACAACCAGAGCCGGGTTTCCCGCGAAGAGGCGGTCGAGATGGCCCAGAAGGCCGAAGTCATCATCTACACCATCTCGACGAACAGTAGCGGAATGAAGCTCAAAGGCGACAAAGTGCTCGAGCACTTCGCGGAAGAAACCGGCGGCCGCTCCTTCTTTCCCTTTAAGGTGCAGGATGTTTCCGACGCCTTCCTGCAGATTCAAGACGAGTTACGCAGCCAGTACGCGATTTCCTACAAGCCCGCCGAGCTGCAGCCCAACGGAAAATATCATAGTATTCAGATTCTGGCCGATAATAAGAAGTACAAGGTACGCGCGAGGAAGGGTTATTACGCGCCCTTGCGATAGAATAGGCCACCGATATGCCGCCGGTCGTTCGCGCCCAACTCGACTACTACGCGGTGCTAGAAATCACTGCTTCGGCTGACACCGCTGACGTCAATGCAGCCTTCCGCCGTCTGGCTTGGCGCTATCATCCGGATCGCAACCCTGCGCCCGGCGCAACGCTTCAGTTCCAGGACATCAACGAAGCCCACCAGGTGCTATCCGACCCGGCGCGCCGAGCCGAGTACGATGCCAAATGGCTTTCCGGCACGCGCGAGCATCGCCGCACCGAACCCAGGCATGTACGCCAGCGCGCTCGTCACGGCTGGCGTCGTCGCCACCGCCATCTGAAAACCGTCTTGACGGCGCTGTTTTCGGTGCTTTTCGTCTCCACCGCATGGACCTTCATCTACGCCGCCATGAACATGGCCCATTCGGGATCATCCGGCTACCTCTTCGACAATCCGGCCCCATTTACCGCTGCCGCTTCCTCGGATTGCAGTTTTTCCATGGAGATGTTTCCCGTCACCTACATCGACCAGCACGGCCGCCGTTTGACCGCCTGGGAGGCGGACGTTCACAACTGCTGGGGAGGCTCAGCCCGCGTGTCATCCCTGCCCGACCTGTCGCCGACTCGCATGTACGGCGCAACCCGCTTCACCGCCTACCGCTAAAACGGGTTTCTTCACCAGGACCTGGTGCAGGGTCCCCCAGGTTCGCGCCATGCTTGTGGAGTTAACTTGGGTATAGCAGGCGGGTGTTCCCGCTGAATTCACGGCGTGCGCTGGTTTCCACTAGCCACCAGCCGTTGACCACTCTCTCCTACTCAATCCGCTCGTGCTTATACTCCGCTGCGGTCAGCGCATCCAGAATCTCCTGAATGTGCTCCTGTCCGCGCGTCTCCATCGACAGATCGATCGCCGTGTCACCCAGGTTCACGCCGTAATATGTGCGGTCGTATTGCGTCTCGACGATGTTCGCCCGCAGGTCCGCGATGATCTTCGTCAACTGGTGCAGCGCGCCTGGACGGTCCGTGAGATGAATGCGCAGCCGCAGCCGCCGCCCGTCTTTCGCCAGGCCGCGTTCGATGATCTTCGCCAGCAAACTCACGTCGATATTGCCGCCGCATACCAGCGCCGCAGTTTTCTTTCCACTCAGCGACGTCTTGTGTTGCAGCAGGGACGCGGTGGCCACCGCGCCTGCGCCCTCGGCCAATGTCTTCTCTTTTTCCAGCAAGACCAGGATCGCGTTGGCGATCTCTTCCTCATCTACCGTGACGATTTCATCGACGTAGCGCAGCACCAGCGGCAGCGTCACATCGCCCGCGCGCCGCACCGCGATGCCATCCGCCACCGTCGCCGACGCCGGAATCGTCACCGGATGTCCCGCCTCCGTTGCGCGCAGCATCGAAGGCAGCCGCTCCGTCTGCACGCCCACCACGCGCACCTTCGGATTGCTCTCCTTGATGGCACACGCCAAGCCGCTGATCAGCCCGCCGCCGCCCACCGGCACCACTACCGCCTCGAGATCGGGTATCTGCTCCAGCAGCTCCAGGCCGATGCTCCCCTGGCCGTTGATGACCTCCGCATCGTCAAACGGATGCAGAAACGTCATCCCCTGCACCGCGCAGCTCTCCAGCGCATACGAGTACGCTTCGTCATAGTTGGCGCCGTGCAGCACCACCTCGGCGCCAAAGCCTTTGGTCGCCGCCACCTTCACCAGCGGAGTCATCAGCGGCATCACAATCTGCGCGGCAATGCCGCGCGCGCACGCGTGATACGCCACCGCCTGCGCATGATTGCCCGCGCTCGCCGTAATCACCCCGCGCCGCTTCTCTTCCTCGCTGAGCGTCAGGATCTTGTTCAGCGCCCCGCGCTCCTTGAACGCCCCCGTGCGCTGCACGTTGTCGAGCTTGAGAAACGTCTCCTGCCCCGTCATCTGCGACAGCTCGACCGAATGTCGGCACGGCGAGTTGTAGATGAAGCCGTTGATGCGCTCGCGCGCCTGCCGCACCGTCGCCAGCGTCACGGCCTCACTCGCGGTGGAAGCGCCCTTCATACCCCGCCTCCCGCGCCCGGATACACCAATCTCGACAGCATTTCCTGCTGGAACCTCTTGCCAGGGGATAGTGATTTAGTATTTCACACCCGCAACGCTCTTGGTTTCGCCTGCTACATCGCAACGCTCTCACTGATGTGTCAGCCCGTGCCCAGCGAACGAAGGGAGCAGAGTTTGAGGACCCCTTTTTGCGAAATACTCACGGGGCGTTCTAGCCATTAGCCACTAACCACTAGCCACTTCTCTCATGTAACGTAATACTCGATGGGCCGCATCCACGTCCTTCCCGAGCACGTCGCCAACAAGATCGCCGCCGGCGAAGTGGTGGAGCGCCCCGCTTCCGTGGTCAAAGAGCTGCTTGAGAATTCCCTCGATGCCGGCGCGCGCCGCATTCGCATCAATATCGAAGCCGGAGGCCGCAAGCTCATCCAGGTCATCGACGACGGCTGCGGCATGTCGCACGACGACGCCATGCTGGCCTTCGAGCGTCACGCCACCTCCAAAATCCGCAACGCCGATGACCTGCTCAACATCGCGACCCTCGGATTCCGCGGCGAAGCGCTGCCCTCCATCGCCTCCGTCAGCCGCCTACGTCTTGAAACGCACGCCCCCGAAGACGCCGCCGGCAGCATCATCGAAATCGCCGGAGGCAAGCTGCTCACCGTCGAAGAAGCCGGCCTCCCGCCCGGCACCTCCATCACCGTGCGCGACCTGTTCTTCAACATCCCCGCGCGCCGCAAATTCCTCAAGGCCGAGCCCACCGAGCTCTCGCACATCGCTTCGCTGGTCACGCATTACGCGCTGGCCCATCCCGACATGCACTGGGAGCTGCACTCCGCCACCAACGCCATGCTCATCGCGCCTCCTGTGCCCGATCACGCCCAGCGCATCTATCAGGTCTTCGGCAAGGAAACGCTCGATCAGCTCATCCCGCTCAGCGCACTGCTGCCGCTGTTGCACACCGGCCTGCCGCAGCCTCCGCCCTGGCGTCGCCCAGCACAAGACGAAGACAAAGAAACCGCCCCAACTACCCCCGGCGAAGTCCGCCTGCACGGCTTTGTCTCGCGCCCGGAAATCCAGAAGCTCAATCGCAACTCCATCTTCATCTTCGTCAACGGCCGCCTCATTCGCGACCGTGTCGTGCAGCACGCGCTCACCGAAGCTTACCGCAACATCATTCCGCCGACCGTCTATCCGGTCGTGCTGCTCTTCCTCGAGATGCCGTTCACCGAAGTTGACGTCAACGTGCATCCCTCGAAGACCGAGGTGCGCTTCCGCCAGTCCTCCACGCTGCACGATTTCGTTCGCGACTCCGTGCGCGCCGCCCTGATGAAGGCCCGTCCGGTACCTGCCTTCATGGCCGAAATTCACGCTCAGCCCACATCGTCGCCGTCGTTGTCCCCGAGCAAGAGCCAGCTCACCGACTCCGACTCGCTGCACGTTACGGAGGCCGACACCGCCTTCGCCCTGCGCGAACCCGAGCTGCCGCCACTTCCGCAAAAACTCCAGTTCGGCAACGACGGCATCGCCCTCGACGCCAACGCCGCCATCCCCGTCGCGCGCTTCGGCCCGCAGACTTTCGCCAACGCCGCGCCCGCACCCGCGCCTGTAGCTGCACGCGACAACGGCTGCACCACCGTGCTCGCGGACGACGACGCGCCCGTCAGTCTCGACTCGCTTGCCACGCTCAAACCGCTGGGCCAGATTCGCGACTCGTTCATCCTCGCCGTCAACCCGCAGGGCTTATGGATCATCGACCAGCACGTTGCCCACGAACGTGTGCTATTCGAGAAAATCCTGCGCCAACGTCTCGCCAACTCGCCGGAGCGCCAGCAAATGCTCATGCCGCTTCTGGTCGAACTCACGCCCAGCCAGATGGCCGTCTTCGCCGGCATCTCCGACGAGCTCAATCACAATGGCTTCGAGGTCGAGCCCTTCGGCACGCGCACCATCGCGGTGAAAACCACCGCCGCCGGCGTCTCCCCCGCCGCAGTCGAACACCTGCTGCACGAAATCCTCGAGCAGTTCGAGCGCGAGGAACAGTCCCTCAACCTCGAGAAGATTCGCACTCAGATCGCCGCCAGCATTGCCTGTCACGCTGCCATTAAGGTCAACATGCCGCTGGAGCAGAACAAGATGGAGTGGTTGCTGCAGGAGTTGGCCAAAACCGAATATCCCATGAGCTGCCCGCACGGACGCCCCGTCGTTTTGCGGTATTCTGTTAGAGACATCCAGCGGGCCTTCAAGCGCATCTGACAGCAGGTTTTGAAAAGGCTCGGCTTTAGCCGTGCTGTACGACGGTTATTTTTCTCCCGAGCGGACTTTAGTTCGCGAGGTTCCCGGCACACCACACATGTTCGAACAGCAACTACAGGAGCTCCGCCGCGAGAAGTGGCGCTTGAACGGGCAGGGCATCTGCACGCTCGACGAGGCGCGCGCCTTTATCGACTCCGTCGGTTTCTGTACCCTCTATCCGCAGCGCCCGGCGGTGCTCGCGCCCACCTTTGTTGGCGCCTACGTGGGCGGTGACGACAGATTGCCGACCTCGCAGATGGCGTTCAAAGATCCTCGCGCGCGCGAAGCCAAGCAACTCATGGTCCGCCTGCTGCGCGACAAGGCTGCCTATGAGACGTTGGTGTTCCCCGAGAACAACTTCCTGGTTTCGGCTGCTGTGTTCCCCTACTTCTACGGACTGGTGGGCGACCGCAATCCCCGCCTGGCTCCCAAGGCCACTGCGCGTTCGGGATATTCGCCGCTCGCCGTCGATACCTTCCTTCTCATCCAGAAGCACGGCCCCATCTCCAAGCAGCATCTGCGTGAATCTCTGGGCGGCGACATCTCTGAGGCCGCGCTCGACCGCGCGCTCGACGAGCTCTGGGCCAAGTTGCGCATCACCCGCGTGGACTACAAACACGACGAGGGCATCTTCTGGGACGTGCTCTTTCGCTGGGCGCCTCAGGCCGTTAAAGAAGGCATGCACGTCTCCGTCGCCGAGGCGCTTACTGCGTTAGTTTCGAAGTACATTGACTGTGTACGCGCCGTTACCCAGGAGGAGGTCGAGAACTTCTTCTCGCCTCTCGTCGGTCGCGCCCGCGTGCGGGAGGCCGTCAACGCGCTGCAGGCCGGGCGCGAGCTGGGGTTCGTGCATGTGGGTGGCAAGGTCATGCTGCAGGCCGCTGACGTCCGCCCGCCGCAGGCTCCTCGCGCCCCGCATTCTCCGCGTACCAGACCGTTTTCCAACGACAACCTGCCCAGCGTTCGTCCCGGCCAGCCCTTGGTCGCGCGCCGCCCTCGCCGCACCATCAAGACCGCGATTCCCCCTCCGAGAAACAAACCCGAATGACCGCCGCGCGCCAACTGGTCATCGCCGTCGACGGCCCCGCCGGCTCCGGTAAGAGCACCATCGCGGCCCGCGTTGCGAGGCTGCTCGGCTACATCAACCTCGAAAGCGGAGCCATGTACCGCGCCCTCGCTCTCAAGGCCCTGGAGCAGCAGGTTTCACTCGCAGACTCCGAGGCCCTGCGCCGCCTCGCCGACCAGACCGTCATTCAACTCATCCCTCAGCCCGAAGGCAACCGCGTCCTCCTCGACGGACGCGACGTCTCGCAGCGCATTCGTGAAGCTGACGTCACCGTGGCGGCCTCGCGCGTCTCCATGTATCCGCCCGTGCGCGAGATCCTGGTTGCGCGCCAGCAGCAAATGGGCACTGGCGGCGGTGTCGTCATGGAAGGTCGCGACATTGGAACCGCCGTCTTTCCTAACGCCGATGTGAAAATCTTTCTCGATGCCGATGCCCGCGTTCGTGCCGAACGCCGCGTCGCCCAGAACGGCACCCACACGCCGGAAGAGGCCCAGCGCATTATCGAAGATCTTGTCGCCCGCGACCAGCGTGACCGCACCCGCGCCGTCTCTCCGCTCGTCCCCGCGCCCGACGCCATCATTCTCGACACCACCGATCTGACAATCGACGAAGTCGTCTCCCGCATCGAACACATCGTCCGCCGGAAACTATCAGCGTAAGTGCTCCTCTCCTGAACGCTCTTTTGGTGTGTCATCCTGAGCGAAGGCGGCTTTGCCACTGAAGTCGAAGGCCCCCTTTTGTTTGCAATAGCCCTTCATGTTTGTCATTCCGAGCGAGAACTTGCCAAACGACTTGCGTTCGAGTCGAGGAATCTGAATTTTCTCGATACTTGAAAACTCGCGACTGAAAAAAGCCCACCCCGCACTGCGGAGTGGGCTCGCTGTTCTGGAGGAGGGCTGCTCTATCCCTTGTTGATGCGGATGTCTCCCGTATCGGCGTTGATCTGCAGCTTCGCCGCGCCGTTGCCAACCGTTCCCGTGGCGCGCGAACCTCCGCTGCTGCTGTCGATCTTCAGCCCGCCGAAGTCCGTGGTGATGTCACCCCTGCGCGTGGTCGCATCCACCTGGAAACCCGCATTGGCGGGAAGTACCAGCGAGATGTCACCCCGCTTCCCGGTGATCAGCATTTTACCCATCGGAAGCTTGGCCGCCGGATGCACCTCCACGTCGCCATTGGAGTTCTCGACCTCGACATCGCCCGTCACGCCTTCCAGATGAATCTCTTTCGAACGCGTGACCAGTTTCATCGGTCCGCCCACATCGGTACCCCGCAGCGAGTCACCCGAAATCTCCAGGTCGCCCGGCACCGAGGCCAGCGTTATGTCCGAGCGCGCCGACTTGAACTCCACCGACTTGGTGACCTTGTTCAGCCGGATATTGTTGAAGAAGTCGCCGTTCAGCTTCACCGCACCCTGCACGTCTTCCAGCGTCGCGTCGTCGATGCGGCCATCGATCGCCACGTCGCCAATCAGGCTGGTGCCGCGGATGGAGCCACGATCCAGGTTTACGACTGTGTTGCCGGTGATTTCATTCAGCGCGATGTCCCCGTGCTGCACCGCCAGTTTCACATCCGCTTTGCGGCCATTGATATTCACGTCCCCACGCTTGCTGGCAATGTCGAGCGCGGCATCGCGCGGCACGAAGATTTCCATGTCCGCCGACACGCCGTGGTCCCCGGCCCCGTTGGTGTTGGCATTCAACACCACCGACGTCCCGTTGACGGTGATCTGCGGCTTCGTGCCTTCGTTGTACTTGTTGGCGTCATCTTGGCTCTTGGCATACAGCTTCTTGTGTACGACCACTCGCAGGGTGTCGCCATCCGACGGCGTTACCGTGATAGCGCCGCGGTCGCACACTACCCGCAGGCTGCCTTTTGCCGGGAAGGACTGCTCCATGGTGTCGTCAAACGTGTAGGCCGTACCGAACATGCCGCCGAAGTCGTCGTCAATCTGGATCTGGTCGCGCATGCCCTCCCAGTTCACGTCCGAGCTATGGTGAGCTGCCAGGCCGAAGATCACGATCAGGATGAGGAGAAATATCCCTGCGCCGCCCAGGCTGCGCGTTTGGTATCCGTGTCGCAGCGCTGTGAAGTGTTCGACCAACGCAACCACGCCCCACAGGATGATCAGCACCGGCCAGAATCGTCCGAAGAAGTGCCACACCGGAATGTGGACTCCGAGGTTACGCAGCAGGAACAGCACGCCGATCACGATCAGGATCAGCGGTCCCGCCAGCGAGCGCCGGTAGCGATACACCGGTGGAGGCGGCGGCAGCGGAGCAGAAGGTGTTGTGTTCGGGCTAGCCATGGTGCACCTCCCCTTGGTCTGTCGTGCCAGCGCTGGGACCGGGCGTTGGCGCCGGAGCGGGCGTCGCGACCGGCGGACGCCACTGCTGCTGTGGCTGGCCTGCGTAGGGCGCTTGCACTTGCGGATATCCCATGTACTCGCGCGGCACATGTCCCACCGCCGGAGCATTGTGCTGCAGGAACATAATCAACCCGATGACGATCAGCAGTGCCGGCCAGGTCCGGCCGAACTCCATCCAGTAGATGTGGGTGAGCTGATCGAGCAGGAACAGCACTCCCAGGGTGATCAGGACGGCAGGCCCCATGAATCCGTGGGCCCGGCATCGGGCGCAACCACAAGCGGGGTTATAGCGGTATTTCATGTCGTCCTCCTCACCATCCCCTTCCTGTGCGCTTCATCAGTACGCGAATACCGATGGCGATCAGGATCAGGGGCCAGAATCTCCCGAACCAGTCGAAATGGAACCAGCCGAACTGGTTGAGCAGGAACATCACGCCCAGGCCAATCAGGATAATGGCTCCCAGCGGTACGCGCGACCCGCCGATTTCTTCCGGCGGAGGTTCACCCTCGACCGCAACTCCCGCGGGAGCGGTGGCCGCTGTCGCAGGGTGGCTGGCGCTGCCGAACAGGTTCATGTTGTTGAAGCCGAATGGATCGGGAGGCGGCATGCCCATCTGTTTCGCCTTCGCCGTACGGTAGGCTTCGATCGGCATGTAAAGCACAAACGCTGCGATGCCGATGCCGAAGACACCGCTCACGTGATCGGCGGCCCAGATCAGGCTGGCGAAAATCAGCACATGGATAAATCCCTTGGCATACTCGCCGTTGTACATAGCGCCCACGCCCGGTATGAAACCGAGGATCGCCGCCAGCCCTGGGCTGCTGCCATTCACTGGCGGTACGGCGCCCGGAGGTATGGTTCCCGGACCCGGCGGTGGCGGCATGGTGCCGCTGACCTGCGAGGCCAGACACTCCTCGCAGTAAATGACGCCACGCACATCACGCGTGCAGTTGCTGCACATGGGCTTGCCACACGTGCGGCAATATGCAACTGCGGGTACCTCGACATGGTTGGCGCAGTTCATACGGTTCTCCTGTTCAGCCGGGCCTGTGGGATCTCGTGCTCCTCTACCGCCGGACAGCGGGCCAGCACCGGCTGGCTCACGTCGCGGCTGTAGTTCTGATACTTGCGGTCTTGCTCCTGCGAGCCGCTCTTTTTATCGGGGCTCTTGGGTGTGTTCTCCTCCTGCTTCTCCGGTGTCGCGGCGCGGCGCAAATCGCGCACGCGAGATTCGATTTCATAAACCAGGCGGATGTTTTCGTAGTAGCGCACCACACGCGCTTCCGTCGAGTAGTAAGTTCTCTGCAGCCCCTTGGGACTCAAGTCCAAGTGCTTCAGGTCGCTGGCGTGCACGCCCAGGATGTTGGCCAGCATGGTGATGGAGAAGAACGCCATGCCGAACGACATCGCAAAGCGCGGCGTCATGACCGGCGCAAACACTGGAGCGATACGCACCTTCAGCCGCTCCAGCCAGCTTTCGCCGGCCGGCGCCGTCTGCGTGCTCGCCTCCGGCACGGAACCGATAGTCTGCGCCAGGATGTTGTGCACCAGGTTCTTCGGTGGGTCGATGTCTTCAAGACCCTTCAGCCAGTGCATGCCCGCCGCCGCCTGCTCGTACAGAGCCGCACATGCCGGGCACGTCCGCTGGTGCGCTTCGAAGGCGGCCAGCGTCGTGCCGTGCAGCGTAGCGTCGAGGGCCTCGGTCAAAAAGGACTCGAACTCTACGCACTGCATTCCGGATTTCGTCTCGTCCTGCATCAATTCACCTGCCTGTAATTACGTTCTAGGAGCCTTGCAAGTTCCGTTCGTCCGCGGTTTATCCGGCTTTTCACGGTTCCTTCCGGGATTTTCAGAACCACCGCGATTTCCTTGTAGTCCATGTCCTGTAAGTCCCTTAAAATCACAGCCTCACGCAGCTCGGGAGAGAGCTTTTGCAGGGCTTCGTGGACCATTTTCTGAGCCTGCACGCTCTGCACCCGCTCCTCCGGACTGGCAGCGCGGTCGTGCAACTGCTCCCCCAGAGTCAGTCCGTCCTCCGCCCCGCCGGGTGTGGCTTCCAGTGAGTCGGTGATGCGGTCATATTTGCCCTTGCGAAAGTGGTCCACCAGCAGGTTGCGCGTCACCGTGGTGACCCAGGTCATGAACGCTGCTCGGGTTCCGTCGAAGGTGTTCACCGTGCGATAGATCTTGATGAACACCTCCTGGGTCAGATCGGCCGCATCGTCGGGCGAGCCTGAGAACCGGTAGCAGATGTTGTAAATGCGCCGGTTGTATTGCTGGACGATTTCCTGCCACGCCGCAGCATCACCGGCGACACAGCGCCGGACCAGCGCATTGACCGCTTGGTTGTCGTCCAAACCAGGCTCCCGTCGGGCTTGCTCCCGGCCCCAAATCTCTATGACAACTAAGGACTTGTACGGAAACTCAGGGTCGCGAGTTCGATTGACTTCCGAGGTGATGGCCCGTGCGATTCCGCCACGAATTGTAACAGCCCGAGCAAATCGCCCCGCAAAGTCTGCCCAATATGGAAAAAGAGCCAGACTGGGGCCACCCAGCCTGACTCTCTTGTTTAAATTTAGCACATTTCGGGAGCATCGATACACCTCCCGTTTGCTTTATATTCTATTCTTTTTCAGCATGTTATAGGAGATTGTTGCGTTTTGCCCGATTGACATGTAAATCCTGCAGGCTGTTATTGGACAGTAGCTATACTACTAGTCATTGTTCTCAAAATAGTCCCCGACAGGCAAGCAACCGGAGATTCTGCCCTACGCGCCGTTTTGCCATCACTTTACTCCTGCCAACTCGGTCGAGGTTCTGTACCATAGCGCGGTATGCCCGACCTGCCGATCCTCAACGCTTCCGAGTCCGCGCGCGACGAAGAACTTGCCATGGCGGGATTCCGCCTCGATCCTTCGCACGAGGGACCGCAGTTCTACACGCTGCTGGCCGTGGGCGGCGACAACGAGCGGCCCCTCACTGCCGACGGCCGCGTTATTTTCTTCGCCCGCACTACGCTGGTCCATAAAGCGCTGGCCATGGACCCGTCGATGGCCGTGCTGGGCACGCCACCGCGCGACGTCGAGACCATGTGTGACGTGGCCCAGGCGCTGTACCTCGTCAACTCGCAGGACGCAGACCCCGACGGCGTGGTGCTCGACTGCCTGCTCATCTTCGACGACCTGGTGCGCGCCACGCAGATCAGCATGCCCGAGCGCTACCAAGGGATTCTCACGGAACTGGCGGCGCGCCTCACAGAAGGGCAATCGCTGAAGAAGATCTTCACCAGCGAAGCCCTGCGTCATCACGTGGAGGACGCGCTGCTGTGGTGCGTGGGCGCGGTGACTATGAAATCAAAGCTGCTGACGAGTTGAGGTAATCCCGTGGCGAAGCACAGACGTATCGGCAATCGTACTACTTTGCTAGCTGCGCAGCCGGCTCAAGCAAAGACGCCAGAAAATCGGCAATTGAAGGAAACAAGGTGGTGAGTAGCGCGATCAGCGGACCAAGAGCAAAGGCAAAGAGCTTTTTCCAGAATTCGAGATCAATCTTTCCCGGCTCGGTCTTGCTTATGGCTATGCGACTCAAAACTGGATCGCGATGAATTCCAGTGTAGATAAATAAAATGGCCACTCCGACCAGCAAGAACAGAGTCAGAAATATTCCGCCGATAACTGGCACTGGATCGAACGGGTAACTAGACAATGCCAGAGCAGCCGCCACAAAGACCCATAGGATACCGAATGCAATCGTACGCATGCGGCCCAGAATGTTCTGGATGAAGCCTAGGTAAGGCAATATGAAGAACTCTTCGGCCGCCCGGACGTGCGAAGGAAGATCCACGGATGTAGCAGCGCCGTCGGCGCTTTTCGCAGAGGATTCAGGGTTGGCTGCAGGAGGCTGGGTTTCCGTACTCCAGGCTGGAAGGAGTACGTGTTTCATGATACATCCCGCGGTGGCGGCCAGCATTTGCTGGAACTCTGTCAGCGGCCGAATGTCGTGCTCTTTCTGTCGGTCCCTGAAGTCATCATCGAGTAGAACGACATGCCACCATATTGCGAAATAACTACCCTGCCTTTCACATTGCGCCAATTGCTCCAAGGCTATTTGCTTGTGCTGCATTTCCTCCGGACTGATGACGCTCCAGACGGCCAGAGCGTTTTGAAGGTTGCGCATGCTTTCAAACTGACGCGAGATCAGGCGGTACCGTTCCTCCAGCACGTTGCCGCTGAACTTCCCCAGAGAGCCATCGTAGAGTCCCTTCAGTGTGCCGAACGTGCGCCGCAGCCGCAGGCGATCGATGTAGATTAGGAACTGGCGCAACTGGCTCCAAGTATTCGAAAGTTGAAATGTGTCTGCCACAATCATGGCAATGCAGAGGCTAACGGCAACGAAGATTAGGTAGCCAAACCTCCGGTCTCCTAGGTTTCGCAGGCTGTAGTCGTCCAAGGCAATGTACATACCCGCTACCACGCAGGGATATGATATGAGGAGATCCTTCAGGTATTTGCGACCTAGTGGAAGCGCTTGGTATTCAATCTTGTGGCCGGCGTCCTCCCGGCTGAACGTGCGGAAGACCGTGACCAGGCGCGTGTGCTCTCCCCGCTCTTTTTCGCCCTTGTCAGCTGCAACTGTCATCTGAGGCAGGTCATCCACCGTCGGGAGCACCGGCCGGTCATCTCCAAAAAGTGCCAAGCCGTGCAGGTTGACCCAGAACCACGCGTAGAAGCCCACCAAGAGCAGTATCTGCGGCAGCAAGGGAGAGACAGTGCTGCGTAGATAGACGCTTCTCCAAAACACGGGAAATCTGTTCGCGGATGGGACGTAATGCGATAAATATAAGTATCGGCCGATTGCAAGCATCGCCAGCGTCGGAAGCACGGCCCACAGACACAGCTTCCTCCAGCGCGTGACGATGTAGCTAACGCCAATGTTATTACCACCCGATACGATGGGAAGCTGGTAGTTCTTCCGGCAACTCAAGAACGCGAAAAAGAATACGAAAGCGACTACGATGATTGCGGTGATAAGCCCACGAACTTGCAAGTATGGGACTCCCAGCCAAAGTACAAAGCCCAGGGTAATGCCCAACAAGCCGAGAAGCAGGCTACCAAGGAAAATGAGAATTGTGTGCTGCGCCCTCGGGATGGGTGCGAAGTAGGCGCGCGGGCGGGGCCGCCGAATGATCGAACCGTTGGAACAGCAGTACAAGTGCCACGCACTGAAACCAATACAGCCTAACAACAGAGCACTCATTTCCCCGGGTAACGTAAGATGCGCCCTGAGTTGTCCGCTTCCTCCAGCATCTTCGGCCAACAATAGCGACTGACCGTGGGGGCCGAACTCGGCACCAGAGATGGTATCGATTTCGGTATTCTCGTTCAAGGCGGCCAGAGCCCAGAACTGGCGATTGCCAACGACGGAGACCCATGTGGCGGGGCGTCTGTCAGCATCGCTATTGCTCGCTGTCCGTGCACTCTTCGGCGCGCCATAATCAAAAATCGGAACATCTGTATTTGC
>Ga0335082_10004286_pt1 | contig 15541 bp, 12 predicted proteins | sample Lox_Sample_41_FD_206718 | JGI IMG/M metagenome (GOLD analysis project Ga0335082, IMG submission 206718) | Soil microbial communities from Loxahatchee National Wildlife Refuge, Florida, United States - Lox_Sample_4.1 | ecosystem: Environmental > Terrestrial > Soil > Wetlands | place: USA...
CATCGACACGATCGGTCTCGCCGACGATTGTCACCCCGGGCTCCTGCTTGAGCAGCGACTTCAGTCCCTGACGAAAAAGGAGATGATCGTCGGCAATGACGATGCGGATGGGTAGCCGCATCAGCGTCTCACCCCTGCGGAACGGTTATCAACAAATGCGCTCCGCGTCCCTTCTCCGCAACGATCTGCAAGCGCCCACCGATTTCTCTCACCCTCGAAGCAATCGACCACGGCGTTGCATCGGCCCGAAACCCGACGCCGTCGTCTGCGATACTCACCTGCACCAGCGACGCATCCGTGCGGATCTCAATCGTGGCCGTGCTGGCTCGCGCGTGACGCCGCACATTGCTAATGCCCTCTCGCGCAATTTGCAGGATGTGATCCACCAGATCAACCGATCCGCACAAGTCGGCACTCACTCGTAACCTGACCGTCGTGGCTTCCTCTGCAGTGACCGGCACATCCAGGCCCGCCAGCGATCGCGTGTAGGTTCGCAGCTCCTCCGATTGCCGTTTGACGCTCTCTTGCAGTTCCGTCAGCTCGGGCAACATCTCCGTGCTCGGATTCGCACGCAGTTGCCGACGCCAGCTCTCCAGCCGCAGATTGATCCCCGCCATCGCCTGCGCAAAATTGTCATGCAAGTCGCGCGCGATGCGATGCCGCTGCTCGGCCACTTCGACCTGCCGCGCCTCGTCCTTGAGATCGATGTGTTGCTGACCGAGATCGCCGACCAGGTAACCGGTGATCGCCAGGTACACCGGACGCATGATGTAGACCTCCGCGCCGCCGTGCGTCGAAATGAGAATAAGGCATTCGTACAGGGCGACGCTCGCCGCCGTCAGCCACAACGCCTGGCGCAGCCCTGCCCGCAGTCCCGCCGCCACGACCGCAAACGCAAAGAACGGAAACGCGGGGCTCGTCACCCCTTCGGTCAGCGTCCCAATCGCCGCCCCGAAGAGCACGTCCGCCCACATCGTCTGCACCGCCACACGCTCGGGTGTCATCGCCTCACGCCACAACACCACGTAGACCGAAACACTGTATGCGAGGTGGAGCACCATCACGGTCAGCAAGCGAGGGTCCATCACAAAGGGACCGCTCACCAACGGCATCCATTGCGATAACAGCGGCGTGGCCGGATCGACGTACACCGCAACGAGCGCAGCCATCGACAGAATGAGACGGCAGCGGGCAATATTCTGCTCCATGTGCTGGGCGGTCGCTGTCATAGGCGGCTCCCTTTCATAGAGCGGACTCTAATCGACCGGCCCGCGCCTTTCCAGGCGGATGGCGGCCCCCCGCGAGCAGCGTGGCGATCGCCGACTCGAGGCGGTATCGTTGCGGCCATCGTGTTCAACATCATCCTGCTCGGGCTCACCTCACTCTTCACCGACATCGCCAGCGAGATGGTGTACCCGCTCGTTCCCTTCTTCCTCACCGCCCGGCTCGGCGCCAGTCCTGCCGTGCTCGGCATCATCGAAGGGTCGGCAGAGAGCGTCGCAAGCCTGCTGAAGGTCTTCTCCGGCTACCTCTCGGATCGGCTGCAGGATCGCAAGCGGTTGACCATCGTCGGCTACGCCTGCTCGGCACTCGGCAAGCTGCTGCTGGCGCTCGCGGCGGGTTGGGGCATGGTGCTCAGTGGGCGCGTCGTGGATCGCGTCGGCAAGGGCATCCGCACCGCGCCGCGCGATGCGCTGGTCGCCGACAGCGCCGACGACGGCCGCCACGGCCGGGCCTTCGGTCTGCACCGCGCCCTCGACAGCTGTGGCGCCGTGATCGGGGTGACGCTCGCCTATTTCTTCTTCACGCGCCACACCGGCGACTACGCCCGCGTCTTTCTGTGGTCGCTCGTGCCGGCGTTGCTCGCGGTGGCGTTACTGTTCTTCGTGCGCGAACCGCAGGCGACGCGCCGCTCGGCGGCAACGCTGCCGTCGTTTCGCTGGCGCGTACTGCCCCGGCGCTTGCGATGGTTCCTCGCCGTCACCTTCCTGTTCACGCTCGGCAACTCGTCGAACACCTTCCTGCTGCTACGCTCGAAGCACCTGGGCTACACGCCAGCGACGGTGATTCTGCTCTACCTGACCTTCAACGTCGTGTACGCACTCGCCTCCTACCCGGCCGGCTGGCTGTCCGACCACGTCGGCCGCAAGACGCTGCTGGTCAGCGGCTACGCGTTCTACAGCGCCGTGTACCTCGGGTTTGGTCTCCTGCAGCCGTCACAGCATGTGGCGCTGTGGGGATTGTTCGCACTCTACGGCCTCTACATGGGTGTCACCGATGGGGTCGAGAAGGCGCTGGTGACTGACTTGGCGCCGGCGGCGTTGCGCGCCACGGGGATCGGACTGCACGCAACCATCGTCGGCATCGGCCTGTTGCCAGCGTCACTCGTCGCCGGCCAACTCTGGGAGCACGTCGGGCCGGGGGCCGTGTTCTACTTCGGCGGCGCGATGGGCGCGCTCGCTGCGGCCGGCCTCCTGCTACTTTGACCGACGGGCTCGGATCCTCGAGCGCGGCGGCGCCGCGCTACAGCCGGCGCCGGACCGCTGACCGGTACTGCCGATACGCCTCGCCGAACGGTCGCTCCGGCGACCCGCAACGCTCCCCCGGAGTGCCGTCTGCCGAGGCTATCGGTCTTTGGGTCGATCGAGCTGCTTGAGGTAGCGGAAGAACTCGCTGTTGGGCGAGAGGATCAGTGTGGTGCCCTCGGTGATCGAATTGCGATAGGCCTCGAGGGTGCGTACGAGTTGGTAGAACTCCGGGTCGCGCCCGTAGGCGTCGGCGAAGATCTTGACCGCCTGCGCATCGCCTTGGCCGCGGGTGATCTCGGCCTGCTTGCGTGCCTCGGCGGTGAGGATCTGCACTTCCTTGTCGGACTCCGAGCGGATCTTGCGCGCCTCCTCGTCGCCCTCGGCGCGGAACTTCTTGGCGAGCCGCTCGCGTTCGGTGCGCATGCGATTGAACACGTTGAGCTCGTTCTTCTCCGGCAAGTCGGCGCGCTTGATGCGCACGTCGGCGACCTCGATGCCGTAGTCGCGTGCCTTGGTATCGCTCTCCTTGGTGACCTCGGTCATGACCTCGGTGCGCTTCTCATTCATGATTTCGCGCAATGTGTGGCGCCCGAGGTTCTCGCGCACGATCGAATAGATCACGTCGTCGAGGCGCGACTGCGCGCCGACTTCGTTGCGCACCGTGCGATAGAACTGCAGCGGGTCGCGGATACGCCAGCGCGAGAAGTTGTCGACCACCAGTTGCTGCTTGTCCTTGGTGAGAATTTCCTTCGGCGCGGCGTCGTATGCCAGGAGGCGCTTGTCGAAGTACAACACGTTCTGCACCAGCGGCGCCTTGAAGTAGAGGCCAGGCTCTTGCACCGTCCGCACCGGTTCGCCGAGCTGCACCACGATCGCCTGCTCCCACTGGGGCACGGTGAACACCACGAGGTTCCAGCCGGCGACGAGCGCGGCACCGAGGACCAGAATGGGAATCCAGCGCCGGTCCATTATTGCTTCGGTGCCTCCGCGGGCTTCGCTTTGATGACTTGATCGAGCGGCAGGTAGGGCACCACCGACTTGCCGGCGACGTCGTCGAGGATGATCTTGTTGACGCGCGGCAACACCTGCTCCATGGTCTCGAGATAGAGACGGAGCCGCGTCACGTCCTTGGCCTTCTCGTATTCGTCCTGCAGGGCGATGAAACGCTGCGCCGCGCCGCTGGCCTCCTGGACCTTGGCAGCGCTGTACCCCTCAGCTTCGTTGAGCAATTGCGCCGCCTGGCCGCGCGCCTTCGGCACCACGTCGTTGGCATAGCCGCGCGCTTCATTGATCAGGCGCTCCTTGTCTTGTTGCGCGCTGATCACGTCCTTGAACGCGTCCGACACCTGATTCGGCGGATCGACGTCCTGCAGCTTCACCGTCACGACCTCGAGGCCGACCTGATATTGATCCAAGATGCGTTGCAGCAGGGCTTGTGCGTCCTGCTGGATCTGTTCTTTGCCTTCGGTGAGCGCGTTGTCGATGTCGTTGCGACCGAGCACCTCGCGCATGGTGGCCTCCGCCGCGTCGCGCACGGTGTTCTGGGGATCGCGGACGTTGAACAGGAAGTCGGTGGCCCCGGTCGGTCCCGTCTTGACTTTGAACTGCACGATGAACTGCAGCTTGACGATGTTCTCGTCACCGGTGAGCATCAGTGCTTCGGGATCGACATCCTGATAGCGCGCCGGCGGCCCCACCGACACGGTGCGGAAGCCGAACTCTTCTTTGAGGATCTGCGTGACCGGCGGCTTGATGACCTCCTCGAACGGCCACGGCAGATGATAGCCGGGTCCGGGGTCCGCCTCGCGCACCACCCGCCCGAAGCGCAGCACGATGCCGCGCTCGTCGGGCGCGACGATGTAGATACCGGTACCCGCGTACACTAGCAGGATGACCGCGACGATCAGCCACGGACTGACGCGCGACGGTCCGCGCTTCGCGAACGCGCCGCGCACCTTGTCGAAAACCATCTGGATTTCGGCAAGCGGGTCATTGCGCCGCCCGCGGGGCGGAAACTGGTAGGGGTCAGGCATGCGGTCACGCTAGCCATATCAGCAATGCACTCGTCTGCACATGCATCGTAGAGTGGTCTTTCAGAGGGTTTCCGATGGCGGTGTTACTTCGCGGGTCGACCCTCGCCACCGTTTGAGCGACTGAGGTCTCCACGCACGCCTCGGTGTCGTACGCGAAACCATCGCATCAGGCAAGCGCACTCGGAACTCGGCATTGGCAACACGATGGCTGGTGCCCAGGTCACGCCCCCAACGTCTTCATTCACCATGCCAGCTGCACATGGTCACACCTCCAACCACTCTTGGAGCGCAAAGCGCGACGCGCGTCCTGCGAAGTTCAGGATCGTGGGGCCGGGAAGCGTGCAAGAATGCAAGCGCAGCGGGGGCCGGGAGTGATTTCTCGGCCCCCGCTACGGAAGCGTCAACGCTATAAGAACAGCAGGGCTGGGTCACGCCGGCGCGCCGTAGCGCGCCCGCAGCGCCAGGTTGACTTCCAGCACGTTCACGAGCTTCGGTCCGATCAGCCCGCCGAACGGCGCCGCCGCGTTCTCTTGGAGCAGGCCCTCGATCTCGTGGCGCACCTGCGCCGGATCGCGGTTCACGTCCTTCGCCCACTGGGCGGCGACACGATCCAGCTGGTACATGGCATTGTCGAGGGTGATGTGCGGATCCAAGCCGGACCCGGATGTCGTGAGCATATCGGCCGGCACGTTTTGGAGGGGAGCATCGGCATGCTCCTGGCGCCACATATCGAAGAACGTCGACTGGATGTCCGTCCCCTCCTTCACCGGCTCAATGGCGGTCTCGGTCTTGCCATCGGCCGTCTGGTGCTGCACAGCGGACGGAAACTGTCCCGGATGATCCTTCGAGAAGCTGTCGAAGAAGATCACGGCGAGATCAGTGGCTGCCGGCTGGGGCGTATCGGGGTTGTCCTTGATCCACTGCGCCACCTCTGCCGCATGCGCCTTGCTCCACTCGTCGACGTAGGCGCCGTGCGATGCGTCGGCTTTGACCCACGCTTGCGCCACGGCGTTATGCGCATCCGCCCATTGCGCCACGATGTGCGGATTGCCCTGATACTGATCTTGCTGGAACCACGCTTCGACGTCCGGCCCGACCAACTGGCCGGCCTGCGGTCCGCCGCGATACTTCACGATCGGGCCGAGCGTCCCAGCGACGCGCGCTCGCAGCAGATAGTTGGACGGCGCGAGTGTCGACGACGCCGACGCCGACGCATCGTAGGACGCCGCCGAGGGTCGGGGTTGGAAGTATTCGTCCTTGGTGAACGGTTGCGCGATCAGGCGCGAGCCCACGACCGTGCCGTCCGGCCCCTGGACCAGGCTGCCGTTCGCCTGTTCGGGAAAGACCGCCTGCGCGATGAGCCACACCACCAGCGGATAGACCACACAGCAGATGCCCACGGTGAAGCCGATCAAGACCACGCTCTTCGTAATATGTCGTACCATTGGTGTCTCCTCGTCGTGATCCAACCACTACGCTGCGAGGTGCAACGCGGTCATCACGACATCGATGAGCTTGATGCCGATGAACGGAATGATGATGCCCCCAACGCCCCAGATCATGATGTTGCGGCGCAACAACGCGTCGGCACCCATCGGTTTGTACTCGACGCCGCGCAGCGCCACGGGAATGAGCAGGGGGATGATGATGGCGTTGAAGATCACCGCCGACAGAATCGCCGACGTCGGCGAGTGCAAATGCATGATGTCCATGTGCTTCAGCCACGGCAGGGTCCCGGCGAACAGCGCCGGTACGATGGCAAAGTACTTGGCGACGTCGTTGGCGATCGAAAACGTGGTGAGCGAACCGCGCGTCATCAACAGCTGCTTGCCGATCTCGACGACCTCGAGCAGCTTGGTGGGGTCGCTATCGAGGTCCACCATGTTGCCCGCCTCTTTGGCGGCTTGCGTGCCCGAGTTCATCGCCAGGCCCACGTCGGCTTGCGCCAGCGCCGGTGCGTCGTTGGTGCCGTCGCCCATCATCGCCACGAGCTTCCCTGCGCCTTGCTCCTTAAGGATGTACGCGAGCTTCCCTTCGGGTGTGGCTTCGGCGACGAAATCATCGACCCCGGCTTGCTTGGCGATGGTGGCCGCCGTGAGCGGATTGTCGCCGGTGATCATGACGGTACGCAGCCCCATGCTGCGCAGCCGCTCGAAGCGCTTCTGGATGTCGGGCTTCAACACATCTTCGAGCACCACCACCCCGGCAATTTGATTCCCTTCAGCGACGAGCAATGGCGTGGCGCCCTTGGACGCCGCGTCCTTCACCATCGTCTCCAGCGCTGCCTCAAACGGCGGCGTCAGCTGCCCCTTGTGCTCCTTCACAAACCGCAGCACCGCGTCCGGCGCGCCTTTGCGGATCGACCGGCCGTCGGGCAAGTCGATACCGCTCATACGCGTCTGCGCGGTAAACGGAACGAACTGGGAGCCGCGCGGCGCAGTCAGCGATCCGACCATCCCATTGAACTTGCGGGCCAGGGTCACGATCGACTTGCCTTCCGGAGTTTCGTCCGCTGCCGACGCGAGCGCCGCCACGTGCGCCAGCTCCGTGTCGGCGTAGCCGCCGACCGGCAAGAACTTCGTCGCATGGCGGTTCCCGACCGTGATCGTCCCGGTCTTGTCGAGCAAGACGACGTCAACGTCGCCGGCGGTTTCCACCGCTTTGCCGCTCTTGGCGAGGATATTCGCCTGTAGCGCACGGTCCATGCCCGCGATACCAATCGCGGCGAGCAAGGCCCCGATGGTCGTCGGAATCAGGCACACCAGAAGCGCGACCAGGGTCGGCACATCCGTCCCGAGGCTCTTCACCGGTTGCGGGATACCCAGGTAGCCCATCATGTACTGCTCGGCGTTCCACGCCATCGGCCACAGCGGGACGGTAACGATGAGGAAGATGAGTGTGAACGCAGACAGCACCAGCGTCAGCGCAATCTCGTTCGGGGTGCGCTGGCGGATGGCGCCTTCAACCAAGGCGATCATGCGGTCGAGAAAGGAATCGCCGCTCGCCGCAGTGATGCGCACGACGATGCGATCGGACAGCACCATCGTGCCGCCCGTCACGCCGGAGCGATCGCCACCGGACTCGCGAATCACCGGTGCTGACTCGCCGGTGATCGCCGACTCGTCGACCGATGCGATACCTTCGATGATCTCGCCGTCGCCGGGGATGACCTGTCCGGCTTCGACAACGACGCGGTCACCCACCGCCAGCAGCGCTGAGGAGACTGTCTCGACGGTGTCGTTCGCGCGCAGGCGGTACGCCGGCGTGTCACGGCGCGTGCGGCGCAGGGACTCCGCCTGCGCCTTGCCGCGGGCTTCCGCGAGCGCGGTGGCGAAGTTGGCGAACAGCACAGTGAGGAACAGCCACGCATCAAGGGCGATGAAATAGGTGACCGGCACCTGGCTAGCCGACCCGACGACGAGCGCTTCCAGCACGAACAGCAAGGTCAAGATGGCGCCGATCTCGACCACGAACATCACCGGATTGGTCCACTGAATATCCGGGCGCAGCATGATGAATGATTGTTTGAGAGCCGCACCCACCAGCTCCGGTGCGAACAGGTTCTGGCGCCGGGTACGGCGCGGCGTCCGCGCTTGGTGCGGAGCGGTTTCCGGTCCCGGCTCTACGAGGCGAATTGCTTGCATAGGATACGTCCTCCTCACTCGATTCTCATGTCGTGCCGATGTACGGCTCAGCCGCCGAACGGTATCGGCCCAAAGTGCTCGGCGAACGGGGCCAGCGCCGCCACCGGCAAGAAGAGCAGGCCGGCAATGATGATGATGGCTGCGAAGAGCACGCCGCCGAAGGTGCCGGTATCGTCACGCAAGCTGCCGAGGCCGAACGGCGACGTCTTCTTCGCTCCGAGGCTGGCCGCCATGGCGATCGGCGCAATGATCGGCAGAAAGCGACTGATGACGATCACCAGACCGCTGGCGATGTCCCACGGTATGGCCATCGGCGCCGGGTTGGGATTGGCATTGAAACCATACGCCGTCCCCAAGCCATCCAAGGCCGACCCGTTGTTCGCCGACGACGAGGCGAACTGGTAGAGGATCTGCGAGAAGCCGTGCGGGCCGGGGTTGCTCGTGGCTTTCATCCCCCACGCGGTCGCCGCAAACAGCCCGGTGGGTCCGAGGATCATGATCGGATGCACGAGCAACGCGATCATGGCCAGCTTCATCTCGCGCGCGCCGATCTTCTTGCCGAGGTACTCCGGCGTGCGCCCCACCATCTGGCCGACGATGAAGACGCCGACGATCAAGAAGATCAGCATGTTGATCATGCCAACCCCTTTGCCGCCGTAGATACAGTTGATGAACATCCCGACGTAGGGCCCGAGGACCGCCAGCGGGTTGAGACTGTCATGCTCGCAGTTCACCGCGCCGTCGGTCACGTCGACCGTCAGCGCCGCGAAGGTGGCGCCGGCGGAGGTGCCGAAGCGCATTTCCTTTCCTTCCAGGTTGCCCAATTGCTGGTCCACCGGCAGCCCGGCGACCACCGGCAGCTCCACGGCGCGCTTGCCGCCCGGCGCGTTGGCGTCCGCCACCTCGTACGACTCCGCCACCGCATGGGCGGTCAGGCCCGGGTTCGGTTGCAGTGTGTCGTAGTAGACGGTCCACACGACCGTCCCGATCATCATCGCCATCATGACCCAGAAGATCACCCAGGCGTGCCGCAGCCGCGTCAGCATCCGCCCGTACATCAGCACCAGCGCAAACGGGAAGAGCATCATCGCCACGCAGGAGACGAAGTTCGTCAGCGCGGTGGGGCTCTCGAACGGGTGGGTGTTGTTCATGCCGTAAAAGCCACCGCCGTTGGTGCCCAACTGTTTCATCGGCATGAACACCGCCACCGGCCCCACCACGACGGTCTGCTGCTTGGCTTCGCCACTGTCGGTGGTACCCATGGCGCCGGGCTCGAGGGTCGACACCTGCGCCGTGCTTTCGAAGGTCATCGGGCTGCCCTGCTGTAGGAAGATGAAGGACACGACGAAAGCGGCTGGCAGGAACGTGTACATCACGACCCGCCACATATCGACGAAGAAGTTGCCGATGGTCTTGTCGCCGCGCAGCGCGCGGATGATCGCGGTCAGCGAGCAGAACCCGATCGAGGCGGACAGGAAGAAGTTCGCGATGCAGAAGAAGAGCTGGCTGAAATTCGAGAGGTGCTGGTCGCCCGAATAGTGCTGGACGTCGGTGTTCGTCATGAACGACACCACGGTGTGAAAGATCGCGCTCGGGGCCAGGACCCCCTTGCCCTGCCCGTTCAGCGGCATCCAGGGCTGTAGCGACAGCACGATGTAGCCGAACACGAACAACACCGTGTTGAAGATCAGCAAGGCCGCGGTGTACTGCTTCCAGTTCAATGGTCCGCTGTTCACACGGTCCTCGCACCACTGCAGAATCCGCGGCGGCTGATACTTGCCGTCCATGATCCACGCCAGATAGCGGCTCAGCGGGATCGCCAGCAGCGTGGTGGTCACGAGAATGGAAATGGGTAGAAGCCACATTGTCTCAACCTCTCAGTCTTCGGCTTTGAACGTCGCGCACCACGACCGGCCTAGAACCATTCCGGCCGGATGAGCGCCGCGAACAAGTAGATAAACAAGAACAACGATACCGCTGCCGTCAGATAGATCATCGCTGCTTCCTCCTCAGATCTTCTCGCACGCCCTGATGAAGGCGTAGCAAGCGGCCATCGCCACGAGCCCCAAGAAAAAGAATCCCGGCAACCACAGCGCTAGGTCCATTGATGCGTCCTCCTCATAGATATCTTCGTTGAAGACCCGTCCGCCGCGGATCGATCGCGGGCGGAGGCTTGCGTCATGCAACTCCGTCCCCGACGGTGCGCCTGCGTACGACGTCATCATGCAGCGAGAGCAAAGCAAGGAGCGCTCCCGTGCCACCTCGGACACACCGCCACGATGAATCCGCCGCCCGATGGTCGCGGGTTGCCCACGACGTGATCATCGAAGCAGTTGGCTGCTTAATGCGTAGCCACATGGATAGCATTGACTACACTTCTGGGCTTCATGCGGGGTGCAATGATAAAGACCTTTATACGTGCAATGTACAGTACCTCTGTACTGCACAACGCAACGCAATGAATTGACGTGACGATCCGCGGCAGAGGATGTCGGCCGCAAATGGGCGAGGCGGGTTCCCCACGGCGCAAGCCCTGCGCCGTGGGGACGAAATGGCTCAACTAGAGGACTGGCTCACTGCTCCATACGAACGACCGCCCTGCGAGCGGGGCGTGACGTTCCGCGAGCGGAAGGAACACGTAAACGAGCAACCGCGACATGAGGAGTGATCACGTTCTCGGTCGCGCCGTTTACGCTTACAGCGCGTGACTGGCCTCGCCGAACGTTTCAGCCCAGGCCGACGGGCGCGGCACGCCGTGGTTCAGGGTCGGCAGCGCGTCATACTCACGACCGCCGATCTCGATCACTGCTTCTACCGGAGCGACGAGGATCGCGGCGTCTTGGCAACGCCCGGTCCGGAGCGCGTCGGCGATGCAGCGCGCCGTGGAGGTCACCGCCGCATCGCTCACCACCGTTTCGAGCTTGACCTCGGGCACGTAGTCGACGCTGTACGAGGCACCCCGGTAGGTCCTGGGCTGACTCGGGGCGGATTGCAGCACCTCCGACAGGATCAGGTCTTCGACCCCTTGCTGCCGGAGCGCGTCAGCTACGACTTCGACTTCGAATGCCGGAATGAGCGCTTCAATCTTCTTCATATACAATCTCCTTCAGCGGTCGTTCGAGGACGACCAGCATGCACTCGTCCTACTCATTCCGCGTGCCAGGGTGCGCTGAGTTGGGCTGGACTGACCGTGGACTGGCACCCCTTCGGCCAGTCCTGCATTTTCACAGATTCCGGCGCCTCAGATCCTGCAGATCACGGTGGTGGCCCGCGAACCTGGCGTAGGTTCGGCGGGAGCACAGCTTCCCCGTCTCCCGCAATTTGCCCTGCGGTCGTGGGCGGCATCTTGTAATTCACAGTGTCGGCCTCGCTCAGGTGAGGCATGCACAGGCTCGGCGGTGACTGGTACGGAACCTGCGCCGCCAGCCGTGCATGGACGCATTACTGTGGACCATCCGGATCGCTGCCTATGCTCAGGGCACCTCCAGCTGGAGGCGGCGATCAGGACGCACCTCCTCCCGCGGACGCGGGTGTGGGGGAGGGGGACGACCCCGGGACCGTGCGATCGCCACATTCGGCACGTTGGCCCTTGTGGCGTATGCGTGCACCCTCACGGGATGCGCGCTCATCACGCCACCGCGCGCCGTCGTACGCCTCGCCACGGTCGAGATGACGCCGTCGCGCACCCCAACGGCGTCCCCGGATACGACGCATACGGAATTTCAGTTCATGCATCCCCGCGTGGCGCGCCTCGTGGCTCATTTCGAATCGCAGCGCGACTTTTTCGAAGGCGCGCGGTTGTACCGCCAACGCTACGGGCACCGCATATCGGCCATCCTGCGTGAGGAAGGGCTGCCGCCGGAACTGGCTCACTTGCCACTGATCGAAAGCGCCTTCAGCCCGCACGCCGTGTCGCCGGCGGGTGCGGTTGGCCTCTGGCAACTCGTCGCCGGCACCGGTCGGCGCTACGGACTGCGCATCGATCGCTATGTCGACGAACGCCGCGACCCGGTGAAATCGACCAGGGCGGCGGCGAAGTACCTCAAGGACTTGCATGCCATGTTTGGCGACTGGCATCTATCGCTGGCCGCGTACAACAGCGGCGAGCACGCCATCGCACAGCTGCTCGTCAGACATCCGAGCTTCACGTACTGGGACTTGCGGCAGCGCGGCTACTTGTGTGCTGAGACCGCCGATTTCGTACCCAAGTTTCTGGCCGCTGCGCAGATCGCCGAGAGCCCGGAAGCTCACGGGTTCTCTGCGGTGACCGAGGAACCGCTGCGCTACGACATAGTCAGGGTGAAACGATCGCTGTCGCTGGCCACCGTGGCAGTCCTCAGCGGCACCTCTGCGAGCACGATCAAGGAGCTCAATCCGGCGCTGCACCGCGGCATCGTCCCGCCTCGGGGTTATGCGCTGCGTGTGCCGAAGGGAGCGAAGCGGGCTTTTCGGACGGCCTACGCCGCCCTCGATCGGCCGATACCCCCTCGCCGGCGCACGCACGGCGTCACGGTTGGGAGGCTGGCCGAAGCCCAGGCGCCGACGCGTTCCGCACACCGGGGAGGTTGATCCCCGGCATACGGGTACCACCTGAGGTCGGCGCGCCAACGCTGCCGCGGCTGGCTCGACACGCCTGCCGCTGCGGATCACATCGCACACCCATTTGGGAGGAATCATCCATGCAAGAGAAAGAGCTATTCTTCGTCATCCCCACGTATCGGCTCCGCGAGGTGGGCGAGACGGTCCAGCACTACGACGAACACTTCTGGCGTAACGGGCATTCCGTGCGGATGATCGTCTTCGACGATTCCAGTCCGGCCAACCAGGAGAAGTACTACTCCCTGCTGGAGCAGACCAAAACGCACAACGACCTGTACTACGTCGGCCCGCGCGAGAAGGATCAGTTCCTCGCCTACCTCAACCAGCGCTTGCGTGACAAGAAACTGGAGGGCTTGGTCAAGAACCTCTTCCGCCCCAGTTACGGGGGCAATCGCAACTACACGCTCATGTATACCCTCGGCGGCCTGATGGTCAGCGCCGACGACGACATGCGGCCGTACACGCTGATGGAACACAGCCCCGAGTCGCTCGATTCCGACGAGGTCTGTCGCGGCCGGCTGCACAAGCTGGGTGAGAACGGTTACAGCCGCAAGTCGTTCGACATTCTGACCTCCTTCCTCGACGTGCTGGGCAAGCCCGCCAACCAGGTGCCCGACAACTACGAGCGCGGCGAGCTGTTGGTGGACAGCGCGATGGATCTGGAGACCAACGCCAGCAAGGGCCTGACGCGCGAGAACTCGCTGCTGCTCCAGCGCGGGTCGTTGCCGGGAGACGCAGTGGTGAAGATGGCGCAAACGTTCCGCTCCGGCACCAACGACGTCGACGCCATGGACTACGTCGAGATGTTCCTCGGCGACGAGCGCCAGGCGGACGCCGACGACCTCAACGACGTGTACGTGCTGGTGAACTTCCGCCCCGCGGTAACCAAGAAAAACTGGCGCATGGACTGCGGCGTCGCCGGCTACGACAACACCTTCGGGCTGCCGCCGTTCTTCCCGACGCGATTGCGCTTCGAGGACTACATCTTCCGCCTGTGGGTCCAGCAGGACGGCGTCGCCGCCGCCCACGTCGACGCCGCGCAGAATCACACGCGCAGCAACTACATGCGCAACCCGCCGGCCGGGGAGGTCTTCAACGAGGAGGTCTCCAATCTCCTCAAGAAGAAGATCAAAGCCTCCATCTCACACCTCGATGAGCTGAGCATCGCGTTCGACTACGAGGGCGAGGTCACGGCCCAGGACGCCGAAGAGATCCTCCACAAAACCGCCCGACTGTACGGGCGCGCCCTGGAGGCCGCCGAGGCGACGACCAATCCGGAACGCCTCGAGGGGCTGCGACTGCTTGCCGCCAACCTGAACAAGGCGTTCTACGGATTCGAGCCCGACTTCTTCCAGCAGAACCTGCTGCGCATCGTCGACGACGTCGTCAGCGTCATCAAAGGCTCCATCGAGCTGTGGCCGACGCTGATCGAGATCTGTTACTTCGAGAAGGGCCGCAAGGGCTTGCCGCAGGTCCGGGTCAACAACCAGAAGAAGTGAGGACTCCTATGAGAATCGCACAAGTTGCGCCGTTGTATGAAAGCGTGCCGCCGCGGCTGTACGGCGGGACCGAGCGTGTCGTTTCGTACCTGACCGAAGAGCTGGTGCGGCTCGGGCATGAGGTCACGCTGTTCGCCAGCGGCGATTCGACAACGACCGCAAGACTCGTTGCTGCCTGCCCACGCGCGCTGTGGCGTGATACGGGCTGCCGCGAAACGCTGCCCCACCACATCCGGATGATGGAGCTGGTCTTTGCGGACGTCTCCCGCTTCGACGTCATCCACTTCCACTGTGACTACCTCCACCTGCCGCTGCTCCGGCGGTGTCCCTGCCCAAGTGTGACGACGTTGCACGGTCGGTTGCATGTCCCAGACCTGGGACCGTTGCTCGCGGCGTACCCCGAGGTGCCGCTGGTTTCCATCTCGGACGACCAGCGCCGGCCGCTGCCGGACGCCAACTGGCAGGGGACCGTCCACCACGGGCTGCCGTGGGGTCTGCACACCTACCGGGAGCGCCCCGGCAAATACCTGGCGTTTCTTGGCCGGATGTCTCCCGAGAAGCGCGTCGATCGCGCCATCGAGATCGCTCGCCACGCCAACATGCCCCTGAAGATCGCCGCGAAGGTTTATGCGGAGGAACGCGCCTACTTCGAGGCAACCATCGCGCCGCTGCTGCGCGAGTCGCAACGTTGGGTCGAGTTCATCGGCGAAGTCGGCGGGCGAGAGAAAGACGAGTTTCTGGGCAACGCCCACGCCCTCTTGTTTCCGATCGACTGGCCGGAGCCGTTCGGTCTGGTGATGATCGAGGCGATGGCGTGCGGGACCCCGGTGATCGGCTGGCGCAACGGCTCGGTGCCCGAAATCATCACGGACGGCGTGACGGGCTTCGTTGTCGACGGCATCGACGACGCGGTGCAGGCAGTCGAGCGGGTCACCAGCCTGAGCCGTCGCGTCTGCCGGCAAGTCTTCGAGGAGCGTTTCAACGCCGCGCGCATGGCGCGGAACTACGTCGACGTATACCGGCGGCTGGTGCACGGCATGGACGAACGGTTGGACATCGCGCCACGGGCCTTCGTCGCCACACCGGCGGACCGCCCATGGCATATGGTCTGAAGCCATAGGCGAGGTGCCATAAGCGATCGGCGCGGCAGACAGTGACGCTCGCTGCCCACATCCTCGCGGCTTCCAGCCCCGCCGACGAGCGTACACGCGTGCTCAAGCACGGCGACACGTTCGCCG
>Ga0335082_10004287_pt1 | contig 15538 bp, 13 predicted proteins | sample Lox_Sample_41_FD_206718 | JGI IMG/M metagenome (GOLD analysis project Ga0335082, IMG submission 206718) | Soil microbial communities from Loxahatchee National Wildlife Refuge, Florida, United States - Lox_Sample_4.1 | ecosystem: Environmental > Terrestrial > Soil > Wetlands | place: USA...
CCGTTTGTGGATGGGCAGCGGAAGGGGCGAGCACCGAATATGTCGGAGGGTTCACCGGATTCGCCGCGGGCTACTTACCGACGGATCCCGGGACGTACCTCGCCAATTACCTCTACTACTACAATGGAAACACCGCGTCGGTCGCCGTCAATGGCAAAGTGGCGCTCAACGTCAGAACCAGTGTCTACTTTGAAATACCGGAGGTTACCTACATCACTAAGTTAACGTTCCTTGGCGGAGACTACGGTTTCGGACTTGCGGTACCCGTGGGATACGTCAATGTGGACGTCGGAATAAACCCGGTCGGCATTGACCGCTCGGCTTCCTCCTTCGGACTGGGTGATTCGATCCTGGTGCCGGCTGTAATCGGTTGGCACTCGGGTAATTGGCACACGAACCTCGCTCTCAGCGTGTTCGCGCCGACGGGACAGTACGATCAGAATCAGGCGATCAATCTTTCCAAGAACTTCTGGGCGATCGACGGCTCGTACAGTGCAAGCTTCCTCACCGAGACGGGCTTTGATATGTCCGGCTGTCTCGGTTATACGGTCAATTTCGAGAATCCGAGCACGCACTACAAAAGCGGAGATGTCGCACATCTTGACCTGGCCGTGGGACAGAACCTCACCGAGCAATGGAAGGTGGGCGTGGGCGGCTATGCGGTTGTGCAGGTCACTGGCGATAGCGGCTCCGGCGCTACGCTAGGGTCCTTCGAGTCCGATATCTACGCGGTGGGGGCCGTCCTCGGGTACTCGGCGAAGTTCGGTCAGACGGACGCTGACCTGCAACTGCGTTGGTACCACGAGTTTGACGCCCAGAACCATCTCGAGGGGAATGCGATCTACCTGACTGCTGCGTTAAAGCTCTAGCGCCGTGCGCGGGCGACCGTATCGGCAAGCGAATTGGTCCGCGCGATTCCACCCGTGGCGGCCAACGGTCCGTGCCCTGCAGAATGTCAGGAAGTCAAAGACGATCGAACGATCGAAGAAAGGCTCTGGCATGTCCCGCTTACTCGTCTTGAGAGCCGTCGTCGCCGCAACGCTGGGCGCCTTGTCGACCGTCAGCGCTCTTGGGGCGACAACACCGGTCACGGCGCACCAGGAGAAACCCAACATCGTCTTCATTTTGATGGACAACCTCGGCTATGGGGAGCCGGGGGTCTATGGCGGAGGCATCACGCGCGGCGCTCCTACGCCTCGTGTGGACCAACTGGCCAGCGAGGGTATGCGCCTCACCAATTTCAACGTGGAAGCACAGTGCACGCCGAGCCGTTCCGCGCTCCTGACCGGGCGCTTTGCGATTCGCTCCGGCACCCAGTCGATTCCGATCGGCGGTGGTCTGGACGGACTGACGCGTTGGGAGGTGACCTCTGCCAAATTGCTCTCAGGCGTCGGCTACGCCACCGCGTGTTTCGGCAAGTGGCACTTGGGGAGTGAGCAAGGTCGTTTGCCGAATGATCAGGGCTTTGACGAGTGGTACGGCATCCCGCGTACGACTGACGAGGCCTTCTGGCCGACAGACCCCGCCGCCCAGTCGATTGGTGTGCCGTTCATGCACATCATGGAAGGTCGTAGAGGAGAGAAAAGCCGCGAACTTCAGGTCTATGACTTGCAACAGCGCCGCCTGATCGACGCGGAGATCACCCGTCGAACGATCGACTTCATGAAACGCACGGTCTCCACGGGTAAGCCCTTCTACGTCTACGTGCCCTTTACGCAGGTACACTTCCCCACCCTGCCGAATCCCGCCTTCACTGGCAGGACCGGGTTCGGCGACTTCGCGGACTCAGTCGTGGAGATGGACGCGCACGTGGGAGAGATCCTGGATGCGATCGATGACCTTCGCATACGGAACCGCACCATCGTCATATTCACCAGTGACAATGGCCCGGAAGCCACCTGGCCCTGGCAGGGATCATCGGGTCCGTGGCGGGGCTACTACTTCACGCACATGGAGGGTTCGCTGCGCGTGCCGTTCATCATTCGCTGGCCGGGGAGAATCGCGCCGGGTAGGGTCAGCAACGAGATCGTGCACGAAGTGGACACTTTCAGCACCATCGCGAGAATCGCGGGCGCACAAGTACCGAAAGACCGTGCGATCGATGGCGTGGACCAGACCGACTTTCTCCTGGGCAAGAGCGACAAGTCGGCTCGCGAGGGGTTCCCCGTGCTGGTGGCCGATCGGATAGAGGGCGTGAAGTGGCGAAATTGGAAGATTGTCTTCTACGATGAGGAGCGCGACTGGTGGACGCCACCCCTCAAGCTCGGGCAGCCCAAGGCCTTCGACCTCATCACCGATCCCAAGGAGGAATACCCCCAGACCGGCATCCGCAGCACTTGGAATGCGGGGCCGCCGTTGAAGATCCTGGCTGAATTCGAGGAAAGCCTGAAACGCTACCCGCCCATCGCACCCGGGACGCCTGACCCGTACACACCACCCAAAGCCAAGCCGTAGCGCCGGTAGATACGGCGAGGGGGAAGCAAGAGGTGTGCCTGCCAAGCGGCCATGCGAAGCTACGGCGTCGCAGCAGCCAAATGGAGCAACCAGCAATACGATCGCCGGGCGAGTAGGCTTGTGCTGGCATCGATGACTTCTGATCAAGCAAGCGGGAGCTGCCGAGATGGCGAAGAAATTCACGGGTGAAATCGACCTCGATATCCGTAAGTCCAAGCCCGATTGGGACTTCTTCCTCGACAAGCCACCTGCCAAGGACGCGCCGAACGTCCTCGTGATCCTGTACGACGATACCGGCTGCGCGGCGTGGTCGACATACGGCGGCCGCATCCAGATGCCAACGCTCGACCGGCTGGCAAAGAACGGACTTACGTACACGCAGTGGCATACGACTTCCGTGTGCTCGCCGACGCGCTCGACCTTCCTGACCGGTCGCAACCATCATCAGAACGGATTCGGCACGTTTGCCTAACCCGCGGCCGGGTTTCCGGGCTACAGTGGCCATATCCCGCGCGAAAACGCGACTCTCGCCACGGTACTGCGCGACGCCGGATGGAGCACCCTCTGGGTGGGAAAGAATCACAATGTGCCGGTCGATGCATTCGATATCGGCGCCAACCGCAAGCACTGGCCACTCGGGCTCGGTTATGACCGCTTCTACGGCTTTATCGGCGGGGAGACCAATCAGTGGTATCCCGAGCTCATCGAAGACAATCACTTCGTCGATCAACCCGCCAAGCCAGAGGACGGGTATCACTTCTCGAAAGACATCGCCGACAAGGCGATTGCCTTCATCCGCGACACCAAACAGTCGCGGCCCGAAAAGCCTTGGTACTTGTGGTACTGCCCTGGGGCAAATCATGCGCCGCATCATGCGCCCAGGGAATACATCGACAAGTACAAAGGCAAGTTCGATGATGGCTACGAGGCCTACCGCGAGTGGGTTCTCAAGCAAATGATTGAAAAAGGGGTCCTGCCCAAAGGCACAGAACTCACACCCCTCAATCCGATGCGGGAGGGTACCTACATCGACGGCGACAGTGTGCGCCCGTGGAACTCCCTGTCGGCAGATGAGAAGAAGCTTTTCAGCCGCATGGCGGAGGTGTATGCCGGCTATTCCGAGTACACCGATGTACAGATCGGGCGCGTCATTGACTACCTGCAGGAATCAGGGCAGCTCGATAACACGCTCATCTTTTACTGCGCCGACAACGGCGCCTCGGGCGAGGGCAGTCCGAACGGGTCCGTGAACGAAGATCGGTTCTTTAACGGCTATCCGGACGATATCAAGTCGAACCTGGCAATGCTCGACAAGCTCGGCTCGCCGGACACCTATAACCACTATCCCACCGGCTGGGCGGTCGCCTTCAGCACGCCCTACCGGATGTTCAAGCGCTATTCGCAATATGCCGGCGGTACGGCGGATCCCCTGGTCATTCACTGGCCTAAAGGCTTCAAGGCACGAGGCGAGGTACGCCATCAATATCATCACTGCACGGACATCGTACCCACGATACTCGAATGTTGTGGCATCGCGATGCCTGAGGTCGTCGATGGCGTGAAGCAGACGCCGCTCGCCGGCGTGTCAATGCGCTACAGCTTCGACGCCAAAGACGCGCCCACGCGCAAAGAGACGCAGTACTACGAGATGCTGAGCACCCGAGGCATCTGGCATAAGGGTTGGAAGGCCTCGACCGAGCACGGGCCCATGATCGACAAAGGTGAGTTCGATAAGGATCGCTGGCAGTTGTTCCACACCGACGCGGATCGCTCGGAGGCTCACGACCTGGCTGAGCAGCACCCGGAAAAGGTCAAGGAGCTCGCCGCGCTCTGGCTCGCCGAAGCGAAGAAGAATAATGTTTTGCCGCTGAATGATTATGGAGTCCGTGGCATTCACTCGCTCGAATACAAGGTTGCGCCACCGAAAGACGGCCGTTACACCTACTATCCGGGAACGACCGAAGTCCCCGAGGCCTCAGCGGCACGTACGCTTGGAGTGTCATTCAAGATCTTGGCCGAGGTCGAGTTCAATGAGGACTCGGAAGGCGTGATCGTCTCTCAGGGTTCTCGGTTCGGCGGGTACACGCTCTTCGTTAAGGACCGACAGGTCAATTTCATCTATAACTTCCTTGGAATTCCCCCCGAACAGAAGCTCAGCTGTCCCGCACCCGCCTCGGGCAAGCACATCGTCGGTGTTGAATTCAAGAAACAGTCGCTGAGCAAGCTTAACGAAGCGCTGGGGAAGATGACGCTCTATGTCGATGATAAAGCCGTCGGCAGCGCGGACTTTCGGACTCAAACCGGCCACTACGCGCTCGCGGGCGAAGGTTTGGCGGTTGCTCGCGATACGGGTGACCCCGTATCGAAAGAGTACTCGGCGCCCTTCCCCTTCAGCGGAGGCCAGATATTCAAGGTCATTTTCGACATCGCCGACGACGTGTATGTTGACCAAGAGCGTCGGCTGGCGGCGGCTCTGGCGCGTGACTAACCGACCAGTGCAGGCCTCACGACGAGGTTAAATTGCTCCTCGGTGGCAGTTGTACGATCCGGGTCCTTGGCCGCGGCATCGATGCCCAGAACTAGTGCGATGATAGTCTGCTCGAAGCAGCGTGGCGCCGGTCCGCATGCGCTCTTCTGCGGCCGCGCAGTCGTGCACTCGTAGTGCTGGATCCGTCTGTGCCTAAGGCATTTCGTCGCGCAGGTACTCGCCTAGAAACGCGGACACTTTCCGCTCGTATTCCACACCGGCGAATTCGTGCAGATCTACATGCCCGGCACCCTCGACCGCCCAGAATCTCTTCGGCTCGAGAGCCTGATGGAACAGTGCTTGAGTTTCCTCGATCGTAGTATGTCGATCTAGGGTACCGCTCAGAAGAAAGACCGGAGCACGCAACGTCGGGATCCGATCAATTGGACGCAGTTGCGCCGGTTCAACCCCCAAACGGGGCTGAAGTTGCACCATCAGTAGAGGAGCCAGGGCTGGCCCGATCCAGCCCAAGTGCAGGCGCAGCCGATCTCTGGTCGCCTGGTCAATCGTCGGGTACATGGACTCCAAGATCACCGCGTCAACCGCAGGCCGCTTCTCGGCGAGCACAAAGGCCGCGGCACCCAACGAAACGCCGATTACGCCAACTTTCTCTTCGGGAAGTTCACGACGCAAAAAGCCGAGCGCTGCTACAACGTCTCGAGACTCCAGGTACCCAAAGGTGATCTTCGCACCGGGGCTTTCACCCTCCGCCTGAAAATCGATCAGCAGAACCGAGTACCGAAGCTTGTGGAGAAATTCCGCTCTCGAAACCATGTCAAGGCGATTTGCGCGTACTCCGTGTAGAAGCAATATGGCGCCCTGTCCTGCCGTGCCTCGGCAGAACCACCCGCGAATCGTTGACCCCGACTCGCTGGCGAATGCAACACTCTGAGCATCAAGATCCGCTGGCGGTTGGCCGCTAGGGTGTGGAATGGGCGCGATGAGTTGGCCGCACGCAAGCCACATCGCTCCGGTCACCAGGATCAGAGCGATAAATAGACCCGCAACCAGCCGCCTGCAGCGTGACATTTCCGGGCCGGCATCGCCGGCGATAAGCTTATGCAATTCGCTCCACGACCTTACCGAAGTTTTGACCCTCGAGCATCCCGATGAAGGCGCCGGGCGCTGCCTCGAGAGGCTGCGTCCGTTTCTATTGCACCCTTCCTTCTGGCCGACGCCTATAATCCCCGCTGGTGTTGCTGACAACCGCATAACGGCATGGCGACGTTCGTCCTGGTTCACGGCGCCTGGACGGGCGCACTTATTTGGCGGCCCATCGCGCACGCACTGCGGAAAGCCGGCCACGAGGTCTATGCGCCGACGCTCACCGGCCTCGGCGATCGCCGGCACCTACTCACCCGTGAAGTCGGTTTGGACACGCATATCCGGGATGTACTCGGGGTCATCGAGTATGAGGGCTTGGCCGACATCGTCTTAGTCGGACACTCCTATGGAGGAATGGTCATTACCGGGGTTGCCGATGCGATCCCTGGCAAGATCGCATCACTTATCTACCTCGATGCATTTGTCCCGGAGGATGGTCAGTCGTTATTCAGCATGCTGCCGCCGGATAGGCCTCACGCGGCCGCGCCAGGTGCGGATTGGCTGACGGCTCCACTGCCCGTGGAAGTGTTCGGCAACGTGAGCCAGCAAGTGCGCGACTTCATGGCGCGAAAGGCCATGCCGCAACCCACCGCTTGCTTCTCACAATCCGTGAAGCTCACAGGAGGAATCGACCGGATCCGCCGCAAAACCTATGTCTATTGCAACGACCCCGAGCCCAACACCTTCACGCCCGTCTACGAGAAGCTCAGGGCGCGCGCTGACTGGACAGTACGCACGCTGCCCTGCACACACTTCGTGCAAATGGACATGCCGGACGAACTCACTGCGCTCTTGCAGACAGCGGCCTGAGCCGTTCAGTCGCCGGCAGCTCGGCCACTTCGGGCCAGCACTGGTCAGCCGCGCCGCGTTATGACTCCGCCAAAGACGCCGCGCCTGGCACTTCCTTGCATTAGGAGCGGCGCCTCACCGGCGTCGTCCACCGCCGCCGCCCCTCGATCCCATGCTCCGTGATCCGCGGCTGCTCGCGGCGCTCGCGCGCGAGCCGCTGAATCCATCGCTACCGCCTCCGAGAGCACTACGGCCTCCCGCATCGCCTCTGGAGCCGCCGCGGCCCCCCGCGCCAGCGTCGCTGGAAAGGTCTCTGCTGCCAATGCGGTCAGGGCTTCCACCGGCACTTGTCCCACCGCGGCCCTGACCACCGCTGCGGTCGGTCGCCGACACCTGCCCGGAGCGGCCGCCCGCACCGCCTTGGCCGCCGTACTGGTTTGCGGTCGAGCGGTTGGCGTAAGGGGCGCCGCCGCGATGGGCGGAATTGTGTTGCCAGTTGCCGCTGCCTCCGCCGCCCGTGCGCACGTAGTTGTTATTGTTGTTGATCACAACCGTATTGTTGCTTCCCCAGCCGCATCCATAGCCCCAGCCTCCGCCCATGGCAGCGCCCATGGCCATGCCGATGCCGAAGGTGATGAGCATCGATCCGGGCGGCGGGGGCGGTGGGTAGTACACGGGCGGATATGGGTACGGCGGTGGTCCATAGACCACGGTCGGATTGTAAGAAGGCACCGAGATTACCTGCGGATTCGCCTGCTCGATCACAATGACCTGCTGGTTCTCGACCGTCTTCGTCTCTACCGTCTGTTGCTGGTTCGAACTCAGATTGCCCTTGGCCTGCGCCTTGGAGCGCATCCGTTGCACGGCGTCCATCACGTCCTTCTGCTGCGCCAGAAAGGCGTTGCCAAGGTCGGTAGTCCACTGGATATCGTCAGCCAGGCGCTTGGTCACATCGGGAAGCCCCGCCAGCCCCTTGACGCTCGGGTCCCAGGGCTGTTTCGAGACTGCATCCTCGAGCTCCTTGTCTTTGAGTCCGGGATTCTTCGCGAGCCACTGCTGCAGCTGGATGATCTCAACCGGATAAGTGGACGCAGCCAGTACCTGCGCGAGCAGCGGGTCCGGATACAGCGCGATCGGTGCCACGAGCGAATCAAGCTGATCGGGGGGAATTGGCGCCGGCGCCGGTTCCTGCGCGGGTGCCTGACCCTGCGCCACCTGAAGTGAGGCGACCCCGGTGAGCGTCAGCGCGGCGGCAGCCAGCGCCACGAGCGCGGCGGAAAGCCTGTTTTCGCGACGATGATCGTGCGCGTTCATAGATTCCTCCAAGTGCAGGGGCTATATCCGCTTTCTCAATCCTTGACTTGCGTCCAGGTCTTGTCCGGATTGAAGCGCTGCATCTTCTTGAACTCCTCGAGCGTATTCGGTCCAAGGTCTTTCTCGTAGACCACGCCGCTGTGACTGACTATGAACGTCTTGATGCCGCTGCTGCCGTACTCCGCAGGAGCCGCCACCAGCGCAAAGCCCCCGATCATCACGCCTTTCACCACGAAGTCCATGGCGCCATGCGGAGCGGCGGGTCCCTGACCTTTCAGGACCTTGAAGTAATAGCCGTGGTAGGGCTGGCTTTTGGTCGTGTACCCCTCCTCGATGGCATCCGCAATCCGCTCACCGATCGGACCGCCCAAGGTGCCATCGGCATTTCTCCAGGCGAGTCCGTCATGTTTGCCGGGAGTGCTGATGACGCGCTGTGCGAACTGGTTCACCTCGTAGCCGTCGCGCTTTTGGAACGCATAGTCGTACTGGGCTTCCACGAAACCGTGACAGATCTGGATGGCATCAAGCTCGTTGCCCCCGATGCGCCGCCTCAGCAGCTCGTCGCGACCGGCTGCGGCATCGAACGACCATTTACCGTCGTGCTTCACCATCGGGATGGGAGCCGGCCAATCCTCTTTCCCCACGATTAGGGTGCCGTGATTCGGGTCCTTGGGGTCAATGCGTACGGCCTTCTTCTCGCGAGCGTGCGCTGCAAACTCCGCGGCCCGCTTGCGGTCCTGCACGCCATCGCCGCTTGTGACGAGATCTTCCTGTCCGGGCCCGAGAATTCTGGCAAGCGCCGCGACGTCAAACTTGTCGGCTGCCGCGATGAAGGCGTCGGCGGCCTGCTCAGGGGTATCGAAAGTCTGCGCCCCGGCGGTAGCTGCAGGCGCCGTCGCGGTCGCAGCGCTCGGTTGCGCGGCTTGCTGCGCGAGGCCTGCACACGGTGCGATGATCAGGACAAGCAAAGCCCAGTAGTTAGGTCTTCGTTCGCGGGTCGCTTGCATGGTCGTTCCCTTCTGCAGACCGTGGCGCGGGCTCGGGCAAGAAATCGTTAGCGCCATTGTCGGGTATTTTGACAACGAAAATTGCAGCCGTCCTCTGTGATCCCCCGGCTTGCCCGGGGCGAACTTGAACTAAACCTGCGCTGGTCGTCACTCTCCACTGCGTCCGGTAACTCAGGCAGTTTCGGCGCCTACCTGTGCGAGAGACCCGGTTGGAACGTCAACGCCGACTAGTCTCGCCGGTCGGAAGATCTCGCTGCGCTGCAACCGAGCCGATGCCCCAAAGGGCTATTGATAAGTGTGGCTGGCATGGTTGATTCTTCTTGGTGAACGGGAGGGATCAACATGCAATACGTGTGGTTTGTACTAGTAGGCTTAGTAGCAGGATGGCTCGCGGGCAAACTGATGAAGGGCGGTGGGTTCGGGGTGGTCGGGGACATCGTCGTCGGGATACTCGGCGCCCTGCTCGGTGGATTTCTGTTCAGCTCGCTGGGTCTGTCTACGGGTGGCGGCCTGATCGGCGCCATCATCGTGGCAACCATCGGGGCGGTAGTGCTTATTTTTCTGTTACGCCTCATCAAGCGCGCCTAGTGGTTTGCGCGGTCAGGTGAACCCGGCGGCGGGCACCCAATCAACGACAGGAACCGCATCTTCACTGGGCCGTGGTCGCGGTAGGCGGCGTGGCCGTAGCAGCCCGAAGGAGTTGAATGGTGCGGCCTTGAATGTAGGGAGAGTTCAAGCCCTCTGAATCGAACGTGCCGCTGATCTCCACGAGGTCCTTCTCCCGCAACGCGAACAGCCGCTCGCGCATATTCTCGCCGAAATACACCAAGGCCATCCGGGCGTCGCCCGGTGTAGGAGCAATGGCGAGCACTATCTTCGACTGGGACACGTCGGAATTGCGCACGTACAACACGTAGCCGCGCCATCGAACCGACTTGCCCTTGAAGCTGTTCACGAACCCGTCCTGCTCGTCGACGCGCCCGGCCAGCCGCTCAAACGCCACGAAGTAGCCTGGCAAGTCGAAACCGGTGCTCGCAGAGCTGGGCGCCGCACCCTGAGGTTTGTGCGGCTTCTCAGCGGCGCTGAAGTACAGCAAGCCCCCGGCCGCCACGATTACCCAAACGACGAGGGAAATCGCAATCCCCTTGTGCTCGATGACTAGCGCGCTGATGGTCTTTGCGAATCTCACTGAGTCTCCAGTCTCTTAAGCGCCCTACCCCTCGAAAGCATGGGTCTCTTTGCCTGACCCAGCACCCTGGACAGGTGCCACCAAAGTCTAATGGATCGTTGCCGGCCTCGCCGTCATGCTCGATTTATCGCCTTCGGCGCGGGCGCTGAACACAAGCGGGTAAAGAGACGGCATCTGCCGAAAGCACCAACGCCCCCCGCGCGGGTAGCGGCTACTACCCATGGTGGCTGGACAACCTGGCTGACGACGTCACCGGAGAGGGGGCCGCCAAACAGGGCACCGCTCAGGGAGCGGCGAACGTTCATAAGATCGTGACCGACGCCCGAACGCTGTACCTCGCGACCGGAAACCGTTGCAAGGACAGGGGCTCAGCGCGGCGGCGGGCTCTCGCGCTCCCACCCGCCACCGAGAGCCTTGAAAACAGCTATCTGATCCTGCACCAGCGTCGAGTTCGAGGAGGCGACTGCCGCATCGAGGCTCACGAGGGATTGCTCGGTAGTAAGCAGGTCGAGTGGGCTGATCGATCCCGCGGCAAGCTCATTCTTTGCGATCTCGAAAGCCCGGTGGATGCTGCTCTGAGCATCGACCAGGGCCTGCCGGTTATCGAGCGCGGCTCGGTAAGTAGACAGTGCCTGCTCGGTCTCCTTCAAAGCGACGAGAACTGAAGAGTCGAAGGATGCGAGCGCGGCCCTTTGAGCAGCCTGGGCCTGCCGCACGTGGGCGCGCGCCCCCAGTTGGTTGGGAAATGACCAGCTGATCGAGGGACCGACGCCCCAGATGAGTCCCGCATCGGTAGTCAGGTTCGACGCTTCGCTGGACGCGCCGCCTACGAAGCCAACGAGTCGTACGGTCGGGTATAGATCCGCGGTGGCCACGCCGATGGCCGCTGTCGCAGCGGCGAGCTTGCGCTCCGCCTGGCGTACATCGGGGCGGCGACTGATGAGCACCCTACCGTCGCCCACGGGAATCAGGGATTCTAGCCGCGGAGGTGTGACGCACTCGAGCAGGTCTGTCGGCGCATTGACGGGCGTCCGGCCGAGCAAAGCGGCTACTTCGAAAAGCGCCGCGCGACGCGAGCCCTCGAGCTGCGGAATGGCCGCGCTCACCTGCGATACCAGCGCCTGTGAGCGGTGGACGTCGAACTGGGAATTACCCCCTGCCCGATAGCGCTGCTCCGTGATCTCGGACTCGCGGGTTACGACGGCAAGCGAATGCCGTGCAACCGTGAGCTCCTCTCCGAGCGCGCAGATCTGCGCATAGGCGCGCGTGGTTTCGGCTACCACCAAGACACGCACCGAGTCGCGTGCGGCAGCGACGGCTTCGGCATTGGCGCTGGCTTGCTCAATGGCACGGTGGATGCGGCCGAAGAGGTCAATCTCATACGCCACGTGAAACACGTCCTCGAACAGCCATAGTGTCTTTGGCCTGTGTCCCCCGATCTCGAGAATCTCCTCGGTAGTTGGGTCGCGCCCGCGTGTCGCGCCCAGGAACACGTCCGTAGAGGGATAGCGCTCCGCGTGCACAGCGTCCAGGGCGCCGCGCGCCGCCTCCAGGTTCGCCTCAGCAGCCGCCAGGTCGCGGTTCGCAGCAAGTGCTTCAACGATCAGGGCATCCAGCCGTGGCTCCTTGTAGAGCTGCCACCAGGCCGCTGGCGGTGCGGACGACGTCTCGAGCGCCGGGTCGAGCGACACAAGCGGTGCCTCAGCGCCCACCGGAGGCGGCGGCATGCGGTAATTCGGTCCGGCATGACAACCCGCAAGCCACGCTACGGCCGCAGCCGCGAGGGCAGACGCAGCCAGCCGACCTGTTTGCGGCGTAAGCGCGTTCATTGCCTTGGCGGCCCGGCAACCGGAAACCACTGCGGGGCCGACGCGGGCCCGAGCGGCGCCTCTTTTCGGGTAACCACGACCAAAAGTGCCACCGCCGTCAGCAACGCCAGCGCAACAAAGACGTCAATTACGGACTGCGTGGTCGCCGCCGCGCGCACGATTTTGCCCAGTACAATCTCGCCGCGCTGCGTTGCTCCCACAGGGTCGATGGTGCGTGTGGTTGCCGCGCCATAGGCATGGATTCTCTGCAAAACCGACCCGTCCCCGGCCTGCAGGTGAAGTCCGATCAGATTGGATGCGACCTGCTCGCGAACCCGCGCCAGGGTCGTGACGAATGCCGTGCCGATCTCCCCGCCCATGAGGCGGGCTGTCTGCAGGGCTGCACCGAAAGTCAACGCGTCCTGAATCTTGAGATGCAGCACGGCGAAGAAGACCACTCCGGAAAGGGCGAGACTCTGACCCAACGCCTGCATCAGGGCGGATGGCATGAACTGGTCAGAGCCCCAGATCGGAGTCAGGTTGTAGGCGACCAGCAGGCACGCGACGCAGATGAGAATGAAGCCGATGGACGTGACGAGTCGCGGATCGGATCGACGCAGTATGAGAGCTGCCAAAGGACAGAAGAGAAGCTGGGGGGCTGCGATCCAGAGCAAGGCGCTTCCCACCTCAAGGTCTCGGTAGCCGCGCACCGACCCCAGATACAGCGGGATCAGGAAGCTCGTCGCCAATATCGTGAGCCGCAGGAACGCAATCAGTGCGATGAGACTCGGCAGGGGCGCGGTGAGAGCAACCCTGAGATTGAACAGGGGATGCGGTGTGACCATTTCGTGGACAGCGAAGGCCATCACCAACAGCGCCCCCGCCAGGAGGAGCGCCCACACCAGGCCCGAATTAAGCCAGTCGAGTCGGTTGCCCTGATCGAGTGCCGCGTATATCAGCGCGAGACCCGCCCCTCCGGTGACCACACCGAACACATCAGCCGGGGGCCTGACCGTGATTGGCTTTTGCACGACACCTTGACGCAAGCAGACCGTCATCAACAGGGCGAGCGGCACGTTCTGCCAGAAGATCCAACGCCACGTATGATGCTCGACATACCACCCCTCAAGCGACGCCGAAATGTTGAGGGACAACTCAAGATTGAGAGCGTAGAGCGCAATGCCAAATACCCAGTACTTCGGCGGCATATTGAGCAGTACGAAGCTCAGCGTGAGGGGAATAAAGACACCGGAGGCCAATCCTCCGAGAAACTGCATCGTCAGGAGCATCGGGAGTGTCGCGGAGAACGGGGTCAGAAGGGATATCACAGCGAATGCGAACGATGCCCAGATCAGCACGCGCCTCGGACCGTATGCGGCACCCATCCACACGGCTGGCAACGTGATGAACATCTGCGCCACGGTCTGTGCAGTCGTGACCCAGGCACCCTCGTCGAACCCGGCCCCTACCTCGCCGCGAATGTCCGCGAGCCCGAAGCTCGACAGCCGCCCGTTTAAGGTCGAAATGAATGTCCCCATGAGCACAGCGACCAGTCCGAGCCAGGGTATGGAGGTCGCTGGCGGAGGCAGCGTTGGCGCTGAAGGGCGGTGCTCGCCCGCTGCGCTCGCGTTGCTCATCGGCGGCGATCCCGGGCTTCCACCGAGGCTTCCACGGACATTCCGGGCACGAGTCGATCGCCCAGGCCATCGGCGTCATCGATTGCGATCTTCACTGGGATGCGCTGCACCACTTTGGTGTAGTTGCCCGTCGCATTGTCGGGCGGGAGGAGCGCGAACTGCGCCCCTGAGCCCGGGGCGAACCGGAGCAGATGGCCCCGGAGCGTGCGTCCAGGGAAGCTGTCCACGGTGATCTCGGCCTTCTGCCCGATGGCCATGTGGGTGATCTGAGTCTCCTTGAAGTTGGCGACGACCCAGACTTGAGGTAATGGTGTCAAGGTCGTGACCTGAGTTCCTACTCCGACCAGCTGCCCGGGCTTGATCTGCCGCCGACCGATCACCCCGTCTTGCGGCGCCGTTATCGTCGTGTACTGAAGGTTGAGCCTTGCCGTGGTGAGTGCAGCCCGAGCACTCGCGAGGCCCGCCTCCGCCTGTTCCAGCTGTCCCTCGAGCACTGCCAACCCGCGCTCGGCGGCGTGAGTCTGCGCCTGGCTCTGGGCCAGTTGAGCGACGATTTGCGCGCGGGTGGTCTCCAGCTTCTCGCGCGACTCCGTCGATGATGAGCCTGTCTGGAGCAGCTGCTCCTGCCGCCGAAGGTCTCTGGCGTTCTGCTCCCGAACCGCGATCGCAGAGGCTACGGTGGCGCGCGCGGCGTCGATGTTGGCCAGTTGCAACTCTCGCTGCGCCCGCAGCACGCGCGCCTGAGCCTCTGCGGAGGCCACGGCGGCTTCCGCCTGGGCGACGGCTGCCCGATAGTCATCATCCACCAGTTGCGCCAGCACCTGACCTTCGCGCACCCGCTGGTAGTCCTGCACCGGGAGGGTCTGAACGTAACCGGTGACTTTCGACGCGATCGGCGTGAGATCCGACTCAAGATAGGCGTCGTTGGTTCGCTGCCAGCCTTCGCCTCCTTCCCAACGGGTCCAATTTGTGGAAACAATCACGATGATCGCGATTGCGACCAGGAACACCAGAATTCGCCAGGTGAACTCGAGGACCTTGTTCCAGTCGAGCTGGAGACCGTTCACACGCGTCTTTCCATGCGCTCGAAACTGTTGCACCTATTGCCTGTCGAACACCGTGAGCGCCGATGTCTTAACGCCGGCAGCGTTGGTCAGCACGTAATTTATCGTCAGCGTTCGGCCGTCGTTCGAGACTGAACGACGGATCTTGCCTACCGGCTTTCCTGCCCGCTTCAACGTGAATTCAGCGGTATTTGCATCGATCTGGACCCCCGCGAGGCTGTCGAAATCGAGGTTGCCCATGGACGGATAGTCCTTGCCATCCAGTTCATACGTCGCTTGCGTCGTAGTCTCCTTACCCTCAGCACTAACAGTAGTCATTTTTAGGGTGAATTCCCGCGCAGAGCCCGAATACACGCGAACCTGGCTTTTCAATGGCGGTATGCCTGCAAATACCGAGCGTTCGACGTTTAGCTTCCAAGTACCGAGTATCGGGTCCGGCTCGGCCGCCGAGAGCCCGGCCCCTATAGAGAGCATTAGCAGCGCACCAACAAACATGCTCGAGAGACGCCTATTCATGGATTTCCTCCTGCCAGCAATGTCATCGATCGATGCCTCCGAGTCTCCACGGAAATAGCGAGTACACCCCCGCGTCAACGACAGCGAGCGTCTTGAGCTATCGGCGGGAGGTTGCCCGCCGATATTCCA
>Ga0335082_10004288_pt1 | contig 15537 bp, 15 predicted proteins | sample Lox_Sample_41_FD_206718 | JGI IMG/M metagenome (GOLD analysis project Ga0335082, IMG submission 206718) | Soil microbial communities from Loxahatchee National Wildlife Refuge, Florida, United States - Lox_Sample_4.1 | ecosystem: Environmental > Terrestrial > Soil > Wetlands | place: USA...
TTCAGGGTGACAGTGACGCGCGCTTTCATGTTTCGCCGCTTATGCCATGAGTCGCCGGGCGGTATCGGGCGCTCAGCGACATTTCACGCCTAAACTAGAGACGCCGAAGCCCGGCACAAGGCCGGGCTTCAGGTAATTCACGGGCAAAAACGCCTAAATCCGCCTTTTGCCTAACCTTTTACCAATACGGGACCCGACCCTTGCGGGCGTTCGCCTTCGCTCATGATGCCGAGCCGCTTGGCGACCTCGGTATAGGCCTCCAAGAGCCCGCCGAGATCGCGGCGGAAGCGGTCCTTGTCGAGCTTTTCGTTCGACTTGATGTCCCATAGCCGGCAGCTGTCGGGCGAAATCTCGTCGGCGACGACGATCCGCATCACGTCGTTCTCCCACAGCCGGCCTGCTTCCATCTTGAAGTCGACCAGGCGGATGCCGACGCCGAGGAACAGGCCGGAGAGGAAGTCGTTGACCCTAATGGCAAGCGCCATGATGTCGTCGATTTCTTGAGGGCTCGCCCAGCCGAAAGCGGTGATGTGCTCTTCCGACACCATCGGGTCGTTGAGCGCGTCGTTCTTGTAATAGAACTCGATGATCGACCGCGGCAGCTGCGTGCCCTCGTCGATGCCGAGCCGCGTCGCCAGGGAGCCGGCGGCGACGTTGCGCACCACGACCTCAAGCGGGATGATTTCCACCTCGCGGATCAGCTGCTCGCGCATGTTGAGCCGCCGGATGAAATGCGTGGGAACCCCGATTTCGTTGAGGTGCTGGAATACGTATTCGGAGATCCGGTTGTTGAGAACGCCTTTACCTTCGATCACTTCGTGCTTCTTGGCGTTGAAGGCGGTCGCGTCGTCCTTGAAGTGCTGAATCAGCGTTCCCGGTTCAGGGCCTTCATAGAGGATCTTCGCCTTGCCCTCATAAATGCGGCGGCGGCGACTCATCGGGATGTACCGTGGTTTTTGAAAGTCCATGGGATGCCGTGGTTCCTGTTCGTGTCGTGTCGAGATCCGCGGCGGCGGGACCGGACATTTGCAATTGCGCTAAATCGCTCCGGGCACGAGGTCAACCTAGCCGATCGGTCGGGGCAGCACAATCGCAAGTGCAAGGCGTTTTCCACTCCGCAAATTTACGTCATCGCTGCTGCCGCATGTTGCCTTGACGCTTGGCGGGCGATATGCAAGGCGCAGCGGACGGTATGTGTACGCGATCTCGACCGGTCGCAAGGAGTGAGGGCGGCATGACCACATTCGACAAGCGCGAAGAAGGCTTCGAAAAGAAGTTCGCGCACGACGAGGAGCTCAAATTCAAGGCGGCCGCACGGCGCAACAAGATGCTCGGCATGTGGGCAGCCGAGAAACTGGGCCTTTCCGGCGCGCAAGCGGATGCCTACGCCAAAGACGTCGTCATGGCCGACTTCCAGGAACCCGGCGACCATGACGTCTTTAAGAAAATCCGCGCCGATTTTGACGGCAAAAAGGTGGCCGTCTCCGATCAGGACATTCGCCGCGCCATGGACGAGATGATGATCCAGGCGATCGCCCAGATCAAAGCGAGCGGCTGAAGTGGCGGGTTTCGACCTCGCCCGCCGGCTCAAGGCCGGCGAAACGGTCTATGCCGCTTGGTGCTTCATGGGTGCGCCGGTTGTCGCCGAGGCGATCGCCCGCGACGGAATTTCGGCAGCCGTTCTCGATATGCAGCACGGCCTGTGGGACACCGCCTCGGTCATCGCCGGCATCGGCGCGGTCGTTCACGCCGGAGGCGCGCCGGTGGTACGGGTACCGCTTGACGATTTCGGTTTCGTGTCGCGCGCGCTCGATTTCGGCGCCGCTGCGGTCATCGCGCCGATGATCAACAGCGCCGCCGATGCCCGGAAATTTGCGGCGGTGGCGAAGTTTCCGCCGCTCGGCGAGCGCAGCTGGGGCCCGCAGCGCGCCATGACGCTGCAGGGCAGGACCGGGACCGTCGAGTACCTGCGCGAAGCCAACGATGGCACGCTGACCATGGCCATGATCGAAACGCCGATGGCGCTTTCGCAGGTCGACAGCATCGCCGAGACGCCGGGCATCGATGCGCTGTTCATCGGTCCTTATGACCTGTCCACTTCGCTCTCCGCGGGCAAGGCGCAGGACGTGGCCGCGCCGGAGGTCGAGCGCGCCATCGATCAGATCGGCGCCGCGGCCAGCAAGGCCGGCAAGATTGCCGGCATCTACTGCAGCGACCCGGCGCGGGCGCGGGCCATGGTCAAACGCGGCTTCCGCTTTGTCACGGTCGGCGGCGACGTCGGCTATCTGCGCGACGGCCTGGCAGCGCAGTTGAAGGCGTTAAAGGGCTGACACCACGCCGGCGAGTTGATCGAGAACCGCCGCCACATCCTGCTCCGCCTGCGCACCCCTCACCTCGGTCACCCGGTAGCCGTGGTCTTCCAGCCAGGCCCGCCTGTCGGCGCGCAGCCGCGCCGCCGCATTGTCTTCCGTCGCCGGCACGAGATCGATGACACATTTAAGCGGGAAGGAGACGAAATCGGCGATATGCGGGCCGATCGGCACCTGCCGCTTGAAGCCGCGGCCGGCAAAACGGCGGTCATTGACCAGTGCCTGCCACAGCACGCGCTCGGCGTCGGTCGGATTCCGGCGCAACAGCCGAGGCAGGCCGCGCAGCGGCGTACGTTCGGACGGCGCGCGCCCCGCGCCATGCTCGGCAAGCAGCGCGCGCAGCTTCGCGGCGCCGGCACCGTCGAGGACGCCGCCGCGCGCCGGTCCTTTGCGTCCCTGTGCGATCGCCGTGATGACGCCGTGCAGCGTGCGCACGTCCTGCTGCGTCAGCGCCGTGCGCAGGAAGATGTTGCGCAGATTGATGCCCATGGTGCCGCGCTTCTCGGCCGGGCGGAAAAACTCGACCTTGTCGAGCTCGCGTTCCAGATCGGCGAAGAAGGCCTCGAGTTGCTGCTTGGCGGCCGGCGGCGATTTCTCCGGCATGGCAAAGGGCAACGCGCCGCCTGCATGCTTGAACCATTCGTAGCCGACAATCACCACCGCCTGCGCCAGATTGAGCGAGGCAAAGGCGGGGTTCACGGGAAGCGTCAGGATGCGGTCGGCCTGGCCGACCTCGTGATTTTCCAGCCCATTGCGTTCGCGGCCGAAGACGACGGCGACATTTGCGCCGGCCGCAACCCGCGGCACCATTTCGGCCACGCCTTCCGCCGCGCCGACGACGGGTTTCGCCTGGTCGTGATTGCGCGCGGTCGCCGCCAGGACGAAAGTGCAGTCGCCGATGGCGTCGGCCAGGCTGTCATAAAGCTGGGCGCCGTCGAGCACGCGGTCGGCGCCCGCCGCCATCACCCGCGCCTTTTCGTTCGGCCAGCCCTGCACCGGCTTGACTAGCCTTAAGCGCGACAGCCCGAAATTGGCCATGGCGCGGGCTGCGGCGCCGATGTTCTCGCCGAGCTGCGGCTCGACCAGAACGACGATCGGCGCCGGCTGCTCAATCCAGCGCTTGGTTTTATCGGTGCCGGCACCCGGCATGATGCTATCCTCCGCAGCGCCGTTCGTTAGCACCGCCGCGGCATCCTGGGAAACCGGCGATTTTCCGCGATTTAGCGGAGGTAACCGCCGCGTTCGGCGCCGGCCGTGCAACGCAGCTATGTATTTATCCGTGCTTTGCCTCGCCCTGAAGCGGGTGCTATAGCCACGCCCGCCGGCGACCGTTTCCCGCTGCCCGCGCGCCATACCACCGCGCCCATCAACGTCCAGTTTCCGCTCGGCCCAATCGGGCACGGCGACCAGAGGTGCAAGCATGCCAGACAACGAAATCATGTGGACGAAGGTCGATGAAGCCCCGGCGCTTGCGACCTATTCCCTGCTGCCGATCGTCAAAGCCTTCGTCGGTGCGGCGGGAATATCCGTCAAGTTGAAGGACATCTCGCTGGCTGGCCGCATCATCGCCACGTTCCCCGAGAAGCTCACCCCCGCGCAACGGATCAGCGACGACCTTACCTGGCTCGGCGAACTGACGTTGAAGCCCGAGGCCAACATCATCAAGCTGCCCAATATTTCGGCTTCGATCCCGCAGCTCAAGGCCGCGATCAAGGAACTGCAGGGCAAGGGCTACGCCGTTCCGGACTATCCGGACAATCCCACGACGGACGCCGAGAAGGACATCAGGGCTCGCTACGCCAAGGTATTCGGCAGCGTGGTCAACCCCGTGCTGCGCGAGGGCAATTCCGACCGCCGCGCCGCCGGCGCGGTCAAGCAATACGCCCGCGACAATCCGCACAAGATGGGCGCCTGGAGCAAGGATTCCAAATCGCATGTGGCCTACATGCCGGACGGCGATTACTACGGCTCGGAGGTCTCGACGACTGTCCCGGCAGCGACCAACGCGCGCATTGAGCTCGTCGCCAAGGACGGCAAGGTCACCGTGCTGAAGGCGAAGACGGCGCTTGACGCCAGCGAGATCATCGACGCGGCGGTGATGAACCGCAAGAAGCTGCGCGCCTTTCTTGCCGAGCAGATCGAAGCCGCCAAGAAGGACGGCGTGCTGTTCTCGCTGCATGTCAAGGCGACCATGATGAAGATCTCCGATCCCATCATCTTCGGCCATGCGGTTTCCGTATTCTTCGCCGATGTGATCGAGAAGCACGCCGCCACGCTGAAGAAGCTCGGCGTCAATCTCAACAACGGCCTCGGCGATCTCTTGACCAAGATCGAGACGCTGCCGGACGCCGAAAAGAAGGCGATCAAGAACGACATCGCCGCCGAGTATGCCAAGCGGCCCGGCCTCGCCATGGTCAATTCCGACAAGGGTATCACGTGCCTCAACGTGCCGAGCGACATCATCGTCGACGCCTCGATGCCGGCGATGATCCGCGAATCCGGCCGCATGTGGGGCGCCGACGGCAAGTTGCACGACACCGATGCCGTGATCCCGGATCGCTCCTACGCAACGCTCTATCAGGCGGTCATCGACGACTGTAAGGCCCACGGTGCGTTCGACCCCAAGACCATGGGCTCGGTCCCGAACGTCGGCTTGATGGCGCAGAAGGCCGAGGAATACGGCTCGCATGACAAGACCTTCGAAATTCCCGTCGACGGTACCGTCCGTGTCGTCGCGGATGACGGCAAAGTGCTCTTGGAGCGTCCGGTCGAGACCGGTGACATTTTCCGCATGTGCGAGACCCGGGACGCACCGATCCGGGACTGGGTCAAGCTCGGGGTGCGCCGCGCGCGCCTGACCAAAACGCCGGCGGTATTCTGGCTCGACAAGAACCGCGCGCACGACGCCCAGGAGATCGCCAAGGTCGAGAAATACCTGAAGGATGAGGACACGTCGGGGCTCGACATCCGCATCCTGGCGCCGGTCGACGCGATGAAGTTCTCGCTCGAGCGCATCCGCAAGGGGCAGGACACGATTTCGATCACCGGCAACGTGCTGCGCGACTATCTGACCGACCTGTTCCCGATCATGGAGCTCGGCACCTCGGCCAAGATGCTGTCAATCGTGCCGCTGCTGGCGGGCGGCGGTCTGTTCGAGACCGGCGCCGGCGGCTCGGCGCCCAAGCACGTGGAGCAGTTCCAGAAAGAGGGTTATCTGCGCTGGGATTCGCTCGGCGAATTCCTCGCCCTCGGCGCCTCGCTCGAACATCTGGCGCAGACCACCAAGAACGCCAAGGCCCAGATTCTCGCCGACACGCTCGACACGGCCATCGGCCAGTTCCTCAAGTTCAACCGCAACCCTGCCCGCAAGGTCGGCGAAATCGACAATCGCGGCAGCCACTTCTACCTCGCCCTCTACTGGGCACAGGCTTTGGCGGCGCAGAGCAAGGACGCGGAGCTGCAAGCCCGCTTCAAGCCGCTGGCCGAGACGCTCGCCGAGAACGAGGCCAAGATCAATGGCGAACTGATCGCCGCGCAAGGCAAGCCGGTCGACATCGGCGGGTACTACCTGCCCGACGATGCCAAGGCATCGGCCGCGATGCGGCCGAGCGCCACGCTGAATGCCGCGATCGCCGCGCTTTGACGATTAGGTCCGAGCCTCCCTCCCCCGCAAGCGGGGGAGGGAAAAGAAGCGCTACTTAATCTCCTCGGTCACGATATCGCCCTTGGGGCTGACCAGCTCTCGGCCGACGCGTTTTTCCGCCACGTCCCGTATGTGCTGGGCGACGCGCGGGTTACGCTGCATCAGCGCGTGCAGGTCCTGCGCCGCGAGCACCAGAAGGTTGGTGCGCGTGAGCGCGACCGCGGTCGCGGAGCGGCGGGCGCGGCGCAGCACCGCCACCTCACCAAAGAACTGGCCGACGCCGAGCCTGATGCGCTCCTTCTTGAGCGCCACCTCCACCTCGCCGGCGGCGATGAAATACATCGAGTGTGCCGGATCGCCGGCGCGCACGATGATTTCGTCCGTTTCGACGACCTGGGCGCGCAACAGATCCATAATGTCGGAGATGGCGGCGGCGTCGAGCTCGGCGAACAGCGGCACGCGGGCGATCATGCCCCAGGTGACGATGAAATCGCGGCGGTGGATCTGCTCGGCGAAGGCGGTGGCGATGATGCCGATCGGCAGCGCCATCATGATCAGGCCGGCGAAGATGGTGGCGGTGGCGATGAGCTTGCCCAGCGCGGTCACCGGCACCACATCGCCGTAACCGATGGTGCCGATGGTGACGATCGCCCACCACAGCGCGTCGGGAATGGTGCCGAGCTTGTCCGGCTGGATCTTCCCCTCGGCGAGATGCATCAAGGCGGCGGCGACCAGCGACGTGCCGAGCGTGATCACCAGGCAGCCGAACAGCGCGCGGCGTTCGCGATACAGAACGTCGAGCAGCGAGCGCATCGCCGGCGAGTAGCGCGCGATCTTGAAGAAGCGCACGATGCGGAACACGACAAGCAGCCGCAGGTCGTCGGGCAGCACCAGCGCGAACCAGAACGGCAGCACCGCGATCAGATCGATGATGCCGCTTGGGCTGAGCGCGTATTTGAGCCGCGCACGCAAGGCGCCGAGATGGCGGTTGGGCCCGTGCTCGACCGCCGCCCACAGCCGCAAGGCATATTCGACCGAGAACACCACGAGTGAGAATATCTCGATCGCGGCGAAGCCGGTGGCGTAGCGGACGCCGAATTCGGGCACGGATTCGAGTGCGACCGCGATCAGGTTGATCAGGATCAGCAGCACCAGCGCGCGATCGACGGCAACGCTCACGCCGTCGCCGATCAAGCCCTGCTCGAGGACCAGATAGACGCGGTGGCGCAGTTCCTTGACCCTGTCGCGCGGCATACGGATTCCGCCGGGAATCGGTTGGATATTTATACACTTAAGCCGGCCGGGCGGTTTTGCGGTCGATCAATTTCCCCTGTCCCCGCTCGCAGCGAGAGGTGGGACGGCCTGCAATTCAATACAGCCGCACCGCGTAGACCGGCGGCAGGTGGGCATTGACCAGCGACCAGCCTTCGCCGGCGTCTTCGCTGACCCACAGGCTGCCGGTGGTCGAGCCCATGGCGAGCTGGGTGCCGGTTGGGTCAACGTCGAGGCCGTGGCGGTAAACGAGGTCGTAGGCGTCGCGCTGCGGCAGGCCGGCACGCAGACTCTGCCAGGTCTTGCCGCCGTCGCGGGTGCGCGTCACCGACAGCGCGCCGTCGCGCGGCACGCGCAACTCGTCCTTGATCGCTGGTACGAACCAGGCAGTGAGCGGGTCCTGCGGATGCGCGGCGACGGCAAAGCCGAAGTCGTCGAACGGCGGCTTGAGCTGCGTCCAATTGGCGCCGGCATCGGTCGAACGGAACATGCCGCTGTGGTGCTGCATCCACATGGTGTCAGGCGCGCCGGCACAGCGCGCGACGCGGTGCGGGTCTTGCACTTCCGGAACGCCGGCCTGATCTGGCGGCATGTAGCCGGCGATGAGGCCCTTGCCCAGAACCGTCCAGCTGTGACCGCTGTCGCGCGTCTCCCACACGCCGCCGCAGGAGATCGCGATCGAAATGCGCCTGGCGTCGCGCGGATCGGCCGAGACCGAATGGATGCCGGCCATGTCATAGCCGCCGCCGAACCATTTGGCGCGCTCCGGCACGTTCCATAGCGCGCTCATGAGCTGCCAGCTCCGGCCGTGATCGGTGGAGCGGAACAGGCCGGCCGGCAGCGCGCCGATCCACAGCTCGCCCGAAGCATCGGCGCCGCCCGCCTCCATCGTCCAGATCTGGAACAGCGTCGGCGCGTCAGCCGCATCGGCCGGGAAGGCCGGCGCGGCAAGCTCGGTCCAGCTTGCGCCATGATCGTCGGAGCAATGCAGCTTGGAGCCGAAGTGGCCGTGCTTCAGCGCCGCATAGAGCGTGCGGTCGCGCGCATCGTGTAGCGCCGCGGTGACCGCAATGCCGGGAAAGTCCGTGCGCGCGATCTGCCAGCCGCCGTTTCTCCTAACGAGCGACAGCAATCCCTTGCGCGTCGCCACCAGCATGCGATCGGACATCGTTCTCTCCTTGCGCATCATCTTATCCGAAAACCGGTTCCCACTTTTCGGGATGATGCGCGTCAACCTCCCGACAAGGCCTGCATCACGTAGAGCGTGGTGTTCGGCTTGATGCTGCGTGCGAGCGCGCCGTGATGCGGCAGCCGTACGCCGTCGGCGAAGATGCAAACGTGTTTGCGTAAGGCGCCCCGCTCGTCGAGGATATAGCCGCGCACATGCGGCAGTTCGCGGAACACGTCGTCGAGCGCCGCGCCGACGGTGTCGCCGGCGGCGGTCAAGGGCCCGCCCGGCACGACCTCGCGCAGCCAGCTCGTGAAATGCAATTCGGCCATGGGCGCAAGCGTAATGCGGTCGCTGTCCGCGCGGAAGCCGGAACCACAGTTTCCGCTAGCCGCCGAGCGCGGCTTCGATCGCCTGCAGCGCCTGTTCCGCCTTGGAACCGTCCGGGCCGCCGGCCTGCGCCATGTCAGGACGGCCGCCGCCGCCTTTACCGCCGAGCACCGCAGCGCCGGCTTTGACCAGATCGACCGCGTTGAAACGCTTGGTCAGATCCTCGGTGACGCCGACGGAGATGCCCGCCCGGCCCTCGTCGCTCACCGCGACAATGGCGATGACGCCGGAGCCGATCTGCTTCTTGGCCTCGTCGATCAGGCTCGGCAGCTCTTTCGGGCTAATGCCGGTGATCGACCGCGCGATCAGCTTGATGCCGTTCACCTGACGTACGCCGTCGGCACCAGCCGCCGCCGCTGCGCCGCCGCCGCCCATGGCGAGCTTCTTCTTCGCCTCGGTCAGTTCGCGTTCGAGCTTCTTGCGCTCGTCCATCAACGACACGATGCGCGCCGGCACGTCCTCGAGCGGCACCTTGAGCTCGGCCGCCGCGGCCTTGGCGAGCTGGGCCTGATGCTCGGCCGATTTGCGCGCCGCCCTGCCGGTCAGCGCCTCGATGCGGCGCACGCCGGCGGCAACGCCTGAATCGGTCAAGCCGCCGATCAGGCCGATATCGCCGGTGCGTTTGACGTGGGTGCCGCCGCACAATTCGATCGACCAGCCGAGCGTGTTGCCCGAGCCCTCGCCCATCGCCACCACGCGCACTTCGTCGCCGTATTTTTCGCCGAACAACGCACGGGCGCCGGAGGCCCGCGCGTCGTCGAGCGCCATCAGCCTTGTGGTGACTGGCGCGTTCTGCAGCACGATGTCGTTGGCGATGTCCTCGACCTTTTCGATCTCGGCCGCGGTCATCGGTTTGGGGTGGGAGAAGTCGAAGCGCAGACGGTCGGGCGCAACCAGCGAGCCCTTCTGCGCGACATGGTCGCCGAGCACCTGGCGCAGCGCTTCGTGCAGCAGGTGCGTCGCGGAATGGTTCTGCCTTATGGCGGCGCGCCGCGCGTGGTCGACCTCGAGCAGCAGCGGGTCGCCGACCTTCACCGCGCCCTCATCGACCTTGACCATGTGCACGAAGACGTCGCCGGCCTTCTTCTGCGTGTCGGTGACGGTCAGGCGCACGCCTTCGCGCCGCATTTCGCCGGTGTCGCCGACCTGGCCGCCGGACTCGCCATAGAACGGCGTCTGGTTCATCACCACCGCGCCGGTTTCGCCCTTTTTCAATTCGGCGACGCTCTTGCCGTCCTTGACCAGCGCGGCGACCACGCCTTCGGCGGTCTCGGTTTCGTAGCCGAGGAATTCGGTGGCGCCAGCCTTCTCGCGCAGGCCGAACCAGACGGTCTCCTGCGCCGCTTCGCCGGAGCCGGCCCAGGAAGCGCGCGCCTTCTCGCGTTGGCGCTCCATGGCGTCGTTGAAGCTGTCGAGGTCGACGCCGATGCCGCGGGCGCGCAGCGCGTCCTGAGTGAGGTCAAGCGGAAAGCCGTAGGTGTCGTAGAGCGTGAACGCCGTCTCGCCGTCGAACATGTCGCCTTTGCTTAGCCCCGCGCTTTTCTCCTCCAGCAGCGCAAGCCCGCGCGTCAGCATGGCGCGGAAACGCGTCTCCTCCAGCTTCAGCGTCTCGGTGATCAGCGCCTCGGCGCGTGTCAATTCCGGAAACGCCTGGCCCATCTCGCGGGTCAGCGTCGGCACCAGCTTCCACATCAGCGGCTCTTTGGCGCCGAGCAGTTCGGCGTGGCGCATGGCGCGGCGCATGATGCGGCGGAGCACATAGCCGCGGCCTTCGTTCGACGGCAGCACGCCGTCGGCGATGAGGAACGACGACGCGCGCAGGTGATCGGCGATGACGCGGTGCGAGGCCTTGTGCGGCCCGTGCGCGCCGACCTTGGTCAGATCGGCGACGGCCTGGATCAGCGTGCGGAACAGGTCGATGTCGTAATTGTCGTGCACGCCCTGCAGCACCGCGGCGATGCGCTCAAGCCCCATGCCGGTGTCGATCGACGGCCGCGGTAGCGGCACGCGCTTGCCGCCGGCGAGCTGCTCGAACTGCATGAAGACGAGGTTCCAGATCTCGATGAAGCGGTCGCCGTCGGCGTCAGGCGACCCCGGCGGCCCGCCGGGGATATGGGCGCCGTGGTCGTAGAAGATTTCCGCGCAGGGGCCGCAGGGGCCGGTGTCGCCCATCGACCAGAAATTGTCCGAGCCGGCGATGCGCAGAATTTTCTTTTCCGGCAGGCCGGCGATCTTCTTCCACAGGCCGAAGGCCTCGTCGTCGTCGATATAGACGGTGACCAGGAGTTTCTCCGGCGAGATCGCGAAGTCCTTGGTGATCAGCCGCCAAGCGAGCTCGATGGCGCGCTCCTTGAAGTAGTCGCCGAACGAGAAGTTGCCCAGCATCTCGAAGAAGGTGTGGTGGCGCGCGGTGTAGCCGACATTGTCGAGATCGTTGTGCTTGCCGCCGGCGCGCACGCATTTCTGCGAGGTCGCGGCGCGCACGTAGGGCAGCTTCTCGACGCCGGTGAAGACGTTCTTGAACTGCACCATGCCGGCATTGGTGAACATCAGCGTCGGATCGTTGCGCGGCACCAGCGAGGACGACGCCACGACCTCGTGGTCGTTGCGCTTGAAGAAATCCAGGAAGTTCTTGCGGATATCGTTGACGCCGCTCATTCGCCTGTCGCTGCTGGCCCGCCCGTTTAGCCCGATATTCGGGGCTAAATCCCCGTCCGGCTTGTGGTTTCCGGGAGCTATTTAGCGACGGGGGTTGGGGAAGTCTAGGAAGGCGCGGTCCGACCCTGCCTTACCCTCTCCCCTTGTGGAAGAGGGAAAGCGATTGCCGCTCCGGCCTGCTCCAGCCAACACCCCTAAAAACGCCTTCGCCCCCGTCCTCGGTGGCGGCCGCTTTACGCAGCCGGGTGCCGACGGGGGCGATACGCGAGACGCGTTACCGGTCTCGTTTGCGCATGATCTGATCCGAAAACCGGTTCCCACTTTTCGGGACCATGCGCGATTGGTGCGGCGAAGAACTGGCGCCGCCGCTGCGCCTCACAACTTTCCCTTCTCATCCTTTTGTCCGCTCGTCCCCGCGAAAGCGGGGACCCAGGGACAAGATCGTTACGCTGGCCGGATGGCTCTGGATTCCCTCTTGCGCGGGAGTGAGCGGCTAAATCAACCCTCCGCGGCCTCGTCGTCCTCGTCCTTTTCCTCGCCGGCCATGATCGCCTCGGCGACGATGCCCGAGTTCTGCCGCACCGCCGCTTCGATCTTGGCGGCGACGTCGGGATTATCTTTCAGGAACTGCTTGGCGTTCTCGCGGCCCTGGCCGATGCGCTGGCTGTCATAGGAGAACCAGGCGCCCGACTTCTCCACCACATTGGCCTTGACGCCGAGGTCGATCAGTTCGCCGACCTTGGAGACGCCCTCGCCGTACATGATGTCGAACTCGACCTGCTTGAACGGCGGCGCCAGCTTGTTCTTGACCACTTTGACGCGGGTCTGGTTGCCGACCACCTCGTCGCGTTCCTTGATGGCGCCGATGCGGCGGATGTCGAGGCGCACCGAGGCGTAGAATTTCAGCGCGTTGCCGCCCGAGGTCGTCTCCGGCGAGCCGTACATGACGCCGATCTTCATGCGGATCTGGTTGATGAAGATTACCATGGTGCGCGACTTGGAAATCGAGGCGGTGAGCTTGCGCAGCGCCTGGCTCATCAGCCGTGCCTGGCTGCCCGGCTGCACGTCGCCGATCTCGCCTTCGAGCTCGGAGCGCGGCACCAGGGCCGCGACCGAATCGACCACCAGCACGTCGACCGCGCCGGAGCGCACCAGCGTATCGGCGATTTCCAGCGCCTGCTCGCCGGCGTCCGGCTGCGAGATCAGGAGATCGTCGACATTGACGCCCAGTTTGCGCGCGTAAACCGGATCGAGCGCGTGTTCGGCGTCGACGAAGGCGCAGATGCCGCCTTTCTTCTGCGCTTCGGCGATGGTGTGCAGCGCCAGCGTGGTTTTGCCCGAGGATTCCGGCCCGTAGATTTCGACGACGCGCCCGCGCGGCAGACCGCCGACGCCGAGCGCAATGTCGAGGCCGAGCGAGCCCGTGGAAATCGCTTCGACATCCATGGACTTGTCGTTCTTGCCGAGCCGCATGATCGAGCCCTTGCCGAACTGCCGCTCGATCTGGCTGAGCGCGGCGGAAAGGGCTTTCGATTTGTCCATGGACGATCCTTCGACGAGACGCAGGGCGGGCTGACTCATGAGATGCGCTCCTATATGGCCGGGAATTCCCCCTCCGACAACGAAGGCCCAAGGAAGACCCCAGGCCCCGCGCCGCCGGTATCGACTGAAAGAGCACTGTACACTGTTTGTTCTCAGTTCGCAATATGTTCTTACCAAAAAAAATGGTGATGGCCCATTTTTTCCGAGTGGCCACGTTTGAATTCAGGGGAATGGCCTACTAACATACCGGTTCCGACCCTGAAAAGTTGAGGGGGAACGTAACCAATTCGTGCGTACTTTCTCCGCAACGGAGAGCGTCAGTCGGAGAGCGTCATGTCACAAAGTTCCAAGTTTACCTTGCCCTATGAGCACGACTATACGGGCCATTGGGAGGCCGCCAAACGGCGGAATGAAACCAAAAACTGGCTCAAACTGCGCGAACAGGAACTGGAATCGTCGCCGATCGTGCCAGAGCCGGAAATCCATACCGAAAACGAAACAGCCTGATTGCAGCGCAGCTCGTTTTCGTTCTCACGGCGTTCTGCCCGCCATCATGTTTCAATCGAGGCCAGCACCGAAAGCCGCATGCTGGCCTGCTTCGTTCCATAATGGCTCATTTTGTCTGCAGGTACGGCCTGGTTTATTAGGCTGGATTGAGAACATCCGAATACCGCGGAACAAAATATGCCGGTGTTCCGGAACCTCATCCATGATCGATGGATAAAAAGCATTACCGATCCGACCGCCGCTTGACTTCATTCAAGGCGCCGAGCCTGCAACTAAAGTATGAGAGCTGCCGGTGGAGGATACCAAGGAGCTATCCATGGCAACCGAAGTTCAACAACCGGCCAGTGGGACGTGGACATACATCAGCATCGCCGCGCTCATCGTGATCGTGATCGCCGCCGTCTGGTTCTACGCCCAATAACGGTTTGAACAATTCAGGAGGCCGCCGTATTTGGCAGCCTCCGCGACTATCGCGCCGGCCGGGCCGCAACATGGCGCGGCCGCGTTGATGCATGTCAATGCTGCGTCGCACCATTCGTGCGCGGTACCGGCCATCGTTCCGGGACGATGGCGATGCCTTCATCAATCAAGAAGCGCTCAGTGGCGGTCGGCAGGCGGAAGACGAGCATCAGCCTCGAGAACGAGTTTTGGGATGCCCTCAATCAAATTACCGCCGCGCGCGACACGACGCTCTCGAGCCTATTGGCGTCGATCGCGGCAGACCGGCCGAACACGAGATTGAATCTGTCCTCGGCCGTGCGAGTCTTCATTCTCGACCATTATCGCAACGGCGGCTGAAATTTTGTCTCCGGCGCTGGTCTGGGTTGCGATCCCGGCATACGTAAATACCACCAGCTGATGCCGCATGGGCAAGCCTGGGATTCGGTATGCCCTCTTAAATTCCACGTTGATGAATTGTACGTATGCTGCGTGGGTAAATTGGACGCAGTGGACGGGGTGCCGGGTCTGACCTGAGGTCAGGTGTCATGACCTGTACGCAATATCTTGTTCATCCGGCCGATAGCGGCGGCTGGACACTCGACCTGCAAACGCGCATCGCCGGTCCCTACGCGACGCGCAATCTGGCGCTGCAAGTGGCCTTGGCCGAGGCCGCATTGTTGCGCGCCAAGAACAACCGCGTCTGTATCGTCGTCAACGACGCCCGCGGCGAGGTCACCTCGTCGCGCTGCATGTGCGCGCGGTTCGACCGCTATCTGCACATGCACGGGCATTAGCCGACCGTGCCACGGCGTTGCCTGAACTGAAGGTGCACGTCGTCCGCCCTCGCCGATTGACGGGGGACGGGAGCAAAGGGCACCTCGGATATGCGGCGTTTACACAGCAGCCGCGCCGCAGAAGCGGCGGGCGCACGAGAACGCGACAGGACTCCGGCAATTATTTCGATCTCGAAGAGTCGCTCTCAGGGATCCCGCGAGAGGCGGCGTTCCTCGCATTGCAATAAATATTTTACTGGCTTTTTTCCCGGTCTCGGGGCGGAATCGCCATGCTTCGAGTCACGGGCACAGAACCCAACAGGGAGATCATCGATGCGCAAGCTGGTGATGACGTTCATTGCGGCCGCGGCAATTCTGACCGCCGGCGCGGTAGCTTACAATGCCGAAGCGCAGACCTCGCGCGGCGCCGCCGATATCACGGCGCAGGCCAAGAACTTCACGCCGATCGAAAAAGCCGCCTGCGGACCATACTGGGGCCGCTGGTGCGGGCCGTTCCATCACCGTGTCTGCCGTCACGGCACTTGCTGGTGCGCGCACTGCTGATCCGCGACGGCAACGCCTGACAACGGCAAATCACGCTCGAGGCCGCCCCACCGGGCGGCCTTGGTTTGCCCGCAAACCGGCGCCGCCGGCCCTTCGACAGTGGCAATTCGCCGCCTGTCGTCCCGTCTCGATCTTGCCTACAAGCGGCTGGAGGAACTCGGCACCGGCAGAGGCCGCGCCGACGCGGCGGTATTTTGTCCGGCAAGGGGG
>Ga0335082_10004292_pt1 | contig 15530 bp, 10 predicted proteins | sample Lox_Sample_41_FD_206718 | JGI IMG/M metagenome (GOLD analysis project Ga0335082, IMG submission 206718) | Soil microbial communities from Loxahatchee National Wildlife Refuge, Florida, United States - Lox_Sample_4.1 | ecosystem: Environmental > Terrestrial > Soil > Wetlands | place: USA...
TCCTCGGCCTGCGCGAGCGGATGTCGCGGGAGGTCATCACCGCAGAAATCCTGTATGCCAACCGGGATCCTTTCACCCGCCGGGTCGTCGTGGACAAAGGGTTCCAACACGGGGTCAAGGCCGGGCTCGCCGTGGTGGACGACGTCGGAGTGGTCGGGCAGGTGACGCGGGTCTTCCCTTGGATCTCCGAGGTTACCCTGGTCACGGACAAGGAGCAGGCGGTTCCGATTCAACTGGTGCGCAGCGGCCTGCGAGGAGTCACGTTCGGCGTCGGGTACGACGGCACGCTCGAGCTGCGGTTCATGCCTGTCAATGCCGATATTCAGAATGGCGACCTTCTGGTGACTTCGGGCATCGACGGAACCTATCCAGCGGGACTGCCTGTGGCGACCGTGACCAACATCGAGCGCAACGCGGCCTACGCTTTCGCCCGGATCACCTGCACCCCGGCCGCCGGGGTGAACAACTTCCGCCAAGTGCTCATCGTTTCGGCCGGAGAAACGCTGCCTGAGAACCCGATAGCGGACGACGACTCCGGCCCGCATGCGCGGAAGGGGAAGAAGTGAACCTCGGCTGGCTACACCCGCCGGCAGGAACCAAGGCGCCCCCGCAAGAGATCCTGCTACCGGTGCGCGGGTGGTACATCGCGTTGACGCTGCTCACCGCGCTGGTGATCGACCTGCTGGCGCTCCCTGCACTGATTCAGCAGGTGCGCCCCGATTTCATCGCCCTCACACTGGTCTATTGGGTGGTTTATCACCCTAGGCGGGTCGGGTTCTTGCCGGCGTGGGTCTTGGGGCTGACCATGGACGTGGCAGACGGCAGCCTTTTCGGGCAGCACGCTTTGGCCTATGCCGTCCTCATGTATCTCGCGATCCTGTTCCATCGGCGCATCGTGATGTTCGGCATGCGCCAGCAGGTGTTGCACGTACTGGCGATCCTCTTGGCCTCGCAGGTCATCATGCTCGGGGTCCGGTTGATGGCCGGAGCCGAGTTCCCCGGGCCTCTGTACTTTCTGTCGAGCTTGTTCGGAGCGGCGCTCTGGCCCGTGCTGTTCAACGTCATCCGGATTCCTCTGCGGCCTAGGGCCGACCCCGATGCGGCTTAGATGGCGCGTGTTCCGGCGCGGCGGCGCGCGCGAGGAGCGCGATCCGATCGTGCTGGGCGGCGGCCGGCGCGCCGAGCTCCGGGACCATCAGAAGGAGCTTCACGCGTTCCAGGTGCGCCTGGCCGTGTCCGCCGGCATCGTCCTGCTGGTGTTTGTTCTGCTGCTGGGTCGGTTCTTCTACCTGCAGGTGATCCAGCATGAGTACTACCACACGCTGGCTGAAAACAACCGCATCTCCATCGTTCCCATCATCCCGAATCGCGGTCTGATTCTGGACCGCAATGGCGCGGTCATCGCGCACAACTATGCCGCGTACACGCTCGAGATCACTCCGGCCAAGACCGGGGATCTGGACTCACTGATCACCGAGCTCGCCACGCTCGTCGAGATCACCCCGAAGGACCGTAAGCGCTTCCGCAAGCTGCTGGAGGAAGGCCACGACTTCTCCAGCCTGCCGATCCGCACCCGCTTGAACGACGTCGAGGTCGCGCGCTTTGCGACCAACAAGTTCCGCTTTCCGGGAGTGGACATCCGTGCCCGTTTGTTCCGGCACTATCCCAACGGCGAGGTGGCCTCGCATGTCATCGGTTACATCGGCCGCTTGACCGAGAGCGACCTCGAAAAGCTCGAAGACAAGGGTCTAGCCGCGAACTACACGGGATCCGACTTCATCGGCAAGGTGGGGCTGGAGGGGCGGTACGAAACCGACTTACACGGGACGACCGGATTCGATCAGGTGGAAACGGATGCCAATGGTCGCGCGGTGCGCACGCTGCGCAGCACGCTGCCGGTTTCCGGCAACAACCTGCTGCTGTCGCTCGACGCGAGGCTCCAGGATGTGGCTGAGCGGGTGTTCGGAGACCGCCGCGGCGCGCTGGTGGCGATCGAGCCTTCCACCGGTGGGGTGCTGGCGCTGGTCAGCAAACCCGGCTTCGATCCCAACCTGTTCGTCGACGGGATCGATCCGCAGAACTGGGAGGCGCTCAACAGCTCTCCCGATCATCCGCTCAACGACCGCGCCCTGCAGGGCATGTACCCGCCGGGCTCCACGTTCAAGCCATTCATGGCGTTGGCTGCGCTGGAGCTGGGCAAACGCAACCCCCATCACGCGATCGCCGATCCAGGTTATTTCATCCTCGGGGGTGCGCGCGGGCATCCGTACCACGATTGGAAAAAGGGCGGCCATGGCATGGTCGACATGCACAAGGCAATCGTGGTCTCCTGCGATACCTATTTCTACGGAGTCGCCCAGGACCTTGGGATCGATAACATTCACGATTTCATCGGCCAGTTCGGGTTCGGGAAACGCACGGGTATCGACATCGACGGCGAAGCGGCAGGAGTGCTGCCGTCGCCCGAATGGAAAACGCGGCGGTTTCCGCAAAATCCTCTGCAACAGAAATGGTTTACCGGTGACACGATCTCCGTGGGCATTGGCCAGGGCTACAACCTCGCCACGCCCGTGCAGCTCGCGCAGGCGGTATCGGTGCTCGCCAACAACGGGACCATGTTCCGCCCGCATCTAGTGCGCCATATCCAGGATAGTCAGACCAACAAGCTCACCAGCATTGACGTGGAGCCGGTCGCAACGATACCGCTGCGCCCCGAATACCTTAAGATCGTGCGCGATGCCATGATCGACGTGACCCGTCCGGGTGGCACGGCGGCGCTCTCGGGCGTGGGCGCCAAGTACCAGTTCGCCGGGAAGACCGGCACCGCCCAGGTCATCGCGATGAAGCCGAACGAGAAATACGACGAGCGCCGCGTCAATGAACGACATCGGGACCACGCGCTGTTCATCGCGTACGCTCCCGCCGATGCTCCCACCATCGCGCTGGCGGTCCTGGTCGAGAATGGAGGTCACGGCGCGGCGGCTGCAGCGCCCATCGCCCGCAAGGTGCTCGACTTCTATCTGCTGGGCAAGGAACCGGAAGTCAAAGCTGAGGACGACAAGGACAACGAAGAAGATGATTAGCCGGCTGCTCTCGTTCCTTGGGCGTCACGTGGACCGCCATCTCCTGGCGGCAATCGGTGCCCTGCTGCTGGTGGGCCTGATCACGCTATACAGCGCTTCCGGAGAAAACCTCGCGCGGGTCGGCGCCCAGGCGGGCAACATCATCGTGGCGCTCGGGCTGATGTGGCTGGCCGCCAACGTCCCGCATCACTATCTGCAACGGTCCGCGCTGCCTCTATACCTCGTCGGCCTGCTGCTTCTGATCTGCGTTGCGGTATTCGGCGAGGTCGCGAACGGCGCGCGCCGCTCGTTGCACGTTGGCGTGATCCGGTTCCAGCCATCGGAGCTGATGAAGGTTGCCGTCCCGATGGCGCTCGCGTGGTACTTCGACCGCTACGAAGCGGTGCTCAAACTGCGCGACTTCGCCGTAGCGGCATTGATGCTTCTGGTCCCGGTGATGCTGATCGCCAGGCAGCCCGACCTCGGTACCGCGTTGCTGATCGCCGCAGCCGGCTTCTACGTCATCTTCCTCGCCGGGCTGAACTGGAAGATCCTGGTCGGCCTCACCGTGGCCGCGCTCTCCAGCCTGCCGCTGCTGTGGTCGGTGCTGCACGACTATCAGAGACAGCGCGTGCTGACGCTGCTCGATCCAAACCAAGACCCGCTCGGCGCCGGCTATCACATCATCCAATCGACCATCGCGCTGGGCTCGGGTGGGTTCTTCGGCCGAGGCTGGCTGAACGGCACGCAGGCGCATCTGGATTTTCTGCCCGAGCGGAGCACGGACTTCATTTTCGCCGTCTTCGCCGAGGAGTTCGGTCTGTTCGGCAACCTGGTCCTCGTGACCCTGTTTCTGTTCGTGATCGGCCGTGGGATGTTCATCACCTTCAACGCGTCGACCCTGTTCACTCGATTGCTCTCCGGTGCCATTACACTCACCTTCTTCACATACGTCTTCGTCAACATGGGGATGGTGAGCGGCTTGCTGCCCGTGGTGGGGGTGCCGCTGCCCCTGATCAGCTACGGCGGATCATCCCTGGTGAGCCTCCTGCTCGGAATGGGGATCCTGATGAGCATCCATACCCATAAGAGGCTGGTGAAGACGTAGCCAGGAGCAAACCGGGAGCAGTGGCGAGTGACCAGCGAGGAGTGGAACAACGACACTGCTGGGCGTTACGCCGCAGCTGAAGGTCTCGTGCGTGATGCATGTCTTGCCCTACGGGCCTTCGCCGACTTCGCTCTCCCGGCTGGGGTAGCCCAAGGTCGGATCGTCGTTGCGCTACTCTTGTCGGGGCTTCTCGCGGCGTGCTCCACTGCCCCGGCGCGCAAGGCCGGCGGCTACTACCTCGACGATGGCCCTGGCCCCAATCCACCCGCCAACCTGAGCCGGATTCCAGACCCTGTGCCGAAGGCGGAGCCGATCAAGGCCTCGACCGCACGCCCGTATACAGCGCTGGGGCGCATGTACACGCCGATGACCCAGCTCGGCCCCTATGAGGCGCGGGGGCGGGCCAGCTGGTATGGCCGCCGCTACCATGGTCAACCGACCGCCTCCGGCGAACGCTATGACATGTACGCCATGACGGCCGCACATGCTACGCTTCCGATCCCCAGCTATGCCCGTGTTACGAGCTTACGCACCGGTCAGAGCGTCATCGTCCGCATCAATGACCGCGGTCCGTTTCGAGGGGGCCGGTTGATCGACCTGTCCTATGTCGCGGCGTACAAACTCGGCATCCTGGATTCGGGCAGTGATATGGTGGAGGTCCAGAGCATCGTTCCAGGCCAACCCATGCAGGTACAGCGCCTCGCATCACGCGCGACGCCCGAGGCACAAGCGGTGCAGGAACCGCCCGTCACACGCGAAGCCGCGGGAAGCTACGTGCAGCTTGGCAGCTTTGGCCAGCGCTCGAATGCGGAGAGCTTTCTTGTGCGGATGCGTGCCGAGCTGGGTGGACAGGTCGAGAGCATCGGCCTGCATACCGGTGCCGGCCTATACCGCGTGCTCGCCGGTCCCTATCCGGATCGGGAGCAGGCCCTGCAAGCGGCCGACCTCATCCAGCGCTCGCTCGATCTCAAGCCGCTGGTGATCACCCGCTAACCGACGCCGTAGCCTACCGCGAAGCAGACGCGAAACCATCGCGATGTATACCCTGATCTGTGGCTCCATCGCCTACGACACGATCATGGTGTTCCGGGATCGATTCAAGAATCATATCCTCCCGAACCAGATCCACATCCTCAACGTCTCGTTCCTGGTTCCCGACATGCGCCGGGAGTTCGGCGGCTGCGCGGGAAACATCGCCTACAACTTACGAGCGCTGGGCGGCTTGCCGTTGATCATGGCCACCGTCGGCGAAGACTATCAGCCGTACGCGTATCGGCTGGAGCGGCTCAAGCTCGCGCAGACCCACATCCGGCAGATCCAGGACACCTTTACCGCTCAGGCGTTCATCACCACCGACCTCGATGACAATCAGATCACGGCGTTCCACCCGGGGGCGATGACTTTGTCGCATCTGAACCACGTTGAGGATGCGAAGGACGTGAGCCTGGGCATCGTCGCGCCGGATGGGCGTGACGGGATGTTGGCGCATGCGCGCGAATTTCATCGGGCCGGCATACCGTTTGTGTTCGATCCGGGCCAAGGGATGCCCATGTTCAGCGGCGAGGAGTTGATGGAATTCGTGCGCCTGGCCGACTATGTCACGGTCAATGATTACGAAGCACGCCTGCTGCAGGACAAGGTCGGGCGCAGTATCGAAGAACTGTCGCGCAGCCTCAACGCGCTCGTGGTGACGAAGGGTGCAGAGGGCTCGCTGATCTTCGTTGACGGGGAGGCGGTCCCCATCCCCAGCGTCAAGCCCCGAGCGATCCTGGATCCGACGGGTTGTGGCGACGCCTACCGTGCCGGCCTTCTGTACGGGATCTCGCAAGGCTATGACTGGCCGACCATCGGTCGCCTGGCATCGCTGCTTGGCGCGATTAAGATCGCGTCGCGCGGCGGCCAAAATCATCAAGTGAGTCGCGACGAGGTCGGTGAGCGGTACCGGGAAGCGTTCGGGACGGCGATCTGGTAAGCTCCCTCCTCATGATCGATTCGCTCGGTCTGCCCCTGCGCCGAGCCGCGCCAGCGTCGCCTGCGGGACATATCGGCGCGCGCTGGAGCCGGGGTGTCACTCGGCGTCAAGTTCTTGTCATCTCAGCAGCTTAGTGTTCCCTGGTCCAGTTTAGGGGAGTGCAGACATGTTGGAACCAAGGAGCGAAATTCGCCAGGACTCGCAAACCAAGCTATCGGTGCACCTGGCGCGCAGTGAAGCCGAAATCATTGATGCACAGCGATTGCGCTTCCGAGTATTTGCCGAGGAGATGGGCGCGCGGCTGCCCGATGCGGAACAGGGGATCGACCGGGACGGATTCGACCCATGGTGCGAACACTTGCTGGTTACAGATGAAGACGCCGGCGAAGTGCTCGGGACCTATCGCATCCTGACGAGCGAGGCCGCCAAACGCGTCGGCGGGTTCTACTCGGAGCAAGAGTTCGATCTCGCCCGCCTGAACCATCTGCGTGCCCGCAGTGTAGAGATCGGACGCTCCTGCGTGCATCCGGAGCATCGCAGCGGGGGAGTCATCGCCCTGCTCTGGTCTGGACTCGCCGAGTTCATGCAGCGGACCGGCTACGAATACATCCTGGGGTGTGCGAGCATGAGCATGGTGGACGGTGGGCATAGCGCAGCGGCGGCCTACCGCCGGTTGTGCGAGTCGCACCTGAGCCCCGCAGAGTATCGGGCGTTTCCGCGCTGCCCACTGCCGCTGGACGACCTGGACCAGAATGCCACACCGGTGGTCCCACCGCTCATCAAGGCCTATCTTCGAGTAGGCGCTTACATCTGTGGTGCGCCCGCCTGGGATCCAGATTTCAACACCGCTGATCTTCTGATGTTGCTCCCTCTGTCGCGCGTGAACGCGCGCTACGCAAAGCACTTCATGCGGCATGCCGGATAGTTTGGTCGCTCATCCGGGAAGCGCCGGAGGTAAACCCGCTTCCTACGCTGTGCAGTTGTATCGACTGGTGCGGCTTCTGCTGCATATCGCGTGGGGCTGCTTCTACGTAGGAGTGCTGTTCCCGTTTCTTTCCGAGCGGCGCCGGCTGCGGGCCATCCGGCGCTTCTCGCGCCAGTTACTCTCCGTGCTGCAGGTCCATTCCACGCTCCGAGGTGCGATGCCGCCGGGCCGCGAGCCCACGCTACTCGTCGCCAACCACGTCTCCTGGCTCGACATTTGGGTGATCGATGCCGTCGTCCCGGTCCGGTTCGTAGCCAAGGCCGATGTCCGTCGCTGGCCCGTTCTCGGGTTCCTGGTGTCTCGCTCGGGCACCATTTTTATCGAGCGCGAAAAGCGTCACGATGCCGCGCGGACCAACCGCGCGATCGTCGAAGCGCTGACACGCGGGGAACACGTGGCCCTGTTCCCTGAAGGGACCACCACGGACGGGACCGAGGTCAAACCGTATCACGCCTCGCTGTTCCAACCGGCCTTGGGCGCAGGTGCACGCGTGGTTGTGCTTGCGCTCCGGTACCTGAACCAGGACGGGACCGTGAACGTAGACGCTTCCTACGTCGGCGATCGCTCGATGCTGGAGTCGTTGCGCCTGATCCTCGCGCGTCGGCGGCTGCGCGTGGAAGTGATATTTGCGGGCACAGTCGACGTGCACAATAAGACACGCCGGGATATCGCCCGGGAAGCCGAGTCGATTACCGCGGATGCGCTACGGCTGCCGCGCCCCGGCAGGAGGCTTGGAACAGCTGGCGGTCCTCAAGGCGTACCGCCGAGAGCTCACGCCCCCACACACAGCCTGTATCCAGCCCGATGAGGTCGGGTTCAAGCACCAGGCCTAAGGCGGCCCAGTGGCCGAAGACGACGGGCGTGCCACGGCTCGCGCGTTCGGGAACGGCGAACCAGGGCATGCGCCCTGCGGGTAGCTCTAGACTCTCCCCTTTGTAGCTCAGGTCCATCTCGCCGTCGCGCGTGCATACGCGCATGCGCGTCATCGCGTTGATCAGTACGCGGGTACGCGCTGCGCCGGTCAGATCCTCGCTCCAGCGCGGTGGCCGATTGCCGTACATGTACGCCAGCAATCCGCGATAGTCGGCAGCACGGAGCGAGCGTTCCACTTCCTCAGCGAGCGCCCGTGCACGGACGATCGTCCAGCCTGGTAGCAGTCCGGCGTGCACCAATGCGTGGCCATGCTCTACATGCATCAGCGGCCTGGACCGCAGCCAATCGAGCAGCTCATCGCGGTCCGGCGCCGCGAGAACGTCGGCCAACCTGTCGTCCTTCCTGAGCTTTGCACAGCCTGCCGCGACGGCCAGCAGATGGAGGTCATGATTCCCCAACACACAGACAGCTTGTGCGGCGAGCCCGCGCACGAACCGCAACGTCGCGGCTGAGGCAGGGCCGCGGTTGACCAGGTCGCCGACGAACCAAAGGCGGTCGGTCGAAGGGTCGAACCGGATCAGGTCGAGTAGCCGCTGCAGCGAACTGAGGCAGCCTTGCACGTCCCCGATAGCATAGATCGCCAAGCAAAGGCTCCAATGCGTACTCCAACAGCGACGACGCACGTGGTGCGATGTAGCCCCTGCCGTGGCTCGCGTCGTTATTTGGATCGGCTGACCATATAGTCCACGGCCGCCGTCACTTCGGCATCCGGGAGCGACGCGTTGCCGCCCTTCGCCGGCATTGTGCGGATGCCTTTGAGCGCGTGCTCGTGCAACACCGGTAGACCTTGGGCGATCCGCGGCTTCCACGCCGCTTTGTCACCGAACTTAGGTGCGCCCAAGACTCCGGTGCCATGACAGGCGCTGCACACGGTTTCGTAGACAGTCGCACCGTCGGCCTTGGCGGAAGCCGACGCGCCGGGCGCCGCAGCGGTCGATGCCACAGGTGTCGCAGCCGTTGGGCTCGCAGGCGGAGCGGCAGGTTCCTTGAATCGAGCGCCGCCTTGGTTAGCCATCCAAATCGTCGCGCGCTCAACCTCCAACTCGGACAAGTCGGGATTGCCCCCTTTTGCAGGCATGGCACGGATGCCTTTGAGCGCGTGCTCCACCAGCGTCTTCTCGCCCTGCGCAATGCGTGGCTTCCAGGCTGCGGCGTCGCCGATCTTCGGGGAGCCGAGCAGAGCTGCGCCGTGGCATGTCTGACACACCGCCTTCACCACCTCCTCACCCGAGCGATTGCCCGTGACAGGAGTTGCCTGCGCTAGGGTGACTTCTCCCACCGGATGCAATCGTGTCGCGACAGCGTCCTCGGACATGAGCGCACCGCCGGTCTCGACACGCAACCCGCCGGTCACCAGTTGCACAATCATCACGATCAACAGGATCGGCACCAGGAACGCCAACAGCACCGCGACGATCAGCTGTTGCGGCGTCTTGATCGGAGTGGAGTGATCTTCGACGTGAGCGTCGATCATCAGCGGATCCTCGGCCACAGGCGGGCGAAAAAGCCGTAAGTATAGGGGATTCCAAGCACTGCTCAAGGGAAGCGGATGGACGCGGTCCGCGATTGGGGCTATGCTTTCCGAATTAGTCAGCCTGAGCACGCGCCCTTAGCTCAGTGGATAGAGTGTTGGCCTCCGAAGCCAAAGGTCGCGCGTTCGAATCGCGCAGGGCGCGCCACCGGTTCCAGTCGAGAACCTCTTGCGAGGTCCGGCGGACGCGACGCGCCGTGCACTCTCGCTTGGACGGGCGCACGATACATCGCTGCCATTGCCTCGCCAGCGCCGGCCGGAATGGTGAGCGCAGCGATTAGACGGCGATAAAGGGATGCAGCGAGTCCGCGCTCGCCGGCGCCGTATAAGTCCGCGGATCCCAGCTCTGGACCAACGCCTGGAACTCCTCGGCGGGCAGAGGTTTGCTAAACAGATAGCCTTGCACCTCGTGGCAGCCGCGAAGCCGCAAAAACTCGAGTTGCTCGCGGGTCTCCACGCCCTCTGCCAGAACACGTAGCTGCAAGCTGTGCGCAAGCGCGATCACGGCGCTGGTGATGGCCGCGTCGGAAGGGTCGGAACGCATATCGCGCACGAAGGACTTGTCGATCTTGAGCTTCTGGATCGGGAAGCGGCTCAGGTACGACAGGCTCGAATAGCCGGTGCCGAAGTCGTCGATGGAGAGCTGCAATCCCATCGCGTTGAGGCGCGAGAGCAGATCGACTGTCTGCTCGCTCTGCTCCATCAATAGCGTCTCGGTGATCTCGAGCGTCAGATGGCACGGGTCGAGCTTCGTGAGCGCGAGCGCTTCGCTCACCGTGTTGATCAGCGACCCGCTGCGGAACTGCTCCGCCGAGAGGTTGACCGCCACCGGAATACGGATCAGCCCGGCCTGCTGCCAGGCCCGATTCTGCCGGCAGGCCTCTTGCAGCACCCACGCGCCGAGCCGGCCGATCAAGCCCGCTTCCTCTGCGATGCGAATGAACTGCCCCGGTGGCACCAGGCCGCGCTCGGGGTCCTGCCATCGGACCAGTGCCTCGACGCCGACGAGCTCGCCGGTGACTGCGCTCACAATGGGCTGGTAGTGCAACACGAACTCTTGATTGCGGAGCGCACGCCGCAGTCGCGTCTCCATCGTCAGGCGCTCCTGTGCAATCTCGTTCATGCGCGGCGTGAAGTACTGGAAGTTGTTGCGCCCACTCTCCTTGGCGTGATACATCGCCGTGTCGGCATTTCGCATCAGCGTATCGAGGTCGGTTCCGTCGTCGGGAAAGACGGAGATTCCGACGCTGCCCGAGACGTGCAACTCGTTGCCCTCGAGCTGGACCGGAGCGGCGATGATTTCGAGCAACTTGTTGGCAAGCGGTGTCAGGTCCTGGATGTCGCGCACCTCGGGCAGCACGATCACGAATTCGTCGCCCCCCAGCCGCGCTACCGTGTCGGACTGCCGCACCGCGCTGGAGAGCCTTGTCGCCATCTGTTGCAGCAGCTTGTCGCCGATGTGGTGGCCGAGTGAATCGTTGATATGCTTGAAGCGGTCCAGGTCGAGGAACATCAGGCCGACGCGTCGCCGCGAGCGGCTGGCCTGGGACATCGCTTGCTGGGCGCGATCGCGAAACAGGTTGCGGTTCGGTAAGCCAGTCAACTCGTCGTGATGCGCGAGGTGTCGGATGCGCTCCTGCGCCAATGTACGCTCGGTGACGTCGCGGCAGTTGAGCACGATCCCGGCCACCGCCGGGTGGTCCAGGCAGTTATTGGCCGTCAGCTCGAGCGTGCGCCAGCTTCCATCAGCGTGCCGGAAGCGCACCGGTAGCGTGTGCTCGCCGGGCATCGCGCGCACGGTCCGCTGGAGCTCGCCCTGCAGCTCTTCAATATCTTCGGGATGAACCAGCGTCATCACGTCCGAGCCGTTCAGCTGCTCGGCAGCGATGCCGACGACTTGCTCCACCGAAGGGCTGGCATAGAGGATATGGCCGTCGGCGGAGATGATCGCCGTGAGATCCAGCGCCTTCTCCGTCAGCGCTCGGAATCGCTCTTCCCGCTTGCGCAGCAACTCCTTCGCTTCCTCCCGCTCGTGCACGAGCTGGGCGATCAGCTCCGACAGCTCCTCCAGGTCGGCGTCCCTGCTCGTATCCAGGTCCGTGCCGGCGGCGCCGACCAGCTGGACTCGCAGCCGCTGCAGCCGTGTGATCACGCGGTCACGCAGCGCGACCTCGACATGCAGTTGCTGGTTCAGCCGCGCAAGGATGCGGTCGTGATCGGCATAGGCGGCGCTGACCAATCGCAGCAGAGCCTCCCACGATTCGTAGGCCACCGGCGTGCCGCCGGTAACACCGATGGGGAGCTGCTTCAGCTGGGCGGACAACCGCTCATGGAGCTGGCCCGCGCTGGGCTGCTCAGAGGTGGGCGTAGCAGGCGGGTAAAGGACGCTGCCGTCCGTAGGGTGGTTTCGAGGCAACTCGCGCTTCCCGTCACTGCAATCCCGGACTCCCGGGCTAGGGTGGAACCGATTACCACCATGGGTCGAAGCCGACGCCACAACGAACTTATCGGCGGCGGGGGCTCGATCCTTTAGTCTGGCCGTGTGCTTCCAGATTGGCGGAAATGTCAGTGAGGTCAATGTGTTGCATCTCTCCGCAGGGTCTTCACCGAGGCCCGAGAGGCCGACTTTGTTGCGCTGCGGTCGTGTATCATTCGGATCCCTCTTCTGGCTCATTCGGAGCATCCCCCCGCCATGAGCGCACGCCTGCGCGAGATCCCATACAACTACACGTCCTTCTCGGATCGGGAGATCGTGATCCGCCTGCTGGGGGCAGAGGTCTGGCGCTTGCTCGATGGTTTGCGGCAGCGCAGGCGTACCGGACGCTCCGCCCGCATGCTCTACGAGGTGCTTGGAGACATGTGGGCCGTCATACGCAACCCCTATCTACAGGACGATCTGCTATCGAATCGCGTGCGCCGCCAAGCGCTGGTCGACGCGATGCGGCACCGCCTGCGCGAGATCGAGGCACGCCGGCAGAATTCCAATGACAGCGTCACGGAGCTGCTGCGGGCCGCCGCGGACGCCGTGAAACGCTTCGAACGGCAGTTCGACGAGCTTGCCTCTCTGCGGCGTCGCGCGCTGCGCCGGCTGTCACGCGCCACGCGCCGCGACAACATCTGCTTCGACGGCTTCGCCCGTGTGGCGCACGTCACCGACGCCACGGACTGGCGCGTCGAGTATCCCTTCGTCGTGTTGTATCCCGAGGACGAAGCCGAGACCGCGGAGTGCGTGCGCGCATGCATCGATCTCGGGCTGACGATCATCCCTCGCGGCGGCGGCACCGGGTACACCGGCGGCGCGGTGCCACTGACCGCGCGCTCGGCGGTCATCAACACCGAAAAACTGGACGCCCTGGGTCCAGTAGAGCGGATCCCTCTACCCGGGTTGGAGCGTCCGGTGTTCACGATTCGCTGTGGCGCCGGCACGGTGACCCGTAGCGTGATGGATGCGGCGGACGCGCAGGGCTTGGTGTTTGCCGTGGATCCGACCTCAGCGGACGCTTCTTGCGTCGGCGGCAACATCGCCATGAACGCGGGCGGCAAGAAGGCGGTGCTGTGGGGAACGGCCTTGGACAACCTCGCCTCCTGGCGCATGGTCGATCCCGACGGGCGCTGGCTCGAGATCACGCGCGTGGGACACAACCTCGGCAAGATTCACGATCAGGAGGTAGCCACGTTTCAGATCCAGCGCTTTCGCGCCGACGGCCGCACACCGGAGGGGGAGGCGCAGATGCTGCAGATCCCCGGCCACAGCCTGCGCAGAGCGGGGCTGGGCAAGGATGTCACCGACAAAGTCCTCTTCGGGTTGCCGGGGGTGCAGAAGGAAGGCTGCGATGGGATCATCACCTCTGCTCGCTTCGTCCTGCACCGCATGCCCGCGCATGTGCGCAGCGTGTGTCTGGAGTTCTTCGGGCAGGTTCGCGAGGCTGTGCCCTGCATCGTGGAGGTCAAGCGCTTTCTTGATCGACATCCCAACGTGGTGCTGGCCGGGCTGGAGCATTTGGACGAGCGCTACGTCAAGGCCGTGGGTTACGCGACCAAAGCCAACCGGGGCATGCGGCCCAAGATGGTCCTGTTGGCAGACATCGCGGCTGACGACGAACGCGCGGTCGGTGAAGCCGCCTCGAAGGTCGTTCGCATGGCCAACGCACGTGGCGGCGAAGGCTTCATCGCCGTCAGCGCGGACGCGCGCCGCCGATTCTGGCTCGACCGGGGCCGCACCGCGGCGATCGCGAAGCACACCAACGCGTTCAAGATCAACGAGGACGTCGTCATCCCGCTCGACCGGCTGGGCGAGTATTCCGACGCGATCGAGCGCATCAACATCGAGCTCTCGCTCAAGAACAAGGTCCGGCTGCTGCAGGCGCTGGAGACTTATCTTCTCACCGACCTCACGGTGCAGCAGGAGCTGGACGCGGTCTCGAAGCAGGAATTGCTCGGGAGCCGGCCGCAGCAAGCGCTGGCGATCGTGCGCGAGGCGCGAGCCAGGTGGCAGTGGCTACTCGACCACCTCGACGCGCCGCTGGAAGACTATGAGCGGGCCTTCGCGCCAGCGGACCCTATCGCCGAGGCCGCCGCCGGCGCTGCCCTGCCTGCCACGCGCGCCATCTTCCACGCGCTGCAGGATCACACGCTGCGGGTTTCGTGGAAAGCGCAGGTTCGCGAGGCGGTCCTGGGAATTTTCGCTGGCCGCGTGTTCGAGCCGGTATGTCGCGAGATCGAGGCCCTACACCGGCGCGTGTTGAGAAGCCGCGTGTTCGTGGCCCTGCATATGCACGCCGGAGATGGGAACGTACATACCAACATCCCGGTGAACTCCGATGACTACGCCATGCTGCAAGAGGCTTCCGAGGTGGTCGGCCGCATCATGTCGCTGGCGAAATCTCTCGGCGGGGTGATTTCCGGCGAGCATGGCATCGGCATCACCAAGCTCGACTATCTCGAGCCGGAGCGCATCGACGCGTTCGTCGCCTACAAGCAAAGGATCGATCCGAACGGGCGCTTCAACCAGGGGAAACTGCTCCCGGGCGCGAATCTGGAGCGCGCCTACACGCCCAGCTTCAGCCTGCTGGAGCAGGAAAGCCTGATCTTGGAGCAAAGCGAGATCGGCGCCATCTCGGACGCGATCAAGGACTGTTTGCGCTGCGGAAAGTGTAAGCCCACATGCAGCACACACGTTCCCCGCGCCAACCTCCTCTACAGCCCTCGCAACAAGATCCTGGCGACTTCGCTGCTGATCGAGGCATTCCTCTACGAGGAACAGACGAGGCGCGGGGTTTCTATCCGCCACTTCGACGAGTTCGGCGACGTTGCCGATCACTGCACTGTCTGCCACAAGTGCGCCTCGCCCTGTCCCGTCGACATCGATTTCGGCGATGTATCGATCGCGATGCGCAACATGCTGCGCAGACTGGGCAAGAAGAAGATCAACCTGGGTGCCGCTACCTCTCTGCTGTTCCTGAATGCGACCGACCCCAGGACCATCAAGCTCGCGCGCACGCTGCTGATCGACTGGGGCTACCGGGTGCAGCGAACCGCACATGCGGTGGCCGGCCGTTTCGGGCTGATCGGCGATCAGGTGCGGCGTCCGCCGGCTACGCCGGGCCGCGCGCCGCTCAAGGCTCAGGTGATCCATTTCATCAACAAGCCGCTGCCGGGCGGGCTCCCGAGAAAGACCTCGCGCCAGTTGCTGGGGCTCGAGGACCGGTCGGTCGTGCCCGTGATCCGGGACCGGTACAACATCAGCGAGGACGCCGATGCGGTGTTCTATTTTCCCGGATGCGGGTCGGAGCGGCTGTTCGGACAGGTCGGGCTCGCCACGCAGGCCATGCTGTTCCACGTCGGGACCATTACAGTGCTGCCGCCCGGCTATCTCTGCTGTGGCTATCCGCAGATCGCTGCCGGCGAAGCCGACAAGGGCCAGAAGATCAGCACCGATA
>Ga0335082_10004293_pt1 | contig 15518 bp, 11 predicted proteins | sample Lox_Sample_41_FD_206718 | JGI IMG/M metagenome (GOLD analysis project Ga0335082, IMG submission 206718) | Soil microbial communities from Loxahatchee National Wildlife Refuge, Florida, United States - Lox_Sample_4.1 | ecosystem: Environmental > Terrestrial > Soil > Wetlands | place: USA...
GATCAAGTACACCTTCGGCGTGTATCCGCTGCAGCAGTACCTGGTCGAATTTCCGGACGGCCGATTGCAGGCCCTGTCCATCGCGTGGGACAGCCGTCCGCGCGAGCAGGGCGGGCAGCGCTGGTTTCATCTGTATCCGAACGAGCGCATCGACCATCGCGACGTGCTGCACTGGACGCGCTCGAGCCAGAACTGGAACCACATGTGCGCCGAATGCCATTCGACGCACGTGCAGAAAAACTACGATCCAGCCACCGACCGCTTCCACACCACCTACGCGGAGATCAACGTGGCCTGCGAGGCGTGCCATGGGCCGGGCTCGTTGCACGCGGCCTGGGCGCAGCGCGAGAAAAGCTGGCGCGAGCGAGATGCCGGCAAGGGCCTGACGGTTAAGCTCGACGAACGCAAGGGCGCGAGCTGGATCCTCGATGCGCAGAGCGGAAACTCCAAGCGCAGCTCGCCACGCGCGACCGACAAGGAGATCGAGGCCTGCGCCCTGTGCCATTCGCGCCGCGCGACCATCCATCAACCTTATCAAAGCGGCGAGCCGCTGCTCGACTCTGAGCTGCCCGCGTTGCTGACCCAGGCCCTGTTCTTCGCCGACGGGCAGATGCAGGACGAGGTCTACAACTGGGCGCCGTTCCTGCAAAGCAAGATGTATCACCAGGGGGTCACCTGCAGCGATTGCCACAACCCGCACAGCCTGAAACTGCGAGCGAGCGGCAACGCCGTCTGTACCCAGTGCCACCAGCCGCAGAAGTACGACGCGCTGTCGCACCACCATCACCAGCCGGACACCCCGGGCGCGCAGTGCGCGGCGTGCCACATGCCGGCGCGCACCTACATGGTCATCGACGAGCGCCACGATCACAGCATGCGGGTCCCGCGTCCCGATCTGTCGGTGAAGCTTGGTATACCCAACGCCTGCAGCGGTTGCCACGGGGAGGCGAGCTCGGAGTGGGCGGCGCAGCAGGTGGAGCACTGGTACGGACCGCAGCGCAAAGGATTCCAGACGTACGCCGAAACGCTGCACTCGGCGCGGGCCGGGTCGGCCGATGCGCCGCGCCGTCTGCGCGCGTTGATCGAGGACAGCGCCGCGCCCAACATCGCTCGCGCCACCGCGTTTTCCGAGCTGGGTCGCTTCGCTCACGAAGACACGGAGCAGGTGGTGCGTCAGGGCCTGGGCCATTCCGACCCGCTGATCCGGCACGGCGCGCTGAGCGCGCTGAACGGCGCCGACACGCCCACTCGAATCCGTCTCGCAACACCGCTGCTGCGCGACCCGGTGCGCGCGGTGCGCTTGGAGGCGGCAAACCTGCTCGCCGGCGCCCCGGCCGAGCAGCTCGATGCGGGACAGCGAGACGCGCTCGAGCGTGCGCTGAAGGAGTACGTGGAAGCGCAGCATCTCGACGCAGATCGCCCGGGCGGAAGGCTGAACCTGGGCGTGCTCTACGCTCGGCAGCGCCGCTTCGAGCAGGCGGAGGCCGAGTTCCGGGCCGCCTTGCGCATCGAGCCTCAGTTCGTGCCCGCCTATGTCAACCTCGCGGACCTTTACCGCGAGCAAGGCAGAGATGCCGAAGGGGAAAAGCTGTTGCGCGACGGATTGCGCCAAGTCCCCAACAATCCGGAGCTGCACTACGCGCTGGGCCTGGCGCTCGCGCGGCAGAAGCAATTGCGCGCGGCGCTGGTCGAGCTGCGCAAGGCGGCTGCGCTCGCGCCCGACTCGGCCCGCTTCGCCTACGTCTATGCGATCGCGCTACATTCGAGCGGCAAGACCGGTGCGGCGATACAGAAGCTGGAGGAGGCGCTCAAACAACATCCTGGTGACCGGGACATCCTGTTTGCACTGGCGAGCCTCTCGCGCGACGCCGGACACACCGCTCAGGCCCGAGACTACGCTACGCGGCTCCTTGCGCTCGTGCCCCAGGACGCGGACGCGCGGGGGCTGCTCCAGTCGCTGCCAAGCGACTAATTCTCCATCGCCCGCCGTCGCGGGCCACCTATACGCCGCTCTCCCTTGGAGAGGGGCGGGGGTGAGAGATTGCGGCGTGTTTGCGATCCGCTCGGTATCATGCAGCTGTACGGCGATGCACTGGTGGCTGCCGCCAGGGTTGCAACGCGCGTGTCACACAACTTCTGTGCACAAGGAGACCAAGATGACTCAGATTTCCGCTGGCAGGTTTTCGCTGACGGTGTGCGCCGTGCTCGCCACGCTGATCTTTCCCCCGGCGTGGGCTGAGGCGCCGAAGGCGGAGCCGCCTGCAGTCCAGGCGGACCAGCACGTGGCGATGGCCGAGAAGACATTCCAGAACTTCGTCTCCGACCCGGGGCAAGACACCTTCCGCAAGTCCCTGGCGAAGGCCAAGGGCGTGCTCATCGTTCCGCAATCGTGGCGCTTCGGGTTCATCTTCGGCGGTACGGGCGGGCGGGGTGTGCTGGTGGTGCGCGACGATTCGGGAAAATGGAGCGGGCCTGCGTTTTACACGCTCAGCAACGCTAGCCTCGGTCTCCAGATCGGCTTTCAGATCTCCGAGTTCGTCGTGCTGGCCATGACCCAGAACGCGATCGACTCGCTGCTGTCCTCCAGCTTTCGGGGCGGAGTCGACGCCGGGATCGCAGCCGGCCCGGTCGGCACGGGCATCAAGTCCTCGTTCCAGGGCGACTTCATCACCGTGGTGCGTTCTCAGGGAATATACGGAGGCCTCAATCTGGACGGCTCGATGATCAAGGCCAACGATACGTGGAATCAGGGCTACTACGGCAAGCCGGTGAGCGTCGCGGACATCCTGCTGCGCCACGATGTCAGCAACCCGAAAGCGGAAGGCCTACTCAATGCGGTGGGGGACGCCGCTACCCACGGGGCCGACTACGAGAAGAGCCCCGCGCCGAAGGCCGAGACGACCCCGGCGCCAAAGAACCAGAAGAACTGAGCCTTGCGCGGTCTGCTGCATGCCCGTAGCGACGCTGGACAACGTTTCGCTCGCCTATGGCCACGTGCCGCTGCTCGATCGCGTCGCGCTCAGTTTGGACGCAGGCGAGAAGGTTGCGCTCATCGGGCGCAACGGCACCGGCAAGAGCAGCCTGTTGCGACTGCTGGCAGGTGCTGCAGCGCCCGACGATGGTCAGATATGGCGCCAGCCTGGTCTGCGCGTAGCGTGGCTTGAGCAGGAGCCGCAGCTCGACGCGGAACAATCCGTCTTCGAGGCCGCCGCGGCGGGGCTGGGCGAGGTGCGCGGCCTGCTGTTGGCATACGACGCTGCCACCCGTGCAGCGGAGGCCGGAGGCGCCAGCGCGCTGGACCAATTAGAGCGGCTCGGCATGCAGCTCGAGGCCACGAACGCTTGGCGTCTGAAATCGCGCGTCGATGGTGTGCTCAGCCGGCTGGGCTTAGCCCCGGATGAGCGTGTGAACATGCTCTCTGGCGGGCAGCGCAAGCGGCTCGCCTTGGCCCGCGCACTGGTCGCCGACCCGGAGTTGCTGCTGCTCGATGAGCCCACCAACCACCTGGACGTGGACTCCATCGAGTGGCTGGAGGCGCTGCTGACCACCTTCACCGGTACGCTCTTGTTCGTCACTCACGATCGCGTGTTCCTCGATCGTGTTGCCAATCGCATCGTCGAACTCGATCGCGGTCAGCTGACCAGTTTCTCTGGCGGCTTCGCCGCGTATCGCGCTCGCAAGGAGCAGCAGCTCGCGGTGGAAAGCGCGCAGCAGGAAAAGTTCGATCGCGTGCTGGCGCAGGAGGAAGCCTGGATCCGCCGCGGCGTGGAAGCGCGGCGCACGCGCGATGCTGGCCGCATACGCCGGCTCGAGCAGCTGCGGCGCGAGCGCGCTGAGAGGCGCGCCCGCCTGGGCAGCGTGGGGCTGGCGCTGGACGAGGGCGAGCGATCGGGAAAATTGGTGGCGGAGCTAACGCGCGTCACCAAGGCCTTCGGCGACAAGACGGTTGTACGCGATTTCTCGTGCCGCATCCAGCGCTCGGACAAGGTCGGGCTGATCGGACCCAACGCGGCGGGCAAGACCACGCTGATCCGGTTGATTCTCGGTGACCTTGCGCCGGACGCGGGGCGAGTGAGGCTGGGGACGAAACTCAGCATCGCTTACTTCGACCAGTTCCGCGCCCGGCTCGACGATGAGGCGAGCGTCTTCGAAACCGTCGGCCAAGGATCCGACTACGTCGAGGTAGGCGCTGGCCGCAAGCACGTGATGAGCTATCTCGGCGAATTTCTGTTCCCGCCGCAGCGCGTGCGCTCTCCTGTGAAGTCTCTATCCGGCGGCGAGCGCAATCGGCTGCTGCTGGCGCGCCTGTTCGCCAAGAGCGCCAACGTCCTCGTGCTGGACGAGCCGACCAACGACCTCGACCTCGAGACGCTGGAGTTGCTCGAAGAGCTGCTGCAGGACTACGCCGGGACGGTGCTGCTGGTGAGCCACGACCGCGCCTTTCTGGACAATGTGGTGACGCAGGTCATCGCTTACGACGGCGACGGGCGCTGGGTCGAGAACCCGGGCGGGTATGAGGAGTGGGCGCGCGTAGTGGCAACGCGCGCTTCGCGAGCTGCTGCCGCGACGTCGCCCGAGCCATCGAAACGGAGCGAGCCGCGGCGCACAGCCCGAAAGACACGGCTTACTTACAAGGAGGCGCAGGAGCTCAATGCACTTCCGGCCCGCGTCGAAGCCCTGGAGCGCGAGCAGGCCGAGCTGACCCGGCGGCTCGCGGACCCCGACCTGTGTGGCTCGGATCCCGAGGTCGTGAAGACTGCCGCGGCGCGCCACGCCGAGATCGAAGAATTGCTGCTGCAACTGCTCGCGCGCTGGGAAGATCTGGAAGGCAAAAGGGGCACCTCGAGCTCGGCACAGTAGCAGGGCATGGACCCCGCGCGATATCGCGCTTCACTCCCCACCCCGGCGCAGGGTTTCCCGGTGCGCCAGCACGATCCGCTCGGCCACGGTCAGGTAGTGCTCGTGTTTCGCGAGGTTGTAGGGCGTGAGGTTCACCGCGCGCAACATGCGTCTCACGATCTCGCCGTCCACGACGTCGGCATCGATGATGTTGACGCAACCGGCATCCTGCTCGAAGGCCGACAGGCCGGCGAGGCCGCCGCGGGTCACCCAGCCCAGGATCACGGCGTTCGTTCCGCCATGGCCAACCACCAGTGCGGTGGTCCAGTCCCCTCGCTGGAGCAGCGCCTCGAACGCAGGGATGATTCGCTCCTGAAACGCCGCAAAGCTCTCGCCGCCCGCGAAAGCGGCACCGGGCTCGGCGGCTCGCTCCAGGCCGTAGGTGAATTCCGCGTCGATGCGCTCGTCGCTGAGCTGCTCGATGGAGCCGACCTGCATCTCGCGCAGCGCCGCGATCTCTTCCAGACGAACATCGCGACCCTCGAGCACCAGCTCGGCCGTTTGCCGCGTGCGCGTGAGCCCCGTGTGCACGCCCAGATCGAACGGCGCTGGCGCGAGAAGCTCACGCATGAGCCGCGTCTGCTCCACGCCCTCCTCCGTCAGCGCCACCTGCGTCGAGAAGACGGTTCTGCCGTCGGGGCGGCGATAGCTCACCTCGCCGTGCCGCATCAGGTAGACGCGCTTGCGGCCCCGGGTGCCGGGAAGGCCTGAGTTCGTCATGCGTGGGACGGTTCCTTGACTTCGATCAAATGAGTGTAGGCTAGTCCGGGCGCACTGCACTAGTACAGCGCCGATAGATACGATCATTGGGCGCTGAGAGGGGGGAGGAGAGCCATGCTTCAGAGCGCTGTCTCGAAGGTGATCCCGTTGGACCGGATCGGCACCGATCCGGTCGGAGGCAAAGCCGCGCAGCTGGCGCAGCTGCATCGGCTCGGACTGCGTGTCCCAGAGGGCTTCGTGATCATCGGCGCCGCTCCGGGGAATCTGCCCGCGGAGCTGGATGAGTACGCCACCCGGCTCGGGGGCGCGGCGGCGGTGCGCTCATCGGCTCTGGGAGAGGACAGCCCTGAAGCGTCTTTCGCAGGACAGTTCGAGACGGTGCTGAAGGTCGAGGGCGCGCCCGCCATCCGTCAGGCGGTGGAACGTTGTCTCGCATCCGCAGCGGGCGCGCGGGCGCAGGCTTATCGCGACGAGATGCATGCGCAGGTCAACGGCGGCATGGCGGTGGTGGTGCAACGCATGGTGGATGCCACTGCGGCCGGCGTGATCTTCACGGCCGATCCGGTCACCGGCCAGCGCGATCGCATCGTGATCAACGCCGTACGCGGACTGGGCGAGGGACTGGTGGGCGGCTATCGCACGCCCGATCATTTTGTCCTGTCTCGGGAGGGCAGTGTGCTCGAGCGCCAACTGCATGGCGAGCGCGCCAGCATTGCAGAGGCCAGGCTCGGCGATCTGCTGCGCGATGCGCTCAAGGCCGAGGCGGAACTGGGTTATCCGCTGGACCTCGAATGGGCCATCGGCGCAGACGACCGGGTGTACTGGCTGCAGGCGCGGCCGATCACCACGCTGGATCTGCCTGGCCCGGACGAACTCGACAATGCAATCAGCCCTACCTGGCAGCTCACCTGGTACAACATCGCCGAATGGATGCCGGGCGCGATGACGCCGCTGAGCTGGTCGGTGGTGGGACCGTCTTACATCTTTGGCATGAACGATTTGTTCCTGCGCGCCGGCATTGCGCGGGAGCTGGTGGAGAGCGTGCCGATCCTGGTAAACGTCCATGGCCACGCCTTCATCAACATGTCCACCTTCTATCTGCTCGGAGCGGAGATGTTCGGGATGGATAAAGACAGCTCCGACCTCACGCTTACCGGGCAGGTGCTCCCAGAAGCGAAACTCCCGCCGAGCGCGTCGGCTCTGAAGCGACTCGTTCATACGCTGCGCTACTTCCGGCTGGTGCCCGCCGGGCGCAAGCGGCTCGACGCTTTCGTCGCCCGCTACGGCTCCTTGCGCGTCGAGCCTGCGGAGGATTTGGTCGAATACTATCGACGGCTGCAGCAGACGTTCGAGGTGTTCATCGAGTCGGCCGCTGTTCATGTCCACACGTCGATGATGTCGATCGCACTGCTTGGCCTGTTTCAGCGCCTGTTCAGCAAAGGCGGACCGCCGAGTGCGCAGTCGCAAGCCGCGGTCGCAGCGCTGCTGGCGGGAGCGAAGTCGCACTCGGGGGGCGCAGCTGCAAGCTCCATCGGCGTGGCGGACGCGCTGAACGATCTCGGGGCGATCATCGCGGCCGAGCCGGCGGCGGCAGAGCGCTTCGTGCGCATGTCCGGCGACGAGGCTTTGCAATGGCTGAGAAGCCCGTCCTCCGGCGCCGCTGGGAAGGGGTTCGAGTCGTTCCTCGCCGCGCACGGTCACCGCTGCATTCGCGAGCTCGAGCTCCGGGAGCGCGACTGGCAGGAAGATCCATTGCCGATGGTGCACTCACTGCAGCTCGTCGTGGCGGCGCCGCGGGCAACTCAGACGGGATGGGCACGCGAAGCCGATCAGGCGGTCGCCGAGCTGTCCTGGGGCGCGCGCCGCTTGATCCGGTGGCTGGTGCCAACGGCGCAGGCTTCGGTTGTTGTGCGCGAGCGCTCCAAGTCGTTCCGGGTCTGGCTCGCCCGCCAGCTCAAGCGCGGCTACGTGGGATTCGCCCAGCGGCTCGTGGCCGAGGGCCGGCTGCCCGACGCGGACCTGGTGTTCTTCCTGACCCATGAGGAGCTGGGACGGCTGGCCGCGGCGCCGGATCGCGCGCTGGTGCGGCGCGCGGAACACCGCCGGCGGCTACACCCGCGGAAGATGGCGGTGGAGTTTCCGTACGTGTGCAAAGGCAAGCCGGTCCCGCTCGCGGCAGCCGAGAGCGAGGCGCAAGACGGCGACGTGATGCAGGGAACACCTCTGAGCCGTGGCGTGGCCGTCGGGCCGGCACGCGTGGCACGCAACCTGGCGGAGGCCGCAGCCATGCAGCCGGGCGAGATTCTCGTGACGCCATTCACGGACGTGGGATGGACGCCCTACTTCAGCCGCGCGGCAGGCTTGGCCACTGAGGTGGGTAGCGTGCTGTCGCATGGTGCGGTCGTGGCGCGCGAGTACGGCTTGCCCGCCGTTGCAGGTCTCCCGGACGTCACGCGGCGGTTCAAGAGTGGCGATATGCTCCGGGTCGACGGGAATACGGGCGAGCTGCGCCGCGTGCGGCGTCGCGATTGACGCGTTACTTGCACCGGCCGCCGACTGCGTGCGTTTCTGAGCCGTTACGGCAAGAGTTCGGGGCCCACTCCCCCGCTCACTGAGCCACCCACCCACCGTCGGCCGGCAGCGCGACTCCGGTCACGAACGACGCGCGCGCCGAGCACAAGTAGAGCACCGCATCGGCGATCTCCGAAGGCTCGCCGATGCGGCCGATCGGTTCGCCCGCGATCAGAGCATTCATCCCTTCCGCGTCGCCACCGACAAAACGGTCGACCATGGGCGTGCGAATGACGCCGGGGCAGACGGCGTTGACGCGGATGTTCGCCTTGGCGTACTCGAGAGCAGCGGTCTTCGTGAGCCCGATCACGCCGTGTTTGCTGGCGACGTAGGCGGGAAGGCTGGGAAAGCCAACCAGACCCGCGATGGAAGAGCAATTGACGATTACTCCTCCGCCTTGCTTGAGCATCTGCGGGATCTCGTACTTCATGCAAAGCCAAGTCCCTTTAAGGTCGACTGCGACCGTGCGGTCGAAGTTTTCCTCGCTGCACTCGGCGGTTGTCGCTTGTATTCCCTCCGTGCCGGCATTGTTGAAAGCGTAATCGATGCGTCCGAAGCGTTCGACTGCGTGACGCACCATCCGGTCGACCTCGGCCGATTTCGAGACGTCGCACTTCACGAAGCTGGTCGGGACGCCTGTTTGCCGGTTGATTTCGGCGGCGACGCCTTCGCCCACATCGACTGAGATGTCGGCAAGCACGACCTTGATCCCCGACTGCGCGAACGCACTCGCTGTGGCATGGCCGATTCCGGAAGCGGCACCGGTGACCAAGGCGACCTTGCCATCTTGTTGGATTGCGGATGCGCCCATCGTTTTACCTCGCTTGTGTTGCAATGAAGCTCAGTAGATACGAAAGCGCACGCCTCGTCCTTGACCTAGCGCAAAAGATTGCGCGCCGATGGCGGCTCCCCCTTTCCCTCCCGCGCCAGCTGCCCCCTCCCTTCCCTCCCCCGCGCGCGGGGGAGGGAAGGGAGGGGGTGCTGCTTGTGTACTCGCCGCGTCTATGGGGCGAGGATACGCGCGCGCAGCCTGGAGGAGAGGTAGTCGGCCGTCATGACCATGATGAGGATCACCAGCACGCAAGTGGCTGTGTCCTGGTATTGGAACAGCTTGAGAGAGGAAACCAGCTCGAAACCGATGCCGCCGGCCCCGATCATGCCGAGGATCGTGGCGGCGCGCAGATTGACCTCGAACCGGTACAGAGTCGAAGCGATCCAGGACGGAATGACCTGGGGCAGAACGGCGAACACCACGACCAGCGAGGGACGAGTTCCTGTGGCGCGCAGCGCCTCGACCGGTCCGGCATCGATCTCTTCGACGGCCTCCGCGAAGAACTTGCCCAGCATGCCCCCGCCGTGAATGGACAGCGCGAGCACCCCGGCGAATGGCCCCAGGCCAACCGCGGCCACGAAGATGAGGGCGAAGATGATCTCATTGATCCCGCGCAGCGCGTTGAACACCTGCCTGATGACGTGGAACAACGCCAGGCTCGGGCTCAAATTACGGGCACCCAGGAAGCACAGCGGCAGCGCGAGCAGCACCGAGAGCAGCGTTCCCCACAGTGCGATCTGCACGGTCTCGATCACAGGCTTCACCAGGCGTTCGGAAAACGCCCAGTTGGGCGGCAGCATGCGCGAAACGAGGTCCCAGATCCAAGGCAGGCCACGCAACAGTTCGGAGAAGCTCAGACCGATGCCTCTTGCACTCCAGACCAGCACGACGGCGCTCGCGAAGAACAAGCCAAGCCACGTCAAACGACGGCGGAACGTCCACGCACCACCCAACAAGAAGCGGAATCTGTTCATATGACCCTCTCTTGCGCACGGCGGGCGCTGGCCGGTGCACGCGCGATCTCGGCGTCCAGGCCCGGGTAAATGCGGCTCAAAGCAGCCTCGTCGAGTTGCGCTGGCGTGCCTTCGAACACCACCCTTCCGTCGCATATGCCGACGATGCGGTCGGCGAACTCCAGCGCATATTCGACCTGGTGCAGGTTGCACAGCACCGCGATACCCAGTTCGTGCGCTGCACGGCGCAGGTCGTCCAGGACCACGCGAGCGGTTTTCGGATCGAGGCTCGCGACCGGTTCGTCGGCCAGGATGACCTGCGGCCGCTGAGCCAGGGCTCGTGCAATCCCGACCCGTTGTTGCTGCCCGCCGGACAAACGGTCGGCGCGGTCGTTGGCGCGCTCGGCCAGGTCGACCCGTCGCAGGGCGAAGAGCGCAATGTCGATGTCCGCGCGAGGGAACACCTGCAATGCCGCGGCAATCGGAGGCATCGTGGCGAGGCGTCCGGTGAGCACGTTCTTGAGCACCGACAGGCGCGGCACGATGTTGTGATCCTGGAAGATCATGCCGATGTGCCGCCGCAGCTCGCGCAGCTCCGCGCGATTGCGCGGCGGGGACTGTCCTGCGACTAGAATCTCGCCCGACGTCGGCTCGGTCAACCGGTTCACGCAGCGCAGCAGAGTGGACTTGCCTGCCCCGGAAGGTCCGAGCACGACACACAGCTCGCCTACCGACACGCGCAGGTCGATGCCGCGCAGAGCCGCGATATCGCCGTAGGTCTTGGTCAACCCGCGGATTTCGATCATTGCATCTTGTGCAGATCGAGGTTGAGGATCTTGCTGGTCTCCCTGATCACGGCGAAGGTCGCATCCGTGGCGGGCACCCAGCGCTTGATGACGGTTCCCTTGGCCCAGGGGATGTCGTGCATGGCTGCGAAGGCGGCGCGGATGCGCTGCTTGAGCGGCTCGGGTAGATCGCGTCGCATCACCGCCGGCGCGCCCGGGATCGGATCCGAGGTCCAGACGATCACGACCTCGTCCGCCTTGACCACGCCTCGAGCCACGGCTGCCTGAAAGAGAGCATCGGCTACCGCGGCGGCATCGACCTTGCCGTTCTGGACGGCGAGCACGCTGGCGTCGTGGCTACCGGCGAAAATCGCGCGCATGTCCGTGTCCGGGTTTAGGCCGGCGCGCAGCATGCCGCTCTTAGGGAACAGGTGCCCGGAAGTGGAGCTCGGATCGACGAAGGCGAACGTCTTCCCTTTGAGGTCCGCGAGCGATCGGATGTTGCGGTCCTTGCGAGCGATGATCACCGAATGGTAGCTCGAGCCCTGCCTCTGGGTCTCGGCGATGGCGATCGGATCCACCTCCGCAATCGACGCGGCCAGCACGTAGGAGAAGGGGCCGAGCAGCGCCACGTCCAGCTTCTTCGCCCGCAGCGCCTCTATGACTCCATTGTAGTCGGTGGCCACAAAAGGCTTGATCTCCATGTCCAGCGAGCTGTGCAGCGAGTCGATCAACGCCTGGTTATCCGCGATCATTAGCCGCGGGTCCTCTGCCGGGACCAGGCCAATCTTGAGGACGTCTTCCGAGTGCACAGGAAGAGCGCTGGCCAGTACAGAGGACAGAAGCATGGCCGCGATCCAGCGCTGCGGTGAAGTGATAGGCATTCTCAGCAATTTGGGCCTCTTTGTGGTTAGTGGCGAATCGTTCCGTAGCATACCCGCGAAGCACCATATCCGAATCGCGACGCCGGACCTTGAGATGGGTCAAGATTCGAGCGCGCGGGCAGGATCCGTGGGTCAAGCGTCGGTGGCCGCGGGCCGGGCCAGCAGCATCACAGGAACCAGCAACGCGGCCTGCACCAGGAAGAAGGTCCCGGCGAAGGCGAGGAAGTCGAGCCGGCCAAGGACGTTGACCGCGATCAGCGTGGCGATGCTCAGGCTGCGTGAGGGAAACGCGGCGACCAGCGTGACTGTGTCCGGTCTTGGCCAGGACAACGCTCTTGCGATGCCTAAGCCCAGAGCGGCGGCGCCCGCAGTGAAGAGGACCGCGGTAACCACGATCGACGCCAGGTTACGCTGGATCGTCGCGGCCTGATCTATCAGGATGATCGCCAGCATCGCCGCGATCGCGACGACGGTCAGGCGCTGGAACCGTATACGATTGCGCTCGACGAATGCAGGGGCCCGACGGCGCACCAGCATTCCGGCGCCGATCGGCAGCAGCAGCCCAGTTACGACCTGTTGCGTGACTTTCCCCGCCGGCACGGTAAAGCCTGCGTCCTGCTGCAGCAGCAACCCGAAGGCTAGGCTCGCAATCAGCGGCGTCGACGCCAGCGCCAGAATGCTGGAAGCCGCAGTCAATGTGACCGAAAGCGCGATGTTGGCGCGACCCAGCAGGCAGTAATAGTTCGAAGTCATCGCTTGAGGTGCCGCTGCCGCGAGGATCAGCCCGCCCGAAACGGCCGGCTCGGGGCGCAGCAGAAGGATCAGCCCCGCGGCGATCAGCGGCAACGCCAGCAGCTGACCGAGGAGACCGGCCGCCACCTCTGCAGGGTAGTGCAGGACGCGGCTGAGGTCCTGAACAGTCAGTTCCAGGCCTACGATCGTCATCGCCAGGATGATCAGAACCGGCAGGCCGACGGCCACGATGGAGCTCATGCCCCGGCATTGTACGCATCGGGGCGGAGATGCCTGTGGGCCCGGGAGCGTACAATTTCGCCGCGATTCACGATCAACAGGAGGCCAAACTTTGACCGCGTCCAAATTTGCCAGTTATCCCAGCCTCCGTGACCGTACGGTCTTTGTCACGGGAGGCGGCTCCGGCATCGGCGCTGGAATCGTCGAGCACTTTGTCGAGCAGGGTTCACGCGTGGGGTTCGTGGACATCGATGAGCAGGCGAGCAAAACGTTGGTGAAGCGGCTCGCCCGCGCCGGCGGCCACGCGCCGCTCTACATCCATTGCGACGTGCGCGACATTGATGCGTTGCGCGCGGCGATTGCTCACGTGCAGCAGAGCCTGGGAGACATTTCGGTGCTGGTGAACAATGCCGCACGGGATGACCGCCACCGGATAGAGGAGGTGACGGTGGAGTACTGGGACGAGCGCGTCTCGGTGAATCTGCGGCACCAGTTCTTCGCGGTGCAAGCGGTGGTCGAACAGATGAAGCGCCTGGGCGGCGGCTCCATCATCAACTTCGGGTCGATCAGCTGGATGTCGTCCACCGGGGGCATGCCCGCATATACCACCAGCAAGGCAGCGGTAAGCGGCCTCACGCGCGGCCTGGCGCGCGATCTGGGGCCTTTCAACATCCGCGTCAACACCATCTCGCCGGGCTGGGTCATGACGGAGCGTCAGAAGGCGCTGTGGGTTACCCCCGAAAGCGAGCGCAGGCTGGACCAGCATCAGTGCCTGCCGGGGCGCCTGATGCCAGAGGATCTTGCACGCATGGTGCTGTTCCTGGCCGCCGATGACAGCCGCATGTGCACCGCTCAGAACTTCATCGTCGATGCGGGCTGGGTATGATAAGACCGTGAAGGGCCGCGAAAGGCCGCGAAAGGCTCGTGAGAGGCCGTGAAAAGCTCGCGAGAGGCCGTGAAGGGCCGTTACGGCAGTTCACGATTCACGGCAGTAGTCACGGCAGTTCACGAGTCACGGCAGTTCACGAGTCACGGCAGTTAACGGAGGTTATTTGAAAATCACCGCCATCAAGACCCTGGTGTGCAATGCGCAGATGCGCAACTGGGTGTTCGTGCGTGTGGACACCGACCAGCCCGGCCTGTACGGTTGGGGCGAGGCGACGCTGGAGTGGAAGACGCGCGCGGTGGCGGGGGCGGTGCAGGACTTGGAGCCGCTGCTGCTGGGGCGCGATCCGCGCGACATCGAGCAGGCCGTGCGCGTCCTCACCAAGCATTCATTCTGGCGGCTCGGCGTGATCGGCAACACCGCCATCAGCGGCATCGAGATGGCGCTCTGGGACATCTGGGGCAAGGAGCTGAACGTGCCGGTCTGGCGCCTGCTGGGCGGCAAGACCCGGGACAGAGTCAAGATCTACACCCATCTCGGCTTCGGCGACATGACCAAGGTCTACGAGAGCATGGATCTCGCCGCCGTGGTCGAGCGCGCGCTGGAAGTGACGGCCCGCGGCTATCGTGCACTCAAGGTGGTTTTCATCCCGTACACCCACTACACGGCATCGCCGAAGCAGATCGATCACGTCGCGACCATGATGCAGGGGCTGCGCGAGGCGGTGGGCGACGAGGTCGAGATCATGATCGATTTCCACGGCCGTTGCGCTTCCACCAGCGTCGCGGTGCAGTACATCGACGCGCTCGCACCGTCGCGCCCGCTGTTCGTCGAAGAGCCGATCCAGCCCGGTGATGCCCTGGGTATGAAGCAGATCAGCGACAAGGCACGCGTGCCGATCGCCACCGGGGAGCGGCTGGTCGATCGCAAGGAGTTCGAGGATCTGTTCCGGCTTCGAGCCATCAACATCGCTCAGCCCGACCTGTGCCACGTGGGGGGCTTCAGCGAGGCGCGCAAGATTGCGGCCATGGCAGACACCGTGGGCGTGGGCATCGCGCCGCATAACCCGCTCGGTCCGCTCGCTGGCGTGGCTGCGCTGCATTTCGATGTGGCGACGCCTAACTTCGTTATCCAAGAGGAGATGTCCGGTGCGGTGCCCTGGTATCACGAAGTCGTGAACAGCCCGATTCGCGTCCGGGACGGCCATTGGCTGATCCCCGACGGCCCAGGCCTGGGCGTCGAGGTGAACGAAGCTGTGGCCGCGAAACATCCGTATCAACCGGAGATCCAAGCCGCCGGCCAGGCTGTGCTCGATGATGGAAGCATCGTCGACTGGTAGGGGACCGGCCCCGTAATCGCTTGAAAAAAGCCTTCTTCCCCCCCAGTTTTGGGAGTATGATCCCGCGGCAACGCGTTCCGGACCCCCGGATTTGACAACCTTTTCGACCGTCACCCGCACCAGGCTGCTGTTCGCATCCCCGTGTCCCCGCTCGCGGGAGCGGTTCAGGAGTTTCCCAAGTTATGAGGTTTGATGAGCTCGGCCTGTGTGCCGAGTTGCTCCGCGCCATCGCGGAAGAGGGCTATACCGAACCCACCCCCGTCCAAAGCCAAAGCATTCCCCCTATCCTGCGCGGGCAGGACATCATGGCCGGTGCCCAGACCGGCACGGGGAAGACGGCAGCATTCACGCTGCCGATGCTGGAAAAGCTCAAGCAGCACGCCAACGCCAGCGTGTCGCCCGCGCGCCATCCGGTACGCGCACTGATCATCGCGCCCACGCGCGAGCTGGCGGCGCAGGTGTTCGAGAGCATCCGGACTTACGGCAAGTACATTCCGCTGCTGCGCTCCGCGTGTGTGTTCGGCGGCGTCAACATCGACCCGCAGATCGCCGAGCTGCGCGCCAGTGTTGAGATCCTGGTGGCCACGCCCGGACGCCTGCTGGACCACGTGCATCAGCGCACGGTGAATCTCGGGCAGGTCGAGATCCAGGTGCTGGACGAGGCGGACCGCATGCTG
>Ga0335082_10004294_pt1 | contig 15514 bp, 5 predicted proteins | sample Lox_Sample_41_FD_206718 | JGI IMG/M metagenome (GOLD analysis project Ga0335082, IMG submission 206718) | Soil microbial communities from Loxahatchee National Wildlife Refuge, Florida, United States - Lox_Sample_4.1 | ecosystem: Environmental > Terrestrial > Soil > Wetlands | place: USA: Florida...
ACAGTTGAGAGTCGAGAGTCGAGAGGGTGGACGGAACGTTGAATCGACTCTCGACTGTGAACTGTTGACTGTCGTCTCCCGTTGTTCTCGGACTGGAGAACTCAGTCGCGCACCGGGAGGGCGCTGGGAACCGAGTCCGGAATGTCGCCGCTCAGGTCGGCCGCCGCGGCGTCGGTCAGCGCTTCGAGGAAGGTTAGGATGTCGTTGACCTCGTCGTCAGACAGCGGCCGTGGCGTTGCGACGAGCGGATCAAGGTTCGCAAGAATCGCGCTCAGTGTCTGCTCACCGCCCTGAAACGTCGACTGCATGTCGGGCGCGAGTTGCGAGACATCGTAGTGTCGCAGCGCGGTGGCCGGATCGAGGACGTGACGGACGGCGCCCTCCAACGTGGTATACGCGCCGTCGTGCATCCACGGACCGGTGATCGCAACGTTGCGTAGGGGTGGTGTACGGAACTTGTAGCGGTCGGCAACGTTGCCGGTTTCGCGGCCGCGCCCGAAGTCGAGCGGTGCCTCGGCACCTTTGCCGGGTCCGACCTGGGGGACCGCTATGTCATGCGCCTGCTGGTCGGTCAGCAGGTTGCCGGTGTGGCAGCGGACGCACCCGGCGTTGCCGAAGAACAGCAGCGCGCCGCGTTTGGCGCTCTGCGATAGCGCGCTGTCATCGCCAGCCACGTAGTGGTCCCACGGGCTGTCGAGCAGCGTCCACGCGTCAATCTCGAACGCGGCGAGCGCATTTGCTGCGTGTTGGAATCCCAGTTCTTCGGTTGGGATATCGGGATAGGCGTCGCTGAAGAGCGCGACGTAGCCCGGAATGCCCAGCAGACGTTGCGTCAGAGCCACCCAGATTCCCGTGAAGTCGGAGTCAGCCAGTAGCGCGACCTCGTTGGGCTGGCCAAAGATGTCGGTGTCGCCGGCTTTGCCGCGCATCTCGTCGCGCGAGGTCACCGGAAACATGGCCTGCACGGCCAACACGTTATCGAGGCCAGGCGCTAATGCATCGTGAGCCGGTGAGGTGAAGCCGGTGGCGGCGCTGCCGCTGGCGCGCATGTCCCAGAACATGGTCGTCCACAACGACGCGCCGCGGTTGAACACCTCGGGGGCGTTGCGGGGAACCAGCGAGCGGCCGGCGCCGAGGGTGCGCGTCGGGCCGAGGCCACTGCAGCCGGTGCCCATGGAAACCGACAACCCATCGGCCGTGTGCATGAGCGGATGATGACAGGTGGCGCAAGAGATGTCGCGGTTGCCGCTCAGTTCCTTGTCGAACATCAGCGCGCGGCCCAAGGCAACCTTGGCGGCGGCCGGTTGCGGGCCCGGGTCCAGCGGCGTGATCTCCGCCGTTCGCATCGCCGCGCGCAGTTGCTGGTCCTCCGTGGGCGATTGCGCACCGTTGCCGCCGCAGCCGGCGATGAGTCCAATCATGACTAGCCCGGCAATAAGAACCCTGTCGCGTGACCTCTGCATCGCGTCTCCCTTCGATCATAGGGCGCCGTTGCAATTGACGCCTCATGCTGGTGCCCCATAGCGGCTCGCTGCAACCGAGGTATGCCGCGTGTCACTGACCGTCCTGATGATGATCAGCTCTGTGCACCGATTGAATTCCCTGGACTATCGACTCATGCGGGTGGCGTGTAGACGCTAGATGTCGGTGTATGTGCTGAGTCTCAATTCGCGGTAGTTAGCGTCGAAGTGGCGCGACGCCTCCCACGCGGGCACCTCGAGCTTTTCGATCTGCAGCCGGAGATGCTCGAGAAGGCGCGGCGGAAGATCGAAGCCGCCGGGCTGGCGAAGGTCGTCGGGTACACGCAAGGAGACGCGCGCCCGTTGCGGTTGCCGACCGCGGGGTTCGACGTGGCGTTCTTGGTGGCCGTGCTCGGCGAGATTCCCGAGCCGCAAAAGTGTCTCGCCGCACTGCACCGCGTCATTCGTCCAGGCGGACTGTTGTCGATCACCGAGCATTTGCCAAATCGGACTTCTCTCCATTCGCAGAGCTGCGCGCACTGGTAGAAGGAAGGTTTCGAGTTCAGCGAGCGGTTCGGCCCGCCGTGGAGCTACACCGCGAACTTCCGGCGTCCGCGTGACGCACGCGTTGGGCTCGCTCGCCTCTTGAGCGGCGAGTGGAAGCGTGGCGAGCCGACGGGTTTTTTGTGCAGACTCCGCAGCAAGCACAAGAAAGAATGTCATCTGATCACTAGATGCATGACGAGAGTCACTGTACGCACCTTGGCATGCAGCGGCTACGTCGCCTGCATTTTCCAACAACTCAGAATGAATTTCCCAAGGACGCGGCCGCGTCGCTGTGCGCACGTATGGAATGCATGCGGGTGTATCGCCCATCACGTGGTGCATCTTGTGCTCCGCTCCCCGGTGCCGAACGGGGGCAGGGATGTACAACCTCCGAAGCAAGTCTCCCTCCCGAGCGGGGAGGAAGGGGAAGACCAACCTCGCACCGTACAGCGGCGGGTCCAGGTTGCCGGTCGCGCTCTTGGTGTGTGCGACCTTGGTGCTGGCGGCCACTTCCATGCAGCGCGCGTACGCGGCGGCCGCACCGATCATCAGCTGGGAGTACGACCAAATCGTTCCGGCGATCGCCTACAACAGCCAGACGGACCAATACCTCGCGGTCTGGGAAGATCACCACTGGGGCTTTGGAGCTGACTGGGACATCTACGGTCAGCGCGTCGCGGCTGATGGCAGCGCCGTGGGAGGCGCATTGGGCATTTCGTACGAGGGCAGCAACCATCGGCTGGCGCCCGACGTGACGTACAATCCAGTCTTGAACGAGTTTCTCGTCGTCTGGGAATATGAGTACTCCACCACCGACCACGACATCTACGGCCAACGCGTCGCCAGTGACGGCACCCTCATTGGTGGTCAGATCACCATCGCCAATCCGAGCGACCTCGACAGTCACCCGGCCGTCGCCTTCAATCCGGCCGACGAGGAATACCTGGTCGTATGGGAGCGTCGCGTCGGCAGCGATGAGTTTGCTCAGCATGACATCTACGGACAGCGCCTGAGCATCACTGGGACACCCCAGGGCGGTGCAATCGCCCTCGCCACGGGGTTGACCGACGACTCGGCTCCCGCTGTTGCCCACGGTTCGGCGAGCAATCAGTACCTGGTCGTCTGGCAGGAAAAGATTGCTGGAGACTACGACATTAAGGGGCAGCGAATCACCGGTAACGGTTCGCTACTCGGCAGTGTGATCACCCTTTGCGGGCTCTCGTCTGATCAGCTCAAGCCCCGGCTGGCGTTTAATGACAGCGTGAATGGGTTCTTGGCGGTGTGGGAAGACCACCGTGCTACCCCTTGGTACATCTACGGCCAGCGCGTGAACGCCGACGGCACGCTGGCCGGCGGCAACTTCGCCATCTCGGGTGACGGTACGAAGAGCCGGATGAACCCGGACGTCGCATACAAAGCGGCTGCGCGTGAGTACCTGGTTGCATTGGAGTACGAATACTCGGCGAGCGACCACGACGTGTATCGTCGCCGGGTCGCAAGCGACGGGACGCTGCCCGACAGCGAAGGCGCTGTCTCGTCTCAGGGCAGCAACGAGAGCCGGCCGGCCGTGGCGGCGGACAAGGGTCAAGGATACCTCGTGGCTTGGGAGGACGGCCGCAACAGCGCAACGATGGGACTGGATATCTACGGCGACATCGTCCGAGTGCCCGTGTTCTCGGGCTACGTCTTTTTCAACTTCGGCACCGTGCCGCTGAGTGGCGTGACCGTGGAGCTGTACTGCTCGAGTGACTCTGTGAGCTTGGGAACGCTCATCGCCAGCACGACGAGCGGTGCGGACGGCTGGTTCGGCCTCACGGCGCTCGGCACCTGCGGGTACTACAATGTCCGCGAGACCGATCGGCCCGGTTTTACGTCGCTCAGCGCGACGACAGTTGGCGGCATAGCCATCAACCAGAACTGGATCCAGTACGCGTATCCTTTGGAGAACAAGACGCTCACCGGCAACGAGTTCCGCGACACCAACCTGCCGCCCACGGCAGCGATCACAAGCCCATCCCCTGGTGCCGTCGTTACCGGACTCGTGCCGGTTGTGGGAACCGCGAATGATAGCGACCTGGGGTTGTGGGTCTTGGACTACGGCGCGGGCACGAACCCGTCCGCCTTTGTGACCATCGGTACCGGGAGTTCGCCGGTGATCAATGGTGTCCTCGGTAATTGGGACACGAGCGCGCTGCCCGATGGCGACTACACCGTGCGGTTACGGGTGGCCGATCAGATCAACCAGAGCGCCGTCGCGACCGTGAGTGTCGTCCTCGATGCCACGCCGCCCAGCGCAGTAATCACCAACCCCTCGTCCGGCGCGGTCGTCAGTGGCCAGGTTGCGGTGACCGGCACTGCGCTCGACGCACATCTTGACTCTTGGACCCTGGATTACGGCGCGGGCGAACGCCCCTTGACCTGGGTGACGATCGCCACCGGGAGCACGGCAGTCGTCAGCAGCCTCCTGGGCACGTGGAATACGGTCGGACTACCCGACGGCTATTACAGCTTGCGATTACGAGTCACCGATCTCGCAAGTCACAGTTCTCGATACACGGTTGGCGTCAGTCTACAGGTTCCCACGGCGACGCCGACCCGCACCCCGACTGCTACGCCGACCTTCAGCAGGACACCGACCTTCACCACAACTTACACTGCCACAGCAGCACCCACTGCGACGCGCACGGCAACGGCCACATTCACCGCCACGTTTACTGCGACCGCGACGCCCACACGGACCTCCACGCCTACAGCCACGGCGACTGCAACCTACACCGCCACGCCGACACCGAGTGCGACGCGTACGCCAACGGCGACGTTCACCGCGACATTTACTGCGACCGCGACCCTCACACGGACAGCCACGCCGAGCGCGACTTACAGCGCCACGCCGACACCAAGTGCGACACGCACGCCAACGGCGACGAACACCGCGACATTCACTGCGACCGCGACCTCCACACCGACAGCCACGGCGACCGCGACCTCCACCGCCACGCCGACGCCCAGTGCGACGCGGACAGCAACGCTGGCATTCACCGCCACGTCTACTGCGACCGCGACCTCCACACGGACACCCACACCGACAGCCACCGCCACCGCGACTTACGCCGCCACGCTGACACCGAGTGCGACACGCACGCCAACGCCGACTTTCACCGCAACGTTAACTGCGACCGCAACTCCCACGTGGACACCGGCACTCACGCCGACCGCGACTCACACCGCTACGCCGACCCCGAGCGCGACACCGACGCCCACGCCGACGTCCACATTTACTGCAAGCGCCACTCCCACATGGATGCCGACCCCCACACCGACCGCGACTCACACCGCCACGCTGACGCCAAGCGTAACGCCCACGCCGACGTTCACCGCCACGTTTACTCCGAGCGGCACTCCCACACGGACACCGACACCCACACCGACCGCAACTCACACCGCCACGCGGACACCCAGTGCGACACACACCCCAACGCCAACCTTCACCGCCGCGTTCACCGCGACCCTGACTCCCACACGGACACCCACGGTGACCGCCACCTACAGGACAACGCCAACAGCAAGTGCGACACGCACGCTAACACCGGCGTTCAGCGCAACGTCGACTGCTTCCGCGACTCCCACACCGATCGCCATCTATACGGCGACGCCGACCCTCAGTGCGACCCGCACACCGGCGCCGACGCTCACCGCCACGTCTCTCGCGTCCCCGACTCGCACACCGACGCTCACCCGCACACCGACGCTCGCACTGTCCGCAACGTCCACAGCCACCCCAACTCCGACGAGCACCGCCGGACCGGCGGCGGCCATCTGTACGCTGGAAGATGTGAGCCCGGACCTCGGCAGTACCGCTTACCCTGTTCCCGCACTCGCGTCGCTCTGGGGAAAGATGCTGTCGCTGGGGGCCACGGGAATTCCCGGGGCTATCGGCCCTGCCACCAGCTGGAACAGTCTCAACGGCGATGTGCTGGTCGAACACCTTGCGGCGGCTGATCAGGACGGTCACTTGATGCTCTTCTACTTCTATGCCGGCGCGGATTGGAAGGCAGTCGACATCACCGAGAAGACCGGCGCCACCATCGCCATCGAACGTCCGCAGAGCTGGTTGTCCTACGAGGGGAGCGTCGTTTTCGAGAGGCTGGCGGCGCCGGCACCCAACGGCGACCTGCTGGTGTTCTCGTGGCACTCGGGAAGCGACTGGGAGGTGACCAACGTCTCCGCCGCCACGGGGCGCAAGATCACCGGGCCGGTGACGAGCTGGATCACCGCCAGCGGCAGTCTCCCTGTCGAGCACCTGGCGGCGCGGGCTGTCAACGATGACCTCTTGGTATTCTTCCGGCCGGCGGGTGGGGCATGGAGCGTGGCCAACGTGACATCGGTTACCGGCCAGAAGGTTGGGGGCGAACCGGAGGGCTGGAAGGTGGCGGTCACCGGCAGCGAGACCGCAGAGAAGGTGGCGGTTCCTGCCGCCGACGGTTCGCTGTTGCTCTTCACCTACCTCCCGAGCACGGACTGGCAGGTCACCAACCTGACGACCCTCACCGGGCAGTCGGTAGTTGGACCTACGGAGATCTGGTTCGATCCGATCGCACTCTTCGAAAAGCTCGCCGCGCGAGCGCCGAACGGAGATCTGGTGATTTTCTCTCATGATCCGATCGACTCCAGCTGGCACGTCACCAACGTTACCTCGCTCACCGGGCAACGGATCGGTGGGCCTGTCGCCAGCTGGCGTACAAAGACGGCGGCCGTGTGGTACGAGCACATCGCCGCGGCCGGGCCGGACCAGCACCTGTTTGTCTTCTACAAACCGACGGGCGGTGCGTGGGAAGTGGTGGATGTCACGAATCTCACCGGCACGACGATCACGCAGCGCCCAACGGCGTGGCTGTCGCCCACGCAAACGGCGGAGATCGAGCGCGTGGCGGCGCCGAGCTTTGACGGCCGGCTCTACGTGTTCTCGTTCAACCCAGGCTCCGACTGGAACGTCGTCAACGTGTCGGTGAAGGCGCAGGGTCGCACGCTGTACGCGGCGGCGCCGCAGGCCGGTGTGTGGAAGTCGCTGGACTACGGGATCACGTGGTCGCAGCTCACCCGGCCGCAGCCGCCACCAGGGCAGGAAGCGACCGGCACGCTCGACGTGCCAGTTGTTATCGATCTCGCGATCTCGCCGGCGGACCCACGCATCGTGTTTGCAGCGACCGGGGACGATCAGCGTACCCCGTCGCGCACGGGTTTGTATCGCTCCACGGACGCGGGTGCGACGTGGAGCCTGGTGCATCAGTTCCGCTGCGGGAATGCGGTGCAGCCGGTCACGCAAGTCCTGCTCGCGCCCGGCCGCCCCTCCACGGTGTACGCGGTCGGGGGGTGTGCCATCGGCATCAACACGAAGAATGGTGAGCCCGGCTCATGGACCGAGGTCGTGCCGCCGGGCATCGATGCGGGCCGCCGGGTCTGGCACGTTGCCGTCAGCGCGGAGTTGCCCGGTGAAGTCCGCCGCGCATTTGCGTGCGGTGACGGCACACTCTGGTACTCACACGAGAGCGGCTTGCAGTGGCTCCAGGACGCGGGGACTGCGGGAATCCTGCCCGGGGGCTTCTGCGGTGAGAGCGGGATCCGGGGGCACATTCCCGGCCCACAGGCGCTAGCGATCGATCCGACGAATCCACAACGCGTGTATCTGGCCCACCCGGACCGCGCGAACGGTCCCAGCTACTTCGTGCACACCAGCCATCCGCCGGATCCGGTGGACGGCACGCACTGTAATGACACTTCTGCGAACCCCATTCGCGGCTGTGGTGAGGGCTCGCTGTGGTACGGCGATCTCACGAGTTTCAACCCGAGCAACCCCGGAGCGCTGAGCGGCACGTGGTCGCAGCTGCCGGGTCCGCCGGTGTACTGGGGCGCCGGCGACAGCGGCAGCGCCTTCGTCCAGACCCATCCGACGGCCAACGGCTACCTGGTTTTCTTTGCCGACAAGGGCACGCTGCACGTCAGTGTGGGGAAACCGACCAGCACCGGTTGGCATAGGCTCGACGGGTGGGATGCGTCGCGGAACCATCGCGAGAACCAGCTGCAGAATGTGTCTCACGTACACTCTGATTCCCACGGGCTTTACGTGTCTCCCGATTTTGATCTGTTGCTGAAGTACGCGCTGCACGAGGTGTTCCCGTACGACCAAGACGCGGAGCTGGGTCAATGTCTCGGCGGCCGCCTTTGGTACGCCAACGACGGCGGCGTGTACCGCACCGACGACTGCGGCGAGACCTGGATCAACACGCTCACGGGGCTGCACACACTGGCGGCCGTCAACGTCGCCGTCGACGCGCAGTCGTCGAGCGGACCTGGTCAAGGCAATCCGTCGCCGGCGCTCTACTTCGGCGTCGGCGACAACGACGATTTCTACAGCCTCAATGGGGGCGCCAGCTGGCGTGACGCCTGGCGCCAGTGTGGCGACTGCGACGCGTGGTTCTCGGACCCGGGGCAGCCAGGCAGAGTCTTGAGCTTGATGCCGCGACACGTCTCCTTTGACGTGTTCGCCAGCACGACCGGCCATCCCGATGCAGGCAGCCAAGCTACGACGAGCGTGGCGTACGACGACGGCGTCTTTCCGTTCGCCGTGAGCTGGATGGTCGCGGCGGCGTACCGGCCGATTATCAACACGCTGTCGAATGAGGCGCCACTCGTGAGCGGCGATTACATCACCATCCGTGAGATTGCTCAGAACCCGCCCGTGGCGCCGCGTCGCGTCCTGCTGCGCGCACGTGGCAGCTTCGGCACGGCGTCGCCGTGGGCACAGGAGAAGACGGATCTGCCCGACACCGCAACCGTGGTACAGGCGGCGGGCGGCCACACCGCGCCCACGTACTACGTAGGCGATGGCTCACGCCTGTGGCGCAGCCATCGGGCCGGCAACGGTGACGTCGATCGCTGGGATCAGATCGTCCCGGGTGGTGGAGCGACGACCGCGTCGCGGTTCTTCGTCAACCCGTACAATGCGAACGACATCTACATTGTGGATAACAACGCCATTCGGCATACAACCAACGGCACGCAGGCGGCCGTGACCTGGGTGATCGATCCGCTGCTCAACGCGGCGGTGAACCCCGGCGGCGAATTCAGCTACTCGTGCCCCCAGACCAACTGGGACATCGAGTTGCCGGCGCGCTGTGTTCTCAACGATCTCGTCTTCGACCGCGAGGCGCCCCAGACGCGCTTCGCCGTTGGCATCGCCGGCGTGTTCTACTCGGGCGACGGGATCAACTGGTTCCGCCTGCTCGATACGCGCGCCATGCCGAGCCGTCCACGCGCGGCGTGGTTCGACCGCTACACCGACCCCAACGACCGCAGCCTCTACATCGCCCTCGACGGCCGCGGCATCATGCGCTGCCACCCGATTCCCGCCGTGGCGCCGTCGCCGATACCGACCGCCACGCTGACGCCGACACCCACCAGAACCTCGCTGGCGACGCGCACCGCCACCCCGACGTACACCGCTCTACCGACACCCACGCCGACACCGGGCGGACCGCCAATCCCAACCCCGACATTCACTGCGCCACCGACCCCGACCTTCACACGTATCGCGACGAAGACGCCGACGCCCACACCGACACCCACGGTGACGCCGCTACCGCAGGAGTGGACGTTCCGCGGTGTCGTGCTGGGTCCCGGAAAAACCGGCCGGAGACGGCTCGTGCGTGGTGTACGGATCAGTCTGTACCGATCGAGCGACCCCACGGAACTTGGCGAGCGACTGGCGAGCAGCGTGACCGGTGCAGACGGCGCGTTTTTGATGCGCGTCCTCAACGAACCGAACGCAGAAGTGGTGTACTACTTCCTCGCCCTGGACGATCCCAACTACACCATCGCTGACATCATTCCGGGGCCGAGCGGCGAGCGGGTTGCGGATCAGTGGATTCGCTACACGAAACCAGCGCCCGGCGAACATAGCGAGAACCAAATCGAGGTCGGCGACTCGGGACTGGCGCCCGTCGCCACTCTCCCGGACATCGTCGCCGTATGGAACGGCCCAGCCGTCTTCATACCGGTCATCAGCCCAATCGATGCCGGCGGATCAGCGCTGGACCTCTACATTCAAGGTATCGAGATCACCCAGGCCACGCAGTGCTTCGCGCCGGGCGCAGGCTATACCTCATGCACCGACAACAGCCTGCCCCTCGCGTCCGGCCGGGCGACGGCCGTGCGGGTGTACATCGGTCACCAGGGCGGACCGCTTGCAGGTTGCGCCGCATCGCCACCCAGCCAGACCCTTCTTGAGGATGTACCCGTCGCGCTGACCTGGTTCACCCCGGCCTCCACCGGCGGCCTCCCCGGTGGTGTGGGACTGTGGGGCGGACCGTCGGCGGTGCAGTATTTCGACGTGCCGTGTGCCACCAAGCTCGACGACCCTGCCGACCCGTCGGGATCGTTGCGCGCCAACGCATGGGGGTCGGCAACCTTCATCATCCCGAATCCCACCGGGGATGCACTGGTGGTGCGCGCGACGGTAAACGAATACCCCACGAAGTATATGGAGTCGGACTACACCGACAACAGCAGCGGGTTTCTAAGTGTGCAGCTCGAAGCGCGCCAGCCTTGGAAAGTGAAGTGGACGCTGATCGACTATCAGCCGTGGAAGTCACAGTACTACCCGCCGTACACCGGACAGCGGTTCGCGGATGCGAATGTCGTCGGCGGCGTGTCGGACCTCATGAAGGAGATGGACCCGATGCCCGTCGAGTACTCGCAGTCCGCGACGATCCAGCACCTCGGTCCCGACACGCGCGACGACCCGGACTTTCTGCTCTATGCGCTGGCCTTCATCCAGATGTTCATGTCGTCGCCACCCGATTCGCTGTTCGGCTGGCTGCCACGCGGGTCGCAGGACGACGCCGCCGGCATTCCGGTACGGCTCGGCTACGGGCTGATCGGCGGTGCCACGGGATTCGGCGTGGACCACCGCAACGCGGCCAATCTCCCCGACAAGATGGACCAGGCGCTCGCGCACGAGATCGGTCACAACCGCGGCCTCCGGCATATCGACACCGGCAAGGAACTGTGCTGGCCGTTCGGCACCGACGCGAGCCTCCGCGAGACGGGCTTCAACCTCACATCCCAGTCGGTGCTGCGGGCAGACCAGCACGACTTGATGCATTCCCAGCAGCTCTCGTGGCTCTCGCCCTACACCTGGATGAGACTGGCAGGCAAACCCTACTCGAAGATGTGGGCGAAGGTCGGAGCAGGGTGCGCGACGAGCGCCTATGCGAGTGCACTGCCCGCGCAGGTGAACATCTCGCAGGCGGTGATGCTGGTGCACGGGACCGTGTATCGCGATGGGAGTGCGACGATCGAGACGCCGTTCATCACCGCCGGCTCTCCCACGCCCGACGACACGGCCGATGCACCGTATTGCCTCGAGCTGCAGTCGAATGACGGTGCGGTGCTGGCGAGTCACTGCTTCGATCTGCCATTCGTCAATGTCGAAACGGAAGCGCCGACGGACACGGCGAGCTTCGCCGCAGCGCTGCCCTTCGACGATGCGGCGGCGTGGCTGGTGCTGCGCCACGGGGCGACGATTCTTGCGGCACGCGGGCGCAGCATCCGCCCGCCGGAGCTGCAGGTCCTTGCCGTCGATCCGGGACCACCCGGCAGCAACTCCCTGAATCTGACGTGGGCGGCCACCAGCGGCGACCAGGACGACAATCCCCTGCGGTACACCGTCCTGTACAGCCCCGACGCGGGCACCTCGTGGACGCCGGTCGCCGTCGACCTCGACGCCACCGGCGTCGACCTCGACACCAGCTCCTGGGCGGGTAGCGATCGCGCCCAGATCCGTGTCCTCGTCAGCGACGGCTTCCTCACCAGCACCGGCGACTCGTATCTCTTCCCCGTGCCCCGGAAGCCGCCGGTGGTGTGGATTACGTCCCCAGAGAGCGCGGCGGTCGTCCAGCCGCTCGCGGCCCTTGTCCTCACCGGGCACGCCAGCGACCTCGAAGACGGCGAGCTGAGCGGATCGAGCCTCGTGTGGATCCTCGACGACGACCGCGTGCTCGGCAACGGATCGCAGCTCGTCTTGCCGGGTCTCAGCACCGAGCCCGGCGCACACGAGATCACTCTGACGGCCACCGACCATGACGGCCTGCAGTCCGCGGCGCACATTCAGCTCAGGGTCACGGCGCTGCCCAGCTGCGTCGGTGACTGCAACGAAGACAACAGCGTCACCGTCGGCGAGATCGTGCGCGCCGTGAACATCGCGCTCGGAACGACGGAGCTGAGCGAGTGCCCGTTGGGCGATGCGAGCGGCGAGGGCCAAGTGACCATCGACGAACTGATCCAGGCGGTGCGCGCCGCATTGAGCGGCTGCTCGCAGGTGTCGTGAGGAAGCGGTCTTCTCCCAATCACCGGGCTCATGTTAGCAAGCCGGCTGCAATCCGGCTTCTTGGGTTGAGGAATGGCGTCTGCCGCGGCGTGTGCTAAACAGCCACGAGACGACCCGCAAGAAGGAGGCATCGGTGATCTACCAAGACAATTCCTTCAGCATCGGGCGGACCCCACTGGTGAAGCTCAACCGCGTCATCGACGGCGCGCCAGTCAGCTTGCTAGCCAAGATCGAGGGCCGCAACCCAGCCTACTCGGTGAAGTGCCGCATCGGCGCGGCAATGGTGTGGGACGCCGAAAAGCGCGGCATTTTGAAGCCCGCTAAGGAACTCATCGAGCCGACAAGCGGCAACACCGGCATCGCGCTCGCCTTCGTCGCGGCAGCGCGGGGCTATCCGATCACCCTCATTATGCCGGAAACCATGTCGATCGAGCGGCGCAAGGTGCTCAAGGCCTTCGGCGCCAATCTGATTCTCACTGAAGGCCCACTCGGCATGCGCGGCGCCATCGCCAGAGCCGAGCAGATGGTCGAATCGGCACCAGAACGCTACGTCCTCCTGCAACAGTTCAAGAACCCCGCGAACCCCGACATCCACTTCAGAACCACCGGCCCGGAGATCTGGGACGACACCGACGGCACCATCGATGTGCTGGTCTCGGGCATCGGCACCGGCGGCACCATCAGCGGCGTCTCGCGCTACATCAAGCAGGTGCGCGGCAAGAACATCCTGTCAGTCGGCGTCGAACCAGCGGCCAGCCCGGTGGTCACCCAGGCCCTCAACCACGAGCCGTTGCAACCGGGTGCGCACAAGATCCAAGGCATCGGCGCCGGCTTCATTCCCGACACGTTGGACCTGTCGATGGTCGATCGCGTCGAGCGCGTCGGCGACGACGAGTCGCTCGAGATGGCGCGCCGCCTGGCAAAAGAGGAAGGCATCCTCTCCGGCATCTCGTGTGGTGCAGCCACCGTCGCCGCAGTGCGGCTCGCCAAAGATCCCGAGTTCGCAGGTAAGACCATCGTTGTGATCCTGCCCGACTCGGGCGAACGATACTTGAGTACCGTGTTGTTCGAGGGAACGGAAAAGTGAAAAGGGGAAAGCTGAAAGCTGAAGGCCAGATTTCCGGCTTTCCACATTGCGCTTTCAACTTTGACCTTCTTCATGGCGATGCGAGACACGAGGAACGAGGGACGGGGACGACAGCTCTCCCGTAGGGTGCACTCCGTGCACCGTCGCCTCAGCCAGCCAGCAGATGCGTCAGCGCTAGCAACACACCAATCAGTCCACCGACGAGTGCGCCGTTCAGCCGGATGAACTGCAGGTCCGCACCGACCCGATCCTCGATGCGTGCCACCAACGTATCAGTGTCGAGTGCCTCGAGGTTCTCGCGCACGGTGAGGCCGATCTGGTGGTGGTGCCGGCGCAGCAAATCGTCGGCGGTGGCGCGCACCCACTGGTCGAACGTGGCGCGGCGCTCGGGATTGTCGAGCAGCTCGAGGACGGCGTCGCGCAGCTTGCGGTCGATCAGCTCCGAGAGGCCACTGGCGGGCGCATCGAGATCGCGCTCGATCTGCTGGCGCAGCTGGGTGAGCAGGTCGCGCACGAGCGGGCCGGCTTCGAGGCTTTCGATCAGCGCGGTGCGCAGCTGCTCGACTTGCGCGAGCGCCTCGGCATCGCCGGCCGCGAGCCGCTGCGCGAAGCGCCGGACCGCGCCGAATACGTACTGCCGCAGCGGATGCTCCGGCTCCGCCGCCGCGTTCAGCAACTCGGCAGAAGCGTAATCGCAGGTGGCCTCCACGACCTTGCGTTGCACGATCTTGCGCCGCAGCAGGAGTGGCACCAGACGTTTGCCATCCTTGTAGAGTTGACGCGCCGTGCGATCGAGCCAAGCCTGTAGCGTCTCGGTCGTGCCCGGCTTACGCGCCAGATTGCCCAGCGACAGCGCGGTGCTCTGGAATGCCGCCGCGGCGCTCGGGCTGTCCACGAGTCGCGACAGCCAATGGCCGGCCGACGCGTCGAGCGGCAGCGCGCGCAGTTGGCCCTGAATGGTCCGCTCGACGAAGCCGACGACTTCCGGTTCGGACAGCGTGCGCGCCAGGCCACGCAGCAGGTCACGCACCGGACCGCCGAGGCGTTCGACGTGCGCCGCATCGCGCAGCCAGTCGACAATCAGCGCGCTCGGCGTGATACGCTGCAGACGCGCGCCGATCACCTCAGGCGACAGCCACTCGTCCTCGACCATGTTGACGATGCTCTCAATGATCTTGGCGCGCCGTGTCGGGATGATGGCGGTATGCGGAATCGGCAGGCCCAGCGGATGCCGGAAGAGCGCCGTCACGGCGAACCAATCGGCGAGACCGCCGACCGTACCGGCCTCGAAGCCGGCAGCGACCACGTGCAGCCACGGCGCGCCAGCGAACGGTCCGGCCAGCAGGGCCGCACGGCTCGCAACCGCACCGGCGACGGTGATGAGCAACGAAACGGTCCCGACGTGGTTTCGGCGTGAGGGCGGCGCAGCCGAATGGCGACCTTCCCCCTCCTTGCCAAGGAGGGGGCCAGGGGGAGGTTGTTCGCCGATGGGTAGCTCGCCTCGTCTCGCGACTAACCGCGCCAGAATCTACCTCCCCTAGCCCCTCCTTGGTAGGGAAAGAAACCCACTATGCTCAGCGGTACCTGGCGCGGGCTTGCGAGAGAACGACGTTCCCCTTCTGCGTCTCAGCTTGCACGATAGCCTCGCCGGCACCGGTCTTCCAGACCTTGGTGATAATCGTGTCGCCGAAGTACACCTGGTCGGCGAAACGCGCTTCGAAGTGGAGGAAGCGCGCCGGATCACCGCCGCACAGCGCCTTGAGGATGGCGCGTCCGACGAAGCCGTAGGTGCACAGCCCGTGCACGAAGGGCTTCTCGAAGCCGGCCATCTTGGCGAAGTCGGGATCGATGTGAATCGGGTTGCGATCGCCGGAGAGCCGGTAGATCGCGCCCTGCTCCGGACGCGTGACGTCCTCGACCACGTGGTCGGGCTTGCGATCGGGCGGCACGTTCACTCCCTGCGTCGACGGACCGCGCTCGCCGCCGAAGCCGCCGGCGCCGCGGATGAACAGCGTAGCCTTGGCCGTGAGCAGCTTG
>Ga0335082_10004299_pt1 | contig 15508 bp, 14 predicted proteins | sample Lox_Sample_41_FD_206718 | JGI IMG/M metagenome (GOLD analysis project Ga0335082, IMG submission 206718) | Soil microbial communities from Loxahatchee National Wildlife Refuge, Florida, United States - Lox_Sample_4.1 | ecosystem: Environmental > Terrestrial > Soil > Wetlands | place: USA...
CGCGCGCCTCGGCCAGGTCGCCACCGCCGTCGAGCAAGCCGGCGGCGACGCGAGCCGAGCGGTCGAGGAGCTCGGCGTAGGTCCAGGCGCCGTCGGGTGCGATGAGCGCGCGGCGGGCGTCGTGCGCGACGGCGCGCGCGATCAGTGGAATGGCCGCGCTGGTCGCGTCCGGGTCGGGCGCCTCGGAGTACGGCACGAGCCCCACCCGTCCCGGCGATGTCTGCCGCGGGATCGGCGCGCGGCTACGCGGCGGCGGGCCGCGCTACGCCGAGCGGCGCGTCGTCGAGCGCTTGCAGGCGCGGGCGCACGGTGCGCGCGAACAGGCGCATGCTGCGCTCGGCGTCCTCGTAGGGCATGCCGGCGTAGCTGAAGACGCCGTTGTAGGCGCCCGCGCCGGTGATGTCCTTGATCATCATGATCTTCTCGTAGCACTGCTCCGGGGTGCCCCAGACCTGCAGGCCGAGAAAGAACTCGGTCATCGCGTCGGCACCGCCCGGCTGACTGGCGAGCTCCTGCATGCGGGCATAGCTCTCGTAGCCCTTGGTGTTTTGCAGGTGGCTGCCCTCGAGCTCGTAGTGCGCCACCACCGATTTCCAGTAACCGCCGATGTAGCGCACGGCCATCTCGCGGGCGCGGGCCGGATCCTCGTCGCAGTACGTCCAGCCGGCGACCACCGGGGGCGGGGCCTCGCTCCCGTTCGTGGCGCGGTAGACCGTGCGATAGGCGGCCAGCTCCTCGGCGACCATGTCCCAGGGCTTCTGCGGGACGATGCAGATGCCGATGCCGAGCTCGGCCATGATGCGCGACGACTCGGGCGACACGGCGGCGGCATACGTGCGGCCGCGGAAGGTGGTGTGCGGGCGCGGACGGATGTCGCGCCGGGCCTGCTTGACGTAGGTGCCGTTGTACTCGCAGTAGCCGCGCTCGAGGCCCTGCAGGATCATCTGCGCCGCCTCGACGAAGTACTGCCGGCTGGTGTTCATGTCGACGCCGAAGCCCTCGAACTCGACCCGCCCGAGGCCGCGGCCGAGGCCGAGGATGACCCGGCCGTTCGACAGGTGGTCGAGCATGCTGACCTCCTCCGCCACCCGCATGGGGTTGTGCCAGGGGAGTACGACCACCATCGAGCCGAGCAACAGCGTGTCGCTCTTGGCGGCGAAGTAGGTGAGCATCTGCAGGACGTCGGGGCACATGGTGTAGTCGGTAAAGTGGTGCTCGACGCCCCAGATGGACTGAAAGCCGAGCGACTCCGCCATGCAGCCGAGGCGGAGCTCCTGCTGGTACACCTCGAGATCGCTGCGCCGCTTGTCCGTGCCTTGGAAGATGATGGCGAGTCCGACGTCCATGTGCTCCTCCGTGTCGTCCCGAACGATACCCGGCCCCGCTACGACCCTATACGGCGCGGCCGAACACGTCGAGGATGGTCTGATTGTTCTCGCGCGCGCGCTCCGGCGGCACGCCGATAGTAGGGGCGTAGAGCAGCACCTCGTCGCACAGGTCGCGCCATTGCGCGAGGCGGTCGCGCGCTTCGTCCGGTGTGCAGGCGATGGCGATCTCGTCGACCAGGGCGTCGGGGATCGCTGCGGCCATGGCGGGGATGTCGAAGGTCGGCAGGGCCCGGCGGCAGGCCGCGGCGACCTCCGGCAGCCCGTGGAAGTTCAGGATCGTGTGGTAGACCTTCACGGTATAGTAGAAGCCGATCTGCTGCTTGGCGTCCTGGACGGCCAGGGCGCGATCCCGGTTGATCGAGGTCATCACGTACGGCACCAGGCGGCAGGCGCCGGTCGGGCGGCCGGCGCTGGCCTCGGCGCGGCGCAGGGCGGGGAGGGTCACCTCGCGGTGCCAGCGGCGGGTGGCGATCGGATGGCCGACGACGCCGTCGGCCGCGGCCCCGGCGCTGCGCAGCATCGGTTGGTTGACCGCCGCGATCCAGATCGGCAGATCGGCGCGCGCGCCCGGGCGCATGAAGACGGGGATCTTGAGATCCCAGAAGGTGCCGTGGAAGCGAAAGCCGAAGCCACTCGCCGCGGCGAAGGCGGCGCGCAGCAGCTCGACGAGCTCGCGCATGCGCGCGGCGGGCTTGCTGAAGGGCACGCCCCACCACTCGACGTTCATGCGCCGGGTACCGCTGCCGAGCCCCAGCACCATGCGGCCGCCGGACAGCTCGTCGAGGTCCATGGCCGCGGTGGCGTGGACGAGCGGCGCACGCGTGAACGCGTTGGCGATGCCGGTGCCGATGCGGATGCGGCGGGTCGAGGCGGCGATCGCGCCGAGTACGGCGAAGGCGTGCTGGTTGAAGAACTCGACGCTCAAGACGCTGTCGAAGCCGGCCCGTTCGGCGCGCACGGCCAAGTCCAGGTTGCCGCGCGCCGAGCCGCCGGTGAGGATCAGTCCGAGCTGCATCGCCCTGCCTCCGGGGTTGAATCTCTGATCAGGAATACGTAGAGCATAATGCGTGCGCGCCGCGCTGCGCAAGCGAGGAGAAGCGGAGGGCTCGCGATGAACTTCCACACCCCGATCTGCGATCTGTTCGGCATCGAGTATCCGATCTTCCTGGCCGGCATGGGCCAGGTGGCATACGCCGAGGTGTGCGCCGCCGTCTCCGAGGCGGGCGGCTTCGGCACGCTGGGGATGGTCGGCGCCTCGCCGGAGCAGATCGCCGCCGAGATGCGCAAGGTGCGCAGGCTGACCGCCAAGCCGTTCGGGGTCGATCTGCTGCAGGCGCTGCCCGACCAGGTGGAAGCGGCGATCGACGTCATCATCGGCGAGGGCGCGGCGGCCTTCATCGCCGGGCTCGGCGTGCCCGGGCCGGTGATCGGCCGCTGTCACGCCGGCGGGGTGAAGGTCATCTCGATGTGCGGCACCGTCCGGCATGCCCAGAGCGCCGAGGCGGCGGGCTGCGACGTGGTGGTGGCGCAGGGGACGGAGGCCGGCGGGCACACGGGCAAGGTCGCGGCGCTGGCGCTGGTCCCGCAGACGGTCGACGCGGTGAAGATTCCGGTGCTGGCGGCCGGCGCGATCGTCGACGGGCGCGGCTTCGCCGCGGCGCTGGCGCTCGGGGCGCAAGGCATCTGGATGGGGACGCGCTTCATCGCCTCGCGCGAGGCCCGTGCGGCGGCGCAGTTCAAGCAGCGCATCCTCGACGCGAACGGCGGCGAGACGATCGTCACCCGCTGTTACTCCGGCAAGCCGATGCGGGTGATCGCCAATCCCTACGTGGAGGAGCAGGAGCGACACGCCGACGCGATCAAGCGCTTTCCCGAGCAGTTGATCCGCAGCGCCATGGCGGGCGTGATGAACTACGTCGACGACAGCGCCACCGACCCGGAGAAGACCTGCATGCCGGCCGGGCAGGGGATCGGCGGCATCACCGACATCTTGCCGGCAGGCGAGATCGTGGCGCGTCTGGTACGCGACGCCCGCGCGGTGGTCGGGCGTCTCGGAGCGCTGGCCTGATGGAGCCCGCGCGCGCCGCCGGCCGCGGCGCCCGCCGGGGGCGCCCGGCAGGGGGTCGCGCCAAAGCCGCCACGGTGTTGGCCAAGAACATCGTGCGCGAGATCCATCGGCGCGGCCTCGGGCCCGGCGACAAGCTCCTCTCCGAGCACAAGATGGTCGAGCGCTACGGGGTGGCACGCGGCTCGCTGCGCGAGGCCCTGCGCTACCTGGAGCTGCACGGCGTGCTGCGCATCAAGTCCGGTCCGGGCGGGGGGCCGTTGATCGCCACCCCGAACGGCCGTCACTTCGCCAGCGCGCTGGCGCTCATGCTGCAGTTCGTCGGCGCGCGCTTCCGCGCCATCGTCGAGACCCGGTTGGTGGTCGAGCCGGGGATCGCGGCGCTCGCCGCCGAGCGGGCGACGGCGGCCGATCTCGAGGCGCTGCGCGACTGCCTGGTGGCCATGCGCCGCCAGGTGGGCGAAGCGCGGGGCTTCCAGGAAGCGCTGCGCCGCTTCCACGACCTGGTGGCGTTCGCGTCGGGCAACCCGGTGTTTCGCTTCCTGCTGCCGGCGCTGCACTGGATCTCCGACGGCGCCGCGGTGGAGTATCGCGAAGCGGAGCGCCGCCGCGTCCTGCGCGCGACGCGGGCGATTCTGGTTGCCATTGAGGCGCGCGACGGCGCCGCCGCGTACACGTCGATGCAACGCTTCTTCGCCATGTCACTCGCCTATCTCGACCGCACGTACCCGGACGCGCTGGCGCGGCCGGTGACGTGGTCGGACTCGGAGCTGTGAGCCGCCGCCGCGGCCGGTTCCGGCGCGGCGCGGCAATGTCGGCAATCAAGGTGGCCATCAATTCTCTGGAGTGGAGGCGGGCGAGACGCCCGCCTCCACTCCAGAAGAATGCAGCGCCGGGCGTACCCGCCCTACGAGACCAGACTGAGCCCGCCGTCGACCAGAAGGACCTCCCCGGTCATGTAGCGGGAGATCACCACCCCGTAGATCGCGTCGGCGATGTCCTCGGCGCTGGCCGAGCGGCGCAGCGGTGCTTGCTTGGCGACCGCGTCGTGCAGCGCCCCCCAGTCCTTCGTCCATGGGGTCTGCACGAGGCCGGGAGCGACGGCGTTGATCCGCACCGGGCCGCAGACCTTGGCGAGCAGCCGGGTGAGGTGGTTGAGCGCGGCTTTCGACACCGCGTACGGGATGGAGCTACCGGTGGGGCGGAGGCCGGCGATCGAGGTGACGTTGACGACCACGCCCGCCGGGCTCTGGCGCAGGAGCGGCAGGGCGGCGCGGGTGAGGTACCAGGTCCCCAGCAGGTTGGTGTCGATGATGCGGCGGAAGACGTCGTCGGTCACCGCGTCGAGGTCGGCGTGCGGGATCACGGTGGTCACCCCGGCGTTGTTGATCAGGATGTCGAGGCGGCCGAAATGCTCTGCCGCCGCCGCGACCAGCCGCTTGCACTGCGCCTCCTCGGCGATGCTCGCCTGGACGTAGCGAGCCTGCGGCAGGCTGGCGGCAACGCGCTCGCCGGCGGCGACGGAGGACGAGGAGTTGATCACCACCGCGGCACCTTCGGCGGCGAGGCGGCGGGCCGTGGCCTCGCCGATGCCGCTGGAGGAGCCGGTGACCAGGGCGACCTGACCGGCGAGGGAGCCCACCTTACTGCGCCGGTGTCGGCGGGCGCACCACCGCCTTGTCCTGCATGAGCTGCAGCAGGAGCTGCACCAGCTCCTGCGGGGGCGTCACCTCGGGGTCCTCGACCGAGTCCTTGTCGTGCTCGAACTGCAGCAGGTCGAGCTTGGCGTAGGCCTCGCGGACGCGCGGCGTGAGCAGGCCGAGGCGCTTCAGGTTGGGCACGATCTTGGAGAACATCATCTGGCGGAAGCCGCGCATGAACGGCGTCTCCTTCGACCATTCCGTCCACAGCACCGGGTCCCAGCCGAGGCGCTCGAACACCGGGGTCATCAGCATGCGCTCGCGCAGCGCGTGGGTCGCCTCGATGACGAACTCCTCGCGCTCGCGCAGCTCGGCGGCGCTCATCTCGTGCGAGTAGAGGTCCGCCAGCGAGAGCACGCCGAACGCCACGTGGCGCGACTCGTCCGCCATCACCCGCCCGATCAGGTCCTGGATCAGCGGCTCATCGCCCATCTGCATGCGGGTCACCCCGAAGGCGGCGAGGGCCAGGCCCTCGACCATGATCTGCATGCCGAGGAAGGTGATGTCCCAGCGCGAGTCGAGGATGATGTCGTCGAGCAGGCGGTTGAGGCTCGGCACGATCTCGTACGAGAGGCCGAGCTTCTCGGTCAGGTAGCGGTGGTACACCTCGACGTGCCGCGCCTCATCGGCGACCTGGTTGGCGGCGTAGAACTTCGCCTCCGCCCAGGGAACGCCTTGCACGATCTTGGCGGTGGCCAGCAGCGCGCCCTGCTCGCCGTGCAGGAACTGCGAGAGCATGAAGGCGTTGATGTTGAGCTGCATCTCGATGACTTCCGCATCACCCAGCGTCTGGGGCGGGTTCATCAGGGCGTTCATCGTCGGCGCCATGCCGTTGGCGACGCGCTCGCGAACCAGGCGCTCGATGTTGACGTCGATCGACCAGTCGAGGTCGTTGGCGTTCCACGCCAGCTTCTTGCCCTTCTCGTACAGGGCGAGAAGGTTCTGCTTCTTGAGCGCGTACTGCCAGTCGAACACGCTGTCGAGGGTGGCGGCGACGGTCTCGTAGGCGCCGCCGGCGGGCAACGGAAGGGGATTGTTCTGCGGGTACTGCATAGCGACCTCCTGGATATGTGCGCGGACGCGCCGCGGGCCCGATCACTCGTGCTCGCGCAGCTCCAGCTTGCCGATCTGGTTGCGGTGCACCTCGTCCGGCCCGTCCGCCAGCCGCAGTGTGCGCGCGCCGGCCCACGCGCCGGCGAGGAAGAAGTCCTCGCAGACGCCGGCACCGCCGTGCGCCTGGATGGCCCAATCGATGACCTTGAGGGCCATGTTCGGCGCGGCGACCTTGATCATCGCGATCTCCTTGCGCGCGACCTTGTTGCCCACCGTGTCCATCATGTAGGCCGCCTTCAGCACCAGCAGACGCGCCTGCTCGATGGCGATGCGCGACTCGGCGATGCGTTCGAGGGTGACGGTGTGCTCGCCGATCGGCTTGCCGAACGCGACGCGGGTCTTGACCCGCTTGCACATGGCGTCGAGCGCCCGCTCGGCGAGGCCGACGACGCGCATGCAATGATGGATGCGTCCGGGCCCGAGGCGGCCTTGCGCGATCTCGAACCCGCGTCCCTCGCCGAGGATGAGGTTGGACGCCGGGACGCGCACGTCTTCGAAGAGCACGTCGCCGTGGCCGTGCGGGGCATCGTCATAGCCGAAGACGGAGAGGTGGCGGAGCACCTTGATCCCCGGGGTGTCGCGCGGCACCAGGATCTGCGACTGCTGCAGATGCTTGGGGGCGTTGGGATCGGTCTTGCCCATGACGATGAGGATCGCGCAGCGCGGATGCAGAATGCCCGAGGTCCACCATTTGCGTCCGTTGATGACGTAGTGGTCGCCGTCGCGGCGGATCTCGCAGCGGATGTTGGTGGCGTCGGAGGAGGCGACGTCGGGCTCGGTCATGCCGAAGGCGGAGCGGATCTCGCCGGCCAGCAGCGGCTGGAGCCAGCGCCGCTTGTGCTCGGCGCTGCCGTAGCGCTCGATGACTTCCATGTTGCCGGTGTCCGGCGCGGCGCAGTTGAACGCCTCGGGCGCGATGCCGGAGCGGCCCATCAGCTCGCAGAGTGGAGCGTACTCGAGGTTGGTGAGGCCGGCGCCGTACTCGCTCTCGGGCAGGAACAGGTTCCAGAGGCCGGCGGCCCGCGCCTTGGCCTTGAGCTCCTCCATGACCGGCGGCTGCTCCCAGCGGCTGGCCGCGACCTGCTCCTCGTACAGCGCCTCGTTCGGGTAGATGTGCGCGTCCATGAAGGCCTGCAGCTTTTCCAGCAGGCGCTTGACCTTGTCGGTGTACGCAAACTCCACGGCTCATCCTCCTTGCTGGAAGCGCGGCGGGCGCAGCGCGCTGCCGATCTAAGCGAACCGCTGTGAGACTGTCCATGATCGGGCGGAGAAAAACACTTGACCGGCCCCGGCTAAAATCGTACAGAACGTTACGTACTGATTATGGGCCGGGGAAGATACCCGAAGAGCGACGTGAGTCGCGAGCGCATCCTCGCTGCCGCAACCGAGCTGTTCGCCACGCGCGGCTACGCGGGGGCCGGCGTCGACCGGGTGGCCGAGGACTCGGGCATCGCCAAGACCGCCATCTATTATCACTTCGGCAACAAGGAAGGCCTGCTGGCGGCCGTCCTGGAGCGGGCTGCGACGCAGTGGATCGACGGCATCCAGCAGGCATCACGGCAGGCGGACGATCCGCTCGGTCGACTCGAGCGCGCCCTGGCGGGGATGCGGGCGATGCTCGAGGAACGACCGTGGATCTACAAGCTGTTTCAGATCCTGACCCTCGAGGTGGCAGAGGAGAAGCCGGAGATCCGCGCCACCCTGCAGGGCATCCTGCGGCGCGCGCGGATGGCCATCACCGACGGCCTGCGCGAATCGCTCGGCGTCGACGTGCCGGATGCCGACGGCGTGGCGGGCGCCATCCTGGCGTTTCTCGACGGTGTCGCGCTCGGCGTGCAGATCGAGCCGGAGAATGTATCGCTCGACCAGGTTTTCACCGATCTGCGCCGGATCACCAGCTTCATGGTGGCGATCCGGCTGAACCCCGAGCTCGCGGAGATGTTCGACCACCCGCCCGACCGCCTGCCGCCGCTCGGCCGGGTCGGCGGTGCGAAGGAGAGCACCGATGCCCACCGCGACGACGCTGACCGCTGAGCTGCCCGAGGAAGAGACGCCGCCGCGGGGCGACGAAGACGAGGCCTACCGACGCTTCGTCAACCGCTTGTCGCACCAGTCGGTGGTGAAGCACTACGACGCGTACGCGGACATTCCCTGGGACGACCCCGCCTACGCCATCGATCCCGAGGACCCACGCTTCGCCCTGGCACCCGACGACGGCCTCGGCGCGACAGCGTGGTACGCGAGCCAGCCGCCGGGCATCCAGGCGCGTATCGGCCTGCACATGATCGCCACCTTCGCGCGCATCGGCTGGCAGTTCGAGAGCGTACTGAAGCGCGGCCTGCTGGAGTTCGCGCAGCGTTTGCCCGACGGCGCACCGGAGTTCCGCTATTGCTACCACGAGATCATCGAAGAGGCGCAGCACTCGCTGTTCTTCCACGAGCTGGTGCGCCGCAGCGGATTGCCGGTGCGCGTGCCGCGCATCGTCCGGATCGGCGAGCGCCAGGTGATCGGCTTCGCGCGCCGCTTCCCCGAGCTGTTCTTCTTCTTCGTGCTCTCGGGCGAGGATCCGATCGACTACACGCAGCGCCGCATGCTGCAGAGCGGGCGGCCGCTGCACCCGCTGATCGAGCGCATCAGCCGCATCCACATCACCGAAGAAGCCCGCCACATGGCGTTCGCGCGATCGTTCCTGCGCCGCAGCGTGCCCCGCTTGCGCGGCGCCGCCATGTTCCTGTTGCGCCTGCGCACCGCGGTGGTGATGAAGGTGGCGTCGATGCTGATGACCCGGCCGTCGCGCGACATCGTGCGAACCTACGGCATCCCCCTCGCCGTGCTGGCCGAGGCCTACGGCCCTGGCTCGCGCGCCGAGGAGCACGTCAAGCGCGCGCTCTTCACGCCGCGCGAGCTGTGCTGGGAGCTCGGGGTGCTCAACGACCGGTGGGCGTGGCTGTGGAAGCGCTTGCGGATCTACGCTCCGCAAGGGGCTCCCGCGTAAACGCCGTGGTCTAGGGCCGGCTGTGCCGGCCGAAACGCGCGTCGTCTTCCGCGACACCGCGTGCGCAGGTCCCGGCCGGCACACATGCGCGCTTCGGCCGGCACGTCATCCCGTCCCGGTGCTGTCGCCAGTCATCGTGTCGTTCGGCCCGCGGTCGTCGGCGAAGAACTGTTCCATCGCGGCCAACACGGCCGGGCTGTCGCCGACGACCTGCGGGGCGGGGGGCAGGGATTCGAGAAAGACCCGTCCGTAGCGCTTGCGGGCGAGCCGGCTGTCGAGCACGACCACGCAGCCGCGGTCGCTGCGGCTGCGGATGAGGCGGCCGAAGCCCTGCTTGAGCTTGAGGACGGCCTGCGGCAGGGCGCGTTCGCTGAACGGGTCGCCGCCCCGCGCCATGATCGCGTCGACGCGCGCCTGCTCGAGCGGTTCGGTGGGGACGCGAAAGGGCAAGCGCGTGATCACCACGCAGCGCAGTGCGTCGCCCTGGACGTCGACCCCTTCCCAGAAGCTGTCGGTAGCGAACAGCACGGCGCCGGGCTCGCGTGTGAAGCGGGCCAGGAGGACGTGCCGGCTCAGCTCGCCCTGGCGCAACGGGGTCAGACCCGTTGCGCGTAGCTCCGCCGCGAGCGCGTCCCAGGCGCGGTTGAGGGCGGCGTACGCGGTGAAGAGCAGGAACGTGCCGCCGCGCGTGATCGCCAGGATCCGCCGCATGGCGGCGTGGCTGGCTGCCTCGTGGCCGGGCGCGGTCGGTTCGGGCAGATCGGCGGGCACCAGCAGAAGGGCCTGACGGCCGAAGTCGAAGGGTGATTCGACGCGCAGCGCGCGCACACGCTCGGGCGGGTCGATGCGGTCGACGCCGATCCGGGCGTGGAGGTAGTCGAAGGCGCCGTTCACCGCCAGGGTCGCCGAGGTGAGGACGGTGGTGGCGAAGGGCGCGAACAGGGCGCCCTGCAACAGTGGGCCGACCTCGATCGGCGCGCGATGGAACGAGAGCGCCGCTTCGCCGTGCCCGCGCTGCCGCACCTCCAGCCACGCGCACCAGCGCGCGTCCTCGTCGATGAAGGCGAGCAGCGCCGCCGCCATGGCGCCGAGGCGGCCGCGGATGGCGCCCAGCTCGGTGCCGAGGTAGCGGAGCTGCGCGTCAACATCGGGGGAGAGGAGATCGAGGCGCTCGAGCACGCCGCCCATGTCGCCCGCATACGCGTCGAGCCGCGTCGCCAGCACCGTCAGGTGCTCTTCCAGGAAGCGCCAGAAACGGGTCTCGCGCAGCGCCTCGGTGACGCGCACCTTCTCGTCGGCGCGCTCGGCGAGCGGGCGCGTTGCCTCGCGCTCGGCGAGCTCGAGGAAGGCGTCGAGCACACGCGCGAAACACTCCTCGGCGTCGACCGCCAAGCTGGTGGAGCCGGGGAGGAGGCGCTGATCGATCCAACGCGCGGCGCCGTGGGCGTGCAGCGCGTCCGCCGGCGTCGCGACCGAGTCGAGCGCCAGCGCCAGGGCCGGCAGCAGGCCCTTGCCCGGATGGCGGCGGCTGTGCAGCCGGCCCAGCGCGCGCGTGATGGTGCCGAGGCTCACGTGGCTGCCGAAGTACGCGGTGGCGACGTCCTCGAGGTGGTGCGCCTCATCGATGATCACCCGGGCACTGGGCGGCAGGACCGCGTTCTGCGTGTAGTTGCCGCCCTCGGCGCGGAGGGCGAGGTCGGCCAGGAGCAGGTGGTGGTTGACCACCAGGAGGTCGGCGGCGGCGGCGGCACGCCGAGCCGTGTAGAAAAAGCAGGTCGAGTAGAATGGACAACGGGCGCGCAGGCAGTTGTCGTTCTCCGAGACGACCTGCTCCCAGACTTCGAAGCGCGGGCGGACGGGCAGGTCGGCGAGGCTCCCGTCGCTGGTGTGTCGGGCCCACTGCAGGAGCTGCTGGAGCTCCGGCTGGAGATCGTCCTCGACCAGCTGCAGGCTCTGGGCTTCGGCCTGGGCGGCCTTGCGCCGGCAGAGGTAGTTGCCGCGACCCTTCACCAGCGCCGTGCGGCAGGCGAGACCGGCGCGTTCCACCAGCAGCGGCAGGTCCTTGGTGATCAACTGCTCCTGCAGATTGATGGTGTGGGTGGAGACGACGACGCGTTGATGATTCGCCTTGGCCCACAACAACGCCGGCACCAGATAGGCGAGCGACTTCCCGGTTCCGGTGCCGGCCTCGACGCTGAGCACCTCGTCATCGTTGAACGCGTCGCTGACGGCGCGCAGCATGACGAGCTGCTGCGGGCGGTGCTCGTAGCCGGCCAGCGCGCCGCCGACCGCGCCGTCTGGGCCGAGCAGTCGCGCCGCCGCGCCACCGTCGACGGGGACGAGGCGCTGCCTGGTGAGCGGCTCGACGACGACGTAGAGCGCCTCGACGGCGTTGTCGACGATGTACGCGCCGACGCCGTCGTTGCCGAGCGCCGACGCCGCGGCGAGGTCGGCATCCGAGGGGGTCAGCGTGCCGCTCGGATGGTTGTGGATGACCACGTCGCCGGGCCGCGGCACGTGCAGGAGCGCGGGCACCGCGCCGCGATGGCCGCGCGCCAGGACGCGGAGCTCGGCGACGCGGCCGTCGACCAGCGTGCCGAGCGCGAACACCTCGTTGCCACCGGCGTCGGCGATCGCGGCGCGCAGCGCCGCGGCGGCGCTGGGGCTGAAGCGATCGCGCACCTCGGCCATGCGGGTCTCTTATCAGATTCCAGCCGTGCTGTGCCGGCCGGCCCGCCGCGCGTCGGTCAGCTTTCGCGCCGGTGCGCACCGGTGTAAGGGTGCCGCATGGAATCGCCGCACACGACCAACGTCGGTCTGGTGCAGATGCGCTGCAGTGCGGACCCGTCCGCCAACCTCGCGCAGGCGGTGTCGCGGGTCGAGGAAGCGGCGCGCCGCGGCGCCCAGATCGTCTGCCTGCAGGAGTTGTTTCGCTCGCCGTACTTCTGCCAGCGCGAGGACCCCGCGGTCTTCGATCTCGCCGAGCCGATTCCGGGACCGAGCACGGACGCGCTCGGGCGCGTGGCGGCGGCCCGCCAGGTGGCGATCGTCGCCTCGCTGTTCGAGCGGCGCGCCGAGGGGGTGTTTCAAAATACCGCGGTGCTGATCGGCGCCGACGGCGCGGTGGCCGGGCTCTACCGCAAGATGCACATTCCGGACGACCCGCTCTACTATGAGAAGTACTACTTCGCCCCCGGCGACGTCGGCTTTCGCAGCTTCGACACGCGCGCCGGCCGGGTGGGGGTGCTGGTGTGCTGGGACCAATGGTTCCCGGAAGCCGCGCGCCTGACCGCGCTGCGCGGAGCGGAGATCCTCTTCTATCCGACCGCGATCGGCTGGCACCCGAGCGAGAAGGACCGTTACGGCGCGGCCCAGTACGCCGCCTGGGAGACCATCCAGCGCAGTCATGCGATCGCCAACGGCGTCTTCGTCGCCGCGGTCAACCGCGTCGGCGTCGAGGGCGGGCTCGAGTTCTGGGGCGGATCGTTCGTGTGCGACCCCTTCGGCCGCGTGCTCGCCCGCGCCAGCCACGATCAGGAGGAGGTGCTGGTGGTCGAGTGCGACCGCCGCCTGATCGCGGAGACCAGGCGCAACTGGCCCTTCCTGCGCGACCGCCGGATCGACGCGTACGAGGGCCTGCTGAAGCGCTACCTCGACTGAGGCGGGACGGCGCACCGCGTCTGGCGAGAGAGCAGGTGTCGGACAATCGGGCACGGCGCGAATGGACGAGCTGATTCCGAGCCCGGGCAGTCCCGCGTCGCGCGGGTTTCGCATGCCGGCGGAGTGGGAGCGACACACCGCCACCTGGCTGTCGTGGCCGCACAAGGAGGCGTCGTGGCCGGGCAAGCTCGAGCGCATCCCACCGATCTGGGCCGACATGGTGGAGGCACTGGTCGCGGGCGAGGACGTCGACATCCTGGTCAACGCGTCCGCGCCGGCGGCGCAGGTGCGCGCCGCGTTGGCGCGCCGCCGCGTGCCGATGGACCGCGTGCGCCTGCACGAGGTCCCGACCGACGACGCGTGGATGCGCGACCACGGACCGACCTTCCTCACGCGTCGCGGGGACATGGGTGGCGAGCTGGCGCTGGTGGACTGGGGTTTCAACGCCTGGGGCGGCAAGTATCCGCCCTGGGACCAGGACGACCAGGTGCCGCGGGCCATCGCCCGCATCCTCGGCATCGCCGCGGCGGAGGGCGGGATGGTGCTGGAAGGCGGGTCCATCGACGTCGACGGCCGCGGCACGCTGCTGACCACCGAGGCCTGCCTGCTCAACCCGAACCGCAACCCAGAGCTCGGCCGCCGCGAGATCGAGCAGCGCCTGTGCGACTACCTCGGTGTGCGCCGTGTGCTCTGGCTCGGAGACGGGATCGTCGGCGACGATACCGACGGGCACGTCGACGACCTGGCACGCTTCGTCGCCCCCGGCGTCGTGGTGACCGTGCTCGAGGCCGACCCGCGCGACGAGAACTACGAGCGGCTGCAAGACAACTACCGCCGCCTGCAATCGATGCGCGACGCCGAGGACAACCGGTTGCGCGTCATCGGGCTGCCGATGCCGCCGCCGGTGACCTACGACGGCGCGCGGCTGCCGGCCTCCTACGCGAACTTCTACATCGGCAACGCGGTCGTACTGGTCCCGCAGTTCGGCGGTGCCAGCGATGGGCGCGCTGTGGCGACGCTCCAGTCGCTGTTCCCGGGCCGCCGGATGGTCGGCATCAACGCCGTCGACCTGGTCTGGGGCCTCGGCGCCTTCCACTGCGTGACCCAGCAGCAGCCGGCCGTCTGAGCCGCCGGGCCGGGTCAGGAGAGCGGGCGCCGCGCGTCCTGCCGCGCGCGCACGAACACGGTCCGCAGGTAGAGGCCGAAGCCGATCGCCACCGCCAGCCCTGCCACGCCGGCCCCCAGATCCGCCAAGCTCCCGGTAGCCGCGAACCCTCGCATCTCGAGGTACGCGAAGAACGTGAAGAAGACGACCGTGGTGCCGATCAGGATCTTGTGGGCGGTGATGAGGCGCATCCGAGCCTGCTCTGTGTGTGCCACAGGGCCGGCGCTGGTGCCAGGCGTGACACACACCGTGCGGCGGGTTATGACTTGTCGGCTGGGAAGGGGGGTGGCAGGCCTTGGCTGCGGGGGTGGCTGAGTACTGGCCGGGAGAGGTGAACGAGACATGGGACGGATTGCGATCCTTGGCGGCACCGGTCCCGAGGGCTTGGGACTGGGCCTGCGGCTCGCGCTGAGCGGCGAGGAGGTCGTCGTCGGCTCGCGTCAGGCGCAGCGAGCGACGGACGCGGCCGAGCGCGCCCGCGCCCGGCTGGTGGCCGCGGGGTGTCGCACCCCGTTCAGCGGAGCCGAGAACCGGGCGGCGGTGCAGGGCGCCGACGTGGTGGTCATCGCGACGCCCTTCGCCGGGGTGGCCGAGCTCCTGCCGCCCCTGGCGCCGGACCTGGCGGACCGGCTCGTGCTCGACGTCGTCAACCCGCTGATCCGGGTCAACAAGCAGTTCACCATCGAGCACGTCCCCGACGGCTCGGCGGCCGAGACGATCCAACGGCTGCTGCCGCGCAGCCAGGTGGTCAGCGCGTTCAAGAACGAGAGCGCCGAGGAGCTCAACGCGATCGAGCACCCGGTCGACGGCGACGTGGTGGTGTGCAGCGATCACCCCGACGCGCGCGCCCGGGTGTTGGCGCTGGTCGAGCGGATCCCGCGCTATCGCCCCGTCGATGCCGGCCCCCTGGTCAACGCCCGCTCCCTGGAGGCGATCACGGCGCTGCTGCTCAACATCAATCGGCGGCATCGCGTGGTGACGTCGATCAGGATCTTGGGCTTGAAAGACGGCAAAGGAAGCCAGGAAGCCGCGAGCGACTAGAGCGCCGGAACCGTTTGCATCCGATCGTCGCCGGTCCGTCCCTCCGCAGCCCTTTTTGGCGGGCGGACCGCGGGCGCGCCATGCCGACCGACTCCAACCTCCCCTCGTCCGACACCGCCCTCCCGTCGGTCACCCCCCTCGGCCTCGAGCTGCGCGACGGCCTCCTCAACCTGCGCGGCGGCGCCGGTCTCGCCATCGAGATCCGCGAGGCGACGGTTGGCCTCGTCGTGCGGCGCGGCAGCGCGCGCGCGGCCTGGCAGGCGACGTCGCTGCGGGCCGACGGGCTCGGCGTGCTGTGGGTCGAGACCGGCGTGCGCGTCGATCTGCGCAGCGCCGAGGTCGACGGCGCCCTGGTGCTGCACGTCACGCTGGAGAACTGCG
>Ga0335082_10004300_pt1 | contig 15508 bp, 11 predicted proteins | sample Lox_Sample_41_FD_206718 | JGI IMG/M metagenome (GOLD analysis project Ga0335082, IMG submission 206718) | Soil microbial communities from Loxahatchee National Wildlife Refuge, Florida, United States - Lox_Sample_4.1 | ecosystem: Environmental > Terrestrial > Soil > Wetlands | place: USA...
GGTGATGGCCGACACCTCCCGTCCGCACGCCTTCCCGAAGTCCGCTGAAGCCCGCATTTCTGCACACCCCGATCGCCGGAGCGACGCCGAACGCCATCACGGTAAGCACGGTGAGGCCCAAAGCCAGCAGCAACATCCGCACGTCTAGCGGAGGCACCTCCTGGATGGGAAGCCCGTGCGGCACCAGTCGCGAGAGCAGGGGCAACGTGGCAGCGGCGACTCCGATGGCGCCTGCGCCTCCAGCCAATCCGAGTAACGTGCTCTCAGTAAGGAGCTGCCGCAAAAGGTTGCGGCGGTTGGCCCCCAGCGACACCCGGATGGAAAATTCCTTTTGCCGCGCCAGCGAACGTGCCAGCAAAAGGTTCGCGAGATTGGCGCAGGTGATTATCAGCAGGCACAGCGCCGCTCCACATAAGGCCATCAGCAACAGTCGAGACTGCCGGGAGAGCTCGTCGCGTAGCGAGATCACCGATAACCCTACGTCCTGGTTCTCCTTGGGATACTGCTGTCGCAGGCGATCGCCAATCAGCTTCAACTCAGTGCGCGCCTGCGCAAGCGAAACGCCAGGCTTCAGCCGGCCGATGCCCTCTAGCCAGTTGTCGTCGCGTTCCTTATAGCTGTCTTCCTGAAATTGAAACGTCTTCCAGAACTGAACCTCGCGAGTCGGAAAGTGAAAATCGGCAGGCATCACTCCGATCACAGTGTAGGCCTTATCGTCCAGGATGATGGACTTTCCCACTACGCTGGCATCGCCCCCAAAGTCGGTCTGCCACAGCGCATAGCTCAGCATGACTGTTGCCGGGGCACCCACCTGGTCGTCACGCTCGTTGAAGTAGCGGCCCAGCAAGGCCGGTCTTCCCAGCGTGGAAAAGAGGTTGCCGGTCACCCAGGCTCCCTCCACTCGCTGCGGCTCGCCTTCTCCGACCAGGTTCATGGCCATATCGGTATACGCCGCCAGCGACTCAAACGAAGTGGCGGCGGCTTTGATGTCCCGATAGTTCGCCGGAGAAAGTTCCATCATGGAGTAGCCCGGATGCGTCTCCCAGATTTTCACCAGCCGCCCCGACTCAGGAAAAGGCAGTGGCCGTACCAGCACAAAGTCCGCGAGGGTAAAGATGGCGGCGTTGGCCCCGATGCCGATGGTGATCAACAGCAATGCGGTAATCGCGAATCCGGGTGACTTCACCAGCGACCGGATGGCGCTGCGCAGGTCGCGCTGTGCAATCTCGCAGTGCAAGGCGGCGGCGTTGGAGGACACTTCAGCAAAGGCCGCGAGCCAGAACCCGCACTGCCCCATCATGCCGCTGCTTTGGCGCAACTGCTGCGCGAAGATGGCGGTCATCTCGTCGCCATATTCCGCACGGTAGGAAGAGGGGTAAAGGCGCAACAACAATCGGTAGAGATTCATCAGGTCGTCCTGGGTGCGACTCCGCACAAGCGCGCCATTTTGAGCAAGCTCCGCAGACGTCCCGCCTCGGCCTGCGCCACCGCCGTTCCAAACGGAGTGATGCGGTAGTACCGGCGCCGTTCGTCGTCCATCTCCGGGGCGGGCCGGGTCGTGGTCTCCTCGATCAGTCCCAACTCCAGCATTCGCTGGATCGAACGGTACAACGTGCCCGCGCTCAACTTGAACTCCCCGTTTGTGCGCCGGGCAACGTCGAGGATGATGGCGTAGCCGTGCCGGTCTTCGTCAGTGAGAGACAACAGGATGTGAAAGGTCGTCGGCTGCAGCGGCAGGAGAGACTCGGGGCGGTCTGTCATGGCATGACATTATATCCATAGAGGCTATATTTGCAACGCATATATATTCTTCCGTGCCCCGGTCTGTCTCCGAAGCCCGTTTGCGTTGGCCGACAACAGGTCCCAAATAACGCCACACTTCCTCCAAGATGACTTCGGGGCAACTCTCGCCGCCCACGGCTGGGTGCGGCTTCAAACGCTAATGATTGGAGTAGCTTCCGGTTGACGAAGACACGCGTGCAATTCCCGGTGGCGTAGAGCACGAGGTGGCGAACGGGACCGCTTCGACATACGTGGACCTCCGTCCTGCCTGCCACCGATTACACTATTAGTCATGCAAACTCTGATCCTAGTTGCGACTGTCATCATTGGTTTAACCGCTCTGCCAACACTGGCCAGCATTACCGACTTTGGCCCCAACAATCCTTTCTTTGCTCCCAGTGCCTTGCCGTTTCATGCGCCTCCGTTCGACAAGATTAAGGACGAGGACTACCAGCCCGCCATCGAGGCTGGTATGGCGGAGCAACTTAAGGAGATTCAGTCGATCGCTAATGACCCGGCGCCGCCAACCTTTGAAAACACCTTCATCCCAATGGAAAAGAGTGGTCAGTTGCTGCGGCGGGCGCAGGGAGCTTTCTCTGCTGTTGTGGGTGCAAACTCGAATCCCACGCTGTTGAAGATCAGATCGATCGAGGCGCCCAAACTCGCGGCCCACCGCGACGCAATCTATCTTGACTCGAAGCTGTTCGAGCGTATCGCGACCATCTACAACCAACGCAACTCCCTCAAGCTCGATCCGGAGTCACTCCGCCTGGTGGAGTACACCTATGACCAGTTCGTGCATGCGGGGGCCAAGCTCAACGAGACCGACAAGGCCGAACTGAAGAAGCTCAACGAAGAGTTGGCCAGCCTCTCCAACACCTTCACCACCAAGCTGCTCGCCGCCACCAAGGAGGGAGCCTATGTGACAACTGACAAAACTGCCTTGGCGGGCATGAGCGAGGCGCAAATCAGTGCTGCGGCCGAGGCCGCGAAGGGTCGCAAGGTGGAAGGATTCGTCATTCCACTGCAGAACACCACGCAGCAGCCCGATCTTGCCACGCTGAGCAATCGGACAACCCGCCAGTCGCTGTTTGCCAACTCCTGGGAGCGCTCCGAACGCGGGGACGCTAACGACACTCGTGACACCATCGCAAAGATTGCCCAGCTGCGCGCCCAAAAGGGCAAGCTGCTCGGCTTTCCCAACTTCGCAGCCTGGAAGATCGAGGACCAGATGGCCAAAACGCCGGAGGCGGCGCTGAAGTTCATGGATGCTTTGGTGCCGCCGGCAACAGCACGGGCCGCCAGCGAAGCCCAGGACATTCAGGCCGTCATCGACCAGCAGAAGGGCAGGTTCAAGGTCCAGCCATGGGACTGGGACTTTTACTCCGAGCAGGTGCGTAAGGCCAAGTACGATCTGGACGAGGAGCAGGTCAAGCCGTATTTCGAGTTGAACAATGTACTTCAGAACGGCGTCTTTTACGCCGCCAACCAGCTCTACGGGATCACCTTCAAGGAGCGCAAAGATCTCCCGGTGTACGACCCTCACATGCGCGTGTTCGAGGTGTTCAACGCCGATGGCAGTTCGCTGGCGCTCTTTTACTGCGACTACTTCAAGCGCGACAACAAGCAGGGTGGTGCCTGGATGAACGCCTATGTTGACCAGTCCAAACTCTTAGGCACGAAACCGGTGGTGGTGAACGTGGCGAATTTTGCCCCGCCGGCGCCCGGCCAGTCTGCGCTGCTTACCTCCGACGACGTCAGGACGATGTTCCACGAATTCGGCCATGCTCTGCACGGCATGTTCGCCAACAGTCAGTACCCCACTCTTTCCGGCACTGCGACGGCCCGCGACTTCGTGGAGTTTCCTTCGCAGTTCAACGAACACTGGGCGACCTATCCAGCGGTCTTCAAGAATTACGCAAAGCATTACAGGACCGGCGCACCCATGCCTGCGGAATTGATGGAGAAGATCAAGAAGGCTGACAAATTCAATAAAGGCTACGACACGACAGAACTGCTGGCGGCCGCCGAGCTTGACATGAAGTGGCACACCCTTCCGGCAAGCGCGCCACTACAAAAGCCTGATGCCTTCGAGACCGAAGCGTTGGACCAAACTCACCTTTCCATCAGTTATGTGCCGCCTCGCTACCGTTCCAGCTATTTCAGCCACATCTGGGGCAGCGGATATTCGGCCGGCTACTATGCCTATCTGTGGACCCAGATGCTGGACGATGACGCGTTTCAATGGTTTGAAGACCACGGCGGCCTAACTCGTGCCAACGGCGACCGGTTCCGCGAGATGGTGTTATCGCGCGGCAACACCGAAGATCTGGAGAAGCTGTACGTAGCATGGCGCGGGGCCAAACCCAGCATCGAACCCATGCTCAAGTATCGTGGTCTGGCGCCGGCCGGCGGTTCCAAGTAGCTAGACCGTGTTCTGTCGCGTACACCTCGGTGGCTGGCGAGTTTCGAGAGCTCCAGAGCCGACGAACCGGCCGTGTCTTGCGTTTTGTCGACACCAGGAAACTGGCCGGAAAACGAGACTTTGCTCTTCCAGGAGCAACCTCTTCGCCTAGGTCTATGTAGCCGCGTGCCCGCATGCTACCATTTTGCTAATCCTACAAACTAGGTTTGAGGCAAAGTGTGTGGCGTCGAGGGAAGATCTAGAAGTGCGGCGGAGGATATCGATTACGCCGGGCAGCTTCGACAGGAACTACAGCTTCTGCCAGTTGTTGAGTTGCGTCGCGACACGCATTCAAGAGGGAAGCTGCAGGTTTGGCGACGGCTGGCCATTACCGATGTTTGCAACTGACACAGAAGGAGAATCAATGGACTCGCACTGCAAAGGACCTTTTTCAGTCCTTATAGTCACGTTGTTGAGCGTATTGTTCTGTATACCCGCCGGCGCAGAGGAGGCGGCAGATTTGTCCGCCCAAAACCAGGCGACGACGGCTCCCGCCCCCGATCCGGCTCCCCAATCGGCACCTACCAGTGATGATGACAAATGGCACTTCGTGATCGCGCCTTATCTCTGGTTCCCGGGAATAAGCGGGAACGTCGGCGCTCTCGGTCACGACGCTAGTGTGCATGCCTCGCCCACCGATGTCTTGGGGTACTTCAACTTCGGAATCATGGGCGCAGTAGAGGCTCGCAGGAACCGCCTGATTGTACCGGTCGATTTTATGTGGGTCAGGCTTGGAGACAATAAGTCGGTGCCAGAGACTGATCTCGATCAGACCTCGTTAAACGTGAAGGTGACGGAATCGGTTCTGACCCCTAAGGTCGGTTTCCGATTTGCGGATACCGAGAGGTGGAAGGCCGACGCTTTGTTCGGCATACGCTATTGGCATCTGGGACAAAACATTACCTTGAATCCGTCCGGCCTTGGCGTTTCGCCATCCGCCAACTGGGTGGACTTCAATCTAGGCATGCGCGTGGCAGCGGCTGTGACACCCAAGGTGGGGATTACCGCCTTTGCGGATGAGGGGGCTGGTGGCTCGCGGCTCGACTACCAGGCGGGCGGATTCTTGGGCTACAAGATTAAACCCACCATCGCCTTATTGTTGGGCTGGCGCTATTTGTATGTGGACTACAAAGACCGTAGCGCCAAAGGGTTCATCTTCGACGTGCACCAGTCCGGCCCGATGCTTGGCCTTACCTGGGATGTCAAATGAGAATCCAAGTTCGGTCTGCATGATACAGGGCGCGCCAACCCCAAACCCATACCACAACATGGCAGAGGCCAACCTGTTAAAGGCGGCCTCTCCCAGGTTTTTTGTCGGGGGTTGCGAATCGTTCTTCTCCAAACTTGTTGGCGATCGCAGTGCCACAGGGTGAATGACCTGAGATGGAACATAGCTATGCGAGGCGTCTCATTCCGCCTTGGGCTGGATGTTCCGCGACTGGATGTACTCGTTGATTACCCGTTCCAGGGAGCCCTGTTCCCGCAGAACGTATTCGACGGCGTCGCGCACCGCGCCGTGACCGCCCTCGTGCGGCGTGACATAGTGCGATTCGCGTATCACCTCGGGACGCGAGTTCTTGACCGCAATGGCCAGGCCGCACAGGCGCATGACTGGCAAGTCGATGACATCGTCTCCGACATAGCAGGCCTGCTCCGGCTTCAATCCTTCCTTCTGCAGAATTTCGTAGAAGGCTGAAGCCTTGTCCTGCTGGCCCTGGTATACATGCTGGAGCTTGAGATCGCGAGCACGCAGTGCTACCGTTTCGGAGATACGTTTGGTGATGATACCGGTCTTCAAGCCTCCCAGCCGCGCCAACGAGAACGCGGTGCCGTCGTGGGCATTGAAGCCCTTGGCCTCGATGACATCATGGCTGGCGATACCGAAGCCGCCTTTGTCAGCCATCTTTTCGCGGTGCTCGTCTGTGCCGTGTCCCGCGCTGCCACCTGGGGCAGGGAAGAGGAAGATGGTGCCATCGGTCATGACACCATCCACGTCGAACAGCATCAGCTTGATTTTTTTCGCGCGCTCATCCGGCATGCGGCCATCTTAGCAGGGCATTGAGGGCCATAACGCTATTCGTATCGCAGGACGTCCATGGGATCGACGGCGGAGGCCGCAACGCCGGTAACACACAAGCCACGGCCGCGACCTCAGCCATCAACCTCCAAGCCTAGCTAGCGATGCGAGATCAATTGAGGTGGAAATTCCAACAGCGAGACGCGATGTCGGTGACTTCGGTCTCTTTAAATACATTGCTGGAGGTTAGTTGGCCCGTCATGTCCACCTCGTGTCCGACGCTGTCCCAGAGCGCGTGATTGTCGCCAGTTATCTTGTGTGGCTTGCCATTGTGGTCAACCAGAGTGTAGTCGCCCTTCGAACCGCTAAGGCAACCGCGGAGATCATGGCCCGACGATTGGCTTGACACCTCATTTCCGGAAGCGGCCAGCTTCGAATGAGAAGCAGTTTGTGCGGTGGCAATAGCGGCCACCCACATCAGCAACGACAATAGCAGCACCGTCCGTTTCATAATTCAACTCCTTGTCATGCAAGACACCCTGCGCTTAGTCTGCGCGGCCTCGTCTTTTAATTGGAACCCAATCGGGAACGCGAGGGTTTCCGGGGAGAAGGCGTTGCAGCGCGAAATCCGCACGATTGCGACATTCCATCTGTGAGTCGGTGGCGCCCGAGTACGTGATTGGCGACCATATGCCTTACCTTACGGTGCCTGAAGTTACGCGCGTCCGACTGGCGACAATGCCTTGGCTCTAGCGTGCTGCTCCAACATGCGGCGCTTCAACGTTTCGTAGATGGGTTCGCTCCTGAGCAGCATGGCGATCACCATGGCCACTAGCGAAGCTCCCAGCAAGGCCAGGGTCAGATCGGCTCGGCCTGTCATCTCGATCGCGAGCACGATTCCGGTCAGCGGCGCGCGAACGCAGGCCGAGAACAACGTTCCCATCCCGACGACCGCGCAAGCGACGACGGTCACGCCGGTATCGGGAAACAGGTGCTTCAGCACCTCACCAAACAAACCGCCAAACGATGCGCCCAGCACCAGCATGGGCGCGAACAGTCCTCCGGGAGTGCCGGCGGCATAGGAAAGTGGGCCTAGGACAAAACGCATGAGGAAGATGGCCGCCAAAGTGCCCATGAGATAGCGGCCAGCGAGGACACCCTGCGTGAGGTTGTCACCGCCGCCGATCAGTGGAGGCGCAAACCAGGCGATGAGTCCGATCACGGCGCCGATCAACCCGGCGCGAAGCACCGACGAGCGGGCAGGGAAGCGGTCTGCCAAACGCAGCCAGGCAATGATGGCAAAGTTGTAGAACGCCCCGACCGCGCCCAACAGCGCGCCGAGCGCCAGAAACGGCCAGCCCTTCCAAACCGCCGTGAGGCTGACCTGCCGCACCGTGAAATCGAGTTGATTGCCCAGCATCAGCCGCATGGTCCAGACGGCGCAGGAGGCGGAGGCGAGAGTAGCCACCAGCAGCCAGGGAGTAAAGCTTTCGGTGAGCTCTTCGAAGACAAAGATGGAACCGCCAATGGGAGCATTGAAGGCCACCGCCAGACCGGCGCCGGCTCCGGCAGCCTCAATGACTCTGACATCCTCGTCATGTTTCAACAGAAAGCGCGAGACCAGCATGGCAAGCGAAGCGCCCATCTGCACGACCGGGCCTTCGCGGCCCAGTGCCAGGCCGGAGCCCATGGCAATCAAACCGCCGAAAAACTTGACAGGAAGGATAGAGTGGCTGGCCGGCTTGACCTCGCCGCTGAAAACTGCTTCCACGCGTTGCACGCCGCTGCCCTCGGCCTCGGGCGAGACCCGCACCACCAGGATGCGGGCCAAAGCCGCGCCGACGAAGCCAAGTGCAATTGGCGCTAGCCAGCCAATGTAGGGCGAGCTGTGCGCCCAGAAAACGAGTGAGTCACGCAGGTAGTTTGCACGGAAGAGAAAGAACTGGAACAAGCCGCCCACCACACCGATGAGCAACCCGGTGAGCAGGCTGGCAACTGAGATGCGGATTACGCGCGATGTGAGCAGCATGCGGAAGCCAGTTATCAGATGCCAGTCGCCAGTGGTCAGCAGCCGAGTTACTTTATAGGGTCAAGTGAACTTATGACACCATTCAGGACTTGTCGTATCTTCGCGGACGACGCGGAACCCGCTACCGACTGCTGGCAACTGCCTGCTGGTTAACGTTCTTACTGTTGTTCCCAGCCTCCACCCAACGCCTGGTAGAGCTGCACGTAGTTCTGCAGTTCCGTGTACCAGGCCTGCGACAGGTTCAGCGCGGAGGTGAAGTATTGCTGCTCGTAATACTGCACCTCGAGGAAGCTCGTGACCCCACCTTGGAAGCGGACGTTGGCCAGCCGCGCCATTTCCTGATAGGTATGAGTTTGTTCCTCGATCTTCATGCGGAATTGCCGCGATTGCGAATAGCCGACAAGACTGTTGGCGACATCGCCAAATGCCTGCAGGACCGTTTGCTTGTAGATAAGTTCGGCTTCGTCTCGTTGTGCCCACGCCAAGCGATAGTTGGATTTGATGCGCCCCCCTTGGAAGAGCGGTTGGACGACTTGTCCGCCAAGCGACCAGAAGGTCGCCGGGCCCTGCAGGAAGCTGGTGATGGCCGTGCTTTGCGCGCCGAAGATGCCGGTCAGGGAGATCTGAGGAAAGAAGGCTGCCTTGGCAACGCCGACGTTGGCGTTGGCGGCAACCAGGTTCTCCTCGGCGCGGCGCACGTCAGCCCGGCGTTGCAGCAATGCGGAAGGCAGTCCTGCCGGAACCTCTGGCAGGTGAGGCTGATCCACAAGGGACTGGCCACGTGCCACGTCGGCGGGGTTTCTGCCCAGCAGGATACTGATGTTGTTTTCTGTTTGCGCCACTGCCTGGGTCAGCGAGATGACCTCCGCCTCCGACTGCTCCAACAGAGTCTCGGCCTGATAGACATCGGTGATTGCACTTTCTCCGCCCTTGAACTTGATTTGATTCAAGTTCAGGATTTCTTTGTCGGCCTCGACCGTTTGCTTGGCGTAATTGAGTTGGGCGTCGTACTGGCGCAGCAGGAAGTAGTCACTGGCAACCGACGAGATCAGCGTGACCTGCACCACATTCTGTCCGTACTGAGTGGCCAGAAGCGTTGCCCGCGCGGCTTCGGTGGCACGGCGGTACTGTCCCCAGAAATCCACAATGTAGGACAGCGACAGGGACGCGATGTCGAAAGTAGGCGAATTCTTCCCGTAGAACTGGAAATTGTGCTCGTTGGTGATGCCAAACGAGCCATTCACCTGCGGAAATTGATTGGCGCGTGTAATGCCGAGATTGGCATTCGCTTCCATGACACGCGCTGCAGCGATCTTCATGTCGTAGTTGTTGGCCAGCGCTTCTTTGATGAGCGCTTGCAGGGTCTCATCCTGAAAGACCGTCCACCACTTCATCTCAGCGAATTCCTGACCGGCGGGCGTCGGCGATGGTGCACTGCGGTATTGGTCAGGAACGTTCAGCGTGGGCCGCTTGTAGTTGGGGCCAACTTTGCAGGCGCAGAGCCCGAGCAACAAAGCGGCGACAACGAGTTTCTTCTTGTTAGTCATCGCCGGCCCCCTCTGGCACTGGTCCGGTGCCTTCTTTTTGCGGCTCGTGTTTCCCGCCCGAGATCCATAGCCCAAAGCGCTCCACTACATCGAAGCTAACGGGAATAAAGAAGACGGCGAGCAAAGTGGCCGCCATCATGCCCCCAATCACACACGTGCCCAAGACTTGCCGCGAGATGGCGCCTGCACCCGTCGCTGTCCACAGCGGCACGCAGCCGAGAATGAAAGCAAAGGCTGTCATAAGAATTGGGCGCAGTCTCAATCGCGCGCCGGTAAGAGCGGCGTCGACGAGTGGCTTGCCTTTGTCGTATTCCAACTTGGCGAACTCAACGATCAGGATGGCGTTCTTGGCTGACAGACCGATCAACATGACCAGTCCGATCTGCGCGTACACGTTGTTATCGAGATGGCGGTAGAACAGGGTAATGAACGCTCCGAAGACAGCGATTGGAACACCCAACAACACGCTGAAGGGTAGTGTCCAGCTCTCATACTGCGCCGCCATGATCAGGAAGACGATAAAGAACGCCAGGCCGAAGATGGTGGCGGGCGAAACGCCCTGCGCCGCCTTCTGCTCCTGGTAGGACATGCCGCTGTAGTCGAAGCCCATTTGGGCGGGCATGGTTTTGTGGAAGACATCCTCCAGGGCCGCCATGGCCTGACCGGAGCTGTAGCCAGGCGCGGCCGAAGTATTGATCTGCACGCAGTTAAACAGGTTGTAGCGCATGACGAACTCGGCGCCGGCGCGCGGATAGGTGCTGGTCAAGGTGCTTAGCGGGACCATGTCGCCAGCTGCGTTACGAACATAGAATTTGCCGAGATTTTCCGCGTTGGTGCGGAAGTCGCCATCGGCCTGGACGTACACCTGCCATTGCAGCCCGAAGCGATTGAAGAAATTAATCAGCGAGCCGCCCATGAACGTCTGGACGGTATCGTAGAGGCCGCTCAGTTGAATCTGCTGGGTCATGGCCTTGGCGTTGTCCACCTTCACACCGACCTGGGGAACGCCGAACAAAGCGGTCGTCATTGTGCCTTGCAGCTCTGGACGTTTGCGGGCCTCGGCCATAAAGATCTGGGTGTTCTTGGCCAGAAAATCAATGCCGCTGCCTGACCGGTCTTCCAGAATGAAGGTGGCGCCTCCCGACGTCCCCACGCCCGGAATCGCGGGCGGCGGAAACGAGAACGCGATTCCCGCCGGAATTCGAGAGAGGGCTTGCGCCAGGTGGGCCTTGACGCCATCGTAGCTGGTCTCCGGAGTCTTGCGTTCCTCCCAGGGCTTGAGCGAAATGAAGTAGAAGCTACTGTAGGTGGCGTTCACGCCGCTCAACATGCTGTAGCCCATGACCGCGCTCACGTACTGCACGCCGGGAGTTTCCATGATGATCTTTTCGACCTCCCGGGAGGCCTCGGAAGAGCGCTGCAGCGAGGACGCATCGGGCAGTTGCAGGCCGCCATAAACGTAGCCCTGATCTTCGTCAGGAAGAAAGCTCTTCGGCAGTCGCTTGCCATAGAAACCCGCCGCCACGGTCAGCAAACCGAGCAGCAGAAAAGCGATGACCCATTTGCGGATCAAATGATGACAAGCGCCAACATACCCGTCCGTGGCCTTGCCGAAGACGTTATTGAACCCGCGGAAGAAAGCGCCCAAAGGTCCGCGGGTCGGCTTCCTGGGACGCAGCAGCATGGCGGAGAGGGCCGGGCTAAGCGTGAGCGCGTTAAACGCAGAGAAGAGAACCGAAATCGCGATAGTGACGGCGAACTGCTTGTAAAGCTGCCCGGTGATGCCGGGAATGAACGCGGTGGGAACAAAAACCGCTGCCAGGATGAGGGCGATGGCAATGACTGGGCCGGAGACTTCCTCCATCGCCTTGATGCTGGCATCGTGAGGCGACAGGCCGTGCTCGATATGGTGTTCTACGGCTTCGACCACGACAATGGCATCGTCCACCACCAAGCCAATGGCCAGCACCAGTCCCAACAACGAAAGGGTGTTGATGGAAAACCCGAGCATAGGGAAGACCATGAATGTCGCAATCAGCGAAACCGGAACCGCGAGCAGCGGAATCAGCGTGGCCCTCCACCCCTGAAGGAAGATGTAAACCACTAGAATGACCAGGACCATAGCTTCGCCGAGGGTCTTATATATTTCGTGGATACCTTCGCTGACCGCGAGGGTGGTGTCGAGCGCGGTGATGTACTCCAGTCCCTGGGGGAACCTGCCTTTCGCCTCGTCCATAAATTTGAGGACGTTGTCCCGGGTTGTCAGGGCGTTGCTGCCGGGAGTCAGGTACAGCGCGATGAGTGCCGCCGGCTGGGCGGGTTTGGCTGGCTTCCCCTCCTCCGGCGCCGTTCCCAGCCGCGCCATATAGGAATAGTATTGCGATCCCATTTCCACCCGCGCCACATCTTTCAGGCGCAGGATGGAGCCATCCGGCTGGGCACGGACGACAATCTCGTTGAACTCCTCTGGAGTCGGCAGGCGTCCGGGTGCACGCACGTTATAAGTGAACTGTTGCCCTGGCGGAACGGGTTGGCCGCCGACCTGGCCGGCAGGATTGACCTTGTTCTGCGCCTTGACCGCGTTGGTGATGTCGGAAACCGTCACCCCCAGGCTGGCCAGCCGGTCTGGATTCACCCAAATGCGCATGGCGTAGGGTCCGGCGCCGTAAATCTGCACCTGTCCGACACCGGAGATACGCGTCAGCGCGTACTGCAAATTGATGATGGCGTAGTTCGCCAGGAAGATGTTGTCGTAGGCGCCGCTGGGCGAGAAGAGGTCGAGCAGCATGAAGGGGGCAGTCGTGCCCGGCTGCACGATGACTCCTTGTTGGGTCACCTCGGAGGGCAGTTGCGAATTGGCCTGCCCGCTCCGCATCTGGGCCAGAATCTGGTCGGTGTTGATGTCGGTCCCTAGCAGGAAGTCCACGTACAGCGTCATGCCGCCGCCCGAGCTGGCGCTTAACGAGTACATGTAGTTCATGCCGCTAACGCCTGACATCTGCTGCTCAATGGGAGTGGCCACCGACTCGGCAATGGTTGTCGCGTCAGCGCCGGGGTAAGTGGCCTTCACCTGGATCATGGGGTCGGCGATGTTGGGAAACTGTGCGGTAGGCAACTCGAGCATGGCGACCACGCCAGCCAGGACCATGAGAATGGCGATTACGATGGCGACGATGGGCCGGTTAATAAAGAATTTCGACATGGTCAGTTGCTCCCTGCTGTCTGGGCAGGCGGCACGTAGGGCTTGGCACTTACCGGAACGCCTTCCTTGGCCATTTCGGGGACCGCCGCGGCAAACTGCTGGACCTTCTGGATGCCTTCAACCACAACTTTCTCGCCTGGCTTCAGGCCTTCGCTGATAATCCAGTTCGGCCCGACCCGCTCTCCCACCTTGATGGGCCGAAACATCGCCTTATTGTCCGGTGTGAGCACGATGATCTGGTATTGCCCCTGTATCTCAATGACTGCCGCTTGCGGTACCAGCAGGGCATCCTTGTTAACACCTGTTGCGATCCGCACCCGCCCGAAGCCGCCTGGACGCAGCACCGCGTCGGGATTGGGGAACTCTGCCGCCATCTGAATGGTGCCGGTCTGGGTACCCACCTGGCGGTTTACGTAAATGATGTATCCCTTTGCCGGATAGGTCTGGTCATTGGCCTGGATGAACTCCACCGGCGTGCTTTTCAGCGCGCTGGCGCTGACTTTTCCAGTGATGATTCCTGTCACCTGTGGGGCAAAGCTGAGAAATAGGGCCTCGGGGGGGTTGAAGTAGGCCCAGATGGGATTGACCTGCGAAACGGTTACCATCTTCGTCGTAGATCCTACGAGATCGCCGACCTGCGAATTCGACACGCCAGCGATGCCGTCGATCGGGGAATAGACTTTGGTCCAGGCGAGGTTCAATTCCGCATTAGCTAGAACGGCCTTCTTGGCTTCCACCTCTGCTTTCATGGCAGCCTGATTAGCCAAGTCAGTATCGAGCTGCTTTTGCGGGATTGCGTTCTGTGCGGCCAGGGGGGTATCGCGTTGCACATCGGCAGTGAACTTATCGTGCTGGGCCTGGGCTGCCGCTACGTCCGCCTTGGCATTCTCGACCCCAGCCTGGTATTGCCGCGGGTCGAGCTCAAACAGAAGCTGGCCTTTCTTGACGAAGTATCCGTTCTGGTAATCCTGCCGGAGCAGGTAGCCCTGCACCTTGGGTGTGATGTCGGCGTTCACAGGACCGTTAAGCTGCGCCACCCAAACGTTTTCAACGGGCACATTCTGCTGCATGACGTCGGCGACCAGGACCTCGGGCGGAACGGCCTTCGGCTTCTCTTCCTTTTTTTCGCAAGCGGTGAGTAGCAGGGCGGGCAGAACAAAAAGGCCCAAAATGATGGCGCTACAATCCCGGGGGGGGCGCCGGGCCGATTGCAGACAACGAATCTCATTCCTTCGTTCTGGCCTACAGCTTTGGGGCTCAGGTCTGGTTGGCATCAACATTCTCCTGAAATTGCGTTGGGGGACTCGCCCTGGCAATCTTGATCGCAGGACCTACGTATCCTTAATCTATTAGCAACGACGTGAATTGTATCAATTTTGTCGACAGGAATCGCCTCTGCCCAGGTTTCCTTCGAGCCCCTTACCCACCTGCCGCCACGGAATCGGATAATATCGGAGTCGCGATCACATGTCCCTTTATCTTGTAACTGGAGTTGCAGGTTTCATTGGCTCGTCGTTGGCGCGCGAGCTGCTCCGCCGTGGTCAATCCGTTCGGGGGTTGGACAACTTCAGCACCGGGAGGGTGGAGAACCTGGTGGATGTCCGCGCGCACATTGACTTCCGCGAAGTTGATCTGCTCGATCTCTCTCATGTGGGAGACGCATGCCGTGATGTCGATTACGTGCTGCACCAGGCGGCGATTCCGTCGGTCCCGCGGTCGGTCGACGACCCGGTGACGTCGAACCGCGCCAACATCACGGCGACGCTCAACGTCCTCGACGCGGCACGCCGCGCGGATGTGAAACGTCTCGTGTACGCCGGATCGTCGTCGGCCTACGGCGATACGCCGACGCTGCCCAAGCACGAAGACATGGCGACGGCGCCGAAGTCGCCGTACGCGTTGCAAAAGCTTGTCGGCGAGCAATACTGCCAGATGTTCACCGACCTCTACGGATTCGAGACGGTGACGACGCGGTACTTCAACGTGTTTGGTCCGCGGCAGGATCCCGGGTCGCCGTACTCCGGCGTGATCTCGCTCTTCGCGACGGCGATCCCTTCTGGCAAGCGGCCGTTCATTTACGGCGACGGCGAGCAGACGCGCGACTTCACCTACGTCGCCAACGTCGTCGACGGCGTCTTGCGCGCGTGCGAGGCGCCGAACGTGGCGGGCCAGGTCATCAACGTCGCGACCGGGCTGCGCATCTCGCTGAACGAGCTGCTGCGCGTCCTCAATAAAGTTGTCGGGACGAACATCCAGCCGATCTACAAAGAGCCGCGTGCCGGCGACGTCCGCGACTCGCAGGCCGACATCTCAAAGGCCAAAGCGCTCCTCGGGTACACTCCTCGTGTGTCGTTTGAAGAAGGACTGGAACAGACGCTCGAGTGGTGTCGCCGCGCATGACGTCCACCTAAAGCCGGAGCTACCTTGGCGGACGCTACTTGGCGACCGGTGGACCCGGATTGTCGGC